>Ga0247727_10001577_pt1 | contig 53659 bp, 48 predicted proteins | sample WisWelCaveWW1625_FD_202498 | JGI IMG/M metagenome (GOLD analysis project Ga0247727, IMG submission 202498) | Biofilm microbial communities from Wishing Well Cave, Virginia, United States - WW16-25 | ecosystem: Environmental > Aquatic > Deep subsurface > Groundwater > Cave microbial mat | place... | reverse complement strand
CCGGCCATCTGCTCGACGATCGGGCCGAAGCCGACCAGCGCGCGGTCGGCGCCGGTCTTCCCGAAGCCCGCCATGCTGACGAGGATCACGTCGGGGCGCGCCTGCGTGAGCACCTCGAAGCCGAGGCCGAGCTTGTCGAGCACGTCGGCGCGGTAGTTCTCGACCACCGCGTCCGACTTCGCGACCAGGGCGAGCAGCAGCTCGCGCCCGCGCGGCTGCGTGAGGTCGAGCGTCAGCGACTTCTTCTCGCGGTTGTAGTCGTTGAAGTAGAAGGAGGCGTTCCAGGGCTCGGGCCCGGGGATCGGGAACAGCGTGCGCACGTTGTCCCAGGCGCGCGGCGCCTCGATCTTGATCACCTCGGCGCCCATCTCGCCGAGCAGGTGCGTGGCGAAGGGGCCCGCCCACATCATGCTGAGGTCCACGACGCGAACCCCTTCGAGCGGGAGCCGCTTCACGGCGCCTCTCCCAGCCAGTCGCGCAGCACGGCGGCGGTGTCGGCGGCGGGCTCCGAGAGCGCGCCGGCCTGCCAGTCGAGGCCGAGGAAGGGACGCCCCGGCACGCGGGCCACACCCTCCGGTGTCGAGACGGCGTCGAAGAAGCCGCGCTCGGCGAGCGCCGAGCTGTCGAGCAGCTCGCGCGGCGTCTGCACCGCGCCGAAGGGCACCTGGTGGCGCAGCCCGAGCGCCAGCAGCTCCGCCTTCTTCTTGTCGGCAAAGAAGTGTGCGACGCGCTCGCCGAGCTGCTTGTCGTCCTTCAGGCGCTCGAGCGGGTCGAGAAAGCGCGGCTCCAAGAGGCCGGGATCGCCCATCCCTTCGAACAGCGCGCGCACCTGACGCTGGAGCGCGCACACGCCCGCGAAGCCGTCGAGGCAGCGGTAGAGCCCCCAGATCGCGGTGGTGCGGTTGCCGAGGCGCGGGGAGGGCAGGCCGTCCACCGCACTGCGCGGTCCGTGGAACTCGAGCATGCCGGCCGCGCACTCCTGCGCGGAGAGGTCGATCCAGTCGCCCTCGCCGGAGAGCTGCGCGCCGAGGTAGGCGGTGAGCGAGGCGGCAAAGCCGTTCAGGCCGAGCAGCTTCAGCGCCTGATTCGCGCCGTTCGCGAGCGGCGGCCGGCCGCGCACCCCCGTGAGTGAGAGGATGCCGCCGGCGGCGTGGGCGACGAGGTTCGTCGCTTCGAAGTGGGCGTGGGGGCCGGTCTGGCCGAAGGCGCTGAGCGAGGTGACGACGAGCGCGGGCTTCGTGGCGCGCAGCGCGCGCGGGTCGAGGCCGCGGGCGGCGAGGGCGCCGGGCTTGCCATCCTCGACGACCACGTCTACCGCCAGCGCGAGCGCACGCAGCTCTGCATCGCTGGTCGCGACCCGACGCTTGCCGGGCAGCAGCGCAACCTCCTCATCGGCGTCGAGCGCGCCCGCCGGCCCCTCGCTGCGCACCACATCGGCTCCGTAGCCGGCGAGCCAACGCGTCGCGAACGCGGCTGGCACGCCGCCGCCGACCTCGAGCACGCGCATGCCAGCGAGCGGAAGCACGCGCGCCAGCGTCGCCCGGGGCGGGGACGTTCGTCAAGTTGTCAAGTTGTTGAGCCAACAACTTGACAACTTGACGAACGTCCCCGAAAAGGGAGAAGTGGCGATCCGAAGCATGGCTGAGCGCTACGCGCGGCCCGACTGGGTCCGGCGCCTCAACGCGATGGGCGAGTCGGTGGGTGGTCGCGCCGTGGGCGCGCGCAAGCTCGTCCCGATCGACCCGGGGGCGCTGCTCGAACAGGCCGTGCGTGAGCTGGGCGAGCCGAAGAGCGCATTCGGCGACCCCGGCTGGCGCCAGCGCTTCGAGACGCTCGCCCACGCACTCGACGCCTCGCCGCTCCACCTGGTCGGGCGCCTGCTCACCAAGCAGGAGCTGCTGCGCTCGCTGCGGACGCGACTGCTGCTCGGCCACGCCGTCGATCGGGAGCCGGCGATCGAGCAGGAGCGCATCGAGGCGCCGGTGGTCGTGACGGGCCCCGCGCGCTCGGGCACCTCGATCCTGTTCGAGCTGCTCTGGCTCGATCCCACGCTGCGCGGACCGCTTGCGGCCGAGGCGCTGCACCCGGTGCCGCCGGCGGCGGGCGCCGACGGCCGGCTCGCGTGGAGCGAGTGCGAGCAGGAGCTGTGGGCCGACGTGCAGCCCGAGTTCGCTGCGATCCACGAGCTGCGCAGCGATCTGCCGGTCGAGTGTGTGACGCTCACCGCGCCCTGCTTCTGTGGCCCGCACTGGTCGATGGTGTCGCAGGCCGCGGGTGTTCCCGACTCCGAACGCATGTTCGACTTCCATCGTCGCATCCTGCAGGTGCTCCAGCACGGCGCGACACCGCGCAACTGGCTGCTGAAGACGCCCGGTCACCTGATGACGCTCGACCTCCTGTTCGCGACCTACCCCGACGCCTGGGTGGTGCAGACGCACCGCGATCCGGCGAAGACGATGCCCTCCACGGTGAGCACGACGGCGATGGTGCAGTGGATGCGCACCGATCAGATCGACCTCGACCTGCTGGCGACGAGCGTCTCGGCGGTGTTCAGCTTCGCGCTCAACAGCGTGGCCGAGCGCCGCGCCAAGCGCGAGCTGCCCGACCGCTTCGTGGACGTGCACTTCCAGGAGCTGCTGCGCGACCCGGTGGCCACGCTCCGCAAAGCCTACGAAAGGATGGGCCGGCGCTTCAGCGACGAGCACGCCGAGGCGATCCGCCGCTACCTGGCCGAGAAGCCGAAGGGCAAGTTCGGCGTGCACCAGTACTCGCCGGAGGAGTGGGGCTTCAGCGCGGCCGAGCTGCGCAGGAGCCTCGCGCCGTACATCGCGCACTTCGGCGTGGCGCTCGAATAGCGTAAAGCGCCCAGGCGGCGAATGCGGCGAGCACCGGCGGGCCCGGCTCGGGCAGCGTCTCGAACACCAGGTTGTCCACGATCTCGTCGATGCTGTCGGTGTAGCGGAAGACCGCGCGATCGAAGGCGCCGAGGCCGGAGATCGAGATCGTCTGGTCCATCAGGTCGTTCGCGTTCAGCGCGACGTGCACCTCGCCGAGCAGGGTGGCGCCCGCGTAGGCCTGGAGCACGGCCTCGTCGTCCTGATCCACGATGCTCGGGTCGTCGTTGCCGAAGGCGAGGGTGAGTGAGCTGACGGGGACCAGGAAGTCGAGCACGAGGCCGCCGCCGTCGTCGTCGTCGCCGACGACGAGCGCCTGGCCGTCGCCCTGCGCGCCGAAGTTCGCGAAGTGGAGCGCATTCGAGAGATTCGTGTGGCTGAACGTGACGCAGCCGCACTCGGCGCTCACATAGCCGTTGCTCCGGGCGTCCGTCGCCTCCTCCTCGAAGTCGAGGGTGATCGTGGCGGCGAAGGCCGGACCGGTGAGCAGCAGCAGGGACGCGAGCACGAGGGAGCGCAGGGAGCAGTCCTCCGCCAGAGGAAGTGGCCCGAACGGGTGCCTGCGTGGCGAACTTTTCAGCCTCGGCCGAGCAGGCCCCGCAGCCGTGCGATCGTTTCGGGCGCCGCGCGCACGCTGAGGCGCGTGCCGTGCTCGTCGTGGCTCTCGGCGAGCACGCGCGCCGTGGCGTGCGCCTCGGCCACCACACGCTGCTGCGCATACGGCACGATCAGCTCGGCCTCGACCATGTCGCGCTCGAAGAAGGAGACGATGCGCTCGCGCAGCACCAGAACGTCGGCCGGCTCGCGTGACGAGAGGACGAGCGCGTCCGGCCAGTCGGCCGCGAGCCCTGCGCGGGCCGCCGGGTCGAGCCGGTCGGCCTTGTTCAGCACCAGCAGGCGCGGGCCCTCGCCCGCGCCGAGCGAGGCCAGCACCTCGCGCGCGACCTCGATCTGCGCCGGGAAGGCCGGGTCGGCGGCGTCGGCCACCTGCACCAGCAGGTCCGCGTCGCGCGCCTCGTCGAGCGTCGAGCGGAAGCTCGCCACCAGGTCGTGCGGCAGCTTCTTGATGAAGCCGACCGTGTCGGAGATCAGGATGCGCGGCGTCGTCTCGGGCGAGAGCGCGCGTATGGTGGTGTCGAGCGTGGCGAAGAGCTTGTCTTGGACCAGCACACCGCTGCCGGTGAGCGCCCGCATCCACGACGACTTGCCCGCGTTCGTGTAGCCGACCAGCGCGGCCGTGCCGAACTCGCCGCGGCGGCGCCGCCGCGTGCTGGCGTCGCGCTCGATCGCAACCAGCTCTTCGCGCAGCTCGGCGATGCGATCGCGGAGCTTGCGCCGGTCGAGCTCGAGGTGGCTCTCGCCAACGCCGCGGCCGCCGATGCCGCCGCCCTGCCGGTCGCGGCCGCCCGTCTCGCGCAGACGCGGCGCCACGTAGGCGAGCCGCGCGATCTCCACCTGCAGGCGCGCCTCGCGGCTCCGTGCGTGGCGCTGGAAGATCGCGAGGATCACCGCGCTGCGGTCGAGCACCTCGGCGCCGGTGGCGCGCTCGAGGTTGCGAGCCTGCGACGGGCTCAGCTCGTGGTCCACCACCACGACCGTTGCGCGCGGGGTGTCGGCGCCGGCCGGCGTCTCGCCTTTCTCCGCCTCGGCTGCCGCCGCCGCCGCTGCATCCTCGCGCTGCTTGCTCGGCGGGCCGACCGGCACGACGCCGCTGCCGCCCGTGTAGCCCGCCAGCTCCTTCAGCTTGCCTTCGCCGACCACGGCCGCGGGCGCGAGCCGATCGCGGCGCTGCGTCACACGCGCGACGACTTCGAGGCCGAGCGTCTTGCAGAGCCGCGCCAGCTCGTCGAGCGACGACGAGAGCTCGGGCTCCGTCACGCCCGGCAGCTGCACGCCGACCAGCACGGTGCGCGGACGAGGCGCAGCGGTAGCGGACGTGGTCATGACGCAGCCCTCATGCCCGGCGCTTCGTGGCCGCTCGCCGCGACGTAGTCGCGGTAGCCGCCGGGGTAGACGCGCGGCGTGCTGCCGTCGAGCTCGAGCACGCGGTTCGTGAGCGCCGCCAGGAAGCGCCGGTCGTGCGAGACGAGCAGCAGCGTGCCCTCGTAGCCTGCGAGCGCGCGTACCAGCATCTCGCGCGTGGCGAGATCCAGATGGTTCGTGGGCTCGTCGAGCACCAGAAAGTTCGGTGGATCGTAGAGCATGCGCGCCATCACCAGGCGCACCTTCTCGCCGCCCGACAGCAGCCGGCAGCGCTTCTCGACCTCGTCACCCGAGAAGCCGAAGCAGCCGGCCAAGGTGCGCAGCGAGCCGATCGTGGCGTGGGAGAAGGCCTCTTGCAACGTCTCCCAGACCGTTGCGTCGGCCTCGAGCAGCTCCATCGAGTGCTGCGCGAAGTAGCCCAACTTCACGGACGCCCCGAGCGTGACGCTGCCGCCGTCGGGCTCGATCGCCTCGGCCACGAGCTTGAGCAGCGTCGACTTGCCAGCGCCGTTCGCGCCCATCACGCACCAGCGCTCGCGGCGGCGCAGCAGCAGGTCGAGGCCCGCGAACACGACGCGCTTTCCGTATTTCTTGTGGACGCCGGTGAGCCGCACCACGTCGTCGCCCGAGCGAGGCGCGGGGCGGAAGTCGAACTCGAGCGTCTCGCGCCGCTTCGGCGGCTCGACCTTCTCGATCTTCTCGAGCTTCTTTACGCGCGACTGCACCTGCGACGCATGGCTGGCGCGCGCCTTGAAGCGCGCGATGAAGGCTTCCTCTTTCGCGAGCATCGCCTGCTGGCGCGCGTACTGCGCTGCCTGCTCGCGCTCGGCCAGCGCGCGCTGGCGGTCGTAGAAGTCGTAGTCGCCCGCGTAGCTGATCAGCTCGCCGGAATCGATCTCGATGATCTTCGAGGCCATGCGGTTCAGGAACTCGCGGTCGTGTGAGGTCATCACCAGCGCGCCGGCGAACGCGCGCAGCCAGCCCTCGAGCCAGAGGATCGACTCCAGATCCAGATGATTGGTGGGCTCGTCGAGCAGCAGCGCGTCGGGCTTCATCACCAGGATGCGCGCGAGGCCGACGCGCATCTTCCAGCCGCCCGAGAGCGCGCCCACGTCGCCGTCCATCTGCTCGGGCGGAAAGCCGAGGCCGGCGAGCACCTCGCGTGCGCGCGCGTCGAGGCCGTAGCCGCCGAGCGACTCGAAGCGCGCCTGGGCCTCGCCGTAGCGCTCGATCAGGCGCTCCATCTCCTCGGCGTGCGCGGGATCGCCGAGCTGGCGCTCGAGCTCGTGCAGCGCGCGCGCCGCATCCGAGACGGGGCCGGCACCGTCGAGCGTGGCCTCGACCACGCTCATGCGCTTCATCTCGCCGATGTCCTGGCTGAAGTACCCGATGCTGGCGCCGCGCTCGACCGTGACCTGTCCGTCGTCAGGGTCTTCCTCGCGCGTGATCAGGCGGAACAGGGTCGTCTTGCCGGCGCCGTTGGGGCCGACGAGCCCGATCTTCTCGCCACGGTTCACCGCGGCGGAGGCTTCGAGAAAGAGGATCTGGTGGCCGTGGCGCTTGCTGACGCCGTCGATGCGGATCACGGGCGGGTCTTTAGCGAAAGAGCGGGGTGCGGGGTATACGCTGCCGTCGTGCAGCCGTCGTTGGCGATCGTTCCTCGCATCGTTCTGCGCTACGACCCGGATCGATCGATTGCGCGGGTGCAGCCGGCGGTCGGAAGCGCGAAGGGTCGTGTGTTCGAGGTTGAGTTCGCGGATGGCTCGCCGCCGCTGATGCTCAAGCTCTTCGACCCCGAACACCGCTGGCAGCTCGAGCACGAGACCCTCGTCTACGAGCGGCTGCGCCGGGTCGGCGTGCCGGTGCCGGACGTCCTGCTGACGGACGCGGGTCGCGAGGGGGTCGACGCCGACTGGATGCTCATGGGCAAGCTCGCCGGGTCGATCGTCGGGGCGCTCGACCTCACTTCGCAAGACGCGCGGGAGATCTACCGGGCGATGGGTGCGACGCTCCGCTCCATCCATTCCATCGCGCTCGAGCACTTCGGCTACTTCGACCGCCGCGGCGCTGTCGACCCGTTCGCCACGAACCGCGAGCTGATGCGGGCCTGGTTCGAGCGCGACCTCGAGCGCTTCAGCGAGGCCGGCGGCTCGTCACGGCTGCGCGCCGCGGTCGAGCGCCGCGTCGAGGCGGGAGCCGAAGCGATCGCGGGATGCCGAGGCGCAGTCCTCTGCCACAACGACCTGCACGAAGCCAACATCCTGGTGGTGCGAGCGCCGAGCGGCTGGGCGGTGACCGGCGTGATCGATGCGGGAGGCGCGGTAGCAGCCGACCCGCTCTTCGACCTGGCGCGCACCGACTACTGGTCTTGCCGCGGCGATCCGGAGAAACGAGCGGGGCTCCGCGAGGGATACGCCGAGCCGCTGCGCGCGGACTTCGAGGCGGCGATCTCCGTGTATTCGCTGCACCACGCGCTCGAGCTCTGGAGCTGGTTCGCCCGGGCGCCGGCTGGGAATCGCATGCAGGAAGAGATCGCGTCGGACCTCGAACGCCTCGCCGGGGCGTCGTAAGATCCGGCGTCCGCTGGAGGGCCGCATGCCGAGCGCCGAGTTCCGCGCCGCGCTGGCGTATTTCCCGAAGGATCTCGCGCTGCCGGGCGACACGCACCAGGACGTGCGCCGCAAGTTCGGCCCCGCGCACGGCCACGATCCGGGCCCCGACATCGCCGTCGAGTCCGCGACGCTGGGCGGCGTCCCCGGCGTCTGGGTAGCGAACAAGGGCGAGCCCGCGTCCGAGCGCACGCTCTTCTTCGTGCACGGCGGCGCCTTCGTCTCGTGCCCCGCGCCCACGTACACGTTCTACGCGGCGTGGCTCGTGCGCGCGACGGGCGCCCGTGCCTTCGTGGTGGACCCCCGGCTCGCGCCCGAGCACAGCTTCCCGGCCGCGCTCGACGACTGCGTCGCCGCCTGGCGCGGGCTCGTCGCGAGCGGCGTCGCGCCAGAACGCGCCGCCTTCTTCGGCGACTCCTGCGGCGGCGGCCTCGTCGTGAGCACGCTGCTGCGCCTCCGCAACCTCGGCGCCCCGCTGCCTGCCTGCGCCGCGACGCACTGCGGCTGGTTCGACCTCGAGGTGAGCGGCGACTCGGCGCTCCACCCGGTCGGCGAAGACCCCTTCGTGAACGCCGAGTGGATCCGCCAGCGCGGGCGCGACTACCTCGGGCCGGCGGCGAGCCCGCGCGACCCGCTCGCTTCACCGATCCATGCGGAGCTGCACGGCCTCCCGCCACTGCTCTTGCAGACCGGCCAGCTGGACACGCTGCGCGACGACGCCGTGCGCCTCGCCGCGCGCGCGGGCCGTGCCGGCAGCTCGGTCACCCTCGAGATCTGGCCGGGCATGATCCACGGCTTCCTCGGCATGCACGGCGCGATCCCGGAGGCGAGCTGGGCCGTGCGCCACGTCGCCGAGTTTTTCGACCGCCACACGAAGTAGAGAGAGGAACACCATGGCCACCGCACGCGTGACGCGCGCGCTCGACGTCCCCGCTGGCGCGCTCTGGAAGCTCGTCGCCGCCTTCGGCGACACCAGCTGGATGCCCGGCGGCGCGAAGGTGACGCTGTACAGCTCCGGCCCCGGCATGGAGCGCCGCATCGCGGCCGGCCCCGACAAAGTGATTCGCGAGCGCCTCGAGTTCGCCGACGCCGCGAGCCGCACGCTCGTCTACACGATCCCCGAGAACGTGCCGTTCCCCGTGAAGGACTACCGGGCCACCATGCGCGTGCGCGAGAAGGGCGCCGGCAGCGAGCTCGACTGGAGCGTGACCTTCACGCCGGTGGGCGCCTCGGAGGCCGACGCCCGCAAGGCGATCGAGGGCATGTACGGCATGATGATCGGGTGGATCGAGGCGCGGGTGAAGGCCATCATCGCATCCTGAGCGCGCGAGGAGAAACCGACATGGCAGGCTTCGACCCCGAAAAGATTCCGGCTGCGATCTGGGAGCAGATGAACATCAGCAAGGAGAAGTTCGGGCAGCTGATGGCCATCGCCGCAGAGCGCGAGAAGAAGGTGCCCGCGGTCGGCAGCGCGGCGCCCGACTTCTCGCTGCGCCGCCTCGGGCGGGATCGGCGCCCGCTCGCGGAGCGCGTGCGCCTGTCGGAGCTGCGCGGGCGGCCGGTGGCGCTCGTCTTCGGCTCCTACACTTGACCGCCCTTCCGCATTCAGGCGGGTCGCCTGAACCAGATCGCGCGCTGCTTCGGGGACCGCGTGGCGTTCTTCTGTGTCTACATCCAGGAAGCGCATCCGACGGACGGCTGGCAGGTGACGCCGAACTCGAGGGAAGGAGTGCTCTACGCGCAGCCCAAGACGGATCAGGAGCGCGCAGAGGTTGCGGGTGCCTGCATGATCGATCTCGCGCTCGAGTTTCCGCTGCTGCTCGACGAGATGAGCAACGAAGTCGATGGCGCCTACTGCGCGTTGCCCGAGCGGCTGTATCTGATCGACGCCGAGGGGTGCATCGCGTACCGTGGCGGGCCGGGGCCGTTCCAGTTCGATCCGGGCGAGTGGGAGCGCGCGATCGAGGAGCATCTCAGCACATGAAGCTCACCCTTACCGCAGCTCGGTTCCTTGTCGTCGGCGCCCTTGCGCTCGGCTCTCACGCGGCGGCCGCGGGTGCGCCCGCCGGGCCCTTCGCCCAGCTCCACTGCCTGAAGTACGCCGGCGGCAAGCTTTCGATCAGCGCCTTCGCCGTCGGAGCGAAGCCCGAGCGCGAGGTCGATGCCGCGATGATCATCTGCGTCGCGCGCCGGCCGGGGCAGACGGTGGTGCTCGACGCCGGCTACGTCGATCAGGCGTATGGCGCGAACTGGGGCATCACCGATTGGACCGATCTCGCGGAGCGGCTGCGCGAGGTCGGCGTCGATCCCGGCGAGGTCGACCTCGTCACGCTCGGCCACCTGCACTGGGACCACTCCGGCGGCACCAGCCGCTTCCCGAACGCGAAGTTCGTGATGCAGCGCCGCGAGCTCGAGTCCGCCGCGCTCGACGTGTCCGGCAACCCCTTCGTGACGAACGGCTTCCGCCTCGACGAGATCGTCGAGGCGCTGCGGCTCAAGTGGGACGGCCGGCTCGAGCTCGTGGACGGGGACGCCGAGGGGTGGCAGGACGGCATCGATCTCTATCTGACGCCGGGGCACACGGCCGGCACGATGACGGTTTGCCTGGCCACGCAGGGGGGCCGCGTCTGCTACACGAGCGACGCGGTCTATCTCTACCTCAATCTCGACGAGAACCTGCCGCTCGGGATCGCGCTCCAGCCCGCGGCGATGTTCGAGTCGTACGCCAAGATCCGGCGCATCCTGCGCGGCGGCCGCCTGATCCCCGGCCACGACATCGGGATCTTCGAGCAGGCGGCAGAGCACGGCTTTAGGCGCGTGAGCGAGCGCGTCGTCGCGATCGTCGAGTAGGCCGCAGCGCGAGCGATCTCAGCCGGCCCACCCGCCGGGCACGGCCGAATCAATCGTCACCTTCCGCTTCCAGAACAGCCAGCGGCCGCCGCTGCGTCGGTACTCGTCGACATAGCGGCCCCAGTGGTCGAGGCCGCGCTCGGTGAGCACGGCGAAGTAGCAGCGGCCGCGCGCCTCGCTCTCCGAGAGCACGTCGATCTGGTGCGTGGCGGTGAAGTGGCGGATGAAGCGGGCGCTCTGGCCGGCGCCGCTGCCGGTGCGCTGCGCCACGCCCTCGAAGAGCGCGCGGATGGCGGCCTTGCCGCGATGCACGTCGCCTGCCAGCTCGAGCGTCGCGTCCTCGGCGAAGAGAGCGAGCATGGCATCGAAGCGACCGGAGTCGCCGCTGGCGTTGTAGCGCGCGACCAGGTCGCGGACGCACTCGCGCGCCTCGAGCTCGAAGGGCTCCACGGCTACGCGGCGCTCGCGCCCGGGAGCGGCGGTACCGGCAGCGCCTGAACGGCCGGCAGCGCCTCGCGCGCGAACAGCCGCATGCTGGCCTCGGCCTCGGCGAGCCGCATGCCGCCGTACTTCATCACCGCCACGAAGTGGTCGGGCCCCATCAGCTCGCGAATGCGCTCGATCTTGGCGACGCACATCTCGGGCGTGCCCCACACCTGGTTGCTCAGGTACATCGCGCCCATGTCGTAGGGATCCCCGCGGTCGTTCATCAGCGAGGACAGCGAGGCGTAGTGCTCGTAGCCCTTGGTGCGCCTGAAGTGATCGCTCGCCAGCTCGTAGTGGCGCGCGGCGCTGTTCGCGTAGGCCGGGATGTAGGTGCGCGCGCCCTCCCACGCCTTGGCCTCGGTCTCGGCGCAGTAGACCCAGCACACCACCGTCGGATGGGCCGGGGCGAAGCCGGCCTGGCCGCGCAGCACGGCGAAGCGCTCCATCTGCTTCGCGTAGTCCTCCCAGCTGGTCTGCGGGATGAACAGCGCCTTGAGACCGGTCGGCGCAGCGATCGGGATCGTCTGCGGGCTGCCCCAGGCGCAGTACATCTGCTCGGCGAGCGCGCGCGAGCGCGGCTGCGGGCGCAGCGTGGTGCGCGGGATCTGATGGAAGCGTCCCTTGTACTCGAACCACTCGTTCGCGAGCGCGATGCGGATGATCTCGAGCGACTCGAGAAAACGCTCGCGCGACTCCTCCATCGGGATGCGCAGACCGCCGAACTCGCGCCGGCCGAGGCCGCGGCCGAAGCCGATGTGGAGGCGGCGCCCGCCGAGCATCGCGTCGAGCGCCGAGATGCCCTCGGCCACCCGGATGGGATCGTGCCAGGGCAGCACGATCACCATCGTGCCCAGCTCGATGCGCGAGGTGCAGCCCGCGAAGTAGGCGAGCAGCTGGAGCACGTCGGTCACCATGGTGTAGGGCGTGAAGTGGTGCTCGACGCTCCACAGCGAGTCGAAGCCGAGCGGCTCGGCCAGGCGGCCGAGGTGAAGATCCTCCTCATAGATCTTCCAATCCGGGATGCGCTGCGCACTGTGCGCCTCGCCGCGCTCCTCGGCCTCGTAGCGATCCCAGTCGCCGTAGTTCTGCATGAACAGCGAGATGCCGACCTTCATCGCTCCTCCGGCTGCGCGGGCGGGGACTCCGGGTTCACGACCACGGTCTCGAGCTGGACGCCGCGCGGCGCCGTCACCGCCGCGACGACGGCGGCCGCCACCTGCGCGGCCTGAAGCACGGCACCTTTCACCAGCCCGAGCCGGACCCAGTAGGCGACGTCGGCCAGCTCCTCCGGCGTCCACGCCGCGCCGAACTCGGTGACCGTGTCGCCGACGCGCACGACGGTGGTGCGGACGCCGCTGCCCTCGAGCTCGACGCGCAGCGCGGCGGCCGCGTTCTCGAGCCCCGCCTTGGCGGCGCCGTAGTGCGCGTTGCGAGGCCACGGCAGAACGGCGGCGCGCGAGGAGATGAACACCAGGTCGCCGGGCTGGCGCCGCGGCAGCAGATCGCGCAGCACACGCTGCGTCACGAACAGCGCGCCCAGCAGGTTCGTCTCGACGGAGCTGCGCAGCGCCGCGGGCGAGAGTTCGTGGAGCTTGCCGGGCCGCATGCCGCCCGCGTTGTTGATCAGCACGTCCACCGGGCCGAGCGCCTTCTCCGCCGCGCTCACGAACTCATCCACCGAACCAGAGTCGGTGATGTCGAGCACGTGGCCGAAGCCGCGCCCGCCCGCGAGCGCGATCGCGGCGACTGTGTCGTCGAGCCGCTCCGCGCGCCGAGCGCCGATCGCCACGCGCCAGCCGAGCGCCCCGAACGCCTCGGCGATGGCGCGGCCGATGCCGGCGGTGGCGCCGGTGACGATGGCGGTACGGAGGTGCTCCACGCTGGGCCCGACCATGGCACTCCGGGGCGAGCCTCGCACCCCGCGATAAGCTGGCCGCGTGCGCTAGCCCATCCGGAAGCGGCGCACGTCCTGGCGGAGCAGCTCCGCCTGGCGCAGCAGCTCCTCGATCGCCGCGCTCATGCGCTGTACGGACTCCTCGCTGGTCTGGGAGTGCGCGCGGTTGCTGGCGAGCAGCACGGCGGCCTGGCGGCACGCGTCGGACTGCTCTCGCAGCGCGCGATAGATCGACTCCATCGACTCGCGCACCACCGCGATGCTCGAGCCGATCCGCGCCGCGCCCGCGCCCTGCGCTTCGATCGCGTGTCGAACGTCCGCCGCCACCTGGCGCAGTCCCGTGGCGTTGCGGAGCACCACCTCGTTGCCGCGGTCCTGCTCGTCGCTCGCGTCGCGGATGCGCTCGGCGCCGCCTCGCACCCGCTCGTTCTGCGCGAGCACGTCGCCGGCCGCCCGTGTCTGCGCAGCGGTGGAGGCCACGATCTCGCCCATGCGCGTGCCACTGCTCCGCGCGGCTGCGGTGATCTCACCCAGGGCGAGGCCCGCCTCTTCCGCGAGCTCGACGCCGCTCGCGACTCGATTGGAGCCGCGTTCGATCGCAGCCTTCGCGTTGGTGCTCTCCTCCTGTACAGCGCGTACCAGCGCATGGATCTCGCGGGTGCCGGCGAGGACGCGGTTCGCCACAGCCTTCATCTGCTCCGCCACCACGGAGAACGCGCGACCGCTCTCGCCCGACTGCGCAGCGATGATCGAGGCATTCAGCGCCAGCAGACTCGTCTCGTCGGTCACGTCGTCGATCACCGATACGATCGAGCCGATCTCGGCCACGCGCCGATCCAGCCCACCGATCACGCGCCGCGCCTCTTCCGTGGCGTCGCGGATCTCCTTCATGCCGTCCACCGTCTCGAGCACGCGCTGACGGCCCTGATCGGCGGTCTCCATCATGCGCGATGCGATCGCGGCGCTGGTCTGTGCGTTGGCGTTCACTTCGCTGGCAGCCGCGGCCATCTCCGCCATCCGCCGCCCGGTCTCCTCGGCGGCGCTCGCGAGCTCCTCGCGGATCTGCGAGACCTGGCGTGCGCTCTCTACGCTCTGCGCCAGCGACGCCGAGATCTCGTCCACCCGCGCGGAGAGGGCCGCGGCGCTGTGGCCAAGCTCCTGCCCGGTCTCGGCCAGCTCCCGGAACGAGAGCGACGAGCCGTCGATCGCGCTCTCGAGCGCACGTGCGGAGCGGGCCGCGGAGTCGGCGATCTCGCGCACCTGGAGGTTCACCTCTCCCATCGATGCCGCGGCATGCTCGCTCCCGCGCAGCTGCTCGCCGACCACGGCCACCAGGCGGTTCATCACCCCACCGATTTCGCTGCCGGTCGCCTCGACGCGGTCTGCCGCCTCGGCCACGCTCCCGACCGTCCCTCGCAGTCCGCTCGTCATGCCCTCGAAGGCGCGCGCCGCGTCGCCGAGCTCGTCGCGGCGCTCACTCTGGAAGCGGACGCTGAGGTCGCCCTGACCGATGCGCGAGGCGCCGGCTTGCAGCTCGAGGATCGGACGCACGAGCTGCTGCGAGAGCAGGAAGCTGGCGGCGAAGGCGACCGCGAGCCCCAGCGACCCGGACGCGAGCAGATTTCTGCGGGCCCTGGCCAGGGCCGCGTGTTCGGAGTCGAGCGACGAGACCACGTGCAGCTCGAGCGCTCCGAACGTGAGCACCCGCCGGTCGGCGTCCGCCGCCGCCGCGCCAGCCGGCACGAATACGACGCCTGCACCGCACAGCTTCGACCACTCCGCGATCGTCGCCTCACTCACGGCATCGACCGCGATCATGCGCCCGAGCGTCTGCCCCAGCGCTTCGAGCGGGAGCGAGACTGCGGCGTAGGGCTTTCCGTCGTGAGAGAGCAGCGCGGCCGCGCGTACCTCGATCGCGAGTGCGTCCGGCAGCGAGGCGCCGGCAACCGCCACGACCTCGTCGCGCGCGTCCACGAACAGGATCTGCGCAGCGCCCTCGCGGACCGCCAACGCACCAGCGTAATGGGTGAGGGTGGGGACGTCGTTCACCTCGAGCGTGGCCCGGAACTGTGGCGTCGTCGCGATCGAGCGATAGCGCTCCTCGATGCTGCGCAGGTGCGAGGCCACGAGTCCCTCGGCGGCGGCGGCCGAGGTCTCGAGCCGGACGAGCGCGGCCCGCCGCAGGTCGGCCGAGAGGGAGCGCTCCTGGATCGCGAGCGTGAGGGCAGTCGAGGCGGCTGCCACTCCGCAGACCGTGATCAGCAGCCGGCGAAAGAGCGTGAGTCTCATGGGCCCGTCTTGCCGAGGGAGAGCCTCACCGTCGTCGTGCTGCCGGCCGACACCTCTACGTCCGTGGACACCTCCGGAAGACGCTCGCACCAGGTGCGCAGGCGGTGACGGCCGGCGGGGACGCCCTGGATCGCGAAGCTCCCCGCGCCGTCCACCTTCGCGAAGTGGCGGGAAGGCGAGACGAAGATCGTCCCGCGCATCGAATCGTGGATGGAGCAGTAGGTGCGGACTACGCCCGGGTAGCGGAACGTGACCGAGCGCGACTTTCCCGCCGGGTAGATGCCGAGGTCGAAGTCGTTCGGCTTCGAGAAGGAGAACACGTTGTGGTAGATGGCGTCGTCGTTGCGCATCTCGACGCTCTGCCCCACCGCGATGGCGAGGAAGCCGGGCGAGAACGTGGCGTTCTTCTGGAGCACGCGCGGCGGCGGCGTGGCCGGCGTCGTCGCGTCTTCCTCCGTGGGCTCGAGGTAGACCACGATCGGGCCCATCTCCGCCAGCGCGACGCCCTCGACGCCGAGCCCGACGCGGCCGCGCAGCGTCCCCGTCTGCTGCGCCGCCGACAGGCCGGGCGAGGCGAGTACGCCCAGCAGCAGGGCCAGCAAGGTCGGCAGCGGCCGCGCCATCAGAAGGCGACCCTCAGGTCGGCGCCCACGAAGTCCACGTCCTGTGCGGCGTCGCGGATAGGGTCGGTGACGCCGCGAACGAGATCGACCTGCGAGCGCGTGTACTCGACGCGCAACGTGAGACCCGGAGTGAGGCGGTAGCCGAGCACCGCGGACCAGGCCGTGTACTCGGACATGTTGTACCCGACCGTCGATGCGTAGCGGGAGTCGAGCAGATAGCCCTCGTCCTCGTCGAAGGTGCCGAGCCCGCTGCCGCGCAGGCCGAGGTAGGCGCGGTCGAGGCTGCGCGAGACCAGCCGGCCTTCGAGCAGCAGCTCCGCGATCCAATAGTGCAGCATGCGGTCGTACACGCGCATGCCGTCCGTCTCGATGTCGTACCGCCCGTAGCCGAGCCAGAGCCGGGCCAGCTCGTGATAGTCCAGGATCACGTCGCCCCCGAGCAGCCAGGTCTCCTCGAGCACGTTCGGCCCGTCGACGAGCACGACGCCGTCCTGGTAGCTGTTGACGGTGGTGCCGGCGCCGAAGGCGCGCGCCCACGACTCGCCGAACCAGAGCGCGCCCATCGCCGGGGTAGTCGACGATCCGACCTTGCCCGAGCGCGCACCGCTCACCGAGAGGTGGAGCCAGTCCGTCGGGTTCGTGAACAGCTTGAGCGTCGCCTGCGTGTCGGCATCGGCGTCGCGGTTGAGGGGCGTCTCGCCGCTCGTCAGCGAGGCCACGTATCCGACGAGGTCCTCCTCGGAGCTTCCGTAGAGACGGATGCCCTCGTCCCACCACCACGGCGTGCCGACCGGCTGCGTGATGAAGGGATTCTCGGCCTGGCCCTGGCTGTAGCGCAGGTAGCCCTCACCGACCGGGAGCTGGAAGCGGCCGAGCTGCGCGTTGAGCCAGCCGCTGTCGAGGATGCCCTGGAAGTCCGCGTAGAGCTCGCCGACGGTGTTCTGGAGCGAGCCGATGCGCACGAGGTCCCACTCGAAGAGCAGGCCCACGTCGCGCACGAGCACCTGCTCGTCCATGCGGATGTCGCTTGCCAGGTCGGCTTCGAGGAACAGGCGGGCATCCCAGATCTGGAAGGCGCCGTCGGGGTAGACCCCGTGGTCCTCCCCGCCGAGCCAGCCAGTGCTGGCGCTGCCCGAGAGACGGATGCGGTCGCTCCAGTCTCGATCGGCGGCGCTCGCGAGGGCCGGATCGAGCGACGGCTGTAGGCTCGCTCTCTCGTCGAGCTCGGCCTGGAGGCGGTCTTGATTTCCTTCGAGCTCTCCGATGCGCGCTTCGAGGCCGTGGACGTACTCGAGCAGCGCCGCGTCGTCGGCGAGGGCCTGCAGAGGACCGCCGAGGACGAGCGCTGCCAGCAGCGCGTTAGTCCGTCTCATCGGACGCCTCGGCCGGGTGTCCGACACCAACCTCGAGGTCGAGCTGCGCCACGCCGTCGGGTGCGAGGTCGAGCCAACGGAAAGTCGGCGGGAAGCGCGCGTGCCACGCGATCACGCGTACGCGGCCCGGCGCCGCGTCGCGGATCCGCCAGCGTCCGTCGTTCGCGACGACGGCGTAGGGGCCCGGTGCGGCGAAGACGTCGGCCTCGCTGCCGGGCACGTCGAGCAGGAACAGCGACTGCGGGCCGGCCGAGGCGAGCGGGATCTCGCACGCCTCCCCGGGCGCGAGCGTCTGCACACGGCTCGCGGCTGGGAACGAGAGCACGTGAGCGCTCTGGGTTTCGTTCCGCACGCGCAGCGTCCCGCCGGCGCCGACCGCCAGCTCGGAGGGCTCGAGGCGGGTCCGGAGCTTCGAGGCGCGGATCGTGAGGTCGGCGGTGCCGCCGGGAGCCTCGCGCCCGTCCAGGTAGACCACCGCGAAGCCCGGGTGCGTGTAATCGACGAACTGGACGTCGCGCAGCGAACGGTCCGCGTACGGGGAGCCGCCGGGCGCGCTCGGCTCGACGCCCTCGTGCGGTACCAGGCGCAGCGAGCCGTGAAGGGTGCTCCGACCCGGCGCGGGTTGCTCCGGCTGCGTGGCGCACGCCAGCACGAGCGCCAACAGCGCGAGGGACGTGCGGAGCATGTCGGGCGCCTCCAAGCCTGTGCGGACCGGTCCCGACGCTCGGTCGCGGCCCCGGCAGTGGATCGACGCCGCGCGGTGTTCACTTGAGGCGCAGCTACAGGGTTTCCGGGGGGCTTCCGGGGCGGGTACGCTGGGCCGCATGGGTGAGCCCACCACCACCGGGGATGCTGCGCTTCCCCGCCCGCGCACCTCCACCCGCGACCGCGGCGAGCTGCGCGAGCGCCTCGAGCGCTGGCTGGTGCGGCGCTTCGGCGAGGCGGAGGTCTCGGCGCTCGCGGGCCCGGCCACGAACGGCATGTCGAGCGAGACGCTGCTGTTCGACGCGAGCTGGCGCGAGGGCGGGGCGCGGCGCAGCGCCGCCCTCGTAGGACGCGTAGCACCCGACCCCGCGGCGGTGCCCGTCTTCCCGACCTACGACATGGAGCGCCAGTTTCGCGTGATGCAGGCGCTCGGCGCGCTCGCTGCGGTGCCGATCCCGCGCGTGCTCTGGTGCGAGACCGACCCTGCCGCGCTCGGCGCGCCCTTCCTGGTGATGGAGCGCATCGACGGCGAGGTGCCGCCGGACATCCTGCCCTACACGTTCGGGCAGAGCTGGCTCGCGCAGGGAACGCCTGCACAGCTCGAGCAGCTCCAGGAGAAATCGGTCGGCCTGCTGGCGGCGCTGTTCCGCATCGACCGGCCGGCGGAGCGCTTCGCCTTCCTGGCCCCGACCAAGCCCGGCGTCACGCCGCTGCGCCGCTTCGCCGCAGAGCTGCGCGGCTTCTACGACTGGGTCGCCGCCGACGGCCTCCGCTCGCCGCTGCTCGAGCGCTGCTTCGCCTGGCTCGACGCGCACTGGCCGCAGCACGAGGGCCCCACGCTGCTGTCGTGGGGCGACGCGCGCATCGGCAACATCCTCTACCGCGACTTCGCGCCGGTGGCCGCGCTCGACTGGGAGATGGCGGCGCTCGGCCCGCCCGAGCTGGACGTCGGCTGGATGATCACGCTGCACCGCTTCTTCGACGATCTCACGCAGCAGGCCGGCATGCCCGGTCTGCCGGGCCTCTTGAAGCGCGACGACGTGGCGGCGAGCTACGAGAAGCAGACCGGCTACGCGCCGCGCGACCTCGACTTCTACACGCTGCTCGCGGCGTTGCGCCACGGCATCGTGATGTTCCGCATCTCTCGCCGCGCAGCGCACTTCGGCGAGGCCACGCTGCCCGCCGACGTCGACGACATGATCTCGCACCGCCGCATGCTGGAGCGCATGCTCGCGGGCGAGTACTGGGGCTGAGAGGGCCGCTGCTGCGCCGTTGCCTTCAGCGGCGACGGCTCAGCTCATCGTTGGTCCGGCAGTGGTTCGCGTCGATCGCGCTCTTGATCTGCAGGTATCCGGGCCAGCCGTAGAACGGGATGAAGCCGAGCCAGAACTTCTTCTGCGGGGCGTTGTCGAAGAACGGACCCCACCGCTTCAGGTACCACTCGCCGAGCCCGGGATGTGCGATCGAGAGCCAGGTGGCGGTCTCCGACGAGCGGCGGCCCGGGCAGGGGTGGGCGTACGCGGCCTCCGCGAGTGTCACCCCTGCGACGGCTGCGGCGACCACGAGTGCGGCGATTCGCATGATCCCCCTCCTTTCGGTGCGCGAGGCCCGAACGACCGCGCGCGCCGGCCGGATCGTAACCACCTGAGCCGAATCCGGCACAACTGCCGGGACGAAGCCGCGCGCGTCGGGTAACGTGCGCGCTCGAATTTCCCACCGACGGAGCGAGAAGCAATGGCCGATACGACGCTGCCCACCATCTTCGGGGCCAACGTGTTCAGCGATCGCGTCATGCGCGAGCGCCTGCCCAAGGAGACCTACAAGGCCCTGCGGCAGACCATCGACCGCGGCGTCGCGCTCAAGCCCGAGGTCGCGACCGTGGTCGCGAACGCCATGCGGGACTGGGCGATCGAGAAGGGCGCCACGCACTACACGCACTGGTTCCACCCGCTCACGGGCAGCACGGCCGAGAAGCACGACGCCTTCATCCAGCCGACCGGCGACGGCGGCGTGCTGCTCGAGTTCTCCGGCAAGCAGCTGATCCAGGGCGAGCCCGATGCGTCGTCGTTTCCGAGCGGCGGCCTGCGCAGCACCTTCGAGGCGCGCGGCTACACGGCCTGGGACTGCACTTCCCCGGCGTTCCTCAAGGAAGACGCCGCCGGCAACGTGACGCTCACCATCCCGACCGCCTTCTGCTCCTACACCGGCGAGGCGCTCGACAAGAAGACGCCGCTGCTGCGCTCGATGACGGCGGTCTCGGACCAGGCGCTGCGCGTGCTGCGCGCGCTCGGCGACAAGACCACCACGCGCGTGATCTCCACGGTGGGCCCGGAGCAGGAGTACTTCCTGCTCGACAAGGACTTCTACCTGCAGCGGCTCGACCTGATCACGACCGGCCGCACCCTGTTCGGCGCGCCGCCGCCGAAGGGGCAGGAGCTGGAGGACCAATACTTCGGCGCCATCAAGGACCGCGTCTCGGCCTTCATGCGAGACCTCGACATCGAGCTCTGGAAGATGGGCATCAGCTCGAAGACCGAGCACAACGAGGTGGCTCCTGCCCAGTACGAGATGGCGCCGGTCTTCTCGACGACGAACATCGCGGCCGACCACAACCAGCTCGTGATGGAGACCATGCAGAAAGTGGCGCTGCGCCACGGCATGGTGTGCCTGCTGCACGAGAAGCCCTACGCGGGCGTGAACGGCTCGGGCAAGCACAACAACTGGTCGCTGGCGACCGACACTGGCGTGAACTTGCTCGAGCCCGGTCACACGCCGCACGAAAACGCGCAGTTCCTGGTGTTCCTGTGCGCGCTGCTGAAGGCCGTGGATACCCACGCCGACATCATGCGCGCCACCTGCGCGACCTCGGGCAACGACCACCGGCTCGGCGCCAACGAGGCACCGCCTGCGATCATCTCGGCCTTCCTCGGCGACGAGCTGACCGAGATCCTGGAGCGGCTCGCCAAGGGACAGAAGGCCGCGAGCAAGGAAGCAGCCTTCATCGACATCGGTGTGGACACGCTGCCCGAGCTGCCCAAGGACAACACCGACCGCAACCGCACCTCGCCCTTCGCGTTCACCGGCAACAAGTTCGAGTTCCGCACGGTCGGCTCCTCGCAGTCGATCTCGGGCCCGAACGTCGCCCTCAACACGATCGTGGCCGACGCGCTCGACGAGATCGCGACGCGCCTCGAGAATGCGGGCCGCAAGAACCGGAACGCCGAGATCGCCGCCATCGTGAAGGAGATCGCGCGCAAGCACGCGCGCGTGATCTTCAACGGCAACAACTACGCGGAAGAGTGGGAGAAGGAGGCCGACAAGCGCGGGCTCCCGAACGTGCGCAACGCCGTCGCCGCGCTCGAGGCCTTCACTACGCCCAAGGCCGTGAAGCTGTTCGAGAAGCACAAGGTGCTGTCGAAGGGAGAGCTGCACTCCCGCTACGACATCTACCTGGAGCAGTACGCGAAGCACATCAACATCGAGGCGCGGACGGCGGTGCAGATGGCGCGCCGCCAGTTCATCCCCGCTGCGCTGCGCTTCATGACCGAGCTCGGCAACTCGGTGGCGGTGACCGGCAAGCACGGCGTGGTGCAGCGGGTGCTGCTGGAGCAGGTGGGCGAGCTGCTCGCCTCGGCGCACAAGAAGGTGGACGCGCTCGAGTCGGAGGCCGGGAAGGCCAGGAGCATCAGCGAGGTGGCGCAGCAGGCCGCCGCCTTCCGGGACAAGGTGCTCCCCGCGCTCCAGAAGCTGCGGGCGGACGTGGACGAGCTCGAGGAGATCGTGCCGCGCGACCTCTGGCCGGTGCCGACCTATGCGGACATGCTGTTCAAGCTCTGAGTCGGTAGAAGTCGGGAGGTCGCGCGCTACCGGAACCTGGCAGGGTCCGGGCGCGGCGGTCGGCGCTGCAGCGGACGGGCGCTTCGCGCCCGCCGCTGAGCGCTCTGTCGTGTGCTTCGCACACTTCGATCCTCGACGCCGCAGCCGCTAAGTTGCCGCGCCCATGCCGCAAGCTCGTCTCGACCTCTCGCGCATCTTCGAGCTGGAGCCGCACGGGCCCGACACCTACGTCGGTGAGAGCCCGCACTACGAGTGGGGTCGCATCTACGGCGGGCTGGTGGTGGCGCAGGCGCTGCGCGCGGCCGTGCACACCGTGCGGCCCGAGCACTTCGTCCACTCGTTGCACGCCTACTTCATCCTGGGCGGCGACCTCGCGGAGCCGGTGCGCTACGAGGTCGATCGCGTGCGCAACGGACGCTCCTTCACCACGCGCCGCGTGGTCGCGCGGCAGAGCGCGGGCGCGATCCTCACGCTCGAGTGCTCGTTCCAGCGGGAGGAAGACGGACCCGACACGCAGTCGGCCGACATGCCCGCCGGCGTGCCCGATCCCGCCCAACTGAGCCTGACCTGGGACGCCGGCATCGAACGCTGTGACTTCGAACGCAGGAAAGGGGATCCCGGTTCCATGACCTGGGCTCGCTTCCCATGGAAGCTCGGCGAGAACCCGGCCCTCCACGCCTGCGCGCTCGCCTATCTGTCCGACATGAACGCCATGGACGCGATCGTGGCGTCGCGCTCGGGCGGCCCGAAGCCCGGGGAGGCGTGGGGCGGCGAGTGGATGGGCGTGTCGATCGATCACGCCGTCTGGTTCCACCGGCCCGTACGCGCCGACGATTGGCTGCTGCTCGACTTCACCGGCCACGGCTTGATTCGCACGCGCGGCCTCGCCACCGGCCTGGTCTTCGACCGCACCGGAACCCACGTGGCGACCATCGCGCAGGAGGGCCTGCTGCGAACGCAAAAAACCGGCGCTTGATCCCGCACTTGACCCCGGCTTGGCAGTAAGATGTTCCCGGCTCCCAAACCCCAGCTCGGAAGGATCGAACGAATGAGCGTCAAAGAGGCCCTCGAACTCGCCCGGAATAAGAAGGCGGTCGCGGCCGACCTCCGTTTCTGTGATTTCCTCGGTACCTGGCAGCACTGCTCGTTCCCGATGAGTGAGATCGACGAGAGCGTGTTCGAGGACGGCCTCGGCTTCGACGGCTCCTCGATCCGCGGTTGGCAGGCCATCCACGAGAGCGACATGCTGATGGTTCCGGATGCGGCGTCGGCGTTCATCGACCCCTTCTATCAGCATCCGACCATCGTCTTCATCTGCGACATCCGTGACCCGGTCACGGGGAAGCCGTACTCGCGCGACCCGCGCCACGTTGCGAAGAAGGCGGAGGCCTACCTCAAGAAGACCGGCATCGGCGACACCGCGTACTTCGGTCCCGAGGCCGAGTTCTTCGTGTTCGGTCACGCGCGCTTCAGCAGCGGCGCCGACCACAGCCTCTACCAGATCGATTCGATCGAGGCGGCCTGGAACTCCGGAAAGGAGGAGGCGGGCAAGAATCTCGCCTACAAGCCCCGCCACAAGCAGGGCTACTACCCGGTTCCGCCCTCCGACACGCTCCAGGACGTACGCGCCGAGATGGTGCTGGCCATGGAGGGGATGGGGATCCGCATCGAAGCGCATCACCACGAGGTAGCGACCGCGGGCCAGTGCGAGATCGACATGCGTTTCGACTCGCTGGTCGGGATGGCCGACAAGCTGATGAAATACAAGTACGTGGTTCGGCAGGTGGCGCGCAAGCACGGCCTCGTCGCCACCTTCATGCCGAAGCCCATCTTCGGCGACAACGGCTCGGGCATGCACGTGCACCAGTCGATCTGGAAGGGACGCAAGGCGCTGTTCGCGGGCAAGGGCTACGCCGGGCTCTCCGACCTCGGTCTTCACTACATCGGCGGCGTTCTCAAGCACTCGCGCGCGATCGCGGCCTTCACCAACCCGGGCACCAACTCCTACAAACGGCTCACGCCGGGCTTCGAGGCGCCGGTGAATCTGGCGCTCTCGAAGCGCAACCGCTCCGCGTGCTGCCGCATCCCGCTCTACTCGGAGAACCCGGCGGCCAAGCGCGTGGAGGTCCGCTACCCGGATCCGACCTGCAACCCGTATCTGTCCTTCGCGGCGATGCTGATGGCCGGGATCGATGGCGTGACCAAGAAGCTCTCGCCGGGCGAACCGCTGGATGAGGACATCTACGAGATGTCGGAGAAGGAGCTGGCCAAGATTCCGTCCATGCCGGGCAGCCTCGACGAGGCACTGGCCGAGCTCCAGGCCGATCACGCCTTCCTGCGCAAGAACGACGTGTTCACCCAGGACGTGATCGACACCCACATCGGCTACAAGCGGAAGAACGAGATCGACGCCCTGCGGCTGCGCCCCCATCCGCACGAGTTCGAGCTGTACTTCGACGCTTGAGCCGGGCCGGCGGCGGCTGCGATTCGACGCTGGGCGGAGGAGAGGCGGTCGTAGAACGCATGCGCAAGCGCGGCGTTCGAGCCTCGACGACGTCCTCGTCCGGTGAGCCGGCAGCGGCGTACGGGCTGATGCCCCGTCGCCCGGCGCCTCAAAGGGCGGCCGAGGAGCCGTCGCTCTGCGGCGGGGCGGCCTGCGCAGGCACCCCGGCCTGCGCAGCGACGCGCGCCGCGATCTCGCGCAGGCGGTCGGGCGCGACCGCTCGCACGCCGTGCACTCGGGCCGGCCGATCGATGGTGTAGATCTGCACGCTCAGCGGGTGAAGCTCGGCCACGAGCTCGAGCCAACGCGACACCGACTCATCGTCCACGTTCGAGACCACGCCCTCGACGAAGCAGGACTGCAGCGCAAAGTTCCGTAGCAACGTCCAGGCGTGGAGGATCGCACCGAGGGGTGCGCTCGCCGCCGGGCGCTCCACCCGCTCGGGCGCAGCGTCGAGCTTCACGATGCGCTCGTCCAGCAAGTCGAGCGCGCGCCGCACCACCGGGTCCACGGCGCGACTCCCGTTGGTGAGGATGCGAACTGGAACGCTCGCCCGGCGCGCTTCGCTCACGACGGACGCGACGACGGCTCCGAAGCGCGGGTGCAAGGTGGGCTCGCCGCGACCGGAGAGGGTGATGGAGTCGAGCGGCTCGACACGCGGCAGCACGTTCGCGAGCGCCGTGGCCACGTCACCCGGACTGGGCCAGCCGCCCGAGCCCGCGCGACGCGGCGCCGGACAATAGACGCAGTCGAAGTTGCAGGTCTGCCGGCTCAGAGGAGTGAGGTCTACGCCGAGCGAGCGCCCCAGCCGTCGCGAGCACAGCGGGCCGTACACGACGCCCCCGCGCGCGCTCTCCAGGTGCGTTCCCATGTCGTCCACCTCTCCTCTCATCGCCGGCGCGCCAGCAGCGCGAGGAAGTCGCCCTCCGTCAGGATGCCGACGAGTTCATCCCCCGCGACCACGGGGAGGCAGCCGATCTTGTGCTCGCGGAGCAGCGCCGCCGCCTCGGCGAGCTTTGCTTCGGGATCCACCGTCACGACGCTGCTCGCCATGACGTCCTTCACTGGGCTCGAGGCGAGCAGCGTCTCGTGTGCCTTGCGGCCGTGGCCGAGGGACCAGGCCACCGCGCCGTGGAAGATGTCGCGCTGGCTCACGACTCCCACCACGCGCCCCTCGTCCACCACCACCACGTGCCGAAAGCGACCCTGCTTCATCAGCTCGTCGGCCAGCGCCAGGCGGTCGTTCGGTCCGAGCGTGCGCACGTCGCGCGTCATCACGTCGGCCACGTGCAGGCTCGTGTCGAGCACGGCGACCCGGCGCTCGGGCGGCGCCGCGGCCGGAGCCTCCACGCTCGCTGCCTTCGCTCCGGCCGTCGCGGGGCCCGCCCCTTCGAATCGCACACGAGCCTCGGTGAGGGCCGCGTCGAGCTCCTGCTCGAGGCGCGCGACCTCGCGCTCCAGCGCGGCGTAGCTCGTGCAGTCGCGCGTCACGATGGCCGCACCGCCGTGGCGGGTGAAGCCCCAGGCATCGCTGACCGCGATGCGCGCCGTCGGCCGGCTCGGCTCGTGACCCCCGGTGTCCTGGTCGATGTCCAGCGTCAGATTGCGGGTCGTCGTCATGGTCGGGCTTGCTCCTCGTGACATGCGGACCCGGCGGCCGACGGGGCGCACAGCCACTCCACGAGCCGCGGCTCCCAGCCGCTCTCGGACGTGTCGATGGCGAGGCGGCGCTCGGGCGCCCACTCCTCGAGCGGCTCGAAGCGCGCGAGGCTCACTTCGAGAAAGTCCGGCCCGGCGTCGGAGGGGTCGCGCCCCCGCGCCGCTCGCAAACGCAGGCGCTCGAGCGCAACCTCGCGCGGGCAGCGCACTTCCACCAGGCGGGCTTCGATGCCGCGTTCCTCCGCCCAGACGCGCGCCGCGTCGCGCTGGCAGCGCCGTGCGAAGCTCGCGTCGAGGATGGCGAGCCTGCCCGAGGCGACGACGGGTGCGGCGCGTTCCAGCAGAGCGGCATACACCGACTCTCGACGCAGCTCGGTGTAGAGCCCCTGGTCCACACCCGCATCCGCGCGGTCGGTGAGTGCGAAGCCGGCGCCGAGCTTGCGGGTGTGGTCGGAGCCGATCGGCACGCCCAGGCCGCGCAGCGACGCGGCGCGCGCGGCGGAGCTCTTGCCCACGCCCACCGTGCCGCACAGGAGCACGAGCGCCCCCGGCCCGGGAGGCGCCAGCAGCTGAGCCGCGAGTGAGAGGTGGCGCGCCGCGCTGCCGCACGCGGCGTGGCGTTGCGGAGAGGGCAGCGCTGGGTCTGCCGCCGCGAGCGCGGCCACCTTGGCGCGCACCGCGGCCCGGTAGGCAGCGTAGAAGTCCACCACCGCGAGGAGATCGAAGTCGTCAGCCTGCGCCGCGTAGCTCGCCAGGAAGTGCTCGGCGAGGTCGCGCCGCCCGCGGTAGCGAAGGTCCATGGCCAGGAAGCCGACCTCGCTCGCCGCGTCGATGCGGCGCAGCTCGTCGCTGAACTCGATGCAGTCCACCAGCAGCGGCTCTGCACCCTCCGACTCGAACCACACGTGCTGGAGGTGGAGATCACCGTGCCCGTCCACGAAGCGCCCTTCGCGGCGGCGGCGCTCGAGGGCAGCGGCGAGGCGCCGGAGCCCCGCTTCCGTCGCCGCGGCCGCCGCGGCGACCTCCGGCTCGAGCCCGGGCGCGTGGCCGCGCAGCGACTCGAAGTTGGCGCGCAGCGGCGCCGCCGCGCGCTCGAGCCAGCCCTGCCCCGTCCCGAGCGCCGCAGGATCCAGCCGCTGCGCGCGGTGGAACGCAGCGAGGCGACGCGCCACCGCCTCGAGCGGCGCCGCTCCGAGCTGCCCGCGCTCGAGCAGCGAGAGCGCGTCGCGCCCTTCGCGAAGCCGGCGCATCACGACCACGTGCTCGTGCTCGGCATCGGCGAGGTCTTGGCGCAGTCCGCCCACGCACGCCGCTCCACCCTCGCTCAGCACGGGCGCCACACCGAGGTAGACGTCGGGTGCGAGCCGGCGGTTGAGCGCGACCTCGAGCAGGCAGTCGGCGTTGCGCGCGGCGCGGGTGCTGAAATCGAGGAATGGCAGCGCCACCGCCTTGCGGAGCTTGAAGACGCGATCTTCGGCGAGGAAGACGTGGCTGATGTGCGTCTGGATCCAGCGCAGGTCCTTCCCGGTCCAAGATTGGGCCAGCGCCTCGGCGAGGGCGTCGATCGGCGTCACGTCCCCCACGAAGCAACCTCCGTGCCGCCGTCACGATCCCCGGAGCACTCCGGGGACTCGTATGCGACCTCACGCTCCGTCCGTCCGCGCCCCGTTCTGTGGCGCAACGTCCACTGGTGACTTCAGAAGGGGCCGGACCTCGAGCCTTCACTTGCTCCCCGCTGGGAGTTTCTTCAGGCTGAGGTCCGACCCCTTCTTCAGCACGCGCGCCGCCTGCCGCGCCAGCACCTCCTGTGCCTGCGCGACGAGCGTGTAGAAGACGGGCACCACGAGCAGCGTGAGGAAGGTCGAGGCGACCAGGCCTCCGATCGAGATCACGCCCATCGGGCTGCGCCACTCCGAGCCGTCACCGCGCCCGAGAGCCACGGGCAGCATACCGAGGATGGTGGACACAGCCGTCATCAGCACCGGGCGCAGCCGCACGGGCCCGGCCTCCAGCACGGCCTCGAACAGCCCTCGGCCCCGCTCGCGGAGCGTGTTGATGTAATCGACCAGCAAGATCCCGTTCTTCATCACCACGCCCATCAGCATCAGGAAGGCGATCTGGCCCATCACGTCAAGCGAGTAGCCGAGGAGCTTGATGGCCGCGAAGGCGCCGATGAAGGAGAGCGGTGCGGAGAGCATGATTACGAAGGGATGGACGAAAGAGTCGAACTGCGCGGCCAGGATCATGTAGATCGCGATCAGCGCGAGGCTGAAGGCGAACACCACGGCAGCGAAGGACTCCCGGAGCCGCAGAGAAGGGCCGACCGCGACGAAGCTGTAGCCGGGCTCGAGCTCCATCTGCTGGACGATGCGCATTACCTCGCGGTCGGCGTCGCCGGCCGCCTTGCCCACGAGGTTCGCGTAGAGCACGATCGAGCGGCTGCGCCCCTCGCGGTCGATCTGCACCGGGCCGCTGCCGACGCGCGGCACCACGAGATTGCGGAGCGGCACGAGCGCGCCCGACGCGGCACGCACCCGCACCAGGTCCAGCTTCGCGAGCTCGTCGCGGTACTCGGGCAGCAGCTGCACACGGACGTCGTAGCGCTCGCCGCCCTCCTCGAAGGTCGCCGCGTCGTAGCCGGCATAGAGGGCGGCGATGGTGCGGCCGATCTGGAGCGCCGGGACGCCGAGGTCGGCGGCGCGCTCGCGCTGGATCTCCAGCGCGATCTCGGGCTTGCCGGTCTCGTAGGAGAGCCAGAGGTCGGAGTAGCCGCCGGCCCGGCGCAGGCGCTCGAGGAGGCTGCCGGCGTAGTAGTGCAGACGGTCGACGTCGGGCCCGCGGAAGGAGTACATCAGCTCCGCATTGCGGGCGCCCACGACCTGGATCACCCCCAGCTCCTCGACGGAGAACTCCGCCAGCGGGAGGCCGAGCGCGCCGATGCGCGTGCGCACGTCCGCCATCACCTGCTGCTGGCTCCGGCGCCGCTCCTGCTTGGGCGTGAGCTGCACGTAGATCTGCGCCTCGTTCGGGCGGCGTTTGGCGCCGTGGCCGATGGTGGCGAAGGTGAGCCGCACCTCGGGCAGGGTGCGCAGGCTCTGCTCGACCGCCACCACGGCCTGCTGGGTCTGCTCGAGATTGCTGCCGAGCGGCCGCTCGAGCCAGACGTTGAACTCGCTGCGATCGTCGGCGCTCACGAACGCGAGCGGCACGCTGCCCGCGAGCACGACGCCGCCGGCCACCGCCGCGAGCGCGAGCGCCACGACGGCGAGACGGTGCCGCAGCCCCGACGCGAGCACTCGCCCATAGTGGCGTTCGAGCGCCTGGTAGCCGCTCTCGAGCGTGCGCCAGCCTCGCCCGCTCCGGCGCTCGAGGCGCAGGTAGCGGGCGCAGAGCATCGGCGTGAGCGTCAGCGCCACGAGCATCGACAGCAGCACCGCGCTGGTGGCGACCAGACCGAACTCACGGAAGAAGCGGCCCACCACGCCCGACATGAACGCGATCGGTACGAACACGGCGGCGACCCCGAACGTGCTGGCCGCGACCGCGAGGCCTACCTCTTCGGTGGCGCGCGAGGCCGCCACGGCCGGCTCCTCGCCCAGCTCGAGGTGCCGGTAGCTGCTCTCCAGCACGACGATGGCGTCGTCGATCAGCAGGCCGATCGAGAGCGAGAGCGCCATCAACGTCATGGTGTTGAGCGTGAAGCCCATGAAGTAGATGAAGGGGAAGACGGCCAGCAGCGAGGCCGGGATGGCCACGCCCGTGATCAGGGTGGAGCGCACGCTCTGCAGGAAGACCAGCACGATCGCGGCGGCGAGCAGCGCGCCGTAGGCGATGTTCACCGCGACGTCGTGGACGGCGCTCTCGATGAACAGCGACGAATCGAGCGCCACCACCAGCTCGTGGCCCGGTGGTAGCTCCGGGCGCAGCTGCTCGAGCTCCGCCTTGACCGCCTTCGCCACCGCGACCGTGTTCTCGCCCGACTGGCGCCGCACCAGCAGCGCGACGCCGCGCCGGCCGTTGAGCCGCGAGACCGTGCGCTCCTCGGCCATGCCGTCCTCGACGCGTGTCACGTCCTCGAGGTGCACGATGCGGCCCTCGCGCTCCGCCACCACCAGCTGGCCGAACTGATCGGCGCGCGTGAGCCGACCCTCGGTCTTGAGCGCCCACTCGCCCGCGGCGCTCTCGAGCCTTCCGGCGGGCAGCTCGACGTGCTCCCGCGCGAGCGCCGCCAACACGTCGTCCACCGCGAGCCCGTAGCCCCCGAGCCGCAGCGGATCGACCCAGATGCGGATCTGACGCGGGCGGTCTCCCACCAGCTTCACGCTGCCCACGCCGCGTACGCGTTCGAGCCGCGGCTTCAGGCGCTCGTCTGCGAGCTGCGAGAGGGAACGGATCGACTCCGGGCCGGCGAGCATCACGGCCAGGATCGGCGCGGCGTCGGGATCGACGAGGTCGACGACCGGGGCCCGCACGTCGCGCGGCAGCTCAGCGCGCACCGCCGCCACGCGGTCGCGCACCGCCTGCGCCTTCTCCCGGATGTCGTACTCGAGCTCGAACTCGACGAACACCAGCGAGAGCGACTCGCTCGACTGGCTCGACAGCGTGCGGATGCCCTCGATCGTGTTGATCGACTCCTCGAGCACCTGCGAGACTTCGCGTTCCACCGTCTCCGGCGACGCGCCGTCGAGCACCGTGCTCACGGTGACGATCGGGAACTCGACGCGCGGGAAGAGATCGACGCCGAGCCGCGGGATCGAGACCAGGCCGAGCACGACCAGGCTCCCGACCAACATCACCGCGAACACGGGCCTCCGAATCGAGACGTCGGCGAGCTTCATGCGGCGGGCTCCGCACGCGCGACGGCCCGCACCCGCATGCCGGGCGCCACCCGCTCCGCGCCCTCGCCGATGATCACGGGCGTGCCCACCTCCGGTCCTTCGAGCAGCTCGGCCTCCTGCGTTGCCGCTGCTCGGCTACTCGACGGGCGCCACGCGCACCGCGGTCTTCCTGTTCGAGTCGATCGCGCAGCTCGCCTACGTCTACCCCTCGCGCCAGCTCGAGCTGCGTCCGCTCCGCAACCGGGTCTTGAATGTGATCGTGGTGCTGTCCATCCTGCTGCAGCCGGCGCTGGTCTACTTCCCGGTCACGCGCCGGCTGCTGGCCCTCGAGCCGATCGGCATCGAGGCGTGGGGGACGCTGCTCGGCGGCGTTGCCGTCTCCTGGCTCTTCGCCGACTTCTACTGTCGCCGCGTGCGTCGCGCGGCCCTCTGAAGGCCCCTACTTCGCACGGCCGTCGATCTCGCGGATCTTGAGGTAGAGCAGGACGCCGAGCACGGCCATCACGCCGACGGCGAGGCCGAGGCCCCGTGTGCGGAAGCGATACTCTGCCTCGGCATCTTCCAGGAGCTGCCGTCCCTGCGCACTCGCTTCGCGCCCGCGCAGCACGACCTGGTCGAATTCGCTGCGGTCGAAGCTGTGGATGCGAGAGCGCGCCTGGCGCAGCGTCTCGTGCAGGTCCTCGACCGTCGAGCTGAGCGGATCCGGGTCGAGTCCGCGCTCCGCCAGATCGGACACCCGCCCGCCGAGCTCGTTCGTCTCTCGTGCGAGAGTTGCGATCGACTTGCCGAAGTGACGAGCGGTCTCCGTGCACTCGCTGTTCTTCTCGGCGTGTTCGCGGTGGCAGTCGTAGCAGAGCGGGCTCGACTTCTCGTCGAGCAGGGAGTCCTCGGCCTCGGCGATGGCGTGGTTGCCGTGGCATTTCGTGCATTCGGACCAGCCCTCGCGTTCGAACGCCTCCTTGTGCTTGCTTCCGTCGAATTGCTCGCCCTCGTCGGCGTGACAGGTGCGGCATACCTCCGCGATGCTCGACGTCGCGGGCGGCAGCGCCGCATGATTGCCGTGGCAGTCGTTGCAGGCGGCTGCGCCGAGATCCCCGCGTTCGAGCAGCGCACGGCCGTGGACGCTCGTCTCGTATTTGGCGAGCTGGTCTACAGGCAACGGATGGCCCGCAGTCGAGCGATAGCCCGCCATGTACTCGGCATTCGCGTGGCATTCGCCGCAGGTATAGGGCAACCGTCTCGGGTGGATCTTCGAGTTGGGGCTCTTGGCGCCGCGGATGCCATGGACGCCGTGGCAGCTCACGCACTGGGCAGCCTTGGAGTCGTGCTGCTCCAACAGACGGAGTCCGTGTCGGCTCTTCTCGTACTTCGCGTACTGGTCCGTGGCCATGGCCGGGTCGAAGCCGCGCATGAACTCCGGATCGGCGTGGCAGCGCGCGCAGAAGCCAGGGATCCAGCCGCGGTCGGCGTGGCGCGCCGGCGCCTCGGGCCAGCGATCGTAGACCTCGTCGGGCATCTCTTCGTCCGTCGGCTTGCCCCCGTGACAGCCGGCGCAGGAGAGGCCGCGTCGAAAGTGCACATCGCTCACGAACTCGCGCAGGTCGAGATGCGCCGGGGAGCCGATCGCGGCGGGATCGATGGAGAAGAGCGTCTCTGGCTCCTGCGTGGCAGGGTCCGTGTGGCAGACCGCGCAGTTGTCGCGGAGGAAGAGCTCGAGCTGGGCGGCGGGCAGGCGCAGGGAGAGGATCTGTCTCAGGTGCTCCGGCTCGCTCACGAACTCCTTCTCGACGGCCGCGTCGAACGACTCCCTGGCGCGAGCCGGCAGGCGGTCGAAGTATTCGCGCGCCTCGGTCCCGACCACCGCCGATCCGTCTGGATCCTTCGCGCCGAGGAGCTCAGCGAGCCGAGCCGACGGAGCGAATCCCGCCGCCTGTGCAGGTCCGACCGCGACGAGCGCGAGGAGGAGAGCGGCCGCGCCTGCGACCCTCAGGGCTCTGCTCCGTGGCGGGTCGGGACCGCGCTGCCCGTCCGCCGCAGCCAGAAGACGACGACAATCGCACCCCCTGCCGCCGCGATCGCACCGGCCGCGAGGTACGAGAGACCAGTGAGCCCGTGCAGCACGGCTTGCAGCAGGGCACAGCCACTCAACACGAACCAACGGTGCTGGAAGACGATGATGCGCAGGACGGTGATCGCCCCGGCCAGTGCGGTCAGAATCCACGCACAGGTCCACGCGACGGCGCGAGGATCGGGCAGGCCGTCGGCCGTGGCCTCCGCATTCCCGCCGATGTCCCACGCCTTCAGCGTCAGGAAGGCGAGGAACAGGATCGCGCCGACGCCGAAATCGGTGAAGGCTGGCGAAGGCTCGTTCCGGCGTGCGCGGCGGTCGAGCCACGGGATCAGCGTCCAGCTCAGCATCAGACCGATCACGACGAGCAGGCAGACCTGCGCTCCCTCGAGCCCGAACAGGTGGGGCGGGAACTCCTTCAGCAGCTGGTAGATCCACAGGAAGTACCACTCGGGCTTGATCCCAGGGAAGGCCGGCGCGAGGGGGTCGGCCTTCTGGCCCAACTCCCATTCGAAGCCCGGAATCGACGGGCCGTAGGGGAAGAGCAGAGCCAGGGTCACGAGCAGGGCCAGGCAGACCAGCCAGAGCAGCAGGTCTCGCATCAAGAAGTTCGGGAAGAACCGGATCCCGCGCGGTGCCCGCGTCTCGCCGAGCGGGGGCGCCATGCCCTGGCGCTGGATGAAGAGCAGATGGACGGCGATGAGACCGATCGTCAGGATCGGCAGAATGGTGACGTGCAGCGCGAAGAAGCGGTACAGCGTGTTGATCGTGACGTCCGGCCCACCGCGCATCACCTGCAGCAGCCAGTCACCGACGAGAGGCACGGACTTCACCGAGTCGGTCCCGACCGCCGTCGCGAAGAAGGCAAGCTCGTTCCACGGCAGCAGATAGCCCGAGAAGCCGAAGCCCAATACGAGCGAGAACAACATGAAGCCCGTGACCCAGGTCAGCTCGCGCGGCGGCCGGTAGGCCTTGAGCATCATCGTGCTGAACATGTGAACCACCAGCGAGACGATCATCAGGTGGGCGCTCCAGCAGTGCACGGAGCGGACCAGCCACCCGAAGGGCACCTGGGTCACGATGTAGCGGATGCTCTCCCAAGAGGTGTCTTGGCCGGGCTGGTAGTACATCAGCAGCAGGACGCCCGAGACGATCTGCACCGTGAGGAAGAAGAGCGTGGCGCCGCCCAGGAAGTACCAGACCATCGAGTGCGCGCCGACGGGGACTTCCTTCTCGCGCAGGAACTCGATCAGTGGCGAAATGCCGTAACGCGCGTCGAGCCACCCGAGCAGTCCACCCCGATTGGCGGGGGAGCCACTCATGCGCTCGCCAGCGAAACGGTGATCGCGCCCTCGCTGTCGCGGAGCACGCTGTGCCTGGCGAGCGGCCTTGGGGGCGGGCCGGCGAGGACACGCCCTTCGAGATCGAAACGCCCGTTGTGGCAGGCGCACCAGATCAGGGCGTCGCGCGCCACGTAGCGCACCGTGCAGCCTTCGTGCGTGCACTTCGCGTCGAGGGCGCGGAGCTCACCCTTCGGGTCTTCGAAGACCAAGAGGCGTTCGTGACCGACGGGGATGATCGCGAACTTGTCGACCTCCACCTTTGCCATCTCGGCACGGGTCAGACGCACAGGTCCGCTCGGCCCGGGCAGTGACAGCGGCTTCAGATAGCGGAGGACCGGATACAGCACGCTGCCGAGCCAGGCGACGACGCTGACGCTCAACAGCAGGTCGAGGAAGCTGCGGCGCGTATGCCGTTCGGGGCTCACTTCGGCCATCGCCCGTGTCTCGTTCGCGGTGCATCCGTCGCGCTGGGGGCTCCGCACCAATCGGTCGCAGAGTCGCTCACTTCTGGGTGGCCAGCATCGCCCGCACATACTGCGCAATCGACGCGAGGTCCTCGTCGCTCACCTTCTTGGTGGTCGCCCTGTGCTTCTTGTTCTCGCGCACGGTTTTCTTGATGTGCTCGAGCGCGCCCTCGCCGCTCAGCTCCGCCACCTCGCGGTAGTCGGCGGCCTTCAACTTCTTGCCCTTCTTCGTGTCCGCGCGTCCTTCCAAGCCGTGGCAGGATGCGCAGACCTTTTCATACTTGGCCTTACCGGCGTCGGCAAAGGCGGGAAGACCAGGCAAGAAGACAGCCACAAGGACGATCGCGATTACGCGCGAATTCATGCGTCGACCCCTCGACGCGCAAGCTTAACGCCACTTGGCGAATGATTGCTAGCGCGATCGCAACGCGTCTCGGGACCAGCGTCGGCTCTTCTCAGTAGCGTGCCTGTCCAAGTGGCTCAGCTGCGGCGCCAGCGGCGCCTGTCGAATCCAGGAGCTGGCTCGTGGCGTCGCCGGCTGCAGCCACTCTGCACGCGGGTAGTCGCGACCGGGATCCCTGCGGACGTGTCTGAGCCAACCGGACAAGCACACTCAGTAGATGTCCGAGCCGCCGTTGTGGCACGAGGAGCAGTCCTCGTATTCCTCGAAGGACTCCTCGTCCGCGAAGTGGAAGAAGGGGATCCCCTGCTGGAAGTCCACCGGCGAAGCCTCGAAGCTGTCACCCTGCGTGAGTACCAGGTGACAGCCCGTGCAGTTCGTGAACACGGTCTCCTCCGACTCCGTCGTCAGCTCGTCGTTGTGGCATCGGAAGCAGCCCGCCGAGTCACGGTGGCCGAGGTGATTCGGGTAGGCGCGCCAGCTCACGTTCATCTTCGGGAAGGTATTGAGCGTCCACGCCTCCTGGATCGCGGCGATGGCGGCGGCGACCGACGGATCGCCGGGCGAGCGCTCGTGGTCGCCCTCGTAGAGCTCGCGCAGCTGCCGGTCGATGCTCGCCAGCGCGGTCGCGCGATCCGGGTGTGACTCCTCCAGCAGCGCGACGCCCCTGGTCTTGATGGCCGGAAGCCCAGGATCGACCCGTCCAGAGGCCAACAGCGCGTTCATGAGATCGGTCGGTGCGCGAAACTGGTGCGCCGGGCGATTGTGGCAGTCGAGGCAGCTCATCACGTGCACGGGCTTGTTGGCGATGGCCTCGTCCGAGCCCTTGTCTTCACGACGGTAGGTGCGCACTTCGCCGTCGGCTTCGGTGACGCGAACCCAGAGGATCTCGCTCTTTTGCGGGTCTGCCGCCACGTACTCGACCTTGCGGTCGAGCAGCATGTGGGAGTGGATGCCCTCGCCGCGCCCGCTGCCGGGCCGGATGCCGCCCACCTTGATGAGCATGCGCAGCCGGTGGACGCTGTTCTCCTCGTCGCCGGCGAAATAGGTGTACTGCGTCTCCTTGTAGCCGACCCAGTGGTCGCGCGCGTGGCATCCCTCGCATAGCTCCTCGGCCGGCAGCATGTCGGCGACCGGCGCCGGGATGGGACGTGCGTAGCGGCCGGAGACGACGCCCCAGAGCTGTCGCATGCCGTTGAGCTTCGCTTGCGCGAAGTGGACGGCGCCCGATCCCACGTGGCAATCCGCGCAGGCGAGGTTGGCGTGCGGCGAGTGGAGCGCGGCGGTGCCCTCCGGCTCCATGACTGCGTGGCAGACGTTCACGCAGAATTGGCGCGACTCGAGGTAGCGTACGCCCTGGCCCGTCGCGGACGCGAACACGCCGAGCAAGAGGACGGTCACGACGAGCCCGGCCAGCGCAAAGCGCCGGTCGCGCGAGCGCATCAGGTCGAGCGTCCAGGGCTCGAGCAGGCGCGAGGGCACGCCGCGCCGCTTGCGCCGCCAGCCGACCACGCCACCGAAGAGGGCGATCGCGACGCCGAGCGCCGTCGCGAGCCCGAGCAGCGCGTAGACGACGCCCACGTACTCGATGCCCATCAGCAGGTCCGCGGTGAAGACCACGAGCGCCGCGGCGACGTTCACCGCGATCAAGGCGAGGCCGAGCAGGGCGGGCCAGTTGTAGAAGACTTCGAGGCGGAAGCGGGCCCGCCCGGAAGACGGCTGTGCGGGGCCCGCCGGCTCGGTCACTGCTTGCCGAGGCTCGCGAGCCAGGTTGCGAGCGTCTCGAGGTCGGCGTCGCTGCCGCGGAACTTCAGCTTGTGCTTCTTGCCCTCGATGTCGGCCTGCTTGCGCAGGAACTTCTGGATCCACTCCGCGCTGCGCTCGGCGCCGACCTTCGAGAGATCGTGGACTTTGTCCTCGTCACCCGCCTTCGGAGTTGCCGCTACGCCCTGCGACTCGATGCTGTGGCACTTCACGCACTTCGACGCCACGAACAGCTGCTTGGCGTCTGCGGCAAGCGCGGCGTTCGACCCGCCGGCGAACACCCCGAGCAACGGAAGCCATACGATCCTCGACGCTCGCACCTTCATCGTGCTCGTCCCCCAGCTTCCGGGCGCCGCCCCATTGCGGCTCGCGCGGAGGCGACGCTAGCGCCTTTCTGCGCGCTCGGAACAACCGCGTTGCGGCCCAGGTCGCTCCGCCCCGGCGCTGTCGGCTACCTGGCTCTTCGCCCCTGCGCAGCTAGGGCCTCCAGCCCGAAGCGCCAGCGCCGCATAGAATCCGCGTTGCGTGCAGCGTGATCGAAAGCAGCCGACGGAGGGGGAGCGGGGTGCGCGTGAAGCCGCTGCCGGCCCGCGCTACACAAGCTGCATGCGGATCACCGACGGAACCGAGCTGCTCGATCCCCACGCCTACGCCCGCTCGGGCTACCCCCACGAGCTGTGGGCGAGGCTGCGCCGCGAGTCGCCCCTGCACTGGTGCGAGCCGCCCGTGCTGGTGCCTTTCTTCGCGGTGACGCGCCACGCGCACATCTGCGAGATCTCGAAGCAGCCGGATCTGTTCCTGAACGGCAAGGGCATCATCCCCGCGACGCAGGAGGGGGCGGCGCGGATCGCGCGCGGCGAGAAGGGCCCCTTCGACGCGATGCGGACCATCATCACGATGGATCCGCCCAGGCACCGCCAGTACCGGAAGGTCGCGAGTCCGTGGTTCACCCCGCACGCGATGGGCCGGCTCGACGAGGCGGTCGAAGCCAGCGCGCGCCGGCTGGTGGATCGGCTCTACGACAAGCAGGTGAACGGCGAGGGTCGCTGCGACTTCGCCGTGGAGGTGGCGACGCAGCATCCGCTGCGCATCCTGGCCACGATCCTCGGCGTGTCGGAGCCGGACGAGGAGCGCATCCTGCGCCTCACGCAGCAGCTCTTCGGCGGGCAAGACCCGGAGTTCCAGCGCCAGGAGGCCGATCCCGAGCAGGGCTTCAGGAACCTCGGCATCGAGTTCCTCCAGTACTTCGGCAAGATCATCGCCGACCGGCGCGCGCGGCCGCGCGACGACCTCGCGAGCATCCTTGCCAACGCCGAGATCGACGGCGCGCGCATGGGCGACGTCGAGACGCTCGGCTACTACCTGATCACCTTCACGGCCGGCCACGACACCACGCGCAACGCGCTCGCCGGCGGCATGCACGCGCTGGTTTCGAACCCCGAGCAGCGCGAGAAGCTGCGCGCCGACCCGAAGGGGCTCGTCGCCGACGCGGTCGAAGAGATCGTGCGCTGGACCACGCCGGTGAACTACATGATGCGCACCGCCGCGCGCGACACGGAGCTGGCCGGCACGAAGATCCGGCAGGGCGACCGGCTGCTGTTGTTCTACGCCTCCGCCAATCGCGACGAGGACGTGTTCGAGGCGCCCTCGGTCTTCCGCATCGATCGCCATCCGAACCCGCACCTCGGCTTCGGCATCGGCGAGCACTTCTGCCTCGGCTCGCACCTGGCGCGCAAGTCGCAGCGTGCGCTCTTCGCCGAGCTGATCGGTCGGCTCGAAGAAGTCGAGGTCGACGGCCCCGTCGAGCGGCTGGTGGCGAGCTTCGTGGCGGGCATCAAGCACCTGCCGCTGCGCTACCGGCTGGCGCCGCGCGCGTAGGCGCGAACGCCGAGGTCCGGAGCGGCTCTCGACGGTGCAGTTGCCGGTACACGCGTGCTCGGACGCGACGTTCCGATTGACTCGGCGTCGCGAGCGTGTGTAGGGTGGGCACATCCTTCGCTCGGAGGGCGCGCCGCATGCGCTCGCTGCAGGTTCTCGCAACGCTGGTCGCCCTCTCCATCGCTGCGCCGGTGCTCGGCGCCGGCAAGCCGATCAAGAACAAGCACAAGCACGTCGAAATAGCGAATCTGAACATCCTGCACGGCTTCGCCTGCGATCCGGTCTTCCCCGAAGAAGGCGACCAGTGCCGGGTCGTGGAGCGCATGGATCGCCTGATCGAGGAGATCGCGGCGGCCGGTTGCCCGGACATCGTCACGCTGCAGGAGAACGTCACCGACCCGTTCGTGCTGCGAGAGGTGGGCGAGCCGGTGGGGCCGCTGGACGACACCACGGCGCTGATCCGGGAGCGCCTGCCTCTGCTCGGGGCGATCTGTGGCTTCGAATATGCGGTGGTGTTCGATCCGCTCGCGGAGCGGACGCCGCGGTCGTCCCCGTTGGGGCGCGGCGTCGACGAAGAGCTGATCCTCTCGCGCTATCCGGTGAGCCGCAGCGAGACGCTGGGCCTCTACAGTGCGCTGAAGCCCTTCATCAGCCGGCACGTGCTGTTCGCGCGCATCGAGCATCCGGAAGGCCCGATCGACGTCTTCACGACGCACCTGGCCTCGAGCGGCGACCTCGCGAGCGAGCCCTGTGGCGTGATGGAGCTTCCGCCGCCGCTCGGGGACGTCTGCCCCGCGCAGTGCGAGGCCTTCGTCGATACGGTGCGGGAGTGTCAGGCCAAGCAGATGGCGCTCTTCGTCGAGGCGCGTCACGACGTCGCGGGTCCGGCGATCCTGTCGGGCGACTTCAACGCCGAGCCGGGCTCGACGGAGTATCGCGAGTTCACGGACCGTGGCTGGATCGACAGCCACCTCGCGGCGGGCAACGCCGAGTGCGACCCGCTCACGGGCGAGCAGTGCACCGGTGGCCGCGAGGACTCGGACCTCTCGGATCTGGAATCGCCAGCGCTTCACCAGGTGGAGCGCATCGACTTCATCTTCGTGGTGCCGCCCGGGCCCGGTGCGCGCTGCGCCGGCAAGATCCAGCGCTTCGCACCGCACCCGCAGCGGCCGGCCGCGACCACCGGCCTCTTCGCTGCGACGCCGCGTCCTCCCTGCGGGCCTGCGCCGCTGCCGATCTGCTTCGTGTCGGATCACAGCGGCAACCAGCTGAACCTCGGCTGCCAGCCGTAGTCCGGCTCAGCCGATCACGCCGGCCACGGCGAGCCGCGCCATCTCCTCCTCGCCGACGCCCAGCTCAGCCAGTACGTCGAAGGTGTGCTCGCCCGCTTCGGGTGCGGGGCCGCGCGCGCCGACGTCGGCGCCGTAGTGCTTGAAGGGCGTGTCGAGCGTCTCGAAGCGGCCGAACGTCGGGTGCTCGAGCGTCGTGAACCAGCCCATCTCGCGCGCCTGCGGGTCGTCGATCACGTCGGTGAGCGTCGCGACCGGAGCCCAGATCAGGCCGTACTGGTCGAGGCGCGCCGCCCAGTGCGCGAGGTCGTGGGCGGCGAAGCGCGCCTCGATCGCGCGCGTCAGCTCGAGCGTATGCGCGCGCCGCTTGTGCAGGTCGTCGTAGCGAGGGTCTCGCTCCCACTCGGGCCGTCCGATCATCTCGCAGAAGCGCGGCCAGTAAGGGTCTGGCTGCGGCATCACCAGGAGCAGCCACGCGCCGCAGCCGGCCTGGTAGGAGTTCCAGATCGGGTTCGCCGGCTGCGTGCGCACGTGGCGCGACGGCTGCTCGCGTGCGACGAGCGCCGCCTGCAGATCGCCGCCGAGCGTCCACATGCCGGTAGCCTGGAGCGTGACCTCGACGTGCTGCGCCTCGCCCGTCTGGTCGCGCAGGCGCAGCGCCGCGAGCACGGCGGCGAGGATGTTGAGCGCGGTGGTGTGGTCACCCTGTCCGCCGCGACAGAGCGGCGGCGGCGAGGGCGGCTCGCCGAGCAGGCCCATCAGGCCGCTGCGCGCCCAGAACGCGGCGTAGTCGAAGCCGGGTCGGTTCTGGTCGGGGCCGCGCGTGCCGTAGCCGCTGAACGAGGCGTAGACGACGCGGGGGCTCGCGGCGCGCACGTCCTCCCAGCTGAGCCCGTAACGCAGACGCCGCTGCTGGATCAGGTTGGTCAGAAACACGTCCGAGCGCGCCGCGAGGCGGCGCACCAGCTCGGGCCCGCCCGGCTGGTCGAGCGCCACGGTGATCGAGCGCTTGCCGCGATTGTCCAGCTGAAAGGCGTAGTTCGTGGCGAAGTCGTGGGTGTAGCCCATCGAGCGCAGCAGGAACTCGCGGAACACGTCGCCGCCGGGCGGCTCGACCTTGATCACGTCGGCGCCGAGGTCGGCGAGCAGTGCGCCGGCGGCGGGCGCCGCGAGCCAGTTGGCGACTTCGAGGACGCGGATGCCGGTGAGCGGTGCAGTCATGCCGGTCACGAGTACCATGGGCCGCGGGAGGTTGCCTGTGCGACTCGAAAAACCCCGTGTAGCGCCGCTGGCCGATGAGCAGCTCGACCCCGAGCTGCGCGTCCGCTTCGGCTCTGGTCCCATCCTGAACATCTTCCGCACGCTCGCGAATCACCCGGCGCTCGCGAAGCGCTGGCTGGTGTTCGGCACTCACATCCTCAGCAAGTCCACGCTGCCCGCGCGCGAGCGCGAGATCTTGATCCTGCGCATCGGCTGGCTGTGCCGCTCGGGCTACGAGTGGGGCCAGCACGTGGGGATCGGGAAGGCCTCGGGCCTCACGGACGACGAGATCGCGCGCATCACGAAGGGCCCGGACGCGCCCGGCTGGAGCGCCGACGATCGAGCACTGCTGCGCGCCACCGACGAGCTGCACGCCGACGCCTTCGTCGGCGACGCCACCTGGGCCGAGCTGTCGAAGCGCTGGAGCACGCAGCAGCTGATGGACCTGATCTTCACGGTCGGGCAGTACAACCTGGTGTCGATGGCGCTGAACACGCTGGGTGTGCAGCCCGAGCCGGGCCTGCCCGCGCTGCCGCGCCCGTGAGCGGCCGCCTCGCCGGCAAGCTGGCGATCGTGATGGGCGCCGGCCAGACGCCAGGCGACACCATCGGCAACGGCCGCGCCACGGCCATACTGTTCGCGCGCGAGGGCGCGCGCGTGGTCGTGGTGGACCGGCGCCTCGAGTCCGCCGAGGAGACCGTCGCCCAGATCCACGACGAGGACGGCGAGGCGGACGCGCTCTGCGCCGACGCCACGCGCGAGGTTGACGTCGCCGCGCTCGTCGCCGACTGCGTGCGCCGCTACGGCCGCATCGACGTGCTGCACAACAACGTGGGCATCGGCGGGGGCGACGCGGGCCCCGCGCACGTCAGCGAGGAGGCCTGGGACCACATCCTCGGCGTGAACCTCAAGAGCGTGGTGTTCCCGTGCAAGCACGTGCTGCCGGTGATGCGCGACCAGAAAGGCGGGGCGATCACGAACGTCTCCTCGATCGCCGCCGTATGCTCCACGCCCGCGGTCGCATACAAGACCTCGAAGGCTGGCATCAACGCCTACACCCAGTCGCTCGCGCTCGGCAACGCGAAGTACGGCGTACGCGCGAACGTGATCATGCCCGGCCTGATGGAGACGCCGATGGCGATCGAAGGGCTGTCGCAGGCCCTGGGGATTCCGAAGCAGCAGCTGATCGAGCAGCGCCACGCCTCGGTGCCGCTCGGCGGTCGCATGGGCACGGCCTGGGACGTGGCCTGGGCCGCCGTCTTCCTGGCGTCTGACGAGGCGCGCTTCATCACCGGCGTGATGCTGCCGGTGGACGGCGGGCAGAGCGCGCGGGTGGGGTGAGCCGGAGCGTCATGGGGCGGGTGCGAAGGAGCCCTTGCCCTTGATCTGATGCTTGCCTTGCCCGGCTCCGTAGATGGTGGATCCGCTGGCCGATGTCTTCAGCTGAAGCGATACCTGCGTTCCATCCTTGCCGAACTTCAACACGAAGGTCTCGATCAGGCCGTTCGAGATCGAGACCGCCGCCCCACACAGGTTGCTGGCAGCGTCTTCGAGGTAGAGCTCATAGAAAGCGAGAGACGGGCCATCGAACTGAATGTTCCAGGAGCGGCCGTTCGGGTCGGCGGGCGTCAGTGTGCCGCTGAAGTCGCCCGCCGTTGCCTGAGCCGTCCACGTTCCGCCCGGAAGGATCGAAAGGGCGACGTTGTCCGCTCCGCTGAACGAAGCGCAACCGTTTCCGATCTTCAGCTTCTCTTTCGTGACGATCAAACCCGATCCAGCCGGAACCGGCTGGGCGTCGGCCGAGACCACCGAAAGCAGGGACAAGAGAGCGATCGCCGGGAACCTCACGGGATCTCCTTCGCTCGGTCCGTGCCATCCTACTCCACGCTGTGACTCCCTGGAGCGTCAGGTGCGCGGCGCGAGCCGGGGCAGCAGCGCGCCCAGCGCGAGCAGCAGCACGCCGCCCGCGAAGGTGTGACGGCGGCCCCGCGCGCCGCCGTCGCGATCTTGCAGGGAGTGCGTGACGCCGAGGGCATCCGCGGGCACGGGCACGCCGACGCCGAAGGAGAACGAGCCGAAGCGCGGCACGCCGCCGCCCGCGGGCAGCGCCTGCCACTCGACCCGGTAGAGCCCGGCCGGCAGCACCGGCGGCACCGCCTCGAGCGTTCGGCCCTCCGGGTCGTCCGGAGCGATGCGCCGGGAGATCTCGACGTCCTGCGGCTGTTCGCCGGTATAGGGCGGCAGGACCAGCCGCGTGAGGGAGAGCGACGAGGCCGGGTCGAGCGCGGCGCCGAAGCTCACGCGGACGACGGCAGGACTCGCCGCGAGCGTCGTACCGGGTTCGGGCAGCGAGCTCACGTAGGCGGCGCGCATGCGCAGCCCGTCCGCCAGCGCGAACGCGAGCATGAGCGCGCCGAGGACCGCGAGGGCGAGACGTGCACGGCGGGCGGGTGCACGCTGCGGCCGCGCGGGCGGTGGCCGCGCCGGCCCGCGGCTCGCGACGGGCGGTTCCCGCGCCGGGAGGGCCGCGAGCCGCAGCGCCACCGACTGGGGCTGCGCCGCGCGCGGTGCAGCAGCCGCGCTCGCACTCTCCGTGAAGAAGCCCGCGGCCGCGCCCGACGGCCGCAGGAACGCGAGCCACGCGAGCATGCCGAGCAGCGGCGCGATCAGAGCGGTTGCCGTCGCAGTGAGGATGCCGGTCACGCCTCGCAGCTCGCCGGCGAGCTGCAGCACTTCCGTGTCTTTCGCCGTGTTCATGAGCGCGACGGCCTGCTCCGCGAGCCGCCCGAACGCGTCGGCGGCGAGCCAGCCGCTCAGCACGAAGGCGGCCTGGCAGATGGTGGCCAGCGCCAGCAGCATCGGAAAGCGCCGGCTGCGGGTCGCGAGCGAAGGCAGCAGCAGCAGCGGAGTCATGCCCCCGCAGAACGCGGCCGCCGTCACGAGCGCGGGCACGAACAGCGCGAGCAGGATCGGGAGCAGGACGATGCCGCCATACGCGTCGCTCCGGGTCAGGCCGTCCCAGAATCCGATCGCAGCCAGGCGGACCCCGATCTCGCTCCAGAGCGGCAGCAGCCCCGCAGCCACGTGGGCCGCGCCGGCCGAGAGCGCGAGCAGCGAGAACGCGAGCAACACCGGCCAGCCTCGAGCCGGCTCGTGGCCGCCGCTCTGATGCGGCACTCGCCAGCGGCGTGCCGCGACCAACAGCAGGCCGGCGACGCCGAAGGTCGCCGAGATCAGCAGGGCGGAGATCAGCGCGTCGCGGAGCCAGGCCGGGGTGTCCGCCGGAGCCGCCGCGCGAGCCGCGAGCCACGCGCAGCCGAACGCCACGCCCCCCAACAGGAACGCGGCGCGCGCTGCCCCGAAGAGCAGCAACAGCAGACGCTCAGTCGCGCTGCCCAGGAGCCGCATGCGCCAGCCGTATCGGCTGGCCAGCGGGCCGCGTGTAGTGGCAGGCCCGCCCGAGCAGCCGGGCATGCTACAACGAGCGGCCGAGGGAACGCGCCATGCAAGAGACCCGCTCCGCCTTCGCCGACCATCCCGGCTATCGCGTCGAGCTGATTCCGCAGCGCGCGCGCGTGCGCGTGTGGCAGGGCGAGACGCTGCTCGCCGACAGCCGCCGCACGCTGCTCGTGAAGGAGACCGCGCATCGGGAGGTGATCTACTTCCCCGAGCCCGACGTGCGGCTCGATCTGTTCACTGCGAGTGACCATCACACGCAGTGTCCGTTCAAGGGCGAAGCCGATTACTACAGCCTGGTGAAGGCGGAGCGGCCCGACCCGAACCTGGCGTGGACGTATCGAAAGCCCTTCGCCGAGGTGGCCGGGCTCGCGGGTCACGTGGCCTTCTATGCGGAGCGCGTGCGCATCGAGGTCGAGGGGAGGGGCGCGTCGACCGTCGGCGACCTCGCGGAGCTGCTGGAGGCCTTCGACGTCTACCCGCTCGGGGGCGGCCGCTTCCTCGCGCAGTGCCTCGACGGGCGTGGCCGCGACGTGGTGGACGGCAGCCAGATCCTGGCACAGTCGATCGTTGCAGCTTGCAAGTCGCTGCCGGGCAAGAGCGTGAAGTCCGCGCACATGATCTTCTCGCGGGCCGCCAGCGTGCACGCGCCGCTCATGCTCGACGTAGAGGTAACGCACGCCGGCCGCTCCTTCGCGAGCGTCGCCGTGACGGCTCAGCAGGCGGGCAAGCCCTCCGCGCGCGGGCTGCTGCTGCTCGACCGCGACACGCCGGACTTGATCCGCCACACCGCCCCGATGCCCGCCGTGGCCGGGCCCGACGAGGCGCAGCCCTACGACATGGGAGTGGCAGGTCGAGAGCTACGCATCGTCGGCGGCGCCTACACCGGCGATCCGGACGCGCCGCTCGGTCCGCCCGAGCTGTACGCGTGGCTGCGCTATCGCGAGGCGCCGCCCGAGCCTCATCTGAACCAGGCGCTCCTCGCGCACTTCACCGGGCACCTCTCGATCGCCAGCGCGCTGCGGCCGCACGCGGGCCTCGGTCAGGCGATGGCGCACCGCACGCTCTCGACGGGCGTCCTCGCGATCACCTTGTCGTTCCACGACCCCGTTCGCGCCGATCAGTGGCTGCTCTATGCCCATGAGAGCACGCACGCCGGGCGCGGCCTCGCCTATGCACGCGCGCAGATCTTCGCCCAGGGCGGCCGCCTGCTCGCCTCCTTCTCGCTCGAGGCGATGCTCCGGCCGATCGACCCGGTGGCCGAGAAGCTGGGGCCCGCGACGGCGATGTGATGCGCCTACTTGCCGGGCCCCCGGGCATGACGTGTCGCCGAGCCGGGTCCGGGCATCGGCGCGGGCGGGAGTTCCTCGGCCGCGACCTGGAAGCGTTCCGCCTCGGGCTCGAGCAGGGCAGCCACCTTGCCGGCGGCGCTCGCGGCATCGACGTCGCTCACCCAGTCGGCGAGGCGCGCCTCGCTCGGCACCCGCAGCAGGCGCACGGCGTCGAGCAGGCGCTCGATCTCTCCGAGCTGGCTGTCGCGAATCCCGTCGCCGCGCATCACCTGTACCGGCATCGCGGCGAAGAGCCGGTCGAGCTGCTCGAGTGCGCTCTCCCAGTCGTCGGCGGGCCCGAAGAGCGCGACGTGGATGCCCTCCGGCTCGTGCTCGATGCGTGCGAGTGCAGCGCGAACGCCGCCCGCGCCGAAGCGGTCGATGCGGTAGCCGATCCGCCCGAGTTCCCCTGACGGCGGATCTGCAGGTAGGTCGAGCGCGACCTCTGCGAACTGCTCCCCGCGCGCGTCCTTCAGCAGATACGCCTGCGCGCGGCGAGCGAGATCGCGCATGCGCCGCCGGTCGCCGAAGCCGAGCCACGGGAAGCGGTCGCGCCGCTCGAAGCCGAAGAAGAACTCCGCCCCGACCCGATCGTCGAGCCAGTCGGCCTCCACGTGATAGAGGGCGCCGCCCAGCGTCATGAAGTCCGCGGCGATCGCGTAGCCGTAGCAGCCGCACTCGTGCGCGAGGAGACTCGGCAGACCAGCGGCGGAGATCTGGTCCGCGAGCTCGAGGCTCTTGCGGTGATACGTGAAGCGCCCGTTCTCGCCGGGCCGCTTGTGATGGATCTTGAGCGCGCCGGCTTCGCTGCGGAACAGCGAGTCGATCGTCGCCGCGGGCTCGGCCGCACCGATGCGCGCGAAGCTCCCGTCCACGCGGCGGCCCGAGATCTCGTACCAGACGCGCAGCTCGCGCCCGGTCTCCTGCTCGTGCAGCGCCTGGAAGGGACGCGTGTCCGCGGGCAAACCCTCTGCGGCGAGCCAGGCGCGCACCGCCTCGTGCTCGGCGGCGTCGAGGCCCGGCTCGTCGCTTGCCACCACGAGCCCGAAGCCCTCGACCGGCAGCGGCGCCGCGGGAGCGAGCAGCGTGTACTCGTGCCGGAAGCCGGCGCCGGCCACGTCCATGCGCCCCTCGATGCGTACGCGGCGCGGATACGGATGCGCAGGAGCGAGCGCCTCTTCTGTCTGGCGGAGCCGCGCGTGCACCGCGTCGCCGTCGAGCCGAAGGCCCGCGCCCTCCGGTCGCAGCTCGCCGAGCGAGCGGCCATCGAGCTGGATCGCGAAGGCGTCCTCGCCGCTCCGGGCCCAGCTGAGCCGGGCCGAGGGCGCGCCAGGATCCTCCGGCCCGGGCGCCGAGCAGGCGCATGCGAGGAGCGGGGCGAGGAGGAAGGCATGGCGCATGGAAAACAGGCTGCCGCAGATCCGACAAAGCACCATGGGTGGTCTTACACCGGCCCCTGCTGGCTCAGACCCGATTCGAAGTAGTATGGACGCGGGGGGTCATGACGGAGGATCTCCAGCGGTGACCCGCGCGACTCGGCTTCTCGTTCTCTGCCTCGTGCTGGCCTCATCTGCCCCGCCCGCTGCCGCGGGAGGCGATCCCGTGGACTTCACGGGCAGCAGCTGGAGCGGCCCCGCGATTCTGGCCGCGAAGATCAAGGGCGTAAAAGACAAGCTCGAGGGGCCGGTTGCTTTCGACCTCGACTTCGGTCCGCAGGCGGATCCGCTGCTCGGCGCCAACGAGTTCCTGTTGATCCTCGACGACGGCATCGAGGAACTCAGGATCGCGGGCACCTGGTCACTCGATGAAAAGGGACGACCCGTGCTCGTCATCGATGGCGACGCTCTCGCGGACGAGCTGCTCGAGCTCATGGTGAGCATCTGCGAGAACGAGCTGGATCTCGGGAACTGCGACGTGCTCTCCCTGCTCGACGTCGAGTATCCGAAGGGCCTCAGGCCGAAGCTCAAGGCGAGGTCCAAGGACGGACTCGAGAGCCTGAGCATGAGTGGCAAGCTGGCCTTCGATCTGCTGTATCAGGGCGAGCTGCTGCTGAGCGTGACGTTGGGCTTCGAGACTGGTGACGTGCAGCGCGACTGATACGGCTCCGCCAAATCAACGTTCCTCTCGGACTCCGCCATCGGCCCGAGATCGCCGAGGGTTCCAGCTCGCCCGTCTACCCGAACTTCGGGTGCCGCACCGGACTCGGTTGTCCCCCTTGCTCGGCGAGCAGGCGCTCTGGATCGAGGCTGGTCGGGTGCCACAGCCCTACGTTGTCTGGCCTCCCGCCGAAGATCCGCTCGCCGATCAGCAGGCCCAGCCGCTGGTAGCTCTCCCACTGCGCCTCGTCGAAGAACTGATCGGCCGTCGATTCTTGGGGGAAGCTCTTCCGCTCGAGCGCATAGTTCAGTACGTCGGGCGGCTCGCTGCCGAGGAGCGAGGGCTTGATCCAGAGCAGGACGGAGTGCCTCTTCGGCTCGTCGTCGTAGTCCACGAAGCAGAGCAGCGCGTGGGCGCCGTTCCAGCGACGCTCCGCGTCGATCGGTTCGAAGGGCGCGTTGCCTTGCTCGGCAGGGCGTTGTCGCAGAACGCCCGGCGACGCGAAGAACGGCCGGACACTGAGATCGACGAGCTTCAGCTCGTCGGCCGTCGCCGGCCGGATCTCGGCACCGAAGTCCAGACGCGCCTTGCGCACCAGGTGCGCGAAGTCCGTGAACTCGTAGCCGGGGTCTGCCCCGCAATCCGACACGATCATCAGCGGCAGGCGACGGCGGATCAGCTCGTAGCAGCCGCTGTTCTCGAAGTGACCGCCGTCGCTGAGGTACCAGTTGCGGCTCGCGGGGCCGGGGAAGCGCGCCAGGAACTCGTGCAGGAGATGGGTCTGCACGGGAAGCCGCCGTGACAGCCAGCGCCCGAGGGATCCCCAGGCGCCACGCGCCGCAGGCTGTGCGCTCTCGTTCGGAGGCTCGACGCGAGCCGACTCGTTCCGGAGCCAGCTGCGCAGCGAGCGATACTTCGAGGCGATCGCGCGCCCGGCGCGACGGCCGAACGAGGTTTCCCGGTCGAGGGGGTCGATCCCGCTGTACCACCAGTGTCCGAGGCGAATGTTGAGGAGCCCGAGCAGCAAGCTCATCCCGAGGCTGGTTCGCGAGCCGAGACCCGTCGAGACTGCGGCTCCCGAGATCGCCACGATGCGACTCAGCTCGAGCGGCTCGGGAGAGAACCGTCGACCCTTGGAAATGGAAAACACCGCGAAGCGCCCCTCGAGCGGTACGGGCTCGAGGCCCTTCTCGAAGTCGCCCGCATCCCCCTCGCTATTCCAGAGTGCATGGTGATGAACACCGACGCTCAGACCGCCGGGACCGAACGCCATGCCGAGGCCCCGCCTGTCGCGCTGCTCGACCTGAGAGCTTCCGGCCGTCGTCTCGTTGAGCGTCACGTTGAGCAGATGCAGCGGTCCGCCCTTCTCCCAAGGGCGGTATTCCTTCAGGGGAACCTCGTCTTTGTCGACGTCTCGGGTGACATTGCGCTTGCGGCCGTCCTTCTCGCGTTCGGGGTTCGATGCGCCCAGGTACGCACGCCGTAGCCGGGCGGCATAGAGCGGCGCCAAGGTGGAGTCGTTCAGGAACGAGAACGCCTGCCCGAGACACCAGGACAGCGCGGCCAGAACTACGAGCGCCCCAGCGAGATGGCGACCCTCGACCGGATCGACCCCTGCGGCCGGATCACCCTCGGGCGAAGGCGACGCGGCTTCCGCGGGTGGAGTCTGGGCGCCCTCCTTCTCCAGCATGCGCGCGACGAGCTGGTTCGGAGGCGAAGTGTTGCCCCAGGCGATGGCGTCGCCCAGCGCGGCGATCATCACCGTGAAGAAGGCGGCGACGAGCGACGCAGCCAGCAACGCCAACACCGCAACGGGGATCCGGGCGCGCGCCGGCGCCCGGTCGGGCTTCAGCACGGCCAGAAGCTTCTGCGCGAAGGGGACCAGCCCCCCGGCCAGCGCAGCGGGCAACAGGGCGAGCCAGCGCCAGAGGTCGCGGCTCTTGCCCGACACCGCATAGATGCTCTGGCCTGCCGAGTCGAGCACGGCGAAGACGAGGAGCGCGGTGGTCACCACGAGGCCGCTCTTGAGCCACACTGAAAGCTGGTGGCGACCCGCTCGGCGCCACAGCCACAGCACGACCGTGACGGCGGTCGAAAGCCCGATCAGAATCGGTAGCCAGGGCAGCCGCTCGGTGCGCACGGCCTGCCACAGCTGGTCGGCCACGGCAGCAGCCGCCATCGACGCCGAGGCAAGATCACCGCGGAGAACGGCAAGCATGGGGCCTCGCAACGCCTCGAAGATGAGACGCAGCAGGTCGCCGACCCCGGCCGGGAAGAAGAGCAGGGGAACGAGCACAAGGCTGAGGGTGCTCCAGTTCCAGCGTCGGTGGGGGCGACGGAGCAGCCAATATGCCCAGGCGCACGGGATGACCCAAGTCGCGAGCAGGAGCGGCGGAAGGACGATCCAGGGGCTCCACCAGACGTGGGCGGCCACGCCGCGGTTGCGAAGGAGCTCGGGCCCCCACGCGGTCGGCGTCAGCTTCAGGCGAAGGAGATCGGCCGCTACGAACAGCGTCAGGAGCGCTGCGGCGACCACGACCAGCACCGCCAGCCAGTTGCGCAGCATGACGGCGGCCGCGAGCAGTGTGTCGCCGGACCCGTTGGGTGACAGGTAGCGGCCGTTCTCACGCAGGCGCGCAACCAGCGTCGAGGTCGGCGAAGCCAGCGCTCTCGCCACCTGATCGGGGCGCTTCCCCTCGCCGTCCGCGACCCCCGCCGCCTCGGGCCTCGCGAAGAGCGCGCCGAGGAAGCTGCCGATGTAGCCGCCGCCGGACACCGTGGACAGGAAGTCGATGCGGCGCAGCAGCTTCGCGCGCGCGAGCGCACGAATCAGACCGAGGTCGAAGGTCGCGCTCCGAATGCCACCGCCCGACAGCGCCAGGCCGACGAGCGGCTCTTCGGCGAGGCCGGCGACCGTGCGTCTCTTCTCGATGCAGTTCAGTTCGCGTGCCCAGAGGCTCTCGGGATACGCCGTCGCGATACGCGCCGAGTCGGAGCGATTCATCTCGGATCCCTCGGGCATCGCTTCAGGCCAAGGTCTTCGCGAGGTCGATGGCGTCGTCCACCAGCGTGAGCAGATCGGTCGTGGCGTCGAGCAGCGCCTGGACGTTCGCGAGCGTCTGGATCGCCTTCGCGACCTTTCCCGTGGCCTGCTTCACCGCGTCCACCTTCTCCCGCAGCGCGGCTGTCTGGCGCGCGAACAGGAGCTGCCCGACCAACGTGATCCGATGCGTGATCTCCTGCATCTCGCGCACGATCGTGCGCGCGGTGCCCGCGTCGGTGACGTCGTCGAGCGCCTGGTTCAGCTTGTTGTGTTGCTTTACCAGGATCGCCTGAAGCTCGCGGAGCGAGGTGTTGAGCGACGGCATGGGCCTCCTTTCGTTCGCGGCAGGCCTAGGGTTTGGGCCTGCGCAGGTCATCGACGAGGCTCTGGGCGAGCCGGGTCTGCTCGCCCAGCATCGCGATCAGCGACGAGAGATCGCTCGGGTTTCCCTGTGCTGCCGCGGTGTGACTGGCTGCGAGCGATTCGAGCGAGCGCTTGAGGTCCCGCAGCACGCGATCCGCCGCGCTGCGCTTGTCGAGCAGCTCCGCATACTCGCGCGCGATGCGGAGCTTGGCATCGGCGTTCGGAGCGCTCAGAAACTGGATCCGCTTCTCGTTTGCACGGTCGGTCCAGGCCGCGCGGACTACCGCGAGCACGCCGATCTCCTCGCCTCCCTCCTGGTCGCCGATCAGCTTGCTCATCGCGTCGAGCAGGGCGGTCACGTCCGCATCCGTTTCCCGCATGATCTGCGCGGCCTCGGCACGTGCCGCCGCGGCGGCGATCGCGGACCCCAGCTTTCCGATCGCGCTCGCGAGACCCGGGTAGCGCTGGAAGGCCTCGACGCTCGCTTGAGCGGCCATCGTCTCGCTCAGCTTCGTGAGCGACGGCCCGATGCCGGCGGAGGTAGCAGGGTCCACGAGCTTCGCGAGGGTCTGGGCGTAGGCCGCGAGGTCGTCGAAGGTGCCGTGCCAGACCGCCAGCGACTCGGCGTCGAGCGCAGGCTCGAAATCCGATTCGCTCAGGTTGGCGCGTTGCGCGGCTCGCTCGAGTTCGGCCTCGCGCGCGAGCTGGTTGACCCCGCGCAGCGCGACGTCCGACTGAGCCTGCGTCGCGATCACGGCGTCGCGCCACGAGGCGAGGCTCGCGGGCGGCGGCCCGCTGGCACACGCGACCCCGAGCAGCAGCGCCGCGGCGAGAAGCCCAACGATGTGGTGTTCACGTACTTTGCAGGCCATCCCGGAGGCTCCCTTCCGATCCGCCGGTCAGCGTCGGGCGTCCGAGCAGCGACGCATCCCCCAAATGGGTGGGTCGCGGCCCATGGATCCCCGATGCCGCGGTGGCCGCGATCTCGGCCCGGCCACCCCCCAATCGAGGCTGGCGGCCCAGGCGCTGCGCGCCGACGATGAACGTGCGCCTCACGAGGCAAGGAGCCAAGAAATGACAGCTGCAACGCAAACGGCGCTCCAGCCGCCGGTCGGGAAGACGAGCTGGGCACCCACGGCGAAAGTCAGCGCGGGAGCACTGGCTGCCGCCGGAACGACGCTGCTCTTGGGGACGATGAAGAACGCGGGAGGGTTGGATTTTTCCGCGGAGGCGGGGGCGGCGATTACGACCCTTCTGACGTTCCTGATCCAGTATTGGGTGCCGGAGCGGAGGTAGGGGGAGCGCTGCGCGTCCGGTCGGTGGCAAGGCGAGGCACGCGCGGGCGGTGTTAGTCACGACCCGTCAGACGGCCGACCCTTCCGAGGAGGTGTCCGAGATGCCCTGGGCCGAGATGCTGGGAGGCCTGACTGGAGGTGCCGCTGCAGACCAGCCTTCAGGGCTTCGTCGGAGCGAGCGGACCGCTCGAAGAGTACGATGAGATTCAGAAGATCTGTAGTCAGCTGCGTTCAGACTTGACCTCTGATCTTTCGTCACGGCGACCGCCGCAACCCGAACTTGCGGCCACCAAGCGAGCTGCCGTCTGACAAGCGATCGTGATCGAAGTCGAGGTTCAGGCTTGCACACCCTCAGCGGTCGGCGGTCTTGGGGGCGTCGGACGCGGACGCAGAACTTCTCGAAGTACCAGAGGATATCGACGACTACGGCTCCGCCACCGGCCCGAGGTCCCCGATCATGCACTTCACGCTGCCACCGCCTTTCTTCAGGAACTCGCTCACGTCCACGACGACGGGGTGGACGCCGCGCTCGCGGACCTGGGCCTGGAGCGGCTCCGAGACGCCGCCGGGCATGACCAGGTGGGATGCGCCGGCCTGCGTGAGCGCGAAGGAGTTGGCGGCGTAGCACGCGGCGTCTGCGTCCGAGAGCGCGATCAGCGCGCCCGGGAAGGCGGCCTCGAGGCGCTCCCAGGCGCCGGGCGCGAGGGCGGGGCGCCACGCCAGCAGATGGCGGCGGCCCGGGCCGAAGGCACACAGTGCAGTGTCGCCGTGGTAGTGCGCTTCCTGCACCAGCTCGATGCGCAGCACGGGCCGCGGCGCGACGAGTGCAGCGAGCAGCGGCTCGGCACGCGCGTCAGTGCGGAAGCCGTAGACGCGCTTCCACGGCGGCCAGCCCCAGGCCGGCACGAAGCGCTGGCGCTCGATGCGACCGTGTGTGAGCAAGTACTTGCCTCTGACCGGGAAGAAGTCTGCCTCGCCCTCCATGCGGTAGCGCGCGTCGATCTCCGTGCAGCGGAAGCCGGCCGCCTCGAGCACGCGCCGGTAGTGCGCCTTCTCGCCGGCGCG
>Ga0247727_10001576_pt1 | contig 53677 bp, 36 predicted proteins | sample WisWelCaveWW1625_FD_202498 | JGI IMG/M metagenome (GOLD analysis project Ga0247727, IMG submission 202498) | Biofilm microbial communities from Wishing Well Cave, Virginia, United States - WW16-25 | ecosystem: Environmental > Aquatic > Deep subsurface > Groundwater > Cave microbial mat | place... | reverse complement strand
GGGAAGGTCGCGACGTTCGTGCCCGCGCCCAGGGCCGTCCAGCCTTCGGCGGTGGGATCCGCCTGACCCAGGTGGGAGAACACCAGCCCCGACGGAGCGGAGCCCGAGCAGGTTCCGTGCGGGATCGTGAAGCGGAAGTTGTCGATCTCGCCGCTGTCCGAGATCGGCTCGCCGAGATCCCACGCGATGAAGAGCTGGGTCACGCCCTCGAAGCCGGTCGGCGCGAGCGTCTGGAAGCTTGCGTCCGTGCTGACGGGGTAGGGGGTCAGCTGCGCGGTGATGGGAAGCGCCGGTTCGTAGTCCGTCCCGATCAGGAGGCTGGTCGCAGCCGGCTGGCCGAGGCGGTAGTCGAGGCTCTGGAGGTCGAAGGGCCCGCCGTCCTCGCGGCGCACGAACACGCCCTGCCGATCCGGCCCGGAGCCGATCAGCGTGGCGCTGCCGTGACTCCGCTCGTAGGGACTCCCGTAGTAGATGTGCAGATGACCGAGAGACGAGAACGCCGGCACCACGTTCGGGACCCAGAAGCCCTCCACGTGCATGCCACCTTCCTGGAAGGTATGGGCCGTCGGGACGAGATAGCCGTCGTCGTCCGGCTGACTGGGCCCGGGCAGCGTTGGGTAGGTGAACGTGACGGTGGTGTCGGTCTGGGCGAGCGCCGGCGACGCAGCCAACCCTGCGAAGGCGGCCACCAACCACACCGAGCGTCGAAGACGGTTGCGCATGCCGGCTGCGCTCAGCTGGCTCCCCTTCCGCTCAGCACCACGGGAAGCGTACGGAGCAGGATGAGCAGGTCGAGGCTGAGCGACCAGTTGTCGATGTAGTGAAGGTCGAGCTTCACCCATTCGGCGAACCCGATGCGGTTCCTCCCACTCACCTGCCACAGGCAGGTGAGCCCCGGCCGCATGGAAAGCCTGCGCATGTCGAAGGTCGCGTACTTGCGGACCTCCGGGGGGATCGGCGGGCGCGGTCCCACGGCGCTCATGTCGCCCACGAGCACGTTCCACAGCTGCGGCAGCTCGTCGATGCTGAAGCGCCGGAGGAGCTGCCCCACTGGTGTGACGCGTGGATCCTCGCGGAGCTTGAACACGGGCCCATCCATCTCGTTCGCGGCGCGCAGGTCTTCCAGCTCGGCTTCGGCGCCCTGATGCATGGTCCGAAGCTTCAGCATGACGAAGCGTCGACCGTTCAGACCGCAACGCTCCTGCCGGAAGAGCACGGGACCCGGCGAGGTGGCGCGGATCGCCAGGGCGGCCAGCGCGAGGATGGGCGCCGTGAGGACGAGCCCGACGCTCGCCCCAATGATGTCCAGCGCCCGCTTGATCCGCAGCTTGGGGGGGCTGTGATGGACGCGCGCGAAGCTGAGCGCCACGAGCGAACCGAGGTGGGTCACCCGAGGCGGCGGCAGCGAGTCGCCGAAGAGGTCGGCGACCAGCGTGAGCGGGACTCCGGCCGTCGCGCACGTTTCCACCACGGGACCGATCCAATCCAGCATGGAGCGGGGACAGGCGACGATCACCTCGTCGATCACCTCATCGCGTAACAGGTCGGGGACATCGGTCAGCTTGTGCATCGCCTCGCGAGGTACGCTCGGGTCGATCGGGGTGCCCTCTGCATCGACGAAGCCGACGATCCGAAGGCCCCACTCCGGGCGGGTCCGGATCTCCTCCTGCACTCGTCGGGCGCGCGGTCCAGAGCCGATCACCAGGACGTTTCGGTAGTTGCGACCCCGGCGGCGCAGGATGCGCAGCGTCCCGAAACCGATCACTCGGACCCCCGTGAGCAGGGCAAACTGGCTGCTTCCGAACAGCAAGAGCGTCCGCGAGGACACGGGCGAAGCCATCACGAAGTCGGCGGTGGCGAGCGACACGCCGCACACCGCGGCGACCGCGAGCAGCCGCAGCGCGACCTCGAGCATGCTCCGGCGGCGCTGCGAGGCGTAGAGGTCGAGGTGGTACACCGCGATCGGCCACGCCAGACTGGCGACGGCCAGCAGCACGAGAAAGCGCCCATCCAGCAGGTTCCGAGCCGCCGGAGGCTGGCCCAGAAGCTCGCCGACGGACCAAGCCAGAAAGAGGAACGTCCCTGCCAGGACGTCCAGGTAGAGAAGTACGCGGTGAAGCTGCGCTGCACGGGCTCTCAGCACCGAATCCACCTCGAAGCCGTCAGCCCTCCCCGACTGCGGAGCCACCACGCAGCGGAAGCCAGAAATTCTATTCGATCTCGGACGCCAAATGGAAGTAGAATCGAGGGTTATCCGTGGATGTCGAGCAACATCGTTCAGGTGGTCTGTGAGCGGCTGCAAGCACCAACGAGCGCTACCGATACACCCTCGGGGATCTCGTGGCTGAGACGCAGGATGCGCTCCGCCGCGCGGACGGGCGCCCGACGCCCGAGGAGGCCAAGCCGACGCCGGTCGCGATCCCGACGGATCGAAGCGGCTCGTGGCACGCGCGGGCGGTCGTCGTCGATCGATACGGCGTCGCCGCCGCGTGTTTCCAGCGCTTCGCCTGGAAGGTCCGCCGGGGGCTCGAAGCGCGTGGCGTCACCACGGTTGCCATCACCAGCAGCGTTCGCAACGAGGGCAAGACCGTCACCGCCTGCAACCTCGCGCTGGCGCTGGCGTCCTTCGGGAGTGGCCGCATCGCGCTCGTCGATCTCGATCTGCGCGGCCCCTCGGTCGGGCGAGCGCTGGGCCTCCAGCCCGAGATCGGATTCGAACGTTGCCTCACGCAGGAAGCGTCCGTCTGGGACGTCCGCGTCGCGACCGACCTTCGCTCGCTCGACGTGTTCCCGGTCCGGGAAGCCCTGCCCGAGGCGCACCAGGCGCTCGCCGCCCCCGGGCTCGGAGCTGTGCTCAGTGAGCTGCGGCGGGCCTACGACGTCGTGGTCATCGACACGCCGCCCGTGCTCCCCGTTCCGGACACGCCGCTGATCCTGCTCGAGGCCGAGAGCTGCGTGTGCGTCGTGCGAGCGGGGCGCACGCACCCGTCTGCGCTTCGGCAGACGCTGGAGCTGCTGCCGAGGGACAAGCTCCTCGGGCTCTTTCTCGATTCGGTCCGTTCGGTGCAGCACTCCGATGAGTACGTCTACTACACGAAGGATCAGGACTGATTCATGCGAGGATCCAGGTTCACGAGCAGCAGGCTTCGCGCTAGCCGACTGGCGCTGGCGCTGGCTCTCGGCGCGGCGGCCAGCGCGGCGTGCGCCTTGCCGCCGCCGCCCGAGCGGGGCGAGCGGGCCGAAACCTACCGCGTCGGGCCGGCGGATGAGCTCTCGTTCCGGATCCTGCCCGACCCTACGATCGAGGGCAGCGCAACGGTCCGCCCCGACGGCCGGATATCCGTGGACCTGATCGGCGATGTCGACGCCGCGGGCCGCACGACGGAAGAGATCGCAAACGAGATCGAGCAGCGCATCGCCCAGTACCGGCAGGAGCCGCTCGCGACTGTCTCGGTGAAGGCCGCGACCAGCGCCTCCGTCAGCGTCCTCGGAGAGGTGTTGCGTCCGGGGAGGTTCGCCATCGCGCAAGAGACGCGCCTCGCGGAGGCCATCGCGCTCGCGGGGGGTGAGACCCAGCTGGCGGCCGCCTCGCGGGTGCGCCTGATTCGCTGGGAAGGCGGCCGGGCGGTGGCCTATGAGGCCGACCTGGACGAGATCCAGGACGGCGAGGGGAGCACGAACGTCGTGCTCGTCGACGGTGACCTGGTCTTCGTACCGCCGGCGACACCGGTCGCGGTCGGTTACACGATCCGCCGGGCGCTGTATCCCCTCGAGGTTGTGATGAGAAGCCTGTTGGGCGGCCTGGCGGGTGCCCTCACGGGAGGCGGCTGAGGCGCCGAGAGCGAACGGAGTGACGGTGGAAGAGGAGAGAGTCGTCGAGGCCGGGCTCCCGGAGTTCGTCCGCGATCCGATCGGGATGCTGCAGCGTCGCTGGCTGGCGGTGGTCGCCACGCTTGCCGTGGGAACCGCAGCCACGGCCGTCGTAACCCTGACCCAGACCCCGATCTACTCGGCCAGGGCCACGGTCATGCTCGTCGGCCAGAGGATCCCCGAGGATTTCGTCCGCCCCACGATCGAGGAGGACGCCTCGGAGCGGATCGATGCGCTCGTGGGCGAGGTCCTCTCCATCCGCTCCCTGACCGAGATCATCGAGACACACGAGCTCTATCCGGAGCTCCGCGCGAGGCTGCCCCTTTCGGAGTTGATCGCCAGGATGCGAAGCCTGATCAGCGTCGAGCTCGAGCCCCAGCTCACCACCAGCCCAGGGCCGAGGCCCCAGACGCAGACGACGCACATCCTCGCCATCGGCTTCTCGCATACGGACCCCGACAAGGCGGCGACCATCGCCAACGCGCTCGCGCGCCTCGTCACGGACATCGGAGTTCGCACTCGCACGGAGCGGGCTCGCACGACGACGGAGTTCCTGGGCCGAGAGCTGACCGGCGCCGAAGCGGCCCTCCGCGAAGTCAGCCACCAAATCAGCCAGTTTCAGCAGGAGCACCGCGGAGAGCTCCCGAGCGAGCTCGATTCCAACCTGCGCCGCCTCGAGCGTCTCCAGCAGCAGCGCCAGTCCCTCGCAGCGCAGATCGGGGAGGCAGAGACCCGCCTGGCCATGGCGGCCGTGCAATCCCCCGACACCTCGCCGGAGGCGCAGCTCGAGCAGGCGCGCGCTGACCTCGCGCGCGAACGCGCCGTGAATACCGAGACCCACCCCAACGTGGCCGCTCTGCGTCGTCGGATCGAGGCTCTCGAACGGGTGGTGAGCGGCGCAAGTGCCGGGCCAGCGACGAGCCGGGAGCATTTCACCCGGGTGGGGCGCCGAGAGATCGACGACCTCCGTGCGGAGCTCGCGGCGACGGAACACGAGCTGCAGGAGCTCGACGCCCGGGTCGCCGGGACGCCGGCTCGCGCTGAGCAGCTCGCCGCTCTCGAGCAGCAGCTCAAGGTGGTGGAGGAAACGCACCTCGACCTGCTCCGCAAAGTGCAGGAGGCAGAGATCGCCGAAAGCCTCGAGCTCGCCCAGCAGGGAGAACGGATGGCGATCCTCGATCAAGCCGTGCCCCCCGCGGAGCCGGATCGACCGCGCTGGAAGGTGGCCGTGCGCGGCGGCGTCGCTTCCCTGGGCCTCGCCCTCTGCGCGGGCATCCTGCTCGAGTGGCGCGACCCGGTGCTCAGCACGGTGAAGGGAGTCGAGTCCGCGAGCGGCCTGCCTGTGCTCGGGACCGTCCCCCGCATCAGCTAGGTGTCGGGGAACGCAACCTGGGAGGGCGCCATGAATGATCGCGACTCGGCGCGCCGGGCGCGCGCCGTGCGCGCTGCCTCGGCGCTGCTCGCGCTCGGCCTCGCCACCTGGGCATTCCGCGGGAGCGATTGGATCGGCGGCGAGCCAGGTTTCGGATGGACGCAGGCCGCCCTCCTCCTTGGAGGAGGGGTCCTGGGAGCATGCTGCTTCGCGCCGCTCGAGTGGAACGCGAGAGTTCTCCTCCTCGCGGCTGCGACCGCGCTCACGCTCTTCGCCGCGGAGCTGGGGCTCCGGCTCCTCCTCTCGCCCCGCTACTACCCGCCGTTCCGGCTCGACGCGCGGCTTCTGTACACGCTGGTCCCCGACGCCCGGCGCGAATACCAACGAGCCGCGATCAATGGAGCCGATCGCGTTCTCTATCGCATCAACAACGCCGGGTTCCGAGGTGAAGAACTCGCTCCGGGGCACCCTGCGACGCGCATCCTCGTGTATGGCGACTCGTTCATCCAGGCGGAGTACTCCGAGCTCCGGCACACCTTCGCGGAGCGTCTCGAGCGGCGTGTCTCGGGGCCGCTAGGGAAGGAAGTCGAGGTCGTGAACGCGGGGGTCGCGGGCTACGGGCCCGACCAGATCCTCCGCAAGATGGAGGTCGAGCTCGAGGGCCTGCGCCCGGACCTGGTCCTCGTGGCGCTCTTCGCCGGAAACGACTTCGGGGACCTGGTCAGGAACAAGCTATACCGCCTGGATGGAGACGGGAATCTCCGAGAGAACTCGTTCACCATCAGCCCCTGGCTCACGAGGAAGTGGGAGAGGTCGCGCCACGAATCGATCCTCAGGAAGATCGCTCGTGAGGCGGTGCGGCCCCTTCGGGGGGGCGAGCCAGAGACTCTCGACGAGAGGGCGTCTGCCCGGCTTTCGAGGATGGAGTCGTTCCTCGAGCAGAGCCGGGCCGAGTATCGGGAGTACGTGGTCGATGGCGACGACGTGGTCCGCGAGCTCCTGGTCGATCCGTACAACGCTGACGTCAGTTTGACGCCCGACGCTGACTCCGCTCGTTACAAGATCGAGCTGATGGACCGCCTGGTGGCCGCGATGAAGCAGCTGAGCGACGAGCTCCGGATCCCCCTCGCGCTCATCCTGGTCCCGCACCCGATCGACGTCGATGGTCACGAGAGCGCAGCGGTGGACCGAGCCAAGTTTCCGGACTACGAGCCCAGTAGATTGACGGACATCCTCGCGCGCATCGCAGATCGGCGGGGGATCCCGTGTCTGAATCTCTTCACCCCCTTCCGCGAACACGGTGGCCGCACGCTCTATTTCCGCGGTGCAGACGATCACTGGAACGACCTGGGGCAGGACGTCGCGGCCGCCTTGGTGGCGGAGTTCGTGACGTCGAACGGTCTGCTCGGCGCCTCGGCGCACCGGTCGCCGCCCCGGCCCGAGGAGTGAGGCGTGACTTCGCTTCCTCACGAGCCCGAAGACCCGGAGGGAACCGTTTGGGACGTCGTCGTCATCGGCGCTGGTATGGGAGGAGGAACCGCCGGCTACGGCCTGGCCCGGCTCGGCCGGCGCGTCCTGTTCCTCGAGAAGGGGAGATTCCTCCAGCGAGATCCCACGGCGGAGCGCGGCGTTCTCGCGAGCAACGACAACACTCCCGCCGACCGCCTGCGGAGGGGGCGTTGGCCGCTGCCCATCCGCGGCGTGACGAGCTTCGGAGAGGCCGAGTTCTTCGCGCCGCTCGGGTGCGGATCGGGTGGCTCCTCGGTGCTCTACGCGGCCGCTTTGGAGCCGCTCTTCCCGTGCGACTTCCGCCCGAGAGCGAACCATCCGGAGGTGGCGGACTCGACCCTGCCCGAGGCGTGGCCCATCTCTTACGAGGAGTTCGAACCCTACTATCGACAGGCCGAAGATCTCTTTCGAGTGCGGGGAACGCGCGACCCGCTCCATCCCGCGCCAGCTCGACCGTTGCGCGAGCCGCCTCCGCTCAGCACCCGGGACCAACGGCTTCACGACCTGTTCGTCCGTGCGGGCCTCCACCCCTACCGCGTTCACGTCGGCTGCGAGTTCGTCGAGGGCTGCGACGGCTGTGGGGGCGTGCTCTGCTTGCGCGACTGCAAGAACGACGCTGCACGCGTCGGCATCCTCCCCGCCCTCGAGAAGTTCGGCGCGAAGCTCCTGGCACGCTGCGAGGTAGCGAGCCTCGAAGCCGATGCCTCCAGGGTCCACCACATCCGCTGCGAGTGGAACGGCCGCCAGCTCTCGATCCCCGCCAGGGTCGTGGTGCTCGCAGCGGGAGCGCTCATGACTCCCACTCTGCTCCTCGGCTCCCCGTCCGTTCATTGGCCCCAGGGGCTCGCCAATCGGTCTGGACTGGTCGGACGCAATCTGATGCTGCACACCTCCGACTTCATCGCGATCCGGCCGGACCAGGGCGGATCCACGCTCGGCCCTGCGAAGTCGATCGCCCTCAACGACTTCTACCTTCGGGACGGCAGGAAGCTCGGAACCCTCCAGTCTGTGGGACTTCCAGTCGAGGCCGGAGTCGTGCTCGGGCACCTGCGCTCCGAGGCGGACAGAGATCCGAAGTGGTGGAGGAGGCTCACGCGCCCCTTCCTTCGGGTAGTGGCCTACGGCGCGGCCTTCTACTTCCGGAACGCAGTGGTGTTCTCGTCCATCCTCGAAGACCTGCCCTATTCCGAGAACCGGGTGCTGCCAGATCCGCGCGCTCCGAACCGGATGCGCTTCGAGTACCGCTATTCGGTTGAGCTTCGGGAGCGGAACGCCCTGTTCCGAAGGCGCCTTCGCGAAGCGCTCGGCAAACGTAGGGTCGTGGTCCTGTCAGGGGAGAACAATCTCAACTACGGGCACGCGTGCGGGACCTGTCGCTTCGGAACCGATCCCGCCACCAGCGTCCTGGATGGGAGCAATCGCGCCCACGACGTCGCCAATCTGTACGTCGTCGATGCTTCGTTCTTCCCCTCGAGCGGCGGCACGAACCCGAGCCTGACCATCGCGGCGAATGCTCTTCGAGTGGCCGAGATCATCCATCGACGGCTCGGCTAGGAGAGTGCGCGAGGCCGTACAGACTGCCGGCGAGGAAGAAGGGCAGATAGTTCCACGATCCATTGATCAGCAGGTCGATCGCCCGCATCCCGACGATCGCCATCAACGACGCGAGCAGCGTGGCATCGCCTCTGCCGAAGCGTCTGATCCGCCGCCAGGCCGACACGACGGGCCAGGCGAGGAACGCGTAGTGCAGCTCGACCCCGACGATGCCGTTGGTGCCGAGCCGGATGATCCACCAGCTGTCGAGCCCAACCTCGCCTGTGCCGAAGGTCTCGGCGCCTGGGATTCGCTCGTAGGTGCCCCAGCCGAACCAGGTCCGATCGCCGATCGACCCGAGCACGTGCTCCTCCTCGAGGAACCGACCCTCGAGCGAGCGTGCTCGTTCCGCATCGAATCCCGACGCGAACTCGACGAGCACCTCGTCGGGAAACAGGTTCAACATGGACGCCGCGGGGTAGGTGACGGCCAGCACCACGAGCGAGAGTCCGACGCCCGCCAGCACACGCGGTCGTACGATCATCGTCGCGAGTGCAAGGACGGCTCCGTAGACGTTCCCGGCGACGTTGAGGGTCATCAGCAGGCCGCCCCACACGAACGACCGAAGCAGGACCGGCCTCGAGCCGAAGGGCGCGCGTCGCGACCTCACGAGGGCCGTCGCCGCGATCAGGCTCCCGGCCATGAGGGTCGCGACTGCCAGGGCGTTGTCCATGAAGACGATCGGCTGGATCACACCCCAGCGCCATTGCGGCCGCATCGGAACGCCATAGATCCAATCGCTGAGCTGGAAGACCCGGAAGGGAAGGCTCATCCCGACTTCGACGAGGATGAGGATCGTGTACGCGAGCCCCCCCAACGCGAGGAAGATCGAGAGCGTTCGGAGGTCCTCGCGCCTCGTGAAGAGCGCGCGTCCCAGGAAGCAGGGCAGTGCGATGCCGAGGAGGTCGTCCCCCGTCTGCGCCACCACCGCCCAGACGCCGCGGCCCGGCTCGAGCTTCCCCTCGTCCCACATCGGCTCCCCGTTCGTCAGGGCCGTAGCGACGTTGGCGAGGAACATGAACAAGAGGAGGACTTCGGGGCCCCGCCCCGGACGCGCCGCCGCGATGCTCGGACGCCGATACAGGTACGCGCCGGCGAGACAGGCAAGATAGGTGGCGTACTCCTTGTCCAGCGGTGGGATCAGCGGAAAGTCCCAAGCGACCCTTTCGGGAAGGAACAGCGATCCACCGAGCACGACCGCGGCCGCCGCCTGAGCGCGAGGGAGGCGCGCGAATATCGACACGCCTGCCGGCAGGAAGAGCGCCAATGCCAACAGCGCGACGATGGACGAATCCATTCAGGGTTCCCCTCGGGTTCCCGAGGCCGAGGCTGCAGGAGCCGGCGTACCCACGACGCCGCATGGTATCCGCCTCTCTCGACGGCGCCGCGCGGTCACGTGGCCGGGAGCGCTCTGTGCCAACCTGCGTGCATGCCGGACCTCGAGACGTTGCTGCCGCTGCTGCGCTGCCCGCGTTCGCGAGGCGCGCTGCGACGCGACGGCGATGTACTGCGCACGGAAGATGGGCGCTTCGCATATCCGATCGCGATGGGCATTCCGGACCTGCGCTGGCCGCCCGAGCGGCTCGCACTCGACCTCGCGTGGCGCGAGCCCTGGGACGCCCTCGACCGGCTCGTGATCGACCCGCCGGCACCACTCTACTCGCCCGACCTGCCCTACCACCTCGACGCGCACCTCGCGGGCGTCGCGGGTGCCGAGGGGCTTGGCCGTCGCATCCTCGAGGTCGGATGCGGCGAGCGGCTGTGCGAGCGCTGGTTCGCGCCGCGCGGTTTCGAGTACGTCGGCACCGACTTCGACGTTCGCGGCGTCGGCCCGCACTTCCGCTCGGACGCGCACAACCTCCCGGTCGCGGACGCGAGCTTCGATCTGTGCGTGTCGCTCGCGGTCTACGAGCACCTGCTGGTGCCGCTGGTCGCGGCGCGCGAGGCGTTCCGCGTGCTGCGACCCGGCGGCACGTTCTTCGGCTCGGCGGCCTTCGTCTTCGGCTTCCACGACCGCGCGAGCTTCCATCACATGTCGCACGCGGGTCTGCTCTGGACGCTCGAGAGCGCCGGCTTCCGCGTCGAGCGCATCTGGCCGGACTGGCCCTATCCGAACGCGATCGCCCAGATGGGATTCCGCGGCGTCCCTGGACTGCCGTGGCGCGTGATGACCCGGGGCTTTCTCGCGGTGACGGAGTGGAGCTTCGTCGCGGCCTCGAACGCCGCGCGCAGGCTTGCGGGCAAGCCGCTGCTCGACGCGCGCGCGCGGCGTCTCGAGACGGCGGGCTCGCTCTCGTTCATCGCGCACAAGGCGGCGGAGCCGGCTACTTGAGGTAGCGGTTGGTGATCTCGTGCTCCTCGAGCTGGATGCGCCTCCGCCAGGCTTCGAGACCGAGAGCGGTCGCAAGTTGGCGCCGCAGCCAGAGCCCGACGCCATAGCGCCGGAGTCGGAATCGCAGCCGGGAAAGACGACAGTGGGTCTCGAGGAGCGCCTCCGTCGCGCGCCCCGGCCGCCAGCGCGGACCGCTCGGCGCGTAGCCGCGGCGCTCCAGCATGTCGGAGGCCCCTGCCTCGGCGAGGCGCACCGCGCAAGGAGTGAAAGCCTGCCGCCACCGTTCGGCGACATGTGGGTCGAGCGGGCCGTAGGTGGTGTCTTCCGGATACGAGAGCATGCGCTCGCTGTAAGACACACCGACGAAGGCACAGATGCGCTCGAGCGTGGCGTGTGGGTCCGCGGTCAGCTCTTCGAAGCGCACCTCGATGCGGCGCCCCGCCGGAATCGATGGGAGCGCGCGATCCCATTCCTCCTCGATCTCCCGCCACTGGCGGGCGCCCGTGTAGGGATTGCCAGCCCAACCCTGCTCCATCATCGACACGGAGACGTCGCGCGGGTCGCGCAGCAGGTGGATGTAGCGGGCGCCGGGCCAGAGTTGCACCAGGCGCGTGAAATGCCGATGTACCGAGACGCCGAGGTGCGGCCGCGCCGGCCCGCGACTGCTCCGGCGCATCTGGACGAGCAGGTCGTCGGCCAGGTCGCGAAAGCCGAGGGTCTGATCGATCTCGAGGTGATGGCCCGAGAAGTGCCGGTTCACGCGCAGCCAGTCGTAGTACTCGCCGAGATCGGGAAACTCGCCGTTCGGCCCCCTGAGCTCGACCACGAGCTCGAACTCGCCGGGAAACGCGATCTCGGGATGGTGCTCGAGCATGAGCCCGAGCAACGTAGTGCCCGAGCGCACCGCGCCGACCAGGAACAGCGGGCTCTCGACGCGTTGCATGCAGACACGACCCGCGAAAGTGAAGCGTGACGCTAGCAACCGCTTCGGTCCCGTCTCTCGAAGGAGGAGCCCGTCGGGTATGCTGCCTCCGGTCGGTCTGCGCCGAGCGAGACCGCTGCCAGGGGCCCCACCTGACCCACATGGACGGCCGCGTGCCGGACACGCACTGAGATGTGTGGGATCGCCGGCGCGCTGGGCGTTCTCGACGCCAGCGTCATCGAAGCCGTGAGGCGTTCCGACGCTCGGCAGGCTCATCGCGGCCCCGATGCCGCGGGCTTCTGGACCAGCGACACAGCGGGTCCCGGCGTGGTGCTGGCGCATCGCCGTCTCGCCATCCTCGACCTCTCGCCCGACGGCAACCAGCCGATGATCGACCGCGCGACCGGGACCGTGATCGTCTTCAACGGCGAGATCTACAACTTCGCCGAGCTGCGCCGCGCGCTTTTGGCCGAGGGTGCGACGTTCGACTCTCGATCCGACACCGAAGTGCTGCTGCGGGCGTGGATCCGCTGGGGCGACGGCTGCCTCGGTCGCTTGCGCGGCATGTTTGCCTTCGCCGTGTGGGAGCCGCGCACGCGCCGGCTCACCCTGGTGCGCGATCGGCTCGGCATCAAGCCGCTCTACGTGACGCGCGTGCGCCGGCCGGGGGGCGATGTCGTGCTCTTCGCGTCCGAGCTGCGCGCGCTGCTTGCCTCGGGCCTGGTCGAGCCGCGCCTCGACGAAACCGGCGTCGAGACCTTCTTGTGGCACGGGTTCGTCGTCGGGCCTGGCACGCTGCTGCACGGCGTGCGACGCCTCGAGCCCGGGACGTGGCTCTCGCTCGCCCTCGACGGCGGCGCGGAGCGCGAGGGGCGTTTCTGGAGCCTGCCCGCCTTCGACCCCGGCGGCGGCGACCGTCGAGCGGTCGCGGCGGAGCTCGAGGAGGCGGTGCGCCTGCGTCTCGTCGCCGACGTGCCACTCGGGATCTTCCTGTCGGGCGGCGTGGACTCCAGTGCGGTCGCGGCGCTGGCGGTGCGAAGCGGCGGCGGGTCGATTCGGACCTTCAACGTCGGGTTCGAGGAGGCGCGCTTCGACGAGTCGCGCCACGCGCGCGCGGTCGCGGAGCGGCTCGGCACGCAGCACACGGAGGTGCGTCTCTCGTCCGACACGTTCGCCGCGCAGCTCGACGCCGCGCTGCGAGCCATCGACCAGCCCACCTTCGATGCCATCAACACCTACGTGGTGAGCCGGGCGGTGCGCGAGGCCGGCATCACCGTCGCGTTGGCCGGAACCGGGGGGGACGAACTCTTCGGCGGCTACCCGACGTTTCGCGAGCTCCCGCTGCTGGCGCGCGCCTCGCGCCTGCTCCGCCCGCTGCCGCGCGCCTTCGTCTCCGCAGCGTCGCGGGCGCTGGCACGCGCGAAATTCGGCCGGTCGGGAGCCGTGCCGCCGCAGCTGCGCTTCGCGAAGCTCGCCGATCTGCTGCTCCAGGAAGGCCGCCTCCTCGACCTCTATCAGCTGAGCTACGCCCTGTTCACGCCGGCCTTCCTTCGCGAGCTCGCGCCGGGGCTCGACTGGACGCGCACGCGCTCGGGGCTACCCGCCACGCGCGCCGAGGCGCTCGACGCGGCGATCGCGGGCAGCCCGGCGCTGCACGCGGTCTCGATGCTCGAGCTCGCGTCCTTCGTCGGCGAGCGTCTGCTCCCCGACACCGATGCGACCAGCATGGCGGTGGCCCTCGAGGTGCGCGTCCCGCTGCTCGACCATCGCGTCGTCGAGCGGCTGGCCGCGGTCGAGCTCGGTGAGCGCTTCGAGCCGCTCGGGCGCAAGCGCCTGCTGCGCGAGCTGGCGCTCGGGGCGCTCGATCCGGCGCTCTTCGAGCGTCCCAAGCAGGGCTTCGAGCTGCCCATCGAGGAGTGGCTGCGCACGTCGCTCGGCGCGCGCGTGGACGAGACCATGCGCGACGCGGAGGCGTGCCGCTCCGTGGGCCTGGATCCGAACGTCGTCGGGCGGCTCGGGCGCGCCTACCGCGAGGGAGCGCCGGGCATCTACTGGTCGCGCCCCTGGTCGCTCTTCGTGCTGCTCGACTGGTGCCGGCAGCATCGCGTGACGCTCTAGCCCGGACTATTCATGAAGCCCGTAGCGAGAACGCCGATAGCGATGGAGATTCGCGGCCCTCGGACCGGAGGCCGCCGCAGGCGTACTTGGCAGTACGTCGAGGCGGCCGGAGGGAGAAGGTCGCGAAGATCCGTCGCTAGCGGCGTTCGCAGTAGGGCGCTCATGAATAGTCCGGGCTAGGGCTACGTGCCGGGTCCCTTGTACTCGATGAGGCGCGTCCCGCGCCGCAAGAGCGCGTGATCGAGGATCCAGGTCGCCACGCCCTGGAACTCCGCCACCTTGCCGAGCACACAGGCCGTGGCGTAGAGCGTGGCGACCCGGGCCGGCCGTCGCCGGCGGGTGTCGCGCCACGCCCCGAGCCACGGCTTCGCGAGCGCAACGAGGCCCGCGAGACTCCATCCGCCCGTCGTCGAGGCGAGCCCGACGCACCCGAGCGGCAAGAGGCCGCCCCACAGCACGATCGACAGCAGCTGGCGCTTCGGGCGAGCGGGCGGCGCGGCCCGGTGGCGCGCCACGATCGCGGCGTACGCGTACCCGCCGCGCGCCGTCCGGCGCCACCACTGCGAGGCGCGCAGCAGCGCGACGTCGTGCAGCGTCATCTCGCGGTCGAGGCGCACGATCCGCCCGCCCGAGCGGCGGACGCGGTGACAGAACTCGGGATCCTCGCCCGCGATCAGGCCGGCGTCGTAGCCGCCGGTGGCGCGCCAGGCGTCGAGCCGAATCAGCGCGTCTCCGCCGCACGCGTCGATCTCGCCGGGGGGCGTGTCCCACTCGATGTCGGTCACGAGATTCCACGGACTCGCCTCGGGATGGCGCTCGCGGCGCCGGCCGCACACGATGGCGACGTCCGACTGCGCGGCGAGGAAGGCGGCCGCCGCTTCGATCCATTCGCGCGCGAGTTCGCAGTCGCCATCGATCACTTGCACGGCTTCGAGCGCGGGAACCGCGGCCGCGAGGTGCGCGATGCCGGCATTGCGGCCGCGCGCCGCCGTATGGGGAGCGGAGGCATCGAGTTCGAGGGTCCGGACGCCGAGCGCGGCGGCGCGCGCGGGGCTCCCATCGGCGGAGCCGCTGTCCACGTAGACCACCGGCGCGCCGAGACCGACCACAGAACGCAGGCAGCGCTCGAGACGCTCGCCCTCGTTGCGCCCGATCACGACGATGCCGATCTGCATGCTCGGTCCCTGGCTCCGGGCCGCGGCCCGCACTCACGCGCGAGCGCCGCGGCCGAGGATTCGGGAGGCCAGCCGCCTGGCGCGGGCGCGCAGCCCAGTCTCTTCGAAGTAGAGCTCGCTGCGCAGGAAGATCTCGCCGTGCGGTCCATTCGCGGGCAGGCTCGCGACGAAACTCGCGTGACGATAAGCGTCGTCGGGGTGGTCGCCGGTCTCGCTCATCCGCGTCCGGTATACGCCCGCAAGCAGTTCGTTCACGAGCACGTCGGGGTAGCGCTGCCGGTCGATCTCGGCGGCTAGCGCCTTGGTGAAGGCGCGGACCGCTCCCTTCGAGGCGGCGTATGCGGAGCTCGCGGGGATCGGATGGAGCCACGCGAAGGATCCCATGTTCAGGATGCGGCCGTGACCGCGCTCGAGCATGCCGGGGAGCGCGAGGCGACAGCAGTACGCGAGGCCCGTCACGTTGGTCTCGATCGCGTAGGCCCATTCGCGGTGGGAGGACTCGAGGAAGAGCTGCTTCGGGTAGAGCGCGGCGTTGTTCACCAGGATGTCGACCCGACCGTGGCGTGCGATCGCCGCGGCGAACAGGCGCTCGACGTCCGCCTCGCGCGCGACGTCGCCGACGATCCAGACCAGGCCGCGTTCGCCGCACAGCGCGGCGGTACGCGCGAGGTCCGATTCGGTGCGCCCGATCGCCACGACGTTCGCGCCGTCCCGGCTGAAACCGACCGCGAGGCCGCGTCCCACCCCGGATCCCGCACCGGTGATCACGACCGTCTTGCCAGCGAACCGCATCGACCACCTCCGGACGCGGCATTCTAGGCGCCGGATCCCGGCGCGCTGCTCCTCGGTCGCGCCGGCCCTAGAATCGGTTGCGCCGGCCCGACACACGGGGCCCGCTGGGAGCATGCGTGGCCAAGCGTCGCTTCGAAGGTGTGGCAGGCCGATTTCTGGCGGCCGCCGCCACCACCGCGGCGTCCCTCCTGCTCACCGAGTGCGCACTCCGCGCGTTCGCCCCGGCGCGCGAGGTCGGCGCCGCGTTCACGCAGTACGACCCCTACTACGGCAAGCGCCTCAAGTCTTCGGCCTCACTGGTGCGCGAGACGCCCGAGTTCACCATGCGCTTCGCGACGAACCGCCTCGGGTTTCGCGGGCCCGAGCGGATCGGAGAGCCACACGACGTGCTCCTCTTCCTCGGCGACTCGTTCACGCTGGGCTACGGCGTGAACGATGGCGAGGAGTTTCCGGCGCGCATCGCCGAGCAGCTCGGCGGCGATCCCCCAGCCCTGAACGCCGGCATCGGCGATGCGGGCAATGGCCGCTGGCTCTTGTTCCTGCGGCGCGACGCCGCTCCGCTTGCTCCGCGGGCGGTGGTGCTGCAGGTCCAGGAGAACGACTTCGCTGACAACCGGCGCGAGCGCCTCTTCGCGCTCGCGGACGGCGCCCTCACCGCGCTCCCGGTGCCGCCGCCGAGCTTCGCGCGCCGCGCGCAGGTGTGGATCGACCTCGTACCCGGGCTGGCGGGCTCGCACCTGATCGGGCGCGTGCGGCTCCTGGTCGATCGGCCGGCGGGCGCAGTTGGAGGAGGAGACGGGCCGGCTGGGCCCGCCGCCGACCCGCTCACGTTGCGGCTGATCGATGCCGCGCTCGCCGAGTGCGCGGAGCGCGGCTGGCCGGCGCTCGGCTTGCTGGCCGACGTGCGAGGCGAGCGCGAGCGGGCGGTGGCGGAGGCGTTCGACGCGCGCGGGGTGCCGATCGTGCGCATTCCCACCAAGTCCGAGCGCCCCGATCTCTACTTCGCGGTCGATGGTCACTGGAACGCCGCGGGCCATGCGTACGCCGCGCAGGTCGTGCTCGCCGAACTGCGCGCGATCGGCGTGGTGCCGCGGTGACACCGCCCGTCGCGCGAGCGCGAGCCGCACAGGTTGAGCACGATCGAGAGCGTCGGGTCGGACGATTGGCAAGCGAATCGAGCTTGTCTTGGTATGGTCCGGGCCCCGGCGCGACCGTCGTCTCGTCGGTCGCGCCGGACTGACGGAGGCCGTGCCCGAACGTGCCCGTAGACTCGGAGACGTCCATCGGCGCGTCCAGGCGCCGAAGCCGGCTCTCGCAGGCCCTGCTCCAGGTGTCCCTCGTTGCTCTCTCGCTCTGCTTCGTGTTCGCGGCCGGCGAGGGCGCGCTGCGCCTCGCATACGGCGGTGCGACGCCGTACTTCGTCTCGCAGATCGTGCAGTACGACGCGCAGCTCGGCTGGAAGCTGGTACCCGGCGACTACGAATTCTTCAACGCCGCTTCCTTCACCCACGTGCATGCTTCGATCCACGCGATCGGCCTCCGTAACGATCCGCTGCCGCCGAAGATCCCCGCGCCGCGCCGGCGCGTCACGGTCGTCGGGGACTCGTTCGTGTTCTCGGAAGGGCTGACCGACGGGGAGCGCTTCACCGACGAGCTCGAGCGGCGTCTCGGACCCGACTGCGATGTCGTGAACGCCGGCGTTCCAGGTTACGGCACTGGCCAGCAGCTGCTGCTGGTGGAGGCGCTGCGCGCGCGCGGCTTCGAGCTCGGGAAGACCCTCGTGCTCGTGTTCTTCACCAACGACATCAGCGACAACGCCGGCCTCGAGCACGAGTCACTCGAGCCCGACCCGCAGAAGCCCGCCTTCGAGGTACGCGATGGAGAGCTCATCCACAACGCCGTCGCGCCATGGCCGGCCGTACCGACCGAGGCGATCGCGGCGCATCTGGGTCGGCGCTCGCTGTTCGTCGCCTTTCTGCGTCAACGCGTCGAGCTCCTGGTCGCCAGCCGGCCTGGGGTCGTCGCCGCCTTCGCGCGCGCGGGAGCGCGGGTGCCGATGTCGCGGACGCCGGGTGTGATCCTCGGCTGGTATGCGCCCGGATGGGAGGCGCGCTGGGAGCGGACGCGCGACGTGCTCGGCCACTTCGCGAAGCGCGCTCGTGCCGACGGCAGCGAGCTGCTGATCGTCTTCATGCCGTCGCCGTTCCAGACCGAGGAGGTCTTCGAGGAGGTGCTGCGCTCTCACGCGGACGAGCCGCTGAATGCGGCGTTCCTCGCCGATATCGACCGCCCGCAGCGGATGCTGCTCGACTTCTGCGCCCACGCGCAGCTCGACTGTTTCGATCTCACTTCGGCGCTGCGGGCGCCGCGCGACCAGCCGGCCTTCTTCCTGCACGAGGGGCATCTCAATGCCGTCGGGTCGTCGCTGGTGGCAGTGGCGCTGCACGAGGCGCTTGCCGCGCGCGATCTTCCGAAGTGAAGCCGCCGCCGAGTCCCGAGCGAGCCGGGGGTTGGAACCTCCGCGTCCGAGCGAGTCGAGGTGCGTTGGTCGGTCTCGTCGGCCACGGCGGCGCACAGCTGCTGCGCCTGATCTCCAATCTCGTGCTGGCCCGGCTGCTCTTCCCCGAGGCCTTCGGAATCATGGCCATCGTGTACCTGGTGATCTTCGCGGCCGAGCAGGTCGCCAACTTCGGCATTCAGCCGGCGATCCTGCGCTCGGAAGGAGCGGAGGCACCGCGCTTCCTCGACACCGCATGGATGATCCAGCTGATCCGAGGTGTGGCGCTGTGGCTGGTCTGCGTCGCCACGGCGCCCTTCGTGGCGGCCTTCTATCGGAAGCCCGAGCTCGCCGCGATCCTCCCGGTCGCCTCCTTCGCCTGCGTCCTGATGGGCGTCACCTCCACGAAGCTGATCCTCCTGACCCGGCGGCTCGACCTCACGCGCCGCGTCGCCATCGAGCTCGCCGGCCAGGTTGTGGCACTCACCACGATGATCGCGATCGCGTATCACCGGCCATCCGTGTGGGCTCTCGTGATCGGCGGGTTGGCGAACCAAGCCACGATCGCACTGCTCAGCCATCTCGCGATCCCGGGCCCGCGACATCGCTTCGTCTGGGATCGAGATGCGGCGCGTTCGATCGCGTCCATCGGGAAGTGGGTCGTCGCCTCGAGCGGACTCTCCTTCGTGCTGGGCCAGCTGGACATCGCGCTGCTGGGTCGCCTGGTATCTCCCACCGTGCTCGGCGTCTACAGCTTGGGTTTGATCATCCCCAACCTGTTGCGCGACGTTTCGTTCAGGTTGTCGAACCAGGTGCTCGCGCCCGCCATCGCGGAGTCGGCCCGTGAGGGCGACGTCACGCTCCAGAGGCGCTATTCGGCGGCGCGACGTCTGACGCTGCCGGCGACGCTGCTGATGGCTCTGGCTGCGGCCATGCTGGCCCCGGCCTTCTTCGGCTTCCTGTACGACGAGCGCTATCACGACGCCGGTTGGATCACGCAGCTCGCGCTGCTCCGGTTCTGGTTCGCGTATCTGCAGGTCTCCGCGTGTCTCACGCTGCTGTCGATGGGACGGGCGCGGACCTGGGTCGTGTCGAACCTGGTCGGCATCGCGGGAGTCGCCGCGGGCTGCCTGCTGGGGTTCGAGCTGGCGGGCCTGCCGGGTTTGATCGTTGGCTCCGCGCTCGGCATGGCGGCCAGCTTCGTCGTGCCGGCGCTCGAGCTCGCGCGCCTCGGGGTCGCCACGCCGCGGCTCGAAGCGGGATTCACAGTCCTTGGAGCATGCCTCGCGGCTCTGGCGCTGGGCGCCGGTTACCTGTCGGCGCGCGTCATCCCGATCGGGGATCCCAGCCTCCACACGCTCGGTGCGGGTCTCGTGACGATCGCACCGCTCGCGTTCTGGCTGGCGCGCCGCGGCGCGCGCGAGCTTCGCATCTCGTGACGGCGAAGCTACGCTCGGGGAGCGAGTAGGCCCTACCGGTTCTGGCGTTGCGGAGCGAAACATTGGACGTTCTCGTCGTCATAGTTAACTACCGGACGGCGGAGCTGACGTTGCGTTCGGTCTTGGCGGCGCTCGAAGCGCTCGACCGGGTGCCCCAGGGCCGGGCGTGGCTCGTGGAGAACGGCTCGGACGATGGTTCTGCAGCGCGCTTCCGGGAGGCGAGTGCTCGCGAGGGTTGGGGCGACCGCGTCAGCGTGATCGAGTCCCCCGAGAATCGTGGCTTCGCAGGCGGCGTGAACCTCGCCATCCGATCCGCCCTCGCCTCCGGGGTCTCAACCCGATACGTCTATCTCCTCAACTCCGACGCCCGGCCCGAGCCCGATGCGATCGCAGTGCTGGTCGACTTCCTCGACGCGCATCCCGAGGCCGGCATTGCCGGAAGCCACATCTATGGGGTCGATGGCGTCACGCACGACACCGCCTTCCGATTCCCGAGCGTGGCGAGCCAGCTCGAGGAAGCGCTCGGGATCGGGGTGGCGACGCGGCTCCTCGACCGTTGGGTGGTGTCGAAGCCCGTGCCGACGCAGGCGGCGCACGTCGACTGGCTCGCCGGCGCGAGCATGATGATCCGGCGCGAGGTGATCGAGCAGGTGGGTCTGCTCGACGAGGACTTCTTCATCTACTTCGAGGAGACCGACTTCTGCCGGCGCGCAGCGCGGATGGGCTTCGACACCTGGTATGTGCCCGAGAGCCGCGTGGAGCACGTCGGGGGCGCTTCGACGGGGTGGAAGGATTTCTCCAAGCCGCGCGCCCCCTACTGGTTCGAGGGACGGCGCCACTACTTCGCCAAGAACCACGGCCGCGCCTACCTGTGGGCAGCCAACCTGGCGTGGCTACTCGGGTGGATCGTGGGGGAGCCGCGCCGACGCCTGCTCGGCCGGCGCGGTCCGTTCCCGGTCCGCTTCGTCCGCGACTTCGTGCGCCACAACTTTTTTCCGGGTCGCGCTGCACGAGGGCGACCGACGCGTAGCTGAAGCGCCGCCGCGTGCAATGGCCGCTGCCGCAGCCCTCTTCGCACCGAGCGGGGCTACAGCACGTGCGGGCCGTGCCCGTCCATGTTCGTGAGGTGGAGCCCGCGGCTCGTCTCAGCGTAGGGTTCGAGCGCCGCTTGCAGGTCCGGAGACGCCGCGAAGGTCCGGCGCCCCGGGAGCTGCAGGAAGCCGTGAGCGCCGAAGCCCGCGATCCAGGCAGGGTGCGCCTGGTTCGAGACGACGAGGTCCACGCGGCGCGAGCGGAGGAATCGGAAGGCCGCACCCACCACCGCCTCCGCATCGGCGGGCTCGGCGAGGCCATCGACGATCGAGCCGACGCGAAGCGATCCGAAGCGCGGGTCGTCCTGCATCTGGGTGTCCATCACCACCGCCCAGCCGAGCGTGGCGCCGCCGCGCTCGACCCGCAGTCGGATCCCCGACGGCCAGCGTCCCGGAACGAGCAGCGTGTTCATCGTGTCGGCGTCGCGTGTGCTGATCGCCGAGTAGTGCGGGCGGCATCGCTCCCAGAGTTCGTCCGCCCACCCCTCGAAGCGCTCGAACTCGCTGGCCGCGGCCGGTGCCGCGCGCAATCCCCCGACACCGAGCACGGCGTGCAGCGCGGCGACACCGAGTGAGCCCGCCCCCGTGACGGCGGCGAGATCGATCGCGAGGCGTCGGGGGAGGGTGCCGCGCAGGTAGCGGTTGCGACGCAGGAAGCGGAACGGCTCCAGGATCCGTACACAGAACGGTGTGGGGTGCAGGAGCCAGCCCAGCCGCTCCAGCATCTGCAGCATCGGCTGTTCGAGTCCACCATGGCCCCAGGAGTAGAGGAGCGGGTACTGACGGAGCATCTCCCGCAGCAGACGTAGCCCGAGCGCGCTGTAGCGGCGGTCGATGAGCCCCTCCGTGACGGGCCCCTGCCAGTCGGTCACGAGGCGCGGAGAGCCACGGATCCACCACTCCTGCGGCCTGAGTGCGTAGCCACCGCGCACCACACTCGCGTCCTCGATCGCGAGCCAGTGTTCACGCCAGGTCCGCTTGCCCTTGCGATCCGGCAACCACGGGTCGATCGGCGAGCCGTACCAGCCCCACCCCGTCCCGCGCATGCGCTCGCTGAACGCGAGGACGGCATCGACCCACTCCTCGGTGTAGGGCACGACCCGGATCGCCATGGCTCTCCCACGGAGGTCACGCGCCCTCCTCCAGCGTCCGCCGCAACGCCCCGCGGTCCACTTTTCCGTGCGCCGTCAGGGGGAACTCGCGGAGCCGATGGATGGTACGTGGCAGCATGTAGGCGGGGAGTCGCTGGCGCAACGACTGCCGCACGACCTCCAGGTCCACCGTCCCGGAGCCGAGGAAAGCGACGATGCCATCCGCGCCGCTCGCATTGAGCGGCCAGCCGACCGCAACCGCCGTCTCGACCTGCGCCGCCTCGCGCAGCACCGCCTCGACCTCCTCGAGCTCTACGCGATAGCCCTGGATCTTCACCTGGTTGTCGAGCCGCCCCAGGTACAGGAGCGGCCCACCGCCGGCAGGACGGCACACGCGGTCGCCGGTGCGATAGAAGATCTCCGGGTGCCCCGGCGGTGTGGAGAACGCGGCCGCGGTGCGCTCGGGATCGCGCCAGTAGCCGAGCGTGACCTGGGGACCACCCATCAGCAGCTCGCCCGCGTCTCCGGCGGCCACCTCGCGCAGCGAATCGTCGACGACGAGCACGACCATGCCGGGGAGCGGATCGCCGATCGGGACGAGGCCCCCGCGGCACTCTGCCGGCGAGCGCGCGGAATCCCAGCGGTAGACAGTGCACGCGATCGTCACCTCGGTCGGACCGTAGAGGTTCTCCAGCACCGCGTTTGGTGCCGCAGCCGCCCAGGCCTGCGCCAGTTCGACGGGAAGCGCCTCACCGCAGAAGAGCACGAGACGAAGCCCGGGATACGCGCCCGGCTGGAGCTTGCCGAGGCGCCGGAGCAGGACGCCGGTCGAGGGAACCGAGAACCACACGCTGAGGCGGGCGTTTCCGATGAGCGACGAGGGAACCAGCTTCTCCTTTGCCGACGGGCAGCACACGCAGGCCCCTCGCTCCCAGGCGACGAACATGTCGAAGACGGAGAGGTCGAAGGTGAGGTCGAAGATCTGCGAGACACGGTCGGTCTCCGTGATCCCGTAGCGCGCCACCGCCGTATCGACGAAATGCACCGCGTTGCGGTGCGCCACCGCGACTCCCTTCGGCTGACCTGTGCTCCCCGAGGTGAAGAGCAGGTAGGCGACCTCGTTCGGGTCGACCGGGCCGGGCGTCCACGCCTGTGCCGGCTCGAGCTCCCCGGCGGCCACGAACTCGTGTCGCGACCAGCGCTCCGCGAGCGTCCCCACCGCGTGGGAGTCGGGCAGGAGCACCACCAGCCGCCGCTCGATGCCGTCGAGCATCTGTTCGAGGTACGCCACACAGCCCGCATCGACGACGAGCGCGCCCGCCGCGGCGCGCTCCAGCATCTGGCGGGCACGCGCGGCCGGGAAGGCGGGATTGAGCGGTACGAAGCCGTGGCCGCGCAGAAGGGCCGCGAGGATTCCGGCGTACGCCGTTACGGAGCGTTGTGCGAGAACCGCCGTCAGCGGTGGATCGTTGCCGGATGCGCGGCGCGCGAGCGTCGCCGCGATCGCCGCGCCGCGCCGCAGGAGCTCCGCGTAGGAGACCTCGGCACCGTCGATCCACAGGGCCGGGCGCTCGGCGAAGCGCTCGCAAGCGCGCAGGAAGCCCGACCGCAGCGTCCGTCCCGGTGCACCCATGTCGCGACGGCCGACTATGCGGCGCGGGCCCTGAAGAACGTGTCGTACAGCGTGTTGAGGTCGGTGAACGCCTCGGGCTCGATCAGATCGACGTCTACTTCCTCGCCCCGCAAGCTTTCGATGAACAGGATCAGCTCGACCACGTCGAGGGAGGAGAGCAGGCCCGGCTCGAGGATCGGGGTGTCGTCGTGCAGCTCGCGGCCCGACTCCGCCTGCGCCCGGACCAGGATCCAGCGGCGGAGCTTTGCACGGATGTCGGCTTCCGAGCTCACAGCTCGAGGGCCTCGTTCAGAACGCCCGTCTCGCGGAAGACGTCGAGGAGCTTTTGCGACGAGCGCTCGCGGTGCGCGCGACAGATCGGTGAAGCCAACGCCACCTGGCGCACCGCGTAGCCGTCCTCCAGCCCGGCGTCCCGGTACATGGACGGGTTGTAGAAATCGGCCCACGACGCGCGGAGGTACTCGGCGAGCCACCTCCGAAGCCCGACCGGCGTCTCGGGGGGCCAGCCGGGCGCGTAGCGCTCCCACAGCTCTCGGAGGAGGCGGCGCCCGAACACGATGTGCCGCGCCTCGTCCTCGTGGTGAATGCGGTTCACCTCGCGGGCGATCCCTGCGATCCGCTCGTCGCGCAGCATGACGACGTTGTAGTAGTCGCCCAGCTCTTCGACGATGAGCGCCTTGATGAAGAACGTGACGTCCTCTTCGCCCCTCTGGTAGCTCTTCGTCAGCGCGACCTTCTTCTGTGCATAGACCTTGCCCGCGTAGCGGTTGCAGAACTCCGCGAACATCACCATGTGCTTGTTCTCTTCGTCCAGAAAATGGTGGATGTAGTCGGTGATCGGCGCATTCTGCCGCGAGTACATCTGGTTGCACAGACCTTGGACGAGGGGGCGCTCTCCCTGGAGGGTGAGGCTGAAGAAGTTCACGAGCTCCCAGAACGATAGGCGCCGGCGCGCGGGCTCGTCGAGGCGCTCCCACGCCTCCGTCCCGTGGATCGACACGAGCTCGGGCGACATGAACCACTCGGCCTCGGGGTTGACCGTGTCGGGCCAACCGATGGCGGCGTAGACATTCCAGAATTTCTTGACGGACGCGCGACTCAAACGCTCCGCCAGCTCGGACGCGGTCTCGCTCGTTCCAGAGGCGTCAGTGCCCTCGGGAGCAAGTGCGCTCATCGTTCGACCTCGCGTGGCTTCGGGGCGGAGCCTCGAATGCGCATTGCGACGCATCTTTACAGCCCCGAGCTGCCTACCGATCAGAAGGCGGCTGGGCTGACTCGCGCTGCATTGTACACCCGATCCTCAGGGGAGGGGAGTTAGCGAAGACCGACCGCGATCGACGAGAACGCAGCCCGGACTCCCCATCCCCAGGGCCTGCGTCGATCGGCTAGGCTGGCCGAAGTCCGCTCGGCGCAGGTGTGCGGAACCACCTTCCGGAAACGGAGACCAGACTCGAAAGAGTGCGCCCACCATGCCGGCGAGCTTCTTGTTCTTGAGCGGCGGCGAGGATGCCACGTTCGCCACCTCGGCGGCTCGCAGACTCTCACCATTCGCGCGCAGCGAGCTGCGTGCGGTGCGGGTAGCGAACGGCGTCTTCTTCCACGCGGACATGTCGGGGCGTCCAGACGGGGAATTCCTCCTCCTGCGCCCCGCGCCGGGCAGCGACACCTATCTCGCTGGTCTTGCAGCGCCGGGCTTCCCGGCCCGGGGCGCGAGCCTGGAGCCGACGGCGCCGCTCTCCGAACTCGTCCCACGCTTCCGCTGCGCGGTGCTCTTCGAGCCGGAACGCCAGCGCTTCACCCTGGCGCGAGACGCTACGGGCCTGCGCAATCTCTACTACGCGCTGCATCCGGTCTCCGGGGTTACACTCGCCGTTTCCAACCAACTGCGCTGGCTGCTGCACGCACTACCCCCGGCGAGCTTCACGCTCGATCGCTCGAGCGTGGCTCAGCTGCTCTGCATGGGATTCACGATCGACCCCGCGACGATGGTCCGAGAGGTCGCATCACTCCCGACGGGCTGCAGGGTCGCGTTTCCGGAGCAGGCCGAGCGCGCGCCGGCCTTCGCGGCGGATGTCGCCCCCGGGCCGCCGGAGCTCCGCGACGCGACGCGCGCCCGCTCCCAGGTGCGCGAGGCGCTGGTCGCTGCGACCGAGGACGCGTTGCGCGGGAGCTCGAGCCCGGCTTGTCTGCTCTCGGGAGGCGTCGACTCCTCCTGCGTGGCATCGATCGCGCAGCGCATCCTCGGCGTTCCGATCTCGACCTACTCGCTGGTCTTCACCGACGACTCCCTCAGCGAAGCGCGCTATGCAAGCGCAGTCGCTGCGCGCCTAGGCACGCGGCATCACAACGTCGAACTGACCCAGGTGAGCTTCGAGCAGGGGCTCGACGCGGCACTGGCCTCACTCGACCAGCCCACCTCCGACGCGCTGAACACGTGGTTCATCTCGCGTGCAATCGCCGGCGGCGGAAGCGACGTCGGAATCACCGGGGTCGGCAGCGACGAGCTCTTCGGCGGTCACGACTGCAATCAGACCGTGCCGCAAGGTCTGCGCGTCCTGCGCTACCTGCGCCGGATGCCCGGTCTCGCTCGAAGCACCGCCGCTCGCCTGTTCGAGATCCTGGCGTGCGGCGGCGACCACAGCCGACCGAGCCAGGCCCTGCGCGGCAAGATCGTCGCGCTGCTGCAGCAGCCCTGCGAGCTCGGCGCGGTGTACCTGCTCAGCCGTTTCATCCTGCTGCCGCGCGCCGTCGCGCGACTGCTCCCCTCCGAGCCGGCGCAGGAGATCGGCCGTCTGCCCGAGGCCATGCGTCTCCGTCTCGCAGAGCTCGAGGCCGGCGCCGACGGGATCTTCCGGCGCATCGCGGCCTACGAGCAGCAGCTCTATCTCTGCGATCAGCTCGTTCGCGATCTCGCCATGGTGGGTGACTCGACCGGCCTCGACCTGCGGCTCCCGTTCCGTGATCCGCGGGTGATCGGAGCCGTGGCGCGCGTGGCCGAGGAGACGCTCTACCTGCCCGGCCGCCCGAAACGCTTCCTGATAGAAGCCTTCTCCGACGTGCTCCCCAGCGAGGCCTATCAGCGACCCAAGATGGGGTTCGTGATGCCGGTTCATCAGTGGTTGGGTGGGGCCATACAGGATCGGATGGAGCGCCTGCTCGCGATGCCCGAGCTGGTCGCATGCGCGGGGCTCGACGTTCGTGCCGCTCGCGAGCTGATCGCGGACTGCCGTCGCGCGCGGGGGCGGATCTTCTATACCCGCGAGTGGGTGCTCTTCGTCCTGCTGGAGTGGATCCGCCAGAATCGGAGCGCCTTCGCGAGCCCGCCCACCTGATCGAACGCGGTGCGTGCCGCGCCGGATCAGAGTCCGTGCGGACCGAGCCCTTCCGTGTTGCAGACTCAGAGCCGCGCACCGGCGGCGCGAAACAACGCTTCGAGCCGCGCGACCTCCACGTCCGCAGCGTGATGGGAGAGTACGCGCTGGCGCCCCCGTTCCCCCATCTCAGCGAGGCGCTCGGCCGGTAGCGCAAGAGCCTCGCGCATCGCAGCGGCGAGCGGCGCGACGGCCCCGGCCGGCACCAACCATCCGCTGGCTCCAGGTTCGACCAGCTCGGGCACCCCACCGACGTACGTCGCGATGACGGGCCGACCGAGCGCGAATGCCTCCATGATCACCACGGGCAGGCCTTCGGCGAAGCTCGCCGACACGAAGGCGCGGCAGCTGCGGAGCAGCTCGCGCACGACGGGTCCGGCAATCCATCCCGTCACGCGGACCACGTTTCCGAGCCCACGCCGCTCGATCTCGCGTTCCAGATCGGCGCGCAGCTCGCCGTCTCCGGCCAACACCAGCTCGAACTCGACGCCCTCGCGCGCGAGCTGCTCCGCCGCTTCGAGCAGCACGAGGTGCCCCTTGTTGGCGCACAGTCGACCGACGCAGACGAGACGTCTCGATTCGCCGGAGATCGAGGCGGAAGCCGTGCCGAAGGTCTCGTCCACCGTGCAACGCACGATGTGGATCTTCTTCCACTGGCCCGGATCCACCCAGCGGCGCAGCTGCGCGGCTGCGAACTCGCTGATCGCGGTGCTGAAGGCCGAGCTCGAGATCTTCGCGCCGAGTGAGAGTCCGATCGGAGCATCGAACTCATCGGGCCCGTGGATCGCGAGACTGTAGGGCGGACCGCCGAGCAGGCGCGCCAACAACGCGACCGCAGCGGCGTTGATGCCGAAATGCACGTGCAGGTGCTCCACTCCCTCGGCCGCCAGGATGCGGCGCAGCGAACAGGCCTCGAGCAGGTAGGCCAGGTGTCGCAGCAGGCCCCGATCGCTTTTCCTGCTCATCGAAAGCGCCGCGACGAGAGCGCGCGCGAAGCGGAGCGGGGAGCGCAGTGCCGCCACGATCGCATCCAGCGCGCAGCGCGCCGCGCCGTCGAGCAGGAAGGAGGTGCGTTGGGCTTCGGAGACGTCGAGCGGATCGACCAGCTCGGAGCTCGGCCGCCGCACCGAGAGACGCGTCACGCGGTGGCCGCGGCGTTCGAGCTCGAGGATCTCGCGCCGGATGAAGGTGTGGCTCACTTCGGGATACGCAGTCGTGAGATAGGCGATGCGCAGCGAGCGGGAGCCGGGGTTGCCCGAGCATCGCAGCTCTCGCGCCGTTCCCTCGACCGGCTGCGCACCGCGCTGGTCCGAGCCATCGACATTCGCCTGCTGCGGTGCTTTCCCGACCATCGAGGGCGAGTATGATACCCGCGTGTTCCGAAACACGGTTGTGGGCGCTTCGCTCGCGCTGTGCGCGGTGCTCGCCGGCTCGGCGCGAGCGGCGCCGGAGGTCGCCATCGAGGCCTCTCGAACGCAGGGCTGCGTGGCGCCCTGTGCGGTGTTCTTCGACGCGACCCGCACGCGGGATCCCGACACCGATCGCGCGTTCCATCGCCTCCGCTACGAATGGGATTTTGGTGACGAGCGCGGGGAGATCTGGGAGCACAGCGGGCGTGCGAAGAACCGCGCGATCGGCGCCATCGCGGGGCACGTCTACGAGTGGCCGGGCGATCACGTGGCGGTGCTGGTGGTTACAGACCCGAAGGGCACCGCGAGTCGCCGCCAGGTGAAGATCTCCGTCGCGGATCCCGACCAGGTGTTCCCAGGAAAACGCACGCGCTGCGTGTCGGCGAGCGGCGACTTCAGTGGCTGCCCCAGCGGCGCCGAGACGCTGCACAGCTCGGACTTCGACGGCTCGTTGCTCGATCTCGACGGTCGACGGACCTTGTTCCGCCGCGGCGAGAGCTTCACCTTCGATCGCTCGATCCAGCTCACCGATGCCTCCCGGAGCGGGGCCTCGATCGGCGTGTTCGGGAACGGCAGCGAGGGAGCCCTGGTCCGCGCGCGAGAGAGCGCGGGCATCGACGCCGGGAACGATTGGCGCGTTTACGGATTGCGCTTCGAGGGGCATGGCCTCCCTCTCGACCGAGCCGCGTTCAGTGAGCGGAACGGAGTGCAGCGCTTCACCCTGCTCGACGTCGCGGTCCGCGGCTTCGGAGCCTGTCTCTCGTTCTGGAGCCCGACGGCGCCCGACGCAGAGGTTGCCGTCGTGGATTTCAGCTGCCGCGATTTCCCCGACCCGGGCAAGGGAACGCAGCTCTTCGAAGACACGGAACGCTCCTTCTTCCAGGGCCTCGACCTCGATCGGGGCGAGCTGCGGCATCCGGCCGACCAGAGCGAGTTCGCGCACCGCTCCGCCTTCCTGAACCGGAAGCTGATCCAGCACAGCCTCTATCGCGGCCGAGCGGCGAACCAGTCGAAGAACGCGCTGCAGCTCCGGCACTGCCAACCCGCGCCACCCTGGACCCGCTGCCGGGACGGCGAAGTGCCTGGGCGCTACGTGCTCGTCTCCGACAATCAGTTCGTCGAAGGCGGCGGCCCGCAAGGTCTCACGGTCGTGCGCGTCTGCGATCACGCCGGCTGCGGCGGCACTCCAGGCGACTCCCAGCCGGTGCAGGATCTGATCTTCGAGCGCAACCTGATCCAGGTGGATTCGCGCGGCCCAGAGGATCGGCTCCAGAGCGTCTTCATGCTGCAAGGCGCGCGCGTGACGATTCGAAACAACCTGCTCGACCTCCAGGGTTGGCCCGGTCGCGACGGCCTGAACATCTCGATGCTCGCTGTGATGCCGCCGTCGAACGCCGCGCGGGATCCGGCCGATGGATTCGAGTTCAGCCACAACACCGTGTACACCGGCGAGGGAATGCCAGGCTCGATCATCCTGTGCAACAACGGCGGAGGCGGCTCCGGTCACGTCTGCGCGAACAACCTCGTCTATGCACCGGGCCTGCGCGGCGATCGGATCCCCACACGTGGAATCGGCTGGAAGCATTTCGGGAATCGATTCGCAGGGGAGTCGGAAAACCCATTCTCCGGCCCACCGGGGCGCGCTCAGGCGAGTCTGCGAGACCTCTCCGGCTTCCTGCCGAAGCGCCCGTGCCACAGCGCAGCGGAGGCCGAGGTGGGGGCACACGAGCTCGGAGCGCATGCCTGCAACGCGTCTGAGCCGAGCCCGAGTGCTCCCGCCATACGTTGAGCGCCTGCCGCACGTGCGGAGTGAATTTCTACGCGGGACGCTGGCCCATCTCTCGGGCGGCGCGGGGCGGCCCTGTACCATGCGTGCGTGATGAGCGAGCGGCCCGACTCCAGCGACGACTCGCCCGGGATCCAGGTTTCGCAGCGCCGTTGGCGCGCCAAGAAGGCGGCGCGCGCCGGCGTTGCGTTCGGATCCTGGGCCTCGGGTGCGCTCGCCGCACGGCGTTTGTTCGCTCCGGGGCCGCGCGTGCGGGCCCTGACCTATCACCGCTTCGGCGAGGACCAGGGCGACCCCTACCAGGTCACTCCGAGCGCCTTCGAAGCGCAGATGCGCTGGCTCGCGGAGCAAGGACGCCTCGTCTCGCTCGACGACGTCGCCGCATTCGTCGCCGACCGCCGCGCGCTGGCTGCCGATGCCGTCCTCGTCACGATCGACGACGGCTGCCGCAGTCTCTACACGCACGCCCTTCCGATCCTGCGCGCCTACGGAGTTCCGGCGGTTGCCTTCGTCTGCGCCGGCCTGATCGGGACCGATGCCACAGGCTCCGACCACGGCGAGGGCTTCCTCGCCTGGGACGAGCTCGGGCGCTTGCGCGAGGCGGGCGTCGAGGTCGGCTCCCACGCCTGGTCCCACCGCTCGCTGGGCCGCGCGAGCCGCGCGCAGGCGCTAGACGAGGCTTTGCTCTCGCGCCGCGTCCTCGAGGAGAAGCTCGGGGCAAAGGTCCGGTCCTTCGCCTACCCGTTCGGGACGCGCGCGGACTTCAGCCCCGAGACCGATCGGCTGCTCGAGGAGGCCGGCTACGCGATCGCCTTCAACTCGATGCACGGGGCGATCCGACCGGGACTGGCGCCGGTGAGCCTGCCGCGCGTCAAAATAGAAGGAGGCGAGGGGCTGCACTTCTTCAAGCTCGCCGCGCGTGGCGCGATGGACGCCTGGCGCGCCGTGGATCATCTGCTCTGGCGCGCCCAGCAGGTGCGAGCCGAAACGAGTGCGGACCGGTGAGGCAGCGTTACGTGGTCATCACGGCCGCGCGCGACGAGGAGCAGACCATCGAGCTCACGATTCGCTCGATGTTCGCCCAGACCGTGCCCCCGCTGCGCTGGGTGATCGTGAACGACGGCTCGAGCGATCGCACCCGAGAACTGGTCGAGCGTCAGCTCGGGGCGCGCCCGTGGCTCGAGCTGGTGGATCGCCACGACCGCGGCTTCCGCGCGCTCGGTGGCGGCGTGGTCGAGGCGTTCGAGGAGGGGCGCGCCCGGGTGCGCGAGCTGCCGTGGGAGTTCGTGGTCAAGCTCGACGCCGATCTCTCCTTCGGCCCGCGCTACTTCGAGAACCTGCTGGCGCGCTTCGACGCGAACCCGAGGCTCGGCATGGCGAGCGGTAAGACGTTTCTGCTGAACGGCGACCGCAAGCGGATCGAGTGGTGCCACGACGAACACGTGCGCGGCCCCGCCAAGATGTATTCGCGTGCGTGCTTCGGGGCGATCGGCGGGCTCGAGGCGAGGCGAGGGTGGGACATGATCGACGAGACCCGCGCCCAGATGCTCGGCTACGAGACCCGGAGCTTCGTCGAGGAGGAGCTGATCCATCACCGGCCGATCGATGCGCGCCAGCCCAACGTGCTGCGCAGCCGCTTCGAGATGGGGAAGCTCTACCACTTCCTCGGCTACCACTGGCTCTACCACGCGCTGCGTTGTGCGCGCAGCGCGCTCGAGGACTACCCGCGCCCGCTGGGTGGTCTCGCCCTGCTTGCGGGCTACGCGTGGGCGACTCTGTCCCGGGCGGAGCGTTACGAGCCCGGCTACGTCGCCTTCGTGCGACGCCGGCAGCTCGAGCGCTTCAACCGCCGTCACCTGCTGGGCTGGCTGCGCGCAAGGTGACGCGCGGTCCCGTGCCCCGGGCTACCTGGCCTGGAAGAAGCCGGGCTCCTGCCGGATCACGTCGAAGAGCGCCGCCGAGAAGCACGCTGCGTCGGACGTGTGAACCTCCAGCCTGACGCTCGTCGTGCCTACGAGGGCCGCTGCGATGCCCGTCGGGAGCGCCGTCTGGCCCTTCCTTGCCTGGTTGGCGGCAGAGACCGAGAGGCTCGACTTCCCCGCGGCGCCTCCCCCGAGCTTCAGCGAGCGCACACCCGACGCACTCCCGGCTGCGTCCTTGTAGCCGAATCCATTTCCAGTGGGCGGGACGCCGCCGAGTGGCTTCCAGCAGGGCTTGGTTCCACAGCTCTCACCGGCCCGATCGACCTCGAGCGCCGCCACCTGAGCGCCCGCGTCGTCGTACACGTAGAGAGCGACGACGGTTCCGTCGACTGCGCTGGGATCACCGAAGCTGGCCTGCGTGACGAGGGGGCCTCGGGCGAGCGTGGCCTCGAGCTTCTCCTGCCCGGGGCTCGTCTCGTTCACCGAGAACGAGCCCTTGGCAAACCCGGTCGTGCAGCCCCCCGGCTCGGACACGAGCCGGCAATCGGTACCGGCGGAACGCTCGAAGGCGCCGACGTCCCAGTCCGCGGTACCGCTCTGGTCGCCATCGGCTGGCCGGCAGCGTCCCGCGAAGTCGAGGCGCACCTGCGAGGGGCCGTCGCCGAAGTCGTAGCCGAGGTCGATGATCCCCGAGGCCTGGGCGCTCGGCTCGAAGTCCTCCGCGGAGCTCTGGCCCTGACCGGGGACGGGCCCGACGAAGGGGTTCTCGGCGGCAAAGACGTTGTTGCTCGCGAGGAACTGACCGTCATCGGCGAACCGGGGGCCGGTCTGGTTCGGCAGCCAGGCCAGGTTGTTGCGACACTCGTGGTCGCTTCCGGCGGCGAAGCTCGAGCAGAAGCGGAACGTGCGCTCGGTCGCGTCGTCGAAGTAGATCACGTTGTTCAGCACGTGGACGCGATCGTCGAGGAGCCCCGGCGCGCTCGGCTCGTTCGCTTCTTGCCCGACGAGCCGGATCTGCTCGTTCGGATTCGTGGGGTCGACGCCTTGGAGATCGACCACGTTGTTGCGCACGGTGAGGTCGCCACCCTGGAGCCAGAACACCTGGGCCTGTCGGCCCAACCCGCCCGCGCCACCCGTCGACAGAAAGAGGAAGTTGCGCTCGAAGAGCACGTCGCGGAGGTCCGGGGCTCCAGCATCATCGGTGCAGGTGTTCGTCTGACAGGTGCGAATGCTCATCACCGCGTTGTCCTGGGAGATCACGTTGTCCGAGACGATCACCCATTCCGTCGGACTCGCAGACGGGGGGGTCGGCGTGGGGGTCGGGGGGTCCGTGGTCCCGGCCCACGCCCGGATCTGTATGGCGTTGCGCTGGTTCGTCGCGTCTTCCTGCGGGCGCTGGATGCGGTTGTGCTGAACGATCGAGCGCGGGAAGTGCACCGTGCGCAGCGCGAACTGACCTTCGTAGGCGTTGTCGATCGAGTTGCCCAACACGAGCACCCGCTCCGCACGCAGGAAGAGCCCCGCGAGCGTCGAGACCGGAGAGCTTTGACAATCGAGCTCGACGATCCCGATCAGATCGCTGTGGAAGGCCGCAACGGACCCCGTGGACGACTCGAAGCACGCCGCCCGCAGGCCCCGACCCCGCACGTCCCACACGAGGACGCGCTGCCGCTCCGCCGCCAGCAGGAAGAGCGAGCGCGGGTCCGCAGCGCTGGTATCGAGCTCGACGTCGAAGTGCGCCACGGTCCAGCCATCCCCGAGCGCCAGGAAGCCCCCGCCGTCCTCGATGCGCGGGTTCGCGCCCGAGCCGAAGCGCGAGATCAAACCGGGCCCCGGCGCGCTCGGCGCGAGCGGGAAGAGGCCGCTCCCGAGGAACGTGTCGCCGGCTCGGAACATGCACCTCGCCTTCCCAGCCCCCGCGTCGCAGAAGGAGGCCCCGAGCGCGGCGTCGAACCCGCCCTGAGTGCCCGCGCCGATCACGACCTGGCGGGAGGTGAGCGAGCTGGGGCACGACTCGAAGCCCGCACCCCCAGGCACCCCCGAGTTCGCGAAGCACCAGGTCTCCGAGGCGGAGAACTCCGCGTCTGGGTCGGCGATCGCGACCGGGGTCTGCGCAACCGACGTCTCGCCCGCCGGGTTCGTGACCGCGAGGGTTACGGTGTAGGTCCCGGGCAATGCGTAGACGTGGCCGGCGATGGCGCCCAGCGCCTTGTTCTTGTCGGCTCCGGTCACGGACCAGGTGCCGGCGCCGGGCTCGCCGAAATCCCACTCGAACAGCAGCGTGTGGAACTCTCGGGTGTAGGCGGGATCGACCGTCGCGCTCGCGCCGTCGCCGATCGCATCGAAGTGCACGGCGCACGGCGCGACGCAGGGATCGCCCTGCAGCGGGGCCGCGACGAACCGCGCTTCGGGTGCGGCGTGAGCAGACAGCGCCAGGAAGGCCGTGAGCCACGGGGCCACGAGCCAGCGGGTCGTTGCCCGAGACCGGTCCGCGAACCTCTGCATCGACTGCCTCTTACCTCGGAGCACGGTCGACCACGGTAGGTGATGCAGATCACGTCGGAGAGGGCGGAGGATTCCAACCCAACGGGCTACGCGCGGCGCGCCGCACGACGTTCGGCCAGGGCGCGGCCGAGGAAGAGCGGGTTGCCGAGCAGGTAGCGGCGAGCTTTGCGCGGCTGGCGCACGAGCAGGTGGACCCACTCCACGCCGAGCCGGCGCATCCAACCCGGTGCGCGGTCGAGGTCGCCCGCCCAGTAGTCGAAGAGCCCGCCGACGCCCATCACCAGCGCGACGCGCAGGCGCCCCCGGTTCGCGGCGATCCAGGCCTCCTGCCTCGGGTTGCCCATTCCGACCAGGAGCAGCTCGGGCCGCGCCGCATTGATCGCATCGACCACGTCGCCCGAGGCATCCTGCGGGACGTAGCCATGCTGGTGCCCGGCGAGCGTCCAGCCCGGAAACGTCCGGGCAACGTGCGCCGCGGCGCGGTCGATGGCGTCGGGGTGCGCGCCGAGCAGGTAGTAGCGGAGGCCAGGCCCGGGCGGGCTGCGGAGAAGCTCGGGCACCAGGTCGGTGCCGTTCACGTTGTCGGCCATTTGCACGCCGTGCACCAGCCGCGCCGCCCAGCGCACGCCGGTGCCGTCGCCGAAGACCTGGTCGGCGGAGCAGAGCACGCGTCGATACGCCGGCGAGCCGCAGGCCAGGTTCAAGGTGTGTGCGTTGACGAAGAACACCGTGCGCGGCTGCCCGGCTTGCGCGAGGACGAAGCGCCCGAGCCGGACGATCGCCTCCCCCCTCGTGCAGTTCTGGATGGGCACACCGAAGAGGTCCAGCACCTCAGCCGACGAGCCCGCGGCCCGTGCCGGCTCCGGGCGGCTCATGCCGGGAGATCCTTGAGTCCCTCCCTCGGCGCGTTCACCAGGAGTGCGGTGTTCCCGGGCGAGTGACGGTTCTCGTACATGAGCTGGTGCGCCTCGCCGACCTCGTGGAACTGCCAGACCCGCGAGAGGCAGGGGTCGATGCGCCCGTCGCCGATCAGCCGCAGGGCTTCCATGCACTCCCGCCTGCTCGCGAAATGCGAGCCCTGCAGCCGCTTCTGGCGCATCCACAGCACGCGCACGTCGACGTCGCAGTTGTACCCTGAGGTCCCTCCGCAGACGACCACCATCCCGGCGTTGTCGCACATGAAGATCGACGTCGGCAGCGTGTGCTCGCCCGAGTGCTCGAACACGATCGCCGGGCTGCGGCGCTCGCCGAGCACCTCCCAGAACTTCTTGCCGAAGGCCCGGGCGCCGCGCTGCCAGCGCTCGAACTCCGGCGATCCCACCGCCGGCAACCGCCCCCAGTGGTCGAACTCCTTCCGGTCGATCACGCCGACCGCCCCGAGCTTGCGGCAGTACGCGGCGCGCTCCTCGCTCGACACCACCGCGACCGGCCGCCCTCCGAACTCGCGGACGATCTGGACGGCCGCCGACCCGAGCCCGCCCGCACCGCCCCAGATCAGGACGGGGTCGCCGGGCCGGACGACGTTCGGTGGCCAGCCGCGAAGCTGCCGATAGGCGGTGGCGAAGCTCGCGACGCTGACGGCGGCCTGCTCCCAGCTGAGGCGGGGCGGCTTCGGGTGGCACTGGTACTCGTCGACCACCGCGAACTGAGCGAAGCACCCGTAGTTGTCTTCGTAGCCCCACACGGAACGGGTCGACGAGCCGATCGGCTCCATCCCCATGCGGATGTCGGAGGCGTGCTCGTCCCAGCGGCACGGCGACATCACGACCGGATCGCCCAGCGCGAGGCCCTTCACCTCGGATCCCACGGCCCACACCACGCCGGCGCCCTCGGAGCCGCCCACATGGAAGTCCTCGGGCTCTCCGCGCTTCTGGCGCATCGCGATCATGTCCACGGGCTTCGCGAGCGAGGTCCAGACGCCGTTGTAGTTCACGCCCGCGGCCATCACCTGGACGAGCACCTGGCGCGGCCCGACGCGCGGCACCTCGATCACCTCGCCCTGGAAGGCGTGAGCCGGCTCGCCGTAGCGCGAGGGGCGGATGAGCGCCGCGTGCATCCGCTTCGGCACGTGACCGAGCGGAGGGCTCTCACCCAGCTCGTAGAGATCCTGATGCGCCATGCGTTCTCCTCGTGCGTCCCTACCCGTGCGTCCCGCTCACCCGCAGCGTCGCTCCCGTCAAGATGTGGTGCCCGCGCAGGGCGAAGGCCCCCGACAGCACCAATCCCGCAGGAATGCGCGCGCGTACGTCGTCAGCGAAGCTCACCGCGAAGCGGCGGCGCGCGAAGTCCACCTCGACCTCCACCTCATGGAACCCGAGCACGCGCCGCACGTGGGCATACACGCACTTGTACGCGGACTCCTTGGCCGAGAACACGAGCCGGGCGCGGCGCCCGCAGCTCTCGGCGCCGCCCTGGAGCAGGCGCTCCCGTTCGCGCGGAGTGCAGATCCGAGGCCACAGCTCGGGCTCGAGGGGTCCGTCGGGCTCGACGTCGACCCCGAGCCCGGCCACCGCGCCACCTCGCGCGACGACCACCGCGCACAGCTCGGCAGCGTGCGTGATCGAGCCCACCACGCCCGCGGGCCAGCGGGGCGTGCGGTCGGGATTGCCGAGCAGCGGGGCGCCGCCTGCGCCGAGCCGCGCGAGCAGCGCCCGGGCGACGCGCCGCCCCGCTGCGAACTCTCGGGCGCGGCGCGGCACCGCCTTCCGCACCAGCTCGCGCTCGTTCGGCCAGAGGTCGTCGGTGCGCTCGTCGATCGGCGCCGACCCCGTGAGGACGTCCGCCGCGAACAGGTCGCCGATCCAGCGATCTCGTGCGCCGCTCGAGGGGTCGCGTTCCTGGAAGTTCACGCGTTCTCCTCGTCGGGCTTTCGCTGGGCACCCTCGAGCACGGCCCGCACCCGCGTGGCCAGCACCCGCACGCTCGGCTCCAGAACCATTGCGTCGTGGTCGCCAGGCACGACCTGCACGTCGATTTCCCCAGAGGCCCACGGCCGCCAGAAGTTCTGGGGGTCCACGAGCTCCCGGCGCGCGTTGGCGACCCGCCCTCCGGAAAGCCGGTGGCTCGCGTCGAGGGGCGGCCGGAACAGCGAGACCTTCCCCGGATAGACGCGCATCGGGTAGTGCGCGAGCGCCTCACGGAAGCCAGCTTCGATCTCGCTGGAGCGGAACTCTGCCGGGGTGAGCTCACGGGCGGCTCGCGGCTGCCGCTTCTCGAGCTCCCAGCGCAAGCGGTTCCTGGCCCAGCGCGCCGCGTAGGCCGGCCCCTGTCGGGTGAGCCGCTGCCACTGGATGCGGGCCCGGTCGAGCCAGCTCGCTTGCGGCCACGTGGGCGGGATCGCGTCGAGCAGGATCAAGGCGGCGATCTCCTCGCCCTGCGCGATGAGCTGGTGCGCCATCTCGAAGGCGGTGACGCCGCCGCCCGAGAACCCGCCCAGCAGATAGGGGCCCTCGGGCTGCAGGATCCTGACTTCGCGCAGGTAGTCCTCCGCCATCTCCTCGAAGCGCCGATGCGGCGGGTCCTCGCCGTAGAGACCCCGCGCCTGGATCGCGACCACCGGCTGATCCTTGCCGAGGTGCGCGGCGAGGTGACGCAGGTTGAGCACGTTGCCGAACATGCCGGCCACGAGGAAGAACGGGGTCTTGCGCGTCTCGGCGACCTGGTTCATCGGCACCAGGAACCGATGCTTCGAGCTGCGCGACGCCGCGGGCGCGCCGGCTCCCGTGCGCAGCCCGGTGTCGGCCCGCACACGCTCGGCGAGCGCCGCGACCGTGGGCGCCTCGAACAGCACCGAGAGCGGATACTCGACTCCCCAGAGCTTCTTCGCCTTGGCAAAGAGTCGCACCGCGATCAGCGAGTGACCGCCGAGCGCGAAGAAGTCGTCGTGGATCCCGACGCGATCGACACCGAGGAGCTCGCCGAAGCAGGCCGCGAGCTTCTCCTCGATCTCGTCGCGCGGCGCTTCGTAGCGAGTCTCGAGCTCCGGGCGCTCGAACTTGACTGCGGGCTCCTCGCTCTGGGCCGCGCACACCCGCCCGAGGCGCTCGCGCCAGCGCTCGAGGTCGATGGGGCTCACCACGATGGGGCCGCCTCGGTCGTCCGAGAGCACGCGTTCGAGCGCCGCAGCAGCCTCGCTCACGGCGAGGCCCGTCTCGAAGGTCTCCAGGAACAGGCGCTCGCCGGGCGACGCGGAGCCGTGAGAGATCGCGCGCGCCCCGCCCCGCTCCGAGGCGACCTCACCGAAGGCCCGATCGGGATCGAGACGCCGCAGCGACAGGCCCTCGACCTCCACGAGCACGTCGCCCGAGACGTCCGTGAGCGTCACGTCGAAGGTCGCGACCTCGCTCAGCGCATCGCTTCCGGAGCGGCTCCGCACCAGGCTCGCGAGCAGGCCCGGGAGCCTGCCGTGCACGCGAATCCGCTCGTAGCCCATGGGCACCCAGAGGGCGCGGCTGCTCTCGAAGCCGGGGAGGAGTGGCAAGCCGAAGCCGGTCGCAACGTCGAGCAGCGCGGCGTGGAGAGCGTGGTCCTCGAGGTCTGCAGAGAACTGCTCGGGAAGCTCCAGCCAGCCGAGCGCCTCGCTCTTGCCGAACGCGCTCCGGCGCAGACACGACCAGCGCGGGCCGAACGCGAGCTGCGCCTCTTGCGGCGAGGCGAGGGCAACGTCCTCGTCGGCTTCGCGTCTCTCACCGCCGCAGCGCGCCTCGATCGCCGCGAGGTCGATGCGCGCAGGCTCGCGCGCGTGCAGGGGCAAGAGGCGCCCGCGCGCGTGCACCTGTCCGCCCGAACCGAGGCTCCGAACCTCGAAGGAGGCTCCCTCGGGCTCGCGGATCAGCTCCGTCTCCACCGCGCGCGCGGCGTCGTCGGGAACGGCGAGCGGCGAGAGCACGCTCAGATCGCGGATCTCGACCTGCTCGGCGCCGAAGGCGTCCTGCCAGGCGGCGCGCGCGATCTCGAGATGGGCCGTGCCCGGCAGCAACGCGGAGCGAGTGCGGGTGCGGTGCTCGTCGAGCACCCATTGCTCGGCGACGCGATACTCGGTGATCCAGCGCCAGCGCTCCGGCCCCTCGTCGACGCACTCGCCGAGCAGCGGATGCCCCGTCGCGCGGGAGGAGCCCGGCTCGGGGGCCTCGCCGCGCAGGCGGCCGGCCAGCGCGACCGCGCCGCCCACCTCCTTCCAGACGCCCCATTCGAGCGCCACGGTGAGCTCGCCGCGCGTCGTCGCGCGCTGCTCGGCGAACGCGTTCAGGAAGCAGTTAGCGGCCACGTAATCGACCTGACCCGGAGGCCCGAGGACCGCGCTCGCCGACGAGAACGCGACGAAGAATTCGAGCGGCTCGTTGGCGAGAAGCTTTGCCAGGACGAGCGTGCCGTGGAGCTTGGGCGCCAGCACGCGCTCGACGGACTCCGGCGTCTTCGCCTGGATCACGCCCTCCTCCAGCGCCCCCGCCGCGTGCAACACCCCGTGGATCGCGCCGAAGCGCTTGCGCGCCTCGTCCACGACCTCGCTCATGCGCTCCACGTCGGCGACGTCGGCCTCGGCGACCATCACCTCGGCGCCCGCCGCCTCGAGGGCTCGCACCGCGCGCAGGCGCCGGCTCGTCGGGTCGCGCTCGCCGTGGCTGGCGAGCCAGCGCTCGCGTCCCTCCTCGGGCGGTAGAGCACTGCGGCCCACCAGCACGAGACGGGCGCCGTAGTGCTTCGCGAGGTGCGCGGACAGGGCGAGCCCGATCCCCCCGAGGCCGCCGGTCACGAGGACTGTCGCACGAGGCCGCAGTCGCAGCTTGCCGTGACCTTCGGCGGGGGGCGTCGCCGGCTCGAAGACCTCTTCGAAGCGCTCGCCCCCGCGCCACGCCACGACCTGTGCCGGGGACTCGCTCAGGAGCTCTGTGACCAGAGTCTCCACCAGCTCACCGAACGCGTCCTCGGCGCTCCGCCGGCGACGCTCGTGGCCAGGCAGCAAGAGGTCGATGCTCCGGCACCGCACGCCGGCAAGCTCGTGCGGCACGACGCGCACCGGGCCGAGCAGCGTCGCCTTCTCGGGGTGGGCGAGCGGCTCGCCGGCGACGCTCTGCATGCCGGTCGAGAACACGTCGATCCGGCTGGGCAGCTTCTCGCCGCGATCGCCGAGCGCTTGCGCGAGGAAGAACAGGCTCCAGAAGCCGCATTCCTGCGTGCGGTGCAGGAAGCTCGAGCCGGGACGAGAGCTCTCGTCTTCGGAGATCGACCAGAAGTGCGCCACGCGGTCGGGGAGCAGGTCGTGCTCGGCGAGAACCTTCAGGAGCTCGTCGTAGCCGACGCGCCCGGCCTCCGGTGCGAGCGCGTATTCGTGTTCGCCGAAGCGGTAGAAGGTGTCCCCCAGGCGCACCGTCATCACGGTCTGCCCCGCGGCACGCAGGCGCTCGGCGACCGCGAGCCCGACGCCGGCCGCGTCGAGGAAGACGAGCCAGCGCGCCGCACCGGAGGGCGCGGCGGCGAAGGCCGGGGCTCGCTTCCACGCCGGCCTCCGGAACCACGCGTCCGGGTCGGCAAGTCGCTCCAGCGGAGCCTCGACCGCGGCCTCGGCGAGGCTCGGACGACCCGCCTCGATCCAGTAGGCGCGGTGCTCGAAGGGATACGTGGGGAGCGGGATGCGGCGGCGGCGCCCGGGGCCTCGCAAGCGGCTCCAAGAAACCTCCGCGCCGGCGCTCCACAGCCCCCCGAGTGTCCGGAGCGCGAGCGCGACGTCGGAGATCGCCTCGTCCGGCCTGCGCAGCGAAGCGAACGCCGCGCGCGGACGCTTGGGCTGCTGCCGCGCGAAGGCCATCAGCGTCTGCCCCGGCCCGACCTCGAGGAGCACGCGGCTTCCATCCCCGATGAGCTCGCGCAGCCCGTCGGCGAAGCGCACCGTCTCGCGGAAGTGGCGCACCCAATAGGCCGGAGCTTGCGCGTCCTCGGCCCGCACCCAGGTGCCCGTCACGTTCGAGACGTAGGGCAGGCGTGGCGCCTCGAGCTTTGCTGCGCGCAGACCCTGCTCGAACTCCTCGAGGATCGGGTCGAGCTCGCGGGAGTGCCCGGCCGCGTCCACGGGGACCAGGCGGCACTCGATCTCCCGCTGCCCGAGCCGCCCGGCCAGAGCCTCGACGCGATCGCGGCGTCCCGAGACGATGCAGAGCGCGGGGCCGTTCACCGCCGCGAGGTCGAGCTCGTCTCCGATCAGCTCCCGCAGCTCCGCCTCGGGGAGGGGGACCGAGAGCATCGCGCCACCCGAGAGGCGGTCCACGAGCGCACCGCGCAGCACCACCAGGCGCAGCGCGTCCTCCAGCGAGACGACCCCCGCCATACACGCGGCCGTGTACTCGCCGAGGCTGTGCCCGATCAGAGCGACGGGCTCGACGCCCCAAGACCGCCACAGCGCCGCGAGGGCCCACTCCGTCGCGAAGATCGCCGGACACAGCCGCGAAGGCCGTTCCAGCTCGGAGCGCGCTCGATCCTCCTCGCCCGACTTCGGGTAGAGCCAGCGGACGAGATCGAAGTCGACGAGCGGCCGGACCACGGCCAGGCAGCGGTCCATCGCTTCGCGATACACGGGCTCGGCTTCGTAGAGGTCGCGTCCCATCCCGGGATACTGAGCGCCGGCACCCGAGAACAGGAACGCGACGGGGGCGCCAGACCCCTCCCGGCGTCCGCTCACCACGCTCGCCGCATCGCGCTGCTCGAGCGCCCCCTGAGCCTCCAAGGCGCTGCGCGCCACGACCACGCGTCGGTGGTCCCACGGCTCGCGGCCCTCCTGGAGTGTGAAGGCCGCGTCCGCGAGCACCGTGTCCGGCTGCTCGCGCAGCTGCGTCGCCAGCCGGTCGGTGATCGCATCGAGCGCGGTCTGCGACTTCGCGGCGAGTGGGAGGATCTGCCAGGCACGCTGCGGCGCGTCGGTTGCCGCGGGCTCCGGCGCCTCCTCCACGATCACGTGGGCGTTGGTGCCGCCGATCCCGAGCGACGAGATGCCGGCGCGCCGCGGCGTCTCGCCGCGCGACCAGGGCCGCAGCTCGGCGTTCACCCGGAACGGGCTCGATTCGAAGTCGATCTCCGGATTCGGTGCTTCGAAGTGGAGGCTGGGCGGGAGCTCGCGGTGCTCGAGTGCCTTCACCACCTTGATCAGGCTCGCCACGCCGGCGGCTGTATCGAGGTGACCGAGGTTGCTCTTCACCGATCCGATGGCGCAGAAGCCCCTGCGCTCGGTCGTCTGGCGGAAGGCCTGCGTGAGCGCGGCGATCTCGATCGGGTCGCCGACGGGAGTTCCCGTGCCGTGCGCCTCGACGTACGAGATCGTGTCCGCACGGACGCCGGCCAGCGCGAGCGCCTCGGTGACCACGCTCGCGTGTCCGCTCACGCTGGGCGCGAGGTAGCCGACCTTGCCGGCGCCGTCGTTGTTGATGGCCGAGCCCCGAATCACCGCGTGCACGGTGTCGCCGTCCGCCAGGGCGCCTTCGAGGCGGCGGAGCACCACGACGCCGCAGCCGCTCGATACGACCGTGCCCGCGGCCCGCCGGTCGAAGGGGCGGCAGTGGCCGTCGGGTGAAACGGGCTCGTTCTCCCGATGGAAGTACCCCTGTCCGTGCGGGACCAGGATCGTGACCCCGCCCGCCAGCGCCATGTCGCACTCTCCGGCGAGCAGGCTCTGGCACGCGACGTGGATCGCCACGAGCGACGTCGAGCACGCGGTCTGGATCGCGACGCTCGGCCCGCGCAGATCGAGCTTGTAGGAGACGCTGGTCGGAAGGAAGTCGCGGTCGTTGCCGGTGTGACGCAGCAGAAAGAGCCCCACGGAGCGGAGCAGGTGCGGATTCGTGAGGAGGTTGTTCACGAAGTACGCGTTCATGCCGCAGCCAGCGAAGACCCCGATGCTGCCGGGGAACGCGCGCGGGGCAAAGCCCGCGTGCTCGAGCGCAGTGACGGCGCACTCCAGGAAGTGACGGTGCTGCGGGTCCATGATCCCGGCGTCCTTCGGGGACACCCCGAAGAAGGCGGCGTCGAACATCGCCAGGTCGTCGAGGAGGCCGGCGGCCTTCACGTAGCTCGGGTCTCGCAGCCAGGTCGGGTCCGCGCCCGCGCTGAGGAGCTCCGCGTCCGAGAGCGGGCGGATCGACTCGACGCCGTCGCGCAGGTTCCGCCAGTACTCGGTTGCGTCGCGAGCGCCCGGGAAGCGCCCGGCCAGGCCCACGATGGCGATCGCCGAGCCGCCGAAGTCGTCGATCGGGCTCACGCCGGCTCCCCCGGCTCGGCGCTCTCGCCTCGACTCCGCGGGAGGCGACGTCGTGCGAGGGCCTCGCGCCGCAGCTCGCCTCGCGCCCGGCTCGCATCGAGGGACGGGCCACCCGAGGCATCTCGCAGGTACGCCGCCAGGGCGCGCACGGTGGGAAAGCGGAAGAGGTCGGTGATGGCGAGCTCGCGCGGCACCAGCTGCCGAAGCCGCCGGTGCACTCTCACCGCGAGGAGCGAGTGGCCGCCGAGGTCGAAGAAGTTGTCCTCGAGCCCCACCCGCGAAACTTTGAGAACGTCTCGCCATACCTCGGCGATCGTCTGCTCGAGGTCACCCGCCGGCGCGGGACTCGCGGGACTCGGGCCCGGCGCAGCGCGCTCCAGCCCGCCCGGCGCGGGTAGCGCCTTGCGGTCGAGCTTTCGGTTCGGTGTGAGCGGGAGCGACTCGAGCCACACGAAGTGCGAGGGGAGCATCGGCTCGGGCAGCCGTTCGCGCAGCCAGCTCCGGAGCTCTGGGGCGACGGGCGATGCGCCAGCTCGCGGGACCACGTAGGCGACGAGCCGCACGTCGCCCGGCGAGTCCTCCCGCGCCACCACCACGGCTTCGCCCACGGCCTCGTGCCGCCCGAGCACCGCCTCGATCTCCCCCGGCTCGATGCGATGCCCGCGCAGCTTGATCTGCTCGTCGATCCGGCCCAGGAACTCGACCACACCGTCCGCCCGGTAGCGCGTGCGGTCCCCGGTCCGGTAGAGCCGTGCGCCCGGCTCGGTGCGAAAGGGATGCGCGACGAAGCGCTCCGCGCTGAGCTCCGGCCGGCCGAGATAGCCCCGCGCCACTCCCGCACCGCCGATGTACAGCTCTCCCGTCACACCGACCGGAACGGGACGCTGTTCCGTGTCGAGGATGTAGAAGTCGGTGTTTGCGATGGGCCGGCCGATCGGCACCACGTCCGATTCGCCGGAGACGCCATGCGTCGACGACCAGATCGTGGTCTCGGTCGGGCCGTAGAGATTCTGGATCTCCGCCGCGGTGAGCACGCCGAGCTGCCGGGCGAGCGCGCCCGGCAGGGCCTCACCCCCGAGCAGGAGCACGTCGAGACCGCGCAGCGACTCGCGTCCCTCCTCGTCGAGCACCAGCATGCCCGCCAGGCTCGGCGTGCATTGCATGTGCGTCACGCCGTGCCTTCGGATCGCGTCCGCCAGCGAGAGCCTCGCCGTGCTCGGCGCGACCGTCTCGGTACTGAGCCGCCGTAGCCGGTCGAGCTGCGGGAGGTGAGCGAGCACGGTCCCCGCCTCCACGCCGAAATCGATCAGGCACGCGACCTCGTCCACCCCGATTTCCTCGAGGCGCTTCACGAAGTCGAGGCGACCCTCCGGCGTCCCGAACAGCGCGCTCGTCTCGAAGTAGCGTTCGAACGAATACTCGAGCAGATCGTCCAGCTCGTCCGCGGAAAGGCTCGACACATCGACGTCGGCCTCCACCGGGCTGCCATCGCTGCGCTTCTTGAAGGCGGTCCACGCTCCAGCGAAGCCCCGGATCAGACTGAGAGAGCTGCGCAGGTAGCCGAGCATGGGCCCCTTCACCGTCGCCCGGACGGCCTCGACGTCGTCTCCGAGGAAGGCGTGCACCATCAGCGTCACGCAACCGGGGTCTCGTCCATGCCCGTGGTCTCGCCGTGCCTGCCGGTAGACCCGGATCCGCTCGGCGACCTCGGGGAGCGTCTGCCCGAGCAGGTGCGTCAGCACGTTCGCGCCGATCTCGCCGGCCCGGCGGTAGGTCTCGACACTGCCGGCGCTCGTGATCCAGACCGGAAGCTCGGGCTGGATCGGGCGGGGGAGCGTCCGCACCTCCACCGGGCCCTGCGGTCCCGCGAACGAAACCGCCTTGCCGCGCCACAGGCTGCGCACGGTCTCGACGTCTCGGAAGAGCAGCTCGCGGGCCTCGGCGTAGCTCTCGGGCCGCAGCACGAAGTCGTTGGGCTGCCAGCCGGAGGCGAAGGAGACGTCCACCCGCCCCTTCGAAAGGTTGTCGACGAGCGCCCACTCCTCGGCCACGCGCGCGGGATGGTGGAGGGGCAGGACGACACTCCCCGCTCGAATCCGGACCCGCTCCGTCAGCACAGCCAGCGCAGCGCTCGTGACCGCGGGGTTCGGATAGAGGCCGCCGAAGGCATGGAAGTGCCGTTCGGGCGTCCACACCGCGGCGAAGCCGTTCGCGTCCGCGAAGCGAGCTCCGTCGAGGAGCAGCCGATACTTGTCGCCTCCCGTCCCCTCGTCGCTGGCGAAGTAGAAGAGGCTGAAGTCGAGCCGCTTGCTCGCAGCCGCCGTCGGCCGCCGCTCGTCCGAGTGGATGACCACGCGGAAGCCGTGCGTGAGGGTCCACAACAGCTCGAGGACGGAGATGTCGAAGGAGAGGCTCGTCACGGCGAGCCACACGCCTGCGCGATCGTGTGGGACGCGCTCGTCCATGCCGGCGAAGAAGTTCACGACGTTGCGATGCTCGACCATCACCCCCTTGGGCTGTCCGGTGGAGCCCGAGGTGTAGATCACGTAAGCCAGGTGTTGAGGCCGTACGTCGGTCTCGAGCCTCGCGTCGGAAGCGGCCGCGATCAGAGGCGCGTCTGCGTCCAGCAGGGCGGTCCGGCTGGGGGCCGACTCGAAACGCCTCGCGAGGCTCGACTGGGTGAGGAGCACCTCGAGCCGGGCGTCCACCACCATGAACTGCAGACGCGCGGGCGGGTACGAAGGGTCGAGCGGGAGGTAGGCGCCGCCGGCCTTCAGGACGGCGAGCACGGCGACGACGAGATCCAGCGATCGGTCGAGGCAGATCCCGACGAGCGTCTCCACTCCCACGCCGAGCCCGCGCAGGTGGCGCGCCAACTGATTGGAGTGCGCGTCCAGCTCGCGATAGGTGAGCTCTTCGTCGCCGCAGACGAGCGCGACCGCGTCCGGGGTCCGCACCACCTGGGCCTGGATCAGATCGTGGACGCAGCAAGCCTGCTGGACACGCGCGGTCGCGTTCCACTCCTCGAGCAGCTGGGCGCGCTCGGGCTGTGTGAGCAGCGAGAGCGCGTCCGTGCTTTGCTCCGGATCGGCCGCCATCCCTTCGAGCAGCGCGCCGAGATGGCCGAGCATTCGCTCGGCGGTCGCGTCGTCGAAACGCGGATGGTCGTAGGCGATCTCGAGCAAGAGGCTCGGCTCGGCGTAGGCGTAGAGCGTGAGGGCGTAGTTGGTTCGCTCGTGAAGCCGGAAGCTTCGCTGCGCAAAGGCTCCACCCTGAGCCCGCAGCTGCGAGTCGAGCAGGGAGTTCTCGAAGACCACGAGGCTCTCGAACAGGGGCTGGCCCGGGGAGACCCCGCTCCAGCGCTGCACGTCCACGAGCGGGGTGTGCTCGAAGCTCCGCACGGCGCGCTCCTGCGCGTGCAGGTCTGCGAGCCACGCGGACACGGAGCGTTCGGCGGGGATGCGAACCCGCACGGGCAGGGTATTGATGAAGAGCCCCACCATGGAACGCGCGCCTTCCACGCTCGTACCGCGCCCGGCGCGGGTGGCTCCGAACGCCACGTCGGGCTCGCCGCTGTAGCGACTGAGCAAGAGCGCCCAGGCACCCTGGACGATCGTGTTCAGGTGGAAGCCCCGCCGCTTCGCGAGGCTCGCGAGGGCCGAGGTGAGCTCGGGCGAGAGGCGCGCGGAGCGCTCGCGCCGCTCGCTCGCGAGCGCGCTCGCCACCCTCGCTGCGGGAAGCGGAGTCGCCGCCCGGAAGTCCGCGAGACGCTCGCGCCAGAAGGGCTCCGCCAGGGAGAAGTCCTGGCTACGCAGCCATGCCACGTGGTCGCGATACGGGCGCGCGGCGTCGAGCTTCGGCGTCTCCCCGCGCCGATGCGCCTCGTAGCAGGCGAACACTTCGCGCAGCACGATCGGGAACGAACGCCCGTCGAGGAGGATGTGGTGGAAGCTCCAGACGACGTGATGGTCGAGCGCGCCGGTGCGCAGGATGGCGACGCGTCGGGGCGGCTCGCGCAGGTCGAAGCCGCGTGCGCGATCCGAGCGGAGGAAGGCGTCGAGCCGACCCGGCTGCGACGCGGGCGGGACCTCGCGCCAGTCGTGCAGCTCTAGAGGTAGGGACGCCTCCCGATGGACCGCCTGGAGGGGCTCCTCGACGTCCTCCCACCGGAAGCTCGTCCGCAACACGGCGTGGCGGCTGACCACGTCCTCGAAGGCGCGGCCGAAGGCCACGAGGTCGAGATCCTCGTGGAGGCTGCAGACGATCTGCTCGAGATCCACCCCCGGCACCGTGCGCGAGAGGTAGTGAAAGAGCAGGCCGTGCTGGATCGGTGAGAGCGGATACTCGGCTTCCAGAGCGACCACAGCCACAGCTTGATTCCTGCCACGTACCCGATCGCCGGAGATCGGTCCTGAGCTCACCCCGGTCGAAGGGCCCCGGCTCCGCCCCGGCCCCCGAGATGACTTTCGATCTTCTCCCAAATGGGGCTGGATTGGAACGGCTTTTCTCGCGTTTCTGAACGGTGTTCGCTCGAAACTGGTGTGCGGCCACGTTCCGACGGGCGGCGCGGTGCCCCGCTGCCATGGGCCAGCGAATTGCCCGACGCCGCTTCCCCCCCAGGGAACGACGAGGCGCTTCGAGCGACGTCACGGGTCTGGCGTCGGAGCTGCGGAGCTCCGGCGCCGGGAGGCATCTAGCGCACCGCCGCTCCACCGGCCCAGCGCTCGCGCGCCGCGGCGGGCGTGAGCTTCGCCGTCGCAGCGAGCTGCGCGAGCCGCTCCGGATCCTCGAGGTCACTCGGCTCGATGCGCACCTGGAGCGAGCGCGCGCTGCCGTGCGACTCGGTCTCGATGTCTACGAGCCGCACGCGCGTCTTGTGCGTCTTCGGGTCCATCAGCTCGTCGAAGGGGATCGGCACGATCGCGCCGCCCTGGCGCGTGATCATCACGCCGGACGTGCCGCCGAGCAGCGTGCGCACCGCTCCGGCGCCGAGGTCGCGCGTGTAGTCGAGGTCGAAGGCGTTGGGCGCGGCGCAGCGCAGCTCGTAGCCGACGTCCTTCTCGACGAGGGTCATCGAGAGGCCGAGCGACGTGAGGCCCGCGCGCACTTCGTCGCGCAGCACGGCGCCGAGCGGCACCTCGGCGAGCCGGACGTGGCCGTGCTCGTCGCGCGGCGCGGAGGACAGCGCCTCGAGGTCGGACGGCTCGAGGCGCGCGCCCACGCCCTCGGCGATCACGGCGACGCCGTGGCCGCGACCCATCGAGAGGCGCTTCACGATCGCGCCCTCGAGGATGCGCGTCAGCGTCGCGAGGCGGATCGGGCCGGGCGGAAACTCCTCGGGGATCAGCGCGACGGTGGCGCCGGCCGCCTTCGCCGCGCCGAGCGCGAGATGCCCGGCGGTGCGCCCCATCATCACCACGAAGAACCAGCGCTGGCTGGTGCGCGCGTCCTCCATCAGGTTCGAGACGATGCGCGTGGCGTACTCGCGCGCCGTCTCGAAGCCGAAGGTGGGGATGCCGCCCGGCAGCGGCAGGTCGTTGTCGATGGTCTTCGGCACGTGCGCGACGCGGATGCGGCCCGCCGCGGCCTCGGAGACGCGGCGCGCCGAGTACGCCGTATCGTCGCCGCCGATCGTGATCAGGTGATCGACGCCGAGCTGCTCGAGCGTGGCGACCACGCGCGCGAGATCCTCGGGCTTCTTGGTCGGATTCGCGCGCGAGGTCTGCAAGATCGAGCCGCCGAGCAGATGGATGCGCGACACCTGCGCGATGCGCAGCTCGAAGCAATGGCCGGCGTCGCCCTTCATCAGCCACGAGAAGCCGTCCACCAGGCCGAGCACACGCGCGCCCGAGCGTCGCGCGAGGATGGTGGCCGCGCCGATCACGCCATTGATGCCCGGCGCCGGCCCGCCGCCGACGAGAATCCCGAAGGTCGCCATGCTTCCTCCCAGAAGCGGTCCCAAAAGCGGGGACGTTCGTCAAAACGTCAAGACGTTGCGGGCGAAGCAGCGGGGGCGCGAGGGCGAACGCTTTTGACGAACGTCCCCGCTCGGGCCGCTCGGGCGGTTACGCGCCCTACTTCTGGGCCTTCTTCATGCCTTCGAGGCCCATCATCACCGGCCAGCCGGTGACGGAGATGGCGTTGCCGTGGCCGGTGGTGTGCACGTCGAAGGCGGCCTGCAGCGCGTTGTGCTGGCCCATGATGTCGAGCGTATTGTTCACCATGCGCTTGGCCTGGGCGAGCGCGAAGGGGTGCATCTCGGCGATCTGGGCGGCGAGAGCGAAGGTCTCTTCCTCCAGCTTCTCCGTCGGCACCACGCGGTTCACCATGCCGAGGCGGTGCGCCTCCTTCGCGTCGAAGCGGCAAGCCGTGAACAACAGCTCCTTGGCCTTCCTCGCGCCGACCTCCCAGGTGTGCGCGTGGTACTCGACGCCGCCGATGCCCATGCGCAGCACGGGGTCGCTGAAGAAGGCGTTCTCGGCGGCCACGATCAGGTCGCACGGCCAGCACAGCATCAGCCCGCCGGCGATGCAGGCGCCCTGCACGGCCGCGATCGAGGGCTTCGGCACGTCGCGCCACTTGCGCGAGTAGCCGATGTAGTGGACGCGCTCGAAGTGGAAGATGGCCTCGAGACCCTTGCCTTTGATATCGACCGTCGTCGGCTCGCCGGGCTTGATCGAGATGTCGTGGCCCGACGAGAAGTGCGGCCCGTTGGCCTTCACCACGATCACGCGCACGTCGTCGTCCTGCGCGGCCTTCGTCCAGCAGGCGTCGAGCTCGTCGAGCATCTGCTTGTTCTGGGCGTTGCACGCCTCGGGACGGTTCAGCGTGATCGCCGCGATCTTGTCCTTGGCTTCGTAGAGGACGAACTCCAACTTGTTTCTCCGTTCGGGTTCAGTGGGCCGGCGCGCCGGCGAGCAGCGCCTTCAGGTTGCCGCTCATGATGCGCTGCTGGTCGGCGGGGCCGAGCTTCACCAGCTCGTCCACGAAGCTGAGCGGATCGGCAAGGCCTTCGGGATGCGGGTAGTCCGAGCCGAACAGCACGCGCTCGACACCGATCAGCTCGGCGAGCTGGTCGATCGGCTCCTCGTAGAAGGGGGCGACCGAGACGTGGCGGCGGAAGGTCTCGAGCGGGTGCCGCTCGAACTCCTTCGGCATCTGCCCGTAGGCGTGCTCGAAGCGCTCGAGGAGTCCTCTGACCCACTTGCTGCCGTTCTCGATGCTCGCCACGTGCACGCCCGGGAAGCGGTCGAAGACGCCGTGGCAGATCAGCGCCGCGAGCGCGTCGGCAATGGCGCGGTCCTGGACCGCGAGGCACTGCTTCAACGGAGTCGGCACGAAGGCCAGGAACTCCTTGCCGCCCTCCCACATGCGCACGAAGCGGTCATAGCCGGAATCGGAAGCGTGCATCGAGACGAAGATGCCGGCCTCCTGCACGCGCGCCCAGAACGGGTCGAAGTCGGGCAGGCCCGGCGAGCGGCTGCCGCGGTAGCCGGGCACCGGCGCGGGCCGCAGGCCGACGGTGCGCGCGCCGCGTGCGAGCGCCCACTCCAGCTCGGTGACGGCCATGTCCACGTCCATCAGCGTCACGAAGGGCACGGCGTGCAGGCGCTCTTCGCGATGGAAGCCCCACTCCGCGTGCATCCACTCGTTGAGCGAGTGGATCACGGCGTTCATCAGCTCGTGGTCGTAGCTCATGCGCTCTTCGACGGCGGAGGCGAGTGTCGGGAAGATCAGCGTGGCGTGGATGCCCTGCTCGTCCATCAGCTTCAGCCGATCGGCGCCGTTGCGGTAGGCGGGAATGCACGGGATCGGCTTGCCCGACAGCTCGCGCAGCGTGCGGCCTTCGGTGTTCGTGGCGCGGTACCACTTCTCGTGGGCGCCGGGCGCGGCCAGCACCTCGAAGGTCGGGTTCGGGATGTAGTCCGAGATCACGCCGCCGATCGCGAGCTTCTTGCGGCCTTCCACCTGCACGTAGCGGAACTCGTTCTTCCACTTGCGCGGGAGGTGCGCCGTCATGGCCTCCTCCGACTCGTACAGGTGGTTGTCGGCGTCGTAGACCGGGTAGCCGAGGCGCGCTGCCATTGGGGGACCTCCGACGGACGGAGCCGGAGTCTATCAGCAGGGCCTGGGATCTGACAGAACGTCAAATCTGGTAGAGCGACCCCGCCCGGCGCAGCGCGGGCCGGCCCAGCCTGCGAGCTGCCGTCGGCCCCTCGGCGGGACCGGCCCAGCAGGCGACTACGAGGCCGACCAGCGAACAGCCATGCGCGAGCGCCTGTGCAACGCCGGCGGGCTCGAAGGAAAGCGCCGCCGCGGGCAGCGCCACCAGCAACAGAGGTGCAGCGCGCCAGCCGCGCTGCAGCGCCACGAGCGCGAGCAGGGTCTCGACCACCAGGAGACTCATGGTTTCTCTCCTTGGTGGGCTTCGGCCCACCAGATGAAGTGCCTCCGCGCCCACAACAGGTGACGCGGTGGACCCCGCCGCTCGCGACCGCCCGGTCGGGGGGGAGCGTTGCGACCGCGCGCGACGGGGTCCTAGAAGCGTCGTTTGTGGAGCGAGAGCGCCAGCAGGCCGCCGAGCGACACGAGCTGCGCGCTCATGCCTTCGATGGCATCCGGGATCAAGAAGCCGAAGTCGAGGCCGTACTCCGCCAAGGAGACCTCGAGCACCGGCAGCGCGAACGGCAACGCGAACAGCAACATCGGCGCCAGCACCCAGCCGCGTTGGAACGCGATCAGCAACAAGGCAAGAGCAAGCCACACCATGTCGAACCCCTGCATCAGGCAAACCGTCGTATGTGCCTGCGGGTGGGGGCGAGGTATCGCGCAAAGCGGCGAACGCGAGCGCTGCCCGAAGCGACTGGCGCGTGAGGTCGGCGGGGTAGAGTAGGCGCGTGAGCTGCGCTGCCTGCGGACATGCGAACCCCGCCGACTCCACCTTCTGCGAGGCCTGTGGCGCCCAGCTCGAGCGCGCCTGCCCGTCGTGCGGAGCACCCGCTGCGTCCGGCGCCCGCTTCTGCCGCAAGTGCGGGGCGCAGCTCGAAGGCGCGCCCCCGGAAGCGCCGAAGCCTGCGCCTTCCCTGCGTGCCGAGCGCGCGCCGCTCTCCTACACGCCGAGGCACCTCGCCGACAAGATCCTGACGCAACGCTCGGCGCTCGAAGGCGAGCGCAAGCAGGTGACGGTCCTGTTTGCCGACGTGAAGGGCTCGATGGAGCTGGCCGAGCAGCTCGGCCCCGACGAGTGGCACACGGTCCTGGATCGCTTCTTCGAGGTCCTGACGGAGGGTGTGCACCGCTTCGAAGGCACCGTGAACCAGTACACGGGCGACGGCATCATGGCGCTGTTCGGCGCGCCCATCGCCCACGAGGATCACGCCCAGCGCGCGTGCTTCGCGGCGCTGGCGCTGCGCGATGCGCTGCGCGACTTCGCGCGCCGGCTGAAGCGCACGCACGGGGTCGACTTCGCGACCCGCATCGGCCTCAACTCCGGCGACGTCGTGGTCGGCAAGATCGGCGACGACTTGCGCATGGACTACACCGCGCAGGGGCACACGGTGGGGCTCGCGCAGCGCATGGAGGCACTCGCCTCGAGCGGCGGCATCTACCTGAGCGAGCACACGGCCGGCCTCGCCAGCGGCTACTTCGCGCTCGAAGACCTCGGCGAGTTCAGCCTCAAGGGCGCCGCCGAGCCGATGCACGTGTTCGAGCTCCAAGGGCTCGGCGGCGCGCGCAGCCGCTTCGACCTCTCGCGCGCACGCGGCCTGGTGCGCTTCGTGGGCCGCGACGCCGAGATGCGCACGCTCGAAGCCGCGCTCGAGCGCACGCGGCGCGGCGAAGGCCAGGTGCTCGGGATCGTCGCGGACGCGGGCACCGGCAAGAGCCGGCTCTGCTTCGAGTTCGCCGAGCACTGCCGCGGGCTCGGGCTGCGCGTCTATCAGGGCCGCTGCGTGGCACACGGAAAGAACGTGCCGCTGCTGCCCGTGCTCGAGGTGATCCGCGACTACTT
>Ga0247727_10001575_pt1 | contig 53721 bp, 59 predicted proteins | sample WisWelCaveWW1625_FD_202498 | JGI IMG/M metagenome (GOLD analysis project Ga0247727, IMG submission 202498) | Biofilm microbial communities from Wishing Well Cave, Virginia, United States - WW16-25 | ecosystem: Environmental > Aquatic > Deep subsurface > Groundwater > Cave microbial mat | place... | reverse complement strand
CTCTTGAAAGTAAGCGTCGGGTATTTTTCGGCATCAAAGAAATCAGCGGATCTCAGATGGTTATCCCGCTCCTTAAGGCGCGTATCAATGCTTGCGGTCTGAATCGCGGCTTCCGCTTTCCAGGTCTCCGGTTTTCCCGGTTCGTATTCAAACTGCCCCTCGAACTCATTGAACGTTCCCTGGACATTGGATAAAAGGTGACGGATTTTAAAACTCACCGCGGTGTGTTGGGGATCTAAATTGTACGTTGCAGCAAAAACCGGGTGGCTGAAAATAACCAGGCTACTGATCATCAAAATTAAACGCAGCTTTTTCATAGAAATCCTCCTTTTAAGGCTTCAAGCTAAATCGAATAATAAAACTTCGGCGACATCTTGCAAAGACTTAAACAAAAGTTTGTCTTCCTTACTGACCCCCGCCCCATCTTCTTCCTGAAGCGGCAAGCCATTTGAACCTAAGCATCATAACGATTAGCCCGCATTTCTCATCATTGGGATGAGAAATGCGCCCGAGGGGCTTTTGCGGAAATTATACAACGCATTTCCGCAAAAGGGCTTATCTTTTGCGCGCATTAAAAACCGCGCGCAAAACTTTGGACTGTGCGTCCGAACGGCGCACTGTCCAAAGCGGTTATTCTCATCAAAACAAAAAATTGATGAGAAAACCGGGTTAGTCTGGTCTCGTTAAAGAGAAAAAGAAAGAAGGATCAGTCTTTGGGAAGGATAAGCCGCGGTCTCTGGAGATCGAAGCGAAGACGTTTGCTGATTTCGAGGCCGACTTGAATGATCCCGATAATCGTGGCAAATAATAGAAACTCGGCGGCCATTTGCTTTAAATAATAGGGCTGAGTGAGGAAGCGGATAAAATCCTGAAACGTGGCAAGACCGGAATCAAAAGCACAGTGATGCTCATGGAGTGTTGCCGAGGGGTGACCAAAAAAAGTTTTGTTCGTCAGGGGCCAGAAAACAGGCATCGGCTTCCAGGCACCATTGACAATATCCAGAAAAACATGCGAGGCATAAGCCACACTTGTCACTAAAAAGGCTTTAAGCGGATCTTTTTTCTTGAAAAATTTTATGAGAAACGCTGCGGCAAGTCCCGCAATCAAAGCAAAACCGAAACTATGCGTGATCCCGTGATGAAACCGGGTCGCTTGGCCAATCATTAAACCCGGAATGAAATCAAGGTCGGCAAAGTTGCCCATCACCATGCAGTAAAGGGCGAGTTTCCAGTTCAGGGCATCCCCCTGCTTTTTTGAAATTTGATAAACCGTGTAACCTGCGACAGCATGCACAACCGGAAAGGGCATTGTAGTGTATGATTCCTTTCAAAAAAAATTCCTCTCGAGCAATGGCCGTTATTTGCTGTTTCGGGTATGAGCCTTGCGGGGGCTTGCCGAATTTCTTAAACGGTTGGAGTTACCTCTGAGGTCAACTTCTCAAAATTTCGCAGTATACTGCCCTAAATAAGGCATACACACAAGTGCTTTTATAATAAATTTATAACCCTTTATTTTATAGTGAGTTATGACATACTTTTTAATTTTTTTCGATTTTTAGATTTCAAGCAATGCGTTGCTGTTCAATAGGCTGGAGAGTGGGAAATTCGGGCAGGTTTGGGCCAATCAAGGGGAGGGCATAGCGGACAAAGGCTTGAGTCACTCCTGTTTTCTCTTGGTTTAAAAATGAGGACGGTAAATAACGCTCACGGCCGGGGATTTTCTCAAGCGGAACCGGTTTATATTTAATTTTGTACGCGCCCTTCAACCGCACAAAGGAAACCATCACTTTGCTGATACCTTGAATGGCCCAACGAACTGCCTGCCTGCCAGCTTCAAAGGCTTCTTTTTGATCCACTAAAGAAACATAAGGAATCGACATCCGCTGAAGGGTTCCGGGCTTGTCAAAACGGGCTCGGACATTAAGCCGGTCTTCCACTAAGCGGCAAAGAATGGCGGCAGGACTTTCGACATATTTGTGCCCAAAAGGATCACGCATAATGCCGTCTTTGCGCTCCCCGATTCTTTTTCCCTGGGCATCCCGGATTGTCTCTGAAAGCACCACGACACAGTAACCCACACGGGAAAGCGTTTTTTCAACTCTCTCTAAAAAAAACCTCTCACTAAAAGGAACTTCGGGAAGCAGTAAAAGATGCGGCGGGTCTATTTCACTGCGTTTTAAAAGAGCTGAGGCCGCCACAATCCAGCCTGAATTTCTTCCCATGAGTTCAATCATCTTCACAGGGTCCACCTGTTTCATCGCCTTTGTATCGAGACCTGCTTCCTGAGTGGCAATCGCGGCAAAGCGGGCTACGGAACCGTAACCGGGGCAGTGGTCTGTTTCCATTAAGTCATTATCAATGGTTTTTGGAATATGCACAGCCCGCAGCTCGTAGTTTGCTTTTTCGGCGGCATGCACAATGCGCAGGAGAGTTTCGGCGGTATCATTGCCCCCAATCATAAAAAGATACCGGACATTCCATCGCCGGAGGTTTTCCAAAACTTTGTGTTCTTCCGCTTCTTTCATTTTATGGCGGGAAGAACCTAAAGCCGCAGACGGAAGTGCGCGGATTTGGTTAACAAGGCTGGCAGGCTGCGCTTTTAAATCAATGAGCCGGCCGTCAAGAAGACCGTTCACCCCGTGAAGCGAACCCCAAAGCCCGGTGATCCCTTTTACCTTCCGGGCAGCATCTACGACACCGGCAAGGCTCTGGTTAATCACGGCGGTGCAGCCTCCTGATTGCCCTACAATGGCATTGCCTCGAAGAAGTGTGGATGGTTTTGTCATGGAGAGAATTTTGAACTAATCAGTAAGCTTGAGGCGCTTGTTTTTTCCTGGCTTTTGGGCCGAGACCATGGCCTGTTGCTCGGCTTGGGCTAAAACCGTGCGGCTCTGCTCAAGTTTGCCCTGCCGCATCAGAACGTCACCCAATCCCACCGAAGCGCTTAAATAATTGGGGTCTTCAACCAGCACAAGCCGGTACTGGAGTTCCGCATCTTTAAAGAGGTTAAGCTGGCGGTACGCTTCGGCCTTTAAAAAATCCAGCTCAATTTCGCGGGGAAAGAAAAAGTTGAGGTGATTTAAAATTTGCTTTGCGGTCCCGGCATCCCCTTTTTGAAGATACGCCACAGCCAGGTTCATTAAAAAGGGAATGTCCCGCAGCCCTTCTTTAAATAAACCCTCCCAGTAAGTAATGGCTTCCCGTGCCTCGCCATTGGCAAGCGCTAACGCACCCAGATGATACCGGATAAAAGTGTTGTCCGGGTCCTGGCTTTTAAGTTTCTTCAGCATATCAAAGGCTTTTTTGTTTTTTCCAAGGGCCTGGTAGGCAAGACTCAACGAAAAAGCGGCCTGGCGGTTTTCCGGTTCAAGCTCACGCGCCTTTTCAAAATTTTCAGCCGCTTCTTTATTACGGTGAAGAAGCATTAAAATCCTCCCGCGTGCCATCCAGGCATAAAGATCCGCGGGACTTTTTTCGATCGCCTGGTCCAGTTCCGCAAGCGCCCGGTCATAATTTTTGCTCCGGATATTGGTCATAGCCGCAAAAAGATTTAGGTGAAAATTATTCGGGTCAAGCTTCAGCGCTTTTTCATAAAAACGGTTGGCTTCCGAAGGCTGACCCAGGATGCGGTAAACATGCGCCAAGGCAATCAGGCTTTCAGTATTTTGAGGATTATCAGCAATCTTCCGGTTAAGATCGACAATCATGCCGTTAACGCCCGAATCCACATTGGGGTTTGTCATCAGGGCAATCTGATAAATATCATCGATATTTCTCTGATAGGTTTCAAAATCAATCGCAGGCAGCTTGGGTATTTCAATGGGCTCGTTCTGGATCAGACGGGCAGCGTCCGGCTCTGCGCAAAACAAGGCGGGGGGCGCCATCAAGTGAAACCCCAAGCCAGCCGACACGATTAAACATGCATAAACATGAGTATTAGATTTCATTGGCTTTTATATCCTCAAAAGTGGTCGCACATAATATCCTTTGACCGGGCATCTAATCAATAAAAAACAAAACACATTTTGATGTAGCTCAAAGGGGGGTTTTGTGATAAAAAACGGGCAAATTGAACCCGTTAGAGACACTTATGAATCGCTATTTTTTTCATTCCATTCTTTGTATGCTTTTGGCTCTTTCAACTCCTTCTTTGGCTTCCGCCTATGAGACTGCTGAAATGGTCTCTGGGAAGGAACCCTATGATTTAATTCTGGAGCTTACCCCCCTGGAAATGAAAGACCTGATTCCTCCTGCCGCTGCAGACGCGGTTGAAAATGTCGAGGGGTTTAAAGATTTAAGCCATTTGATTATTTTTGGAATTGAAAAAATCGTCAAGGGAAGGCTAGAAAAAATCCGGATTGAACCCACGTCGTCTTTTGAACATATCAAAGACGCCGTCTCAAACCGCGAGTTTCTTGAAATCTTTGACCACAATTCAACCGTGACTGAAATCCAGAAAACAAGGTTTCGGATTGCGGTGAAAAACCCGGAACAATATTTCGGGGAAATTTCTCCCGAAGTGTTGGGGAAATCAAAATACCGGGTCGCTTTTCAGCGGTATAAAAAAGAGCCCACCACCTTTATCATGGCAAAAAGCGAGAAGCTAAGCTAAAAAGAATCTCGCCCGCTTCGTCCAGATCTTTACCAAAAGCCACAATCCCCTCTTCGTGCCCCGCCATCACAAAGATCTTTTTTTCGTCGAGCTTTGCGTCCTTAAAGAGCCTTTTAACTTCAAGCGCCATTTCAGGCGTTCCGTAAGGAACCGCTTTTAATGTGGTAGGAACCTGGCCGAGGAGCCGGGTCCAAAGATCGCGGTGGTGGATATGAATCACGGCCTGGATGTCGCCGGATAACTCATAAAGCATGGCATGCGTTAACGATTCGGAAGAGGCCTGGATCGGGCCCTCGCAAGTCACGCTATTTTGCGCCAGGTCAAACCCCGTGACCTTCGTGTAATGAGCGGCGTGAAGCCTTGGAATGCCTCCGGTTTGAGTTCCGGAAACAATAAACTGGTTTCCCTTACCGCTGCGGATGCTGATATTTCCAAAACCAATTCCGTCGTCATCCACACCGATATAACCAAGATCATAAAACCGGTTTCTCCAGCCATTCAAATTTTCTATTCTGTCTGGGGCTAGCGGCTCAATCTTTGTCCAATGACAGTGAAATTTAATCACGCCTTCATCTTTGGCGTGGCGGCGGGGTTTTTTCTCAGGGAAGAGTTCAAAGAGGCTCTCAGGACTTGCCTGGCAAATACCCCGTTCGGTAAGAAGACCCGTGACAAGCCTTGCCGGCGTAAGGTCAAACGCATAGTTTTTTGCCGGACTCTTTTCAGGCATCACAAGCACTGTCTTAACCTCCCCTTCACACCATCCCCGGACATATCTCACCTCCTCTGCACTTCTTTCTTCAATGGGAACATCCCGGAAGCTGTCGTGAACGGTCCAGTCAATGGAGCTTGAAGGAACCGCCGCATAAAAGGGAACCCGGTTATCTTGGGCCGCAAGCGCCACCATATAAGTCCCGATCTTATTGGCCACATCCCCGGCTGCGGTTGTCCGGTCAGTCCCCACAAACACAATATCCACCTGCCCGCGCTGCATCAGATGACCGCTTGTATTATCTGTAATCACGGTATGCGGAACGCCTTTTTTAAGAAGTTCCCACGCCGTAAGATTTGCACCCTGACTTCTCGGGCGCGTTTCATCCACCCATACATGAATCGGAATACGCTCGTCAAAGGCGAGATATATCGGTGCTGTGGCGGTTCCCCACTCCACGCAGGCAAGCCACCCGGCATTGCAGTGCGTGAGGATATTGATGGTTTCACCTTTTTTTTGTTTGCTGATTTCCCGGATCAAGGGAAGACCGTATTCACCGATTTTGCGGCAGACAGCCACGTCTTCTTCAAGAATTTTACCCGCAGTTTTAAAAGCCGCTTGAATTTTATCTTCAAGCGTTTTGATGCCTTCAACCGCTTTAAGCATACGACGTATGGCCCATTCGAGATTCACGGCCGTCGGACGGCTGTCACGTAGTTTTCGTGCGGCTTCAGTAAGATATTCCTTAAATGAAGAATCTTTAGGGGCATGTAAAAGCGCAAGGTAAATCCCATAAGCCGCCGTCACCCCAATCAGCGGCGCCCCCCGTACATGCATGTCTTTAATCGCATGCACCGTTTGATCGAGGCCTGTGATGTCTTCAATCACAAGCTCGTGAGGCAAAAAACGTTGGTCAATGATTTGAAGGGTTTCAGGGGAGTTGGATTTGACCCAAATAGAACGGTGGGGAGCAAAATTAGGTTTTGAGGACATGCCTTTTTACACGATCAGGTTTGTTTCCGAGGACTCAACACACGCAGCGAATAAAGCAGTAAAGCCAACAGAGCCAAAATACCTACGGTCATCATGGCGGCTTGTGAAACATAAAAAATCAGACTGAAGGTTGTGATGGCACCGAGAATGGGTACAGCCAAAGGCACTTTAAAAAGCGGCACTTCCTCCTTCATTTTAAACTTAACGCGAATAAGCGAAAGATTCATAATAAAAAAGACAATCAAAAGAAGCAGGGCTGTCGACTGGGCAAGACGCGCAAGGGTCCCGGTCAGGGCAAGGATGACCACCACAAAAAAAATGCAAAACACCGCGGCATCCGGCGTATGGCGCTTGGGGTTGACATGCTGCAAAAACTTCGGCATCAGCCCATCACGGGCCATACCGTAAAGAAGGCGTGTTCCCATCACATAATTGGCAAGAGCCGTGTTCGTCACGGCAAAAAGTGCGATCCAGGTAAAAAGGGCGGGTGGAAACCACGGCGCTCCTTTTCTAACAACCTCCACGAGCGGCGCCTTGGAAAGACTTAACTCCGCGGGAGAAACCACCGAGATGGCAGCAAACGCCGTTAAAATATAAATGGTTGCGATAATGACAAGAACAGAAATAATGGCTTTAAAGAAAATTTTTTGCGGTTCATGTACCTCTTCGCTGACATTCACCATATCCTCAAAACCGATAAACGCATAAAAAGCAAGGACGGCACCCGTCAATACGGCGTGGGTTTTATCGGGCAGACTCTCAAGATGAGGTGCAAACTCCAGGTAGTTGACTTTTCCAAAATGCGAAAGCCCGATACCGATAATAATCAAAAGTCCCGAGACTTCCACAAGGGTACAGACGATATTCGTTAACGATGACTCCCGCATGCCCCAAAGCGTGATAAAACCCAGCACAAGAAAAAAAGTCAGGATAATGAACGGTGTCGGGATTTGCGGGTAAAAGGCCTGCACATAACCGGCAAATCCGTGAGAAACCGTGGACATGGAAACAAGCCCTGACATGAGCACCAAAAATCCCACAAGATAAGACAGCAAAGAACGGCGGAAAGCCATGAAAGAATAATGAGCCGCACCGCCGGCATGCGGGAAACGGGTCACGAGTTCCGCGTAGGTAAAGGCCGTGAAGCCGATGGCTACCAGAGCCGCCACAAAACTCATCCAGAAGGCATAGCCTGCAACCCCGGCGGTTTTTCCAATGAGGGCATAAATCCCGGCCCCTAAGGTATCCCCGACCCCGTAAATAATCAGGGTAAAAAGCCCCAGCGATTTTTTAAGCTGTGGCTGTGGTTGCGGTTGGGTTTCAAGTTCCAATTTAGCGCTCAACCTTCATTAAATCCAATTTCGTATCTTCAGACAAATTAATCTTATAAAATTCCTCATTGTGCGGCAAAACCATCTGGAAATCCGATAGAGACGAAATCTTGACGTCCGCCCCGGTGAGATTCCAATCAAGGATATGTCCTCCGCCTTTGCGGTCCTGGGTAATAAAATGAAAGTGGTAGGCTGGAAGATTTAATCCCTGCATATAATCCGGAAAGCGAAACCCGACAATCGTTCCCTGGACGTTTTGAAACTCGAAAACCGGTTGTGTCTTCACCACCTCCGTTAAATTGGGGTAAGGCTTGCTTTGTCTTGGGACACTGCGCGTTTTTATGTAATCGAAAGTTCCGTCGATCCGGACGGCATAGATTAAGTTGGGCGTGGCAAGCAGCGGGTCTAATTTGCCGGCAAATTCCTTAAAAGCAAATGGCCCGTCGAGACGTAAAGTTTTCTCAGGATTAAAAAACGTGATTGAGCAAAACGGCGTTTTCATGTCATCCGTTGCGGGTGAGACCGTTCCATCCGCCTTGATTTGATAGAAGGCGCCGTCGAGTGCAATCATCTCGCCGTCCAGTTCATGGAAAGTGCCGATCCCGAAGTCCCCCTTTTCTTTCAGGGTTTTGAAATCAACCGCCCCTTCCAGGACACCGCCGAGAAGCGCATTAATGGTAGAGACCTGAAACAGGGCATTTTCTTTCTCCGCGGCCTGGAGCACGCCGGAAGAAAGAAAAAGGAGAGACAGCATGAGGGCCAGGGACTTAAACGATTTCAACTCAAACCTCCGGGGATGCTTTACCTTCGTTCAACGCCTGCGGCCGAAGATGCGCAGCAGGAACAAAAACATATTGATGAAATCAAGGTAAAGCCTTAAAGCGCCGAGCACAGCCAGCTGTTGTGTTGCGCCTGCGCCGCCTTCCTGATGCATGAGTTTCAAGCGCTGGGTATCATAGGCCGTAAGCCCGATAAAAACCGCAAGGCCGGCGTAAGTCACAAACCAGTAAAGCACAGGAGAGCGAAAGAAAATATTCACAACACTCCCGATAAGAACGCCGATCAATCCCATAAATAAAAAACTTCCGATCGAAGTAAGATCGGATTTTGTCATCCAGCCGTAAGCGCTGACAGCCGCAAAGGTTCCGGCCGTCACGAAGAAAGTGGAAGCAACCGAAGCTTGGGTGTACACGAGAAAAATAAACGAAAGGGTCAGGCCGTTCAGTCCTGAATACACAAGAAATCCCGTAATCGCCGTGGCGGCAGATATTTTAAGGATTTGCGAGGATAACCAGAAGACAAGCCCAAGTTCGACAAGCATCAGGATGAGAAACCCTCCGCCGGCCAGCGCACGAATCATTGCGGGGTTTTGGGCTGTCCATATCGCCACAAGACCTGAAAGCGCAAGGCCTGCCGCCATCCACTGGTAAACACGCTGAATAAAAGTCTGTTCCGTACGTTCAAACGAATAAGCATCCTGCTTTTCAAGATTCATGACATCCTCCTTGGTTATTCTTTGGTCCAGGTTTTTTGCAGCGCTACCGTGCGTTCGGGACAGGAATCTTCAACCTGCGTATAGCGAAGGCCGTCTGCGCCGAGCGTATAGTTATAAACGCCCGACACGGACCGGCATTTCGCATCGAGCTTGCCGGAAACATCCTTGAATTGGATGCGTTCCCCTTCAAGGCGGTAGATCCCTGTAATATCTTCGGTGCCGTCAGCACCCAGATCAACCCCAAATGTCTGGTCGGGCCGGTAGGTCAGGGCGATCGTCCCCGGCGCTTCGGTTTGTGTTTGCCACGTGCCAATAAGATCAGAAACGGGCTCACTTAATTTTTCGGCTTGCGTGTTATTAGTGGGTTTATCGGTCAATGCGACGCCGGGTGCAAAACCTGATTTTTCATAACCCTCGTCTTTTTTTGCGATCACATCATGCCAGCCGTCTGTCCAGGAAACCGTGACACTTCCCTCTTTTTCTTCCCACTTTCCGACCTCCCCCGGTCCCCAATCACTTAAAGAAGTTCCGTCAGGATTAAGAACAGCAAAAAAAGTCGCGCCCTCCGAATCGCCAAGCTTCCAGGTCCCTGCAAATTCGGAAGCTGCCTTTTCAACGATTGGAACGGCAGCAGATTCCGGTACCGGCTGAACTTCCGGAGCCAGAGCTGGCGTCTCAGCACTCGCAAAATTTAAACAACTCATTAAAAATAATATTGTAAAAATAGGTCCGACCATTTTCTTCATGAAGCGCCTCCCTGTTAAACAAGTTTCAAGTGTGCCGAGGTATTATAAAGGAAGAACCGTGTTTTGGATAAGACGTTTTAATAGGAGCGGCAGGTCACTTCGAAACTCTTTTCTCTCACCCGTCACAGGGTGCTCAAAAGAAAGCGCATACGCATGAAGCGCAAGCCGTCCCGCGGGATTAGTTTTAGCCCCATAATCCTTATCCCCCGCGACCGGACAGCCAAGATCGGCCATATGCACCCGGATCTGATGCTTGCGGCCGGTTTCAAGGTCAATCTCAAGAAGGGAGTAAACAGGACCTGCTTCAAGCACCCTGTAATGGGTCACCGCGAATTTAGAGTCCGGCGTTTCACGAGGGCTGCTGACCATTCTGAGGATTTTATTTTCTCTTAGGAAACTTGTGGCCGTTCCCTCCTTTTGCTTAAGCACACCCTCCACGATGGCATAGTAGTTCTTGCGGACTTTTTCCCAGTTTTCCTGCATCTCGAATTTCACATCCTCATTTTTAGCAAAAACGATGAGCCCGGAGGTATCCCGGTCAAGCCGGTGCACAATAAAAATTTTTTTCTGCAATTTAGGTTTTTGCGCGTGGCTGTGGCGGCGGGAATGTTCACGGGCTCTTTCTTTACGGTTTAAATATTCATTCACGGAATAAAAAGCGGTCTGCTTTTGAACTTTCTCCGTGGCAATGGTAAGGAGTCCCGAAGGCTTGTCCGCCACAACAATATAATCATCTTCATAAACAATCTCAACACCCCACTGCGGCTGAATTTGAAATTCTTTTTTTCCTGTCTGAATGGATATTTCGTCACCCGGAAACACAGGCTGTTGATGGCGGGTGGTAACGGCACCATTCACTGAAATGCATTTGAGCTTTAAAAACTGCCGGATGCGGGTCTTCTTTGTGTCCTGAAGCGCCTGAAATAAATAATCAAGCAGCGGACCTTCCTTTTCAACCTTAAAATTCCTCATAAGGAAATCGTCTATTCTTTGTCAGGGCCTTTAAATTTTTTTAAAACAAGCGAGGAATTTTTTGAGCCAAACGCAATCGTATTACAGAGCGCATAATCCACGTCCCGTAAAACCGCATGATTGGGAGTGTAATTTAAATCACAGTCAGGGTCTTCTTCTTCATAATTAATGGTGGGGTGGATCACGCGTTCTGAAAGCGCGGGGAGCGTTGCCATCACACCGGCCGCCCCGCAGGCGCCCTGAGGATGGCCGATCATGGATTTGGTCGCGCTCATTGCAAGATTGTGCGTGCAGCGATCAAAAGCAAGTTTCAGAGCCACCGTTTCCATCTTGTCATTCATCCGCGTGGACGTTCCATGCAAATTAACATACTGAACGTGCCCCGGAAGGATACCCGCATCCGCGAGCGCAAGCGCCATAGCCCGGGCTGATTCCACACCATCCTCGGAAGCCATCACCCGGTGATACGCGTCACACGTGGAGCCGTATCCCGCGACTTCCGCCAGGATTTTTGCGCCACGATTTAAGGCATGTTCGTATTCTTCAAAAACAAAAACCCAGGCCCCTTCCCCTAAGACAAATCCATCCCGTTTCAAATCAAAGGGACGTGAGGCCCGCTCGGGGGAATCGTTAAATGCCATAGAAACGACTTTCATTCTCGCAAAACCTGCCAGAAGTCCCCGTGTTATGCAGGCTTCGGCGCCGCCTGTCACAAGCACTTTCTCGATCCCATTTCTGATGCTATGAAAGGCATAGCCCATCGCATCGGTTGACGAGGTGCAACCGGTCGAAATGACATGGCTCACGCCACGGAGGCCGAGCGAAATTGAAATTTCACTGGAAAGCATCCCCACAAACGAAGAAGAGATACAGTAAGGCGTAAGATGTTTATTCCCCTTTCCGTAATATTCCGCATACTGGCGTTCCGCAAACTCAATACCGCCGCCGCCTGTTCCGATGACGACCCCAACCTCGCGGCTTTTTTCAATCTGCTCAAGCTCTTTTGTAAGGCCCGCCTGTTCCAAAGCTTCGCGCGCCGCGGCTATGGCCATTGGGACAACGCGAGGCACGCGTTCACATTCTTTAGCCGGCAGAACGCTTTCCGGATCGAAGTCCCTTGCCGCGCCCGCAACTTTTGAAGGCAGGTCATTCGCCCAGGGAGCAGAAACAAGTTTCAACCCTGAAACTCCTCGTTTGATATTTTCAAGAAAAACCGGTGCCCCTGTCCCGTAAGGAGTGACAGCACCGATCCCTGTGATAACCACTCTTCTTTGATTCATGAAACGGATTATAGCCCGGCGTCTTTATCCAGACAAGATGGCTTTATCAAGACCCTTAACTTACAACCTTCGAGTTCTGTATTTTTTAGGTCGTTCCTTCTCCCCCTTGGGGGAGAAGGTTAGGATGAGGGGGTAAATCGTGCGATTTGCCCCTCACCCTAGCCCTCTCCCCAGAGGGGAGAGGGAAAATATGCAGAACTCAAGTTACAACCGTTATTTTTAAGAAGGTTTAAGAAAAATTTGGTATGCTTATAGAGGTGAGCCCTATGCGTTCAGTTACGATGCCTTTTCTTGCGGTTGCAGCCCTTTTCATTTTTGCAACTCTCTGGGTTGTTCCCGTCAAAGCCTTCCAAACCCCCGCGTTTATTTCAACGGCCTTCCAAAAAGTTGAAACCAAAATGGAAGCTATGGAAAATTCGGTTTATCTTGATGAAGCCCAGATCAAGCTGACCACAGGCCTTTCTAATGTCCTTGTGGGTTGGTCGGACATCCTGGCAGAACCCGAAGCAGCATTGGAAAATGGAACGAGCCCTTGGAAAGGGCTTGGCAAAGGTTTCGTGGATGCTTTCGCCAACACCTTCGGCGGTCTGATTCAGGTCGTTACCTTCCCTCTCACGCAGCTGGATATCCCGCTTCCCGACGGCGGCGTCGAACTTTAATTTTAGTCATTTTCCGATGCCTACCTGTCCTTGGCTGGCGATTGGTTCCCCTTCCAATTGTGCGGGGTTCAAATTAAACCCTGCACTTCCGGAAGGGGTACGTGTTCCGGTCAAAATCCGCACAAGCAGTATTTGCCGCATTAGGCGGCAAATGCAAGTTTCTGCCGTCATCGTTGCAGGCTGTCAATAGCCGCCACGATGACGTACCTAATCATGGGGATTAGGTCAAAGCAATGCTGAATCACAAAACATTCAGCGTCCTAATGGCGTCCGGTTTTTTACACGGAACTTGGTCAATTTCTAGTTACGAACTTTGTTCAACGGTGGGTTCGGCGGCCAGAAATTTAAAAAGTGATTCATCCTGAAAGAACTTTTCGAGGACTTCGTTAATAGAATCATTAATCTGAGTGCGGTTTGAATCCGCGAAAGGAAGAAAGAATTTTTTCTTTTCAACGCTGCTCCGGTACATTTTTTCATAGGTTTCCGATCCGTTTTTTGCGATGATTTTGATCGCTGATCTGGCGAGAAAACCGCCGCGCATAATCCCTGCAGAGGTTGTATATTTGATGGCGCGGACTTCAACTTTTAACTTAGGAAAGGTGTCAGCGGAATTCGCCTCAAAACCTTTTGCTTTCAGGGCTTCGCTGATTTTTGACCGAAAAACATCCGCAACATCTTGTTCATTCGTGATCAATGCGCCCATTCCATACATATCAGTCCGTCTTCCGATATCCTGGTCTTCCCTTTCATCCACCACTTCCAGACTCACTGGCCGGTTTTGTCCGGTGACGGCCGAAGAAGCCGTATAATGCGGGTCGATCGTTACATCATGGGACATGTAGGCACACCCGCCTGTCATAAGAATGATTACGATGAAGATTAGATAGTTTTCGGGTCTTCTCATTGAATTAATCTCCTTTGTTCAATTTGTTTCTGCATAACGATTTTTGTCTTTCTAAACCTTCGAAGTTACCGAAAACAAAAAAGGCGGGGTTTTTGTCTCGCCTTGTCCAGGTTGCTATCTAAATTTTCTGGGGTCGGTGACCCTCATGATGCGCGGATTATACCTCACCCGCCCCGCTCCCGCCTCTAGCGCCACAAACCCGGCGGAAGCTAAAAAAAGTTTGCTTTTTCAAGCCGCTTTGCGAATTTCTTGGGCTTCGTATTCCGGGAACATGATAATGGCAGGATGCACAGAAAAAGCCCTGGCCAATTGCTCGGCCCGTCGTTTTCCGATTTCAATCCTCTCATTTTCCAATAGGCTGATATTCGTTTCCTGAATCCCCGAACGCCTGGCCAGCTCTTCCTGGGTCCAGCCTTTAAGCTCACGGAGCATACGGATTGTTTCACCTGTTGAAAGCCCGGCATGAGGGGCCGCAGGAATAAAGTCCTTGGGACGATGAATTTTCATTTTTTCCTCCTAATAGTGGTGGGGCGCAATTTCAAGAACATAGACTGTCACAATATCCCTTTCCACGGAATAGATCACCCGGTATTGCAAGCTTAGCCTGGAAGAACGCTGGCCTTCCCGATCACCCCGCAGTTTTTCGTCATGAAAACCCGGAAATTCCCGCAGCTTCTCCGGACCGTGACGGAAAATAATCGCCTTCCACAGTTCGTATTTTTTGACAATCGCGGCCGGCAGCTTGCGGCAGACCTTACTGATGTCACGATGTTCCTCAATACGCCACATATTATTAAATATAATATGTTATTATATATAATAAGTCAAGCCAAGAGGAAGGGAAAGCGGGCTTCCACGCGGAACTATTTCACAAAAAGGAGGAGGAGCGCGGTCACGAAAAGGTTGGCGAGGGAGAGGGGGAAAATACCTTTCCAGCCAAGGTCCATGAGCTGATCGTAGCGGAAGCGCGGCAGGGTCCAGCGGATCGTCATGAAAAGCCAGCAAAAGGATATCACTTTAAAAGTAAAAGAAAAAATTTGTAACACCACGACTGCAAGATGCGGGAGCGCCAGGACAGCCCCCCACGGAAAATGAAAACCATCCCGCAATAAATACGGGACCTGCCAGCCGCCGAAAAATAAAGTGGTGGCAAGCGCCGCAATCATGATGGTTTCAATAAAATCCGTGAAATAAAACATGCCGAATTTCATCCCGCTATATTCCGTGAAATAACCTACGATTTCGGATTCCCCTTCCGGGATGTCGTAGGGAATGCGTTTGGTTTCCGCCAACCCTGCGGCCAGGAAAAGCAAAAATCCGAGCGGCTGAAGAAGGACACCCCACAAGGGAATCCAGCCAAAAAGCAAATGCCCCTGGCCACGCACAATGGTTTGTAAATCCACGGATTGATAAATCATCACGATCCCGAGGATCGTGGTGCCAAGCGTGATTTCATAAGCAAGCATCTGGCTTGAAGCACGCATCCCGCCAAGAAAGGCGTAGTTATTGTTGGATGAAAAGCCTGCGAGCACCACCCCGTAAACACCCATTGACATGACAGCAAAAATATAAAGAAGCCCTACGTTGATCGGCGCAACTTGAAGAACGATTTCCTCGCCTTTCCAGATTAGGACATCCCCAAAAGGGATGGCCGCAAAGCCGACAATGGCAAACGTGAGTGAAAGAAAGGGCGCGAGGGTATGAAGGAACTTGTCCCCGAAAGGAGGGATATAGTCTTCTTTGGTGAACATTTTGATAGCATCAGCAATGGGGTGAAAAAGACCGAGCTCATTAATGGGGCGGAGAAGCCAGTTAATCGGGGCGGCCCATTTCCAGGGCAGGGTGATAAAGGCGCGGTTCGCACCGATCCGGTCCTGCATGAGCGCACTTTGCTTGCGCTCAATCCACGTGTGCAGCGCCGCAAAGTTAATGACCATAAACAACACTAAGCCGGCGAGTATAAGAGTAATCATTATAAAATATTGGCGTCCTGTTCAAGAGCCGGGATCGTCGGAGCGGCCATAGAACGGATATCGCTGCCGCCCGTCCCTAGCTTTTCGTACGTCATGCCTTTAAAAAAATCCACATTCAGGACCAGCGCCTTAAAAATTTCTTCCGTCCGATCAAAATGAAAATGAATGCCAAGCTCCCGGGCGAGCGTGACTAAAATCCGCCATTCCGGCTCGGCCTCGCCAAGCGGCTCAAGAATTTTTTCAAACTTCTGGACCCGGCCTTCGAAATTGGTAAAGGTCCCGTCCTTTTCAATAAAAGTCGCCGAAGGCAATACAAATGAAGCATATTCCGACATGAGGTTATGGTTAGATCCGATAAAAACACTCCACTCCAGTTTCTGGACCGCCTGTAAAACTTTTTTTTCCTTAAGGCCGGTTAAAATATCCGAACCAAAAACTACAATGCCTTTCATGAGCCCTTTTTCGCAATCGGCCAAAAATGCGTGGATTTCTTTATCTTCGGTTGCGAAACCCAGCATCTCGGCTCCTTTGGAATTTGGATTTTTATCCGCGCGGATCAAAAAATCATCCTGAAAGCCGGGCGGGCTACCGGGAACTAGAAAGACATTTTCTATTTTAAGTTTATCTTTAAATAAATTTTTCGCAAGGAACAGTTCTTCATTGGAAAGCTGGGATGATAAAAAGACACCGAATTTATTTTTGGCGGAGGTCAAGCCATGCGCGACCTCAGGCAAAATTTTATGCCAGGTGAGCTCTTCCACCTTGCCCAGGACGCGTTTGAGGGGCATAAGAATCCGGTTATAATCGTGAAACTTATAACCGTAACGGCCTTCGTCGCAGATCCACCACTTGTTGACATTTTCATTAAAGCGGGGTTTGATGCGCATCACCCGGTCGCCTTTGGTGTGGTGCGGCCGGTCCAAGTTATATTGCACCTGAATATTGCATCCACGGGCGCATCCGGTGCAAATAGAATCCCCGGACTTAAGGTACCAGACGCGCATCTTGAAACGGAAATCCTTATCTGTCAGTGCGCCCACGGGGCAAATATCCACGACATTGCCGGAATAGGGATTCTTGAGTTCTTTTCCAGGGAATACGGTGATTTCACCGTGGTCTCCGCGGTTGACGATCCCAAGCTCAGAGGTTTTTGAAATTTCATCCGTAAACCGCACGCAGCGCGAACAAAGAATACAGCGCTCGGCATCAAGCATCACCGTGGGGCCAAGGGAAACAGCCTTTGGTTTCTTGACCTTGTTTTCATTCACACGGCTGTCGTAAAGGCCGTGCTTCATATAATAGTCCTGGAGCCAGCACTCGCCCGCCTGGTCGCAGACCGTGCAATCCAGCGGATGGTTCACCAAAAGAAATTCCAAGATATGCTGGCGGGTCTTAAGGACTTTTTCGGTGTTCGTGCGAACCACCATGCCGTCCATTGCTTCCATGTGGCAGGCAATCTGAAGTTTCGGCATTTTTTCCACTTCAACAAGGCACATGCGGCAGTTGCCGGCAATGGAAAGGCCGGGATGATAGCAGTAATACGGAATATCGGTTTCGAGCTTCTTGGCAGCTTCGATAACCCGCGTTCCCTTGGGAACTTCTATTGCTTTTCCATCAATAGTAAGTCTGGGCACTTCCCCTCCTTTACATGATACTCAAATTCTTCCCGGAATTTCGTGGGGTAACTTCTTAACGGCATGGCCGCTCCGTCCGCAAGAGCGCAAATCGTCGTCCCGCCCATAAAGGAACAAATATCAAGAAGGGTTTCAATATCCTTGCCCCGCCCGCCGCCTTTGGCAATCCGCTCCAGGATCCGGTGAACCCAGCCTGTCCCCTCGCGGCAGGGCGAGCACTGCCCGCAGGATTCGTGCGCAAAAAAACGCATCGTGGCAAGAAGTGCTTTGACCATACAGGTTGTTTCATCCATGACAATGACACCGCCGGACCCGGCCATAGTTCCTTTATTGCGGAGCTGGTCAAAATCCATTCCTATATCAATTTCATCCGCCGTAAAAATGGCAGCAGACAACCCTCCGGGAACAACGGCTTTTAATTTCCGGTCTTCGCAAATGCCGCCCGCGTGCTCATAAATAATTTCACGCAAAGAAACGCCAAGCGGCAGCTCATAAACACCCGGCTTTTTAACATGCCCGCTCACACTGAAAAGCCGCAGGCCGCCATTTTTATCCGAGCCCAACTTTGCAAACCATTCAGCCCCGCGGTTCACAATATAAGGAACGTAGGAAAGCGTTTCCACATTATTGATGACGGTTGGGCACCCGAAAAGTCCCACCACTGCAGGAAAGGGCGGCTTGAGGCGCGGAAAACCTTTTTTGCCTTCCAAAGATTCAAGCAGGCCTGTTTCCTCCCCGCAAATATAGGCCCCTGCGCCCCGGTGAATCACTAAATCAAGATCGTAGCTCTTACCGAAAATATTCTTGCCCAGAAACCCTTTTGCGTAGGCTTCTTCCACGGCTTTTTTCAATTTTTCGTAAGGCTCCACATATTCCCCGCGGATATAAATATAAGCCTTATGCACGTTATTGGCATAAGCGGCAATGATAATGCCTTCAAGCAAAAGATGGGGAACGTGGAAAATAATATACTTATCCTTAAAAGTGCCAGGCTCCCCTTCGTCGGCATTGACTACCAAATAGACCGGCCGGCCGGTATTTTGCGGGACAAAGCTCCACTTCATTCCGCAAGGGAATCCTGCACCGCCCAGCCCTCGGAGGTTCGATTGCTTGACAAGGTCAATGACCTCCTTGGCCTGATATTTTTCAAAGACCGTGCGCACAGCTTTATACCCGCCGTCGGCAAGGTAATCGGTGAGGAAGAAAGTTTTACCCGGAATAAAATATTTTGAAATCAGCTTTTCCATTTTCAAGTTCTGGCCTGGGGCTTGCAGCCTGTTGCCTGAAGCAATTCGTCTATCTTTTCCTTCGTTAACGGCCCAATATATTCCTTATCATTCAACTGCATCATCGGAGCGATCTCGCACGCGCCAAGGCATTCCACGGTTTGAATCGAAAATTTTCCGTCCGCCGTTTTTTCGCCGGGTTTAATTCCCAGTTTTTCCTGAAGGTGTTTGACCATCTCTTCGCCCCCAAGCAACGCACAAGTCAAAGTACGGCACACCTGAAAACGTGTTTTGGCTTTGGGTTCGCTATAAAATAACGAGTAAAACGTCATGACCTCGCGCACATTAATGGCCGGGATTTCAAGGTAGTGCGCTGCGGCTTCTTCCATTTCAAGCGTGATATGGCCATAATGTTCTTGAAGAAGCCTTAAGATTTCGAGAATCGACGCCCGCCTGGTCTCATATTGAGCAACAATGGCATCTGCTTTGATTTTGATTTCTGGAGTAAAAATTGTATTCACCGGTCCATCTCTCCGCCGATCATATTGATCGAACCAAAGGTGGGAACAATATCGGCAAACATGCTGCCATTAATCATGAGCGGAAGCGCTGCCATAATGACAAAACAGGGCGGCCTTACGCGCACGCGATAGGGTTTATCGGTTCCGTCACTTACCACATAAAACCCAAGCTCGCCATTGGCCCCTTCCACCGGAAAATAAACCTCACCCTTCGGAGGGCGGATGCCGTGACCCATCATCATCATCTTAAAATGATTCATCAGGCCTTCAATATTCGTGTAAGTATCTTCTTTCGGGGGCAACGCAATGCGTTTATTGTCCGTTTCAATACCGGCATAATTTTGTTTGTGCGCTCCCTCTAAGGTGGGGTCCACCGCCGCCGTTTGTCCCGTCAGCCCTTCAATAAGCCCGCGCTTTCCCTGATCCGCCATTTCACCGGCCGGAATCACATTGCCTTCCGTATCCAGAAGCACCGGGCCCTCAGGCATCCCGTGAAGCGCCTGTTCCACAATCCGCATACTTTGCTCCATCTCTTCCATCCGGCAGAGGTAACGGTCGTAATTGTCCCCGTGTTCCCCGACGGGGATTTCAAAATCAAACCGGTCATAAACAAGATAGGGTGTCGCGCGGCGGACATCATAATCCACGCCCGTGGACCTTAAAAAGGGTCCTGTAATCCCGTAGGCCAGCGCGTTTTCTCTAGAAATGATGCCGACATCCTTCATCCGGTCTACAAAAATCCGGTTGCGCGTCAAAAGCTCGTCGACTTCTTTTAGGATTTTGCGGGTTTCTTCGATGGCATTGCGGCATTTATCTCCAAAACCCTGGGGCAAGTCCGCTTTGACTCCACCCACCCGCGTGTAAGAAATCGTGAGACGCGCGCCGGTGACGTCCTCGATAAGTTCGTAAAGAAATTCACGGGCCTTGATCATATAAAGGAAGACGGTAAAGGCGCCAAGTTCCATCGCGGAAGCTCCAATACAAGTCAAGTGATCCGTAACACGGGAAATTTCGCTCATGATCACGCGGATATATTTGGCGCGTTCCGTAATCTCAAGGCCAAAGAGTTTTTCAATCGCAAGGCAATAGCCCACATTATTGATAAGGGGCGACACGTAATTGAGCCTGTCCGTGTAGGGAATGACCTGCAAATAGCCGCCCTGTTCTGCGGATTTTTCAAAGGCCCGGTGCAGATAGCCGATTTCAACGTCCGAACTCACAATTTTTTCGCCATCAAGCTCCGCAATAATGCGGACAATGCCGTGCATGGCAGGATGCGAGGGCCCCACATTGATAAGCATTGATTCGGTACGTGTTTTTTTAATCTCGGGCGTGGTCGTCATTAGTTTTTGGGTCCGATCAAAGGCTGCCGCTTGTTGTAGGGATAGTCTTTGCGCAAGGGGTGGCCTGAAAATTCTTCATACATGAGAATCCTTTTTAAATCAGGATGCCCTTCAAAACGAATGCCGAACATGTCCCAAACTTCGCGCTCAAACCAGTTGGCCACCGGCCAAATTTCCGTAAGCGAGGAAACCGTTGGAGTTTCCTCTTCCACGCGGACCTTGAGGCGGAGCCTGTGATTTTTAGCCGTCGAAAAAAAATGATAAACCACTTCAAACCGAGGGTTCCATTTCAGGGCAAGGCCGTCAACCGCCGTAAGATCCATCAGCACATTCATGTCAAACTGGGAATCACGTTTGATAAAATTCGCCAGGCGCAGAAGGGCTTCCGGTTTAATCACCGCGGTTTCATCACCGCGAAAATCGTGCAGCTCAACCACATTCTCCGGCCACCGTTCTTTTAATTTTTCATGAAGTTTCAGCATGAATATTAATATTCCTGTTTTTGCTTTTGAATTTTTTCCTGAAGCTTAATAAGGCCATCCAGAACATTCTCCGGCCGCGGGGGACATCCGGGGATATAAACATCCACGGGGATAAGCGTGTCAATCCCCATCACCGTGGCATAATTATCATAAAATCCGCCCGTGCAGGTGCAGACCCCGAACGCCACCACCCACTTGGGATCTGTCATCTGATCATAAATTTGCTTCAACACCGGGGCCAGTTTATGCGAAATGGTTCCGACCACAAAAAGGACATCCGATTGACGGGGAGAAAACCGGGGAAGGCCCGCGCCAAAGCGATCCACATCGTAATGCGAGCAGGCCGTGGCCATATATTCCATCCCGCAGCAGGCCGTCACAAAGGGGTACTGAAAGATGGAATATTTACGCGCCCATCCGATCATGTCATTGATCGTGGAGGTAAAAAAACCCGTGCCCTCGTTTCCTTTCATCGCCACTGAAGCGCTCCTTTTTTCCAGGCATACAGAAACCCAAGCACAAGAATCGTCAGAAAAAGCATCATTTCAACAAAGCCAAATAACCCAAGTTTGCGGTAAACGACGGCCCAGGGAAAAAAGAAAATCAGTTCGACGTCAAATAGCACGAAAAGCATTCCCGCAAGATAAAACCGGATAGAATGCCGGCCCGTCGGCAGTTCAAAAGGTTTTTCACCGGACTCAAAGGGCATATTTTTTGCAGGGTTGGGTTTTCGAGGGCCTAGCTTCGCGGCGAGAAACAAAAACAGGAGCGAGACGATTCCCGCCAGCACAAACATGATCAAAATTCCAGAGTAGTGTTGCAGCATAAATACCGCTTTTCGTCAAGGGACCTCGCTCCGCTCGGCCACCTGTCCGTGGTCGGTCACCACGGGCAGGTACTGCTCCAGAAACCCCGGGCAAGCCCGGGGCATCTTCCGCTGTGAAGCGTGAGGCGGATCCTTGCTTCACCTTTTTTTAGTTCATCATTCCCTGAAGCCGCACTATCGCTTTTTGCGCCAGGGTATATTGGGGGTTTTCGCGCAGGGAATTCTGATAATTAAAAGAGGCCTTTTCCCAATCTCCCTTCTTCTCCCAAATCCTGCCCAGATTGTAGTAGGGATAACAATAGGCTTCGTAACGCTTGGCCTGGGTTGCCTTTTCAAGCCACGGAATGGCCTGGTCAAATTCTCCTTTTTCAATCAGGTAGGCACCAATGTCGTTGTAAGGGTTTCCATATTCAGGATCAAGCTCAATGGCCTTCCGGCATTCCTCGATGGCGTCATCAAAACGCCCCTGGTAGCTGTAAGCCCACCCAAGAAAAGTATGGGCCTCCGCCGTGGGGTAAAGCTCGATCGATTTCAGGTAAAGATCAATGGCCTCGGCAAGCTGGCCTTCAGACTGTTTTTCGTAGCCTTCCTGAAAATAACGCTGAGCCTCGTTACGGTAAAAACTGTCCGCCTCTCCCATGGGATAAATTCCCTCGTCAAAGTGATATGGATTGTCTTCCGGCATGTTCCTCCTAAAAATAAGGACGCATTATATCGTTTTGTCCTCCAATTCGCCAGGGAATGATTTTCCAAAGATTCGCAATTGATTTAAGTGGGAGTGGAAGATACCATACCCTCGTTATGCTTCGCGAACGGTCCCACAAAAAAGAAATTCTGGATCTTGAAACGCCGCCGGTGGACGAGGTCTTTGAAGCCTACCGGCTGATTGCCTGCGTGAACCGTTTCCTTTGGGGAACGGATGTCATTTTAGGGCATTTTAAAAAGTTTGCCCGGCAATGGGATAAAAATAAAACGATTTGGATCCTTGATGTCGGTACCGGATCCTGCGATATCCCGAAGGCCATTGTCCGGTGGGCTAAACCTAAGGGGTACAAGATAAAAATCGTCGGCCTTGATCTTAGCAGCGAAGCCCTGGCTTTTGCGCTGGAAAACGTCAAGGCGTATCCTGAAATTTCTCTTGTCCGGGGTTCGGTGTTTTCGCTTCCCTTTCAGCAACAAAGTTTTGATTACGCCATTTCGTCGCTTTTTTTTCACCATTTAAGCGATGATGAAATCCCGTCCGTTCTGAAATATATGGATGAACTCATTCGCAAGGGGCTTGTTATTAATGACCTCTTGCGGCGCTTCCGAGCCTACCTCTGGATTTCCTTTTTTTCATTGTGGACGAAAAACCGCATCTTCAAAACCGATGCCCCGTTGTCCGTCCTTCGGGGTTTTAAGCCTAAAGAAATAGAAGCCTTGATCAAGAAGTCAGGTTTAAACTACCTCAAGTTTCATTACCACTTTGCTCACCGGTTCGCTATCGCCGGAGAAAAAAGATAATGTTTTGATGCACACCTATGATTGTATCATTGCAGGCGGCGGTCTTGCAGGAGCGATGGCAGGCATTCTCCTCAAAAAAAAAGGATGGAAGGTGCTCATTCTTGAAAAATCCCGCTACCCGCGCCAAAAAGTCTGCGGCGAGTTTCTATCCCCGGCGGTTCTTCCTTTGTTAAAGCAAGCGGAGGTTTTACATCTGCTTAAAGAAAATTCTGCAAACGAAATCGATACCGTTTCCTTGTTCTGGCCTTCGCAAAAACCCATTCACACCCAACTTGCGGTCTCTTCACCCGAACCCTTTTCCGCTTACGGAATCTCAAGAGAGACGCTGGATGATGCATTGCTTCAGGAAGCCCAAAGGCAAGGGTGTACGGTTGCTCAAAACCAGGAGGCTGTAAGAATCGAAAAAACGGAGAATAACACTTCTCCATTTTCCGTTCACGCAAGGAATTCCTTCCAGGCTGAAATAGGTTACTCAAGCCGCCTTGTGATTAACGCCGCGGGAAAACAAAACCGGTGGGAGGATCAAAAGAGACAGAGAGGGCCCAGGTATTTCGGATTCAAAGCTCATTTCAGGAATATTCCAACCGGCCGTGCCACGGAACTTTATTTTTTTGAAGGCGGCTACCTCGGAATCCTCGAAGTCGAAAACGGGCTTTCAAATATCTGCGGTAAGGTTAAAGAAAAACAGCTTAAAGAAACTCAAGGCAACTTTGATCTTCTTTTAATAAATGCCTGCCGGCAAAATCCGGAATTGGCCGTGCGTATGAAAGAAGCGAAACGCGAAAGCGACTGGGTTTCCTGCGGCCCTTTGGCCGAAGGGTTCAAACAAGGATACAAAAACGGGGTTTTTTACGCCGGAGACGCGGCTTGTTTCGTAGAGCCTTTCCTGGGGCAAGGGATGACGCTCGCCCTGGCAAGCGGATTTCTTTTAAATGCTGTTTTAACACGACTTCCGAAGGATGAAAACGAGCTAAACCAGCAGGGAGATATTTACGAGAAAAACTTAAAGGTGTTGTACCGTTCTAAAATGAATCTCGGCCGGTTTTTTAATCCTTTTGGATTTTCCTTAATCTTAGGCTTTTTTCTGCGCCAATTTTTTTCGATGTTCCCAGCCGCTTTGGATTCTCTTCTTCAAAAAACTTGTGCGCTTCATGAAGAAAAAAGTTCGCTAAAAAACTGTTTCATCATCCCCCAGGAACGCTTGTCCGCAAGCGCGTTATAAGCCGCGCCTTTAGATTTGTCACTGCCGGCCTCAGGCACTGTGAAACTGTGGACGGCATCTCCAAACATCACAAGCTGCCAGTCGGCACCTGCCTTGCGCATCTCTTCCTGAAAGACAAGCACCTTTTCATTGCCGACAAAGTTATCATCGGCTCCGTGCATAACAAGTACTTTGGCTTTAATCACTCCGGGCGCGGCCGGCAGGGGGGCATCAAGGCTTCCGTGAAAACTCACGACCCCCTTCAGGTCAAAACCCGCGCGCGCCATTTCCAGCACCGTGGTTCCCCCAAAACAATAGCCGATCGCCGCCGTGTTTTGAGGATCCACATGAGGATTATTTTTTAAAATATCAAAGGCGGCTTTCGCGCGCTGACGCATGAGATTGCGGTCGCTGCGATAAACTCCCGAAAGCTTGCCTGCCTCCTCATGGTCTTTGGCGTAAATCCCTTTGCCGTACATATCTACAGCAAAAGCCACGTAGCCGAGCTCGGCAAGCTCGTCTGCCCGTCCCTTCGCATAATCATTCAACCCTTTCCACTCATGCACCACAATAATCCCCGGCCGCTTTCCCTCGATCGCATCATCATAGGCAAGATATCCTTCAAGCAGGGTTTCGCCGTCCTTATATTCGACCGCTTGCGTCACCACCGCTGCAAAAGACACCGTTTGAAAAGAAACCCATAAAAAAATAACGGCCAGGCATTTCATCATCAACCCCCTATTTTAGGTGCAGGTTTTTTTGTGCTTTTAGGTTTTGGGGCCGGAAGGGGGTTCGCCTTTTTGGCCGCCGGCTTTTTAGAAACCGTTTTGGTTTTTGGGGAGGGGCTTTTGAGTTTTTTTACAACGGGTTTTTTCGTAATTGCTTTTTTCACCGGGGGTTTTTTTGCAGGTGTTTTTTTCTTTGTCCCTTGAGAAGGCTTAGGTTTCACGGCAGGTTTTTTTTTAACGGTCTTGGCCTTCTGAGCCGGGCTCACTTGCGCCTTTGTCTGCCCTACATGCCGGCGTTTGACCTTGCCTTCTACCGCTCGAATCCGCCTTTGCGCACGGGTTTTTTCTTTCGAAGTCATTTTTTCAGCCACAAGCGTTGAAATCCCCTGCTTTGGAATCTGCGTTTTCTGAAATTCCTTAAGGACTAAAGGCGTCGGACGCCGCTTGCCTTTTTCATCAAAACTGAAAACCTGAACCGGCGAGGAACTAAAATTGTATACATCCGCAACCTCATGGCGGTAAACGGCTTCATAAGCGGATCCCTGCACCACTGCAACATTGACGGGTGTTGAAAGTTGAAAGCTTGTTCCTCTAGGGATTTTTGCAACCTTTGCGAGCACGGCCCCGTCTTTAATAAAAAGATGCTTGGGAGAAAGCGACCGGATCTCCACAAAAGAATTTTCCTCGAGGGTTGTCACCTGATTCCATTCCGGGTCATAAGCAAGGCGCACCTGGGCATTTTCCTTTACTTCAACCGCATCTCCTGTTTTTAAAACATCTCCTTTTCGCAAGGGATGGTGCCAAATATTTTTATTATTAAGGTACGCTTTGCCGTGAACTTCGGTGACTTCACAGGTGGGGTTAGCGCCCCATACGGCGGCAATTTTGAGAGCGAAAAAAAAGGAGAGAAATGCAAAACCAAATTTCCTCATCGGGTCACCCGTACCGCGCGATTAATACCCCATGCGGACATGTAGAAAATCTTTCAGGGAGGAGGCTTGATAATAGGGGTTATTTTTCTTCTCATCCGCGAGGGTGGAGGTAGGCCTTTGGGCATAATTGTGACCCGGCAAAAGAATGGTCCGGTCATCCAGCTTGGCAAGGCGCACGAGGCTTTCGTACATCTGGGCCGGGTCGCCGCCCGGAAGGTCACACCGGCCGCAGGCATTAATAAAAAGGGTATCCCCTGACACGAGACGGCTTTCGGCAAGAAAACACTGGGAACCGGGAGTATGGCCGGGCGTATGAAGAAACGTAATTTCAAGATCCCCTACGGAAAGCTTGTACCCCGAATCGACTTTTTCAATATCGCTTGTCATGCCTTTAAGGAAGGACGCTTCATTTTTATGCACGTAGATTTTACTTTTGGTCTTTTCAAGCAGTTCTTCGACGCCGTTACAGTGATCAAAATGGGTGTGGGTAATGAGGCCCCCGATCACTTTCATTCCATCCTGCTCTGCCGTGCGAAGCACCTGGTAGACATCCCACGCCGGATCCACCATCACGCAAACCTTCGCTAAAGCATCCCCGATGAGATAAACAAAATTTTCCATAGGGCCCACTTCAAGCTGGCGCAAGTAAAGGGAGGAGGCTTCGGTCATAAATGCGCTTTTAATGCCTCAAGAAATTCTTCATCCAGCCTAAATCCAAGCTCTTCAGCTTTCACTGCATTTTGGGCTGCAAGATCATACTGTCTTCTTTCATAATAAACAATGGCCAAGAGCCCGTAGGCATCTCCCAAACCGGGGTTGATCTGAAGCGCTTCGCGAAGGGATGCTATCGCGTTTTCAAGCTGTCCCTGCTTGGCATAAATGAGTCCAAAATTATACGAAGGCTTCCAGCGGCGGGGGTCGGGCGGAGTTATTTTCAAGTAAGCGGCCGCGGCTTTCTGATTCCAGCTAATCGCTTCCTCAAGCATTCCTTTTTCCTCGTAAGCCCAGCTTAAATCCGCCAGGAGATTCGCGTGGCCTGGATTTTTTTCCAAACCCTCTTTAAAAAAATCAATGGCTTCATTCCATCTTTGCTGAAATGCCGACGCCGCGCCAAGCCCCCACAGCACGTCCGGGTCATTCGGGATCAACTGCCTGGCCTCCTCAAAGCGTTTCCTGGCAACTTCCCAATCCCCCTGGTTTAAGTTTTTCCAGCCCAAATCCAAAATGGCCTTGCCCGCAGCTTCATCACTTCCGTATTTCGCAACGGCTTCCGCAAGAAAAGGACTCTTAACACTTTCCGCAACAGCAATCGGCGCAATCCCTAAAAAGAAAAAAAACAAAAGAAGGGTCCTATTAGAAAATATACTCATTTTGTCTTTTTCCTTTCTTCCGGAGGAAGGGTGTTTTGATAAAAAATAACCTCGATTTTTGGCGGGTCCTGCAATAACCTCCGTGATATTTCTTTGAAAGAAGCGGGGATTTCAGGGTAAAAAGCATCGCCCTCATAGTCCGCGTCGATTTGGGTAAGGTAAATCCCGTCCATCCGCGAAAGGGTTTCTTTAAAAATTTGAGCTCCTCCGATAATAAAAACTTTGGGTGTTGCGACATGCTGAAGGGCCCTCTCGAAAGAACTAAAAAAACGGACCTCCCCCTGATTACTTTTTTGTGTCAGGCTCAAAATAAAATTTTGCCGTCCGGGAAGGCGTTTTCCAAGGCTTTCAAACGTCCTGCGGCCCATAATGACCGTGCTTCCCATCGTAAGCTCTTTAAAGTGTTTCATGTCGGAAGAAAAATGCCAGGGAAGCTGGTTGTCTCTTCCAATCACACGGTTATGGGCCATTGCCACAACATGATAAAGTTCCATAATGCGAGATTATACCGCCACAGGAGCCTTAATGGCAGGATGAGGATCGTAACCCTCCAGGGTGAAATCTTCGTATTTGAAATCAAAAATATCTTTCGTTTCGGCATTAAGACGCATCCAGGGCAAAGAACGTGGTTCCCGGCTTAGCTGAAGATTCACCTGCTCGCGATGATTCAGATAAATATGTAGGTCGCCAAAGGTATGAATAAATTCGCCGGGTTTGAGGCCTGTGACCTGGGCCATCATCATGGTAAGGAGCGCGTAGGAAGCAATGTTAAAAGGAACTCCGAGAAAGGCATCCGCGCTCCGCTGATAAAGCTGGCAGGATAGCTCTCCCTCAAGCACATAAAACTGGAAAAACGCGTGGCACGGCGGCAATTTCATTTGATCGATTTCTCCCACATTCCAGGCACTGACAATCAGGCGCCGGCTGTCCGGATGCGTTTTAATCTGATGAATGACTTCCTCAATCTGGTCAATCGTGGTTCCGTCAGGACGCATCCACGACCGCCACTGCTTGCCGTAAACGGGCCCAAGCTCTCCGTTTTTATCCGCCCACTCGTCCCAAATCGTGACCCCGTGATCTTTAAGGAACCGTATGTTCGTGTCACCCCTCAAAAACCACAGAAGTTCATAAATCACGGATTTCAGATGCATTTTTTTTGTAGTCAAAAGGGGGAAACCTTTTTTAAGGTCAAACCGCATCTGGTAACCGAAGGTGCTAATCGTCCCGACACCGGTGCGGTCTTTTTTTTCCTTCCCGTTTTCAAGAATATGTTTCAACAACTCAAGATAGGGTTTCATCAGCCTTTGGGTTGTTCTGGTGTTTTAGGTTCTTCAGGGGCAAATTGTTTATCTTCGATATCAAGCGTTTCAAAATAGTGTGTGGAAATTTTAAAAAGCACAGGCTCGGTTGAAACCTGCAGGATAAAGCTCGACGTATTTTCGGCTTCCTGTCCCTCGCGAATGGCCTTCACGATGATTTCTTTGCCGGTCTCAAGCTTCAATTGCATCTGCCAGACAGGGGTTTCAAATGTAAATCCCTTGGGATCCAGAACCTTGGCTGCCTGGACATTGGCTAATGAAAAGAGAAATTCTTCTATCTTTTCAGAAGCTATTTTGAAGGATACGTCTTTCTTTAGGGATTGCCACTTCTTTTCGTCCCCTTCCTTCACTGCTTCAACGGCCACGGTCAGATTTTCTTTTTCCTTTTGAAAGCGTTTCGCCTCCAATCGAATCACCTGAGAGGTTTCAAAATCAAAGGGGTTTAAAGCCGCCCAGGAATCAGCCGATGGTTTTTGCTCACTAAGACTGCCGTACACTTTCATGGGAGTTAAAAGGTCAGCCTGGGCCAAATAAATGGTATCTGAGTTTTCAAACCTTAGGAAAACAAACCCAGAGTCCGCCTTTTGGGTGCCGATTAAAAAACGGGCCGCAAGCTTTTCATTTTTTTCAAAAAGAGAAACTCTTAGAGCCTGATCGCCGCCAAGCCCAAAATCCCCCAAAAGAGCCGGGTCGTTCGCCCGCACTTCTCCCTTGGCCTGTTGAATTTCTTTAAGGAATTCACCCGCCTTTTTTTGATCAGCGCGGGCATTTGAAAGGCCCGGTATCCGCCATTGGCCGTTTTCCTTGACAAGCTCGACTAATTTTTTATCGGCCTGACTCAGCTCGAGCTTTTCTATGGCCCCGGCATCAAATGAAAAATGAAGCGGAACATACTCCTCTTGGGAAAGTTCTTTTGGTTTTTGAAGCTCTTTAACGCATACGCCAAGAACGAGAACGGCGAAAATAATGCCAAGAAGGACAATTTGTTTTGATTTCATATTTTCTAGCGTAACGTCATTCTGAGTGAAGCGCCCGCCAAACTTCACAGCGTCCGCCAAAATTCTCGGACGGACTCGCCGAAGCATCAGTGGCGAGGGTCCCTCCTGCCTTATGGCGGAAAGAATCTCGGAGAAAGAGATCCTTCGGCCCTCAGGATGACAGGACTTCCAGTGTTTTTAAATAGTTCTGTTTGGAACGGCTGCGCAAGACCATGCGAAAAGTTCCGATTCCCGCGATTAAAAGCGGGATGAGAAGTGTTGTAAAAAACCTCCAGCCCACTTTGGAAGCCGTGGGGATGAGGCCGATGGAACGGTCAATGGGCTGTTTGGACCGGATCGTAACAAGTTCATCCCCAAGCGTCAGTGCATCCACGGCATTCAGAAAAAAGTTTAAGTGCCCGCCGCCTCTTACAAGCTGTTTTTGAAAAGGTGTTGCCGCGCCAATCAAAAGTAATTTTCCCGGCGCCGGAGAAATCGGAGGCAGTACTTCGGGCGAGGATTCTTTTTTCTTTTCAGCCCCAGCAGTGTCCGCCGGTGCCTCGGGCTCCGGAGCAGACCAGGGAGGTGCGGGTTGTCCCGCGTAAACATCGGGAAACACGCCTTCTAAAAGAACGGCCAGAGACAAAGGTCCGTGCCGGCTTTCAGGTTTCAGACGAAAATTTTCTGCTGACAAGGGTTCGCGCTGAAAAGGAACCGTCCACGAGTCCCGGCTTGAAGTTAAAAGGGTTGTGGCTTTTAACCCCTGGGATTTTAACTTGTTTTCATCCACCTGCAGGGCGGATCCCCAAAGGTAAAACATCGATGAGAGTCTTGAGGTAATGGAAAGATTTTCATTCATCTGGGAAGGGGTAATCAGAATCTGGATGGGAAGTTTGACAGGCACTGAAAAATCAAACGGGCCAAGATGCCCGGCTCCGCCGATATTAATCATTTCATGCTGGGAGTCCACCAGGATCGCTTCATCAATCGTCACCCCCCAATTTTTAAGAAGGTCATTCACGCCCGGCTTTTTTTCCACCGGAATGACCTCAAGGCGCCGTCCGGCAGGGGTGTAATCATATTCATAATTTTGAACGGCCAGTAAAACCGAGCCACCACCCGCAAGAAAGCGGCTGATTTCAAAACGCTGCCGGTCGCTAAGCCCCTCGGGTTCGGCAATCATCAAAGTTTTCGTTCCTTCCGGAATAGGCTCTTCTTTTGTGAGCCGGATCCTTGAAATCTCATAGCCTTCATACTGCAAAACTTCAGGTAAAACTTCATAACGATCTTCGCGGTAGTTTCCCGGAATTTGCCCACCTCCAAGCTGGGCCAAAAGGGCGGCCATTTGAGGATCCACGGACTTTTCTTCATAGGGAGCGACAAACGCCACGCGCGGCGTTTCAGGAAGCGTCATCCGGTAGACTTTGGAGAGGGTAAGATATTCCAGCTCATCCAGCGTTTCAGGCATAATCCGCGGGATGATTTCCTCAAGCTTTTCTTTGTAGGCGAGACTGATTGAAGCATAAACCAGCTTTACGCCCACTTCATCCGCTTCAATCGATTGCACCTGAAAGGGCTCAATTCCCTTGCGGGACAACTGCCCGGCAAGCGATTCCTCACCCTTGGGGCTCTCTTCTTCCGTAAGGACATTGGCGGCTTCCATATGAAAAATTTTGTATTGCAATTTTCCGCCGGAAGCGATCCGAAACTCATCCAGCTTGTCCAACACATCCTGCTCCAGGGTTTTCATGCCCGAGGGCATTTTCTCGGCCGGTGAAACATAAAATTTTACGGTCACAGGCGATTTTAATTGGCGCAGGATTTTTTTACTGGCGGGTGAAACCGTATAAATTTTTCCTTCACTCAAATCAAACCGGCCAAGAGGCAGGCCGGATAAAAACCAGTTTCCCATAAAAAAAATACCCGTGGATATTATGCACGCCACTGTAAACATCGTCTTGGCCTTAGGCCGCATCCGGCCCTCAAGCCAGAGCCCGTTTAAAAAAAGAAAAATGCCGGTGCCGAGCAAAAAATAAACCAGGTCGCGGTTGTCAATCACCCCTTTGGCAAAAGAATCAAAGTGCGCGGCTATCCCGAGGAACCGGCGCAAAAGCGTTCCAAGGCCCGGAAGCCAGCCGTCAATCGAGGCCGCCATGAATTCCGTTCCAAGCAAATAAAGGCTGAAAGACACCATCATGGCCAGGATAAAAGCCACAATCTGGTCCCGGCAAAGCCCTGAAATAAAAAGCCCGAGGCTTAAAAAGAAAGCGCCCAAAAACGCGGCCCCAAGATAACCTCCCCAAAGGGCTCCCATATCAGGCCTGCCCAGGACGGCAAGCATCAAAGGGATCGTAAACGTGCCGGCCAGTGCTGCCAGGTAAAAAACGAAACTTGCGATGAATTTACCGGCGACAAGTTCCCCTGTCGTCATGGGAAAGGTAAGAAGCAGTTCCAGCGTGTTTCCTTTTTTTTCTTCAGCCCACAATCGCATGGTGACGGCCGGTAGAAAAACGGCCAGAAGAAACGGCAAGAGCGAGAAAAAAGGGCGCATATCCGCGCGGCCAATCAGAAAAAATTGGGTCATGTAAAGGCCGCCGTTAATCAAGACAAAGATAATAATAAAAATATAGGCAATGGCCGAATTAAAGTAGGCTCCAAGCTCGCGCTTCAGAATGGTAGAAAAATTTGTCCGCGTCATGAGATTTTAAGTGTGTCCCGGTTGGGAACAAGCAGGGAGATGAAAATATCTTCAAGCGTTAAGGGTTCTTTCGTTTCGCCCCTTGAGCGGACTTCGTGAGCCAGTTGTTCTTTCGTGCCGTGGGCAACGATTTTCCCTTCATTGATAATAACGATTCGGTCCGCCATTGCTTCGACTTCCTGAAGGATGTGGGTTGAGAAAACAACGGTCTTTTCTTTGGCAAGGCCTTTGACAAGATCCCGGATCCCGAGGATCTGGAGGGGATCAAGGCCTGAAGTCGGTTCATCTAAAATAAGCACTTTGGGATCGTGGATCAGGGCTTGGGCGAGACCGACGCGCTGGCGGTAGCCTTTGGAGATTTCTAAGATCGTATGCTTCCAAACCTGCCTTAGCCCGCAGGCCTCTTTCACCCAGTCAAGCCGCGTTTTGAGTATCCCTGATCGAAGCCCGCGTGCCTCACCCACAAAACGGAGGTATTCGGCCACCTGCATGTCCGGATAAAGGGGCGCAGTTTCAGGCAAATAGCCGATTCTTTTTCTCACCTCAAGCGGCGCTTCCTGAATATCCAGGCCATCCACAAGCGCTGTCCCTGAAGTCGGGTAAAGGAAGGTGGTAAGAATCCTCATAGCGGTTGTTTTGCCGGCGCCATTGGGGCCAAGCAGCCCCAAAATCTCGCCCGGATTGGCTTGAAAGGAGATACGGTCAAGGGCCACGAAACTGCCGTAATGCATGGTAAGTGCGCGAACATCAATCATAAAAACCTCGTTGGAAAGAGGTTCATTTTAACAGGAGTGTCAAGGATGCGTTCACCTATTTTTTGCAACCTATTTTTTGCAGGGCCTGCCCCGCGTATCACCCGCAAAAAATAGATTTGATAAGAAAATGTGAAAAATAAAAAAAAGGAAAGAGCCAGAGACTCTGACGATCTCTGGCTCCTTTATATACCTTCTAACGGACTAAAATCTATTTCTTGCAGGCGGGACAGACGACAAAATAACTGAGAAGCAGAAGAATCCCGGAAAGCCCCACGATACCGTAGACGACACGGGTAAGGGTTGTCCCAACACCCAAGAGCTGTTCAACCAGATTCATCTGCAAAAGTCCCACAAGGCCCCAGTTCAAAGCCCCGATGATCGCAAACGCACCCACAATCTTACAAAGCAAACAGGCTTGTTTTAGCATATAAATCCCCCTTTTCACTTCTATTTTAAGTTTACCCTATTCTCTTGTTTTTTTGCCCCTTGAATTAAATGCCATTACGGGCAAATTAAACTAAGCCCGCCCCGCCACTTCGCCCGTCTGAGTATTGACCCGCACCGTATCGCCTTCTTCAATATATACCGGCACGCGCACTTCCAGGCCGGTTTCAAGTTTGGCAAGCTTGGTGACGCTTCCCGCGCCTGAATCCCCTTTTTTTACGCCTGGTTCAGCATAACTTACTTTCAATTCCACGTAAACGGGAAATTCCAAAGAAAGCGGCGCGCCGTTATATTTGAGCACTTGAACCGCGGAATTTTCCTTAATATAGCCCTTCACATCCTCAATTTTTTTGACCGGCAGCGCAAATTGTTCGTACGTTGCCTCATCCATAAAATAGTAAGCGTGGGTATCCGCATAAAGAAAATGAGCCGGCACTTTTTCGACGTCGGCCTCCTCAAATTTTTCACTGCTTCGGAAAGTTTTATCAAGCACACCGCCGCTTAAAAGATTGCGGACTCGGGCCTTGATCATCGTGGATGCCCCGCGTGCGGAAGGCGAGGCAAAAGTAACATCAAGCACCGCATAAGGCTGCCCTTCCAGAATAATCATTAATTTCTTCTTAAGTTCGTTCGCTCCAACCAAAGTCATTTTGAATTTCTCCTGCCGTGGGCACTATACCAAATTGCCGCAGTCATATCATCGTCCTCTTCCTGATTCCTGTATGCCACTCACACAAGGTTTTCTGCGGGCGGGACCAGGACAGATTCGATTCTGAAAAAAGAAAAGATATTCAAAGAGCTCCTCAAATATGGAAGGGGTCTCAAAGAAATGCCCCGTAAAGATTATGCTGAGTTTTTAAACAAAGAACTCCAGGATACTGAAATCGCGGCAGAATATCTCAACGCTGCTCTTGAAAGCGGTTCAATGGATGAATTCCTGGTTGCACTCCGGAATGTTGGCCGGGGCACACGGGGGCATCGGAGAATTCTCTGCAATCACGCGGTTGAATCGTCAGAGTATGTACAAAATGCTTTCTGAGAATGGAAATCCAACTCTCGGGAGTCTCCTTCCGCTTCTCAAAGCCTTGGGGATACGTCTAAGTTTCTTGCCTTCTCAAAGAAAGGCTGCGTGAATATAACCCTTAGATTCGAGGGACATCATACCGAATCCCGAATTAGTCGAGTCGCGCAGAGGAATCTCACCTCCACACTCTCACAGATCCGGACGTGAATCTCTCGATTCATCCGGCTCTTATCGTCCAGCCTTCGGTTTATGCAATTCGCATGGTCCAATGGACAAAGAGGCTGGGTGATTGCTTAGCAATCCCCTTCAGCCAATAAGCCACGGACCTTCGCTGATCTCTAAACCTTTTGTATTTCTTCATGCCCTATTTCAAATGTCTTAACATTCGCAATTTATTTTATTGCTTCAATAAACCAAATATTTTCTTTGTGATCTGGCGGTTGATTTCGGCAATGGAGGCGACAAGAGGGATTTCCTTGGGGCAGGCTTTGACGCAATTCTGGGCATTGCCGCAGTCTTCAATACCGCCAGCACCCATTAAGGCGGTAAGCCTTTCATCGGCATTGCCTTTGCCCAAAGGATGATCATTAAAAAGACGGACCTGATTAATGGGCATGGCTCCGATAAAGTCCGACCGGTCATTGACCTGAGGACAAACATCCAGGCAGCAGCCGCAGCTAAAGCAGGTGGATAAAATATAGTTTTCCTGCTGCTCTTCCTGGGATATGCGCGGGCCCGGTCCGAGCGCATGCGTTCCATCAATCGGGACCCAGGCACGCACGCGTTTCAAGCCTTCAAAAAGCGAGGAACGGTCCACCACAAGATCGCGCACCAGAGGAAACTTGCGCATGGGTTCAAGCGTAATCGGCTGATCCAGCTTATCCACAAGCGCGGAACACGCCTGCCGGGCCTTGCCGTTAATCACCAGGGTACAAATCCCGCACACTTCCTCAAGGCAACTTGATTCCCACGCCACGGGCGTGGTCGGGCGCCCGTCAAAAGTATGCGGATTTTTTTGGATTTCCTGAAGGCAGGTGATGATATTAAGGTAGGGCCTGTGGCGAATGTGAAACTCTTCCCAATGAGGTTTTGCCTCCGGATTTTCCTGCCGTTTCACTTTAATAATCACGACTTTTTTCTCAGCCACCTAATATTTCCTCTCTCTCGGTTTTATTAAAGACGTATCGACTTGCTCGTAAGAAAGTTCAGGCCCTTTCGCCGTATATTTTGCGATTGTGGTTTTGAGCCAGTTGGCATCATCGCGGTTCGGGAAATCAGGCTTGTAATGCGCGCCCCGGCTTTCATCCCGCGCCAGCGCCCCGAGCGTAATCACCCGCGCCAGTTCAATCATATTCCCAAGCTGGCGTGCAAAAATAAGTGCCTGGTTACTCCATTTGGAGGCATCGTTGATATTGATATTCAGGTACCGTTTTTTCAAATCCTGAAGGAAGTAATCCGTTTCTTTGATTTTTTTGTTGTAACGGACGACCGTGACGTTATCGGTCATAATTTTTCCCATTTCATCCCAAAGTTTGTAGGGATTTTCCTTACCGTGACTGCGAATAACGTCGTCATTTTTCGCTTCTTCTTTTTTCACCTGCTGGTCAAACCACTTGGAACTTACGGTCTCGGCGTGCGTTTCAAGGCCTGCGGCGTATTCAGCGGCCCGGGCAGCTGCGACGATCCCGCCCTGCAGACAGGAAAGAAGTGAATTGGCGCCAAGCCGGTTGGCCCCGTGATACTGGTAATCGCATTCGCCCGCGGCAAGAATGCCGGGGACATTCGTCATGTGGCGGCTGTCGATATAAATCCCCCCCATCGTATAATGCACCGCGGGAAAGACGCGCATCGGAACTTTGCTGGGGTCTTCATTCATGAATTTTTCGTAAATATCTAGGATGCCTTTAAGTTTTTGCTCAAGGACCTTACGGTCAATATGCGCGATATCAAGATACACAATATCCTGCCCCTCCACGCCAAGTTTCAACTCGCGGCAGACTTTAAAAATCGCGCGGGAAGCAATATCGCGCGGGACAAGGTTTCCATATTTGGGGTACCATTCTTCAAGAAAGTACCAGCGGTTCCCGTCTTTATAAGTCCAGAGCCTTCCACCCTCCCCGCGCACGGCCTCAGAAATTAAACGGTTCTTGTCTTCTCCGGCAATCGCGGTGGGGTGGATCTGAATAAATTCGCCGTTCGCGTACCAAACACCCTGCTGAAAAAGAGCGCCGGCCGCAGAACCTGTGCAAATCATGGAATTCGTGGAACGGCCAAAAATCATGCCGACCCCGCCTGTGGCAAAGATAACCGCATCTCCCCGGAAAGGACGGATCTCAAAGTTATTTAAATGGATACCTATAATGCCGCGCGAAACACCCGAATCGTCGATCACCGCAGATAAAAACTCCCAGCCTTCGTAACGCGTGACACGGCCTTCCACTTCAAAACGCCGGACCTGCTCATCCAGCGCATAAAGCATTTGCTGTCCCGTAGTCGATCCGGCAAACGCGGTGCGGTGAAAACGCGTACCGCCAAAGCGCCTGAAATCAATAAGGCCTTCGGCAGTCCGGTTGAACTGGACCCCCATCCGGTCCAGCATATAAATAAAATTGGGGGCATTGACGCACATATCGCGGACCATAGGCTGGTTGGCCAAAAAGTCGCCGCCATAAATGGTTTCTTCAAAGTGAATTTGCGGAGAATCGCCTTCGCCTTTGGTATTGACCGAGGCATTGATCCCGCCTTGGGCGCAGACAGAATGCGATCTTTTGCACGGCACGATGGATAAAAGGTCAATATCGTAGCCCGCTTCAGCCAGTTTGATCGTGGCCATTAAACCCGCAAGGCCGCCGCCCACCACCACAATTTTAGATTTTCCGTTTGCCATGTAATTAGTTACTCACTGTCTTGAGTCTTGAGGGATGCGTCTTGGGTGAAAAGAAAACTCACAACTCAAGACTTTATTTTTATTTTATTAAATGCACGAGCGAATTCACGCCCACCAAAAAAAGAGTCAATCCCGTCAAAATGCAGATGGCTCCTGACACCTTCTGTGCCCTGTCGCCAATCGTGATCCCCCAACTGATCAAAAATCCCCAAATCCCGTTTGCAAAATGAAACATCACCGCGGCAAGGCCTACGATATAAAACCAGAAAATACGGGGGTCGCTCATAAGCTGGGCCATCCGGGCGTAACTGACTTCGGTTCCATAAAGGAGGTTCACAAACCGCGTGTGGTAGGCATGGTAAAGCACATAAATAAAGGTGAGGATTCCGGTCCAGCGCTGAAGTGAGTAAAGGATATTTCTAGGATAGGGATACCACGCCAGGTTATTTTTCCCTGTAAACATCACATAGAATCCGTAAAAAGCATGATAAAGAATCGGAATATAAATAAAAAAGATTTCAATCCAGATCACATAAGGAAGCGTGCTTAGAAAATGAATTTGATTGTTGTAAGCCTCAGGGCCGTGAATAATAAAGGAATTGGAAAACATGTGTTCCAGAAGAAAAGCCCCGATCGGAAAGATTCCACTCAAGGAATGCAGGCGTTTCAGCCAAAAATGCGGAGAAACTTTGAGTTCGTATTTGTTTTCTGTCATAAGTTTAACAATTGCCGGAGGACGTATTGAAGAATTCCGCCGTGTTGATAATAAGCAAGTTCTACAGGCGTGTCAATGCGGCATCGTACCGTGAATTCTTTGGCGCTGCCTATTTTCACTTTAAGTTTTTTCCCCGGCGCAAGTTCCTTCGCAATACCTTCTATCGTATAAGTTTCTTCGCCGGTTAAGCCTAAAGACTCACGGTTGGTTCCGGCTTCGAATTCAAGCGGCAGGATTCCCATCCCGATCAGGTTGCTCCTGTGAATGCGTTCAAAGCTTTCGGCAATCACGGCCCTGACCCCCAAAAGCGCCGGCCCTTTGGCCGCCCAATCCCGGGAAGAGCCGGACCCGTACTCTTTTCCTGCGATAATGATCAAAGGTGTGTTTTCATTTTGATATTTGACGGCCGCATCAAAAATGGAAATCACTTCGGTTTCGGGAAAATGCCTTGTCACACCCCCTTCCGTCCCCGGCGCCAATAAATTCTTCAGGCGAATATTGGCAAACGTCCCGCGGACCATCACTTCGTGGTTTCCGCGGCGCGCCCCGTAGGAATTAAAATTTTTTGGGTCGACTCCGTGCGACATCAAATATTTTGCTGCTGGGCTGTCTTTGGCAATAGAGCCTGCGGGAGAGATATGGTCTGTGGTGACTGAATCCCCCACCATGACAAGGACCCGGGCGTTATGAATATCTTTGAGCGGAAGCGGTTCGGCTGGCATATTTTCAAAATAAGGGGCTTTTTTCACATAAGTGGATTTTTCGTCCCAAACAAAGGTATGGCCTGAAGGCGCCTTAACGGCTTTCCAGTTTGAATCCCCCTCAAAAACATTCCCGTACTGTTTGCGGAACATTTCTACCTGGATTTTTTCAAGGCACGCCTGAATTTCATCCGTAGAAGGCCAAAGGTCCCGCAAATAAACCGGATTTCCTTTCGGATCTTTTCCTACCGGTTCGCGATTGAAATCCACTTCCATAGTTCCGGCCAGGGCGTAAGCCACCACCAAGGGCGGCGAGGCCAGATAATTGGCACGCACAAGCGGATTCACACGGCCTTCAAAGTTCCGGTTCCCGGATAAAACCGCAACCCCCACAAGGTCTTTTTCTTTAATGGCCTTTCCGATCGGCTCCGGAAGCGGACCGGAATTACCAATGCACGTGGTACACCCGTAACCCACCAGGTGAAAATTTAGTTTTTCCAAATAAGGTAACAGACCGCTTTCTTTAAGGTAATCGATGACGACTTTGGATCCCGGAGCCAAACTTGTTTTTACCCAGGGCTTGACCGTGAGTCCACGTTCAACTGCTTTTTTGGCCACCAAACCAGCGCCCATCATCACCGACGGGTTCGATGTATTTGTGCAGCTTGTAATCGCAGCAATGACCACCGAACCGTGTTTGATTTCAAATTGATCATGACCCAGTTGCACCGTAGCTTTTTCAGCCAGATTACCAAGGTGATCCCCGTGCATGATTTCTTCATAAGGGGCTTCGGAACTTCCGCCTTCTCCAAGCCAGTTCTGAAGGCGTTTTGGGTCAAGCCCGTTGGTTTTATCCTTCATCATATCAAGCAGCGCTTTCCGGAAAGAATACTTGGCTTCTTTTAATAGCACGCGGTCCTGCGGGCGTTTCGGGCCGGCAAGGCTTGGCTCCACTTTGGGAAGGTCCAGTTCAAGTGTATCGGAAAAAATAGGATCCGGAGTTTGTGCGGTGCGGAAAAGTCCTTGTTCCTTATAATAAGCTTCCACGAGTAGAACCAAAGATTCGTCGCGGCCTGAAAGCCGAAGATAATGAAGCGTTTCCTGATCCACGGGGAAAAAACCCATTGTGGCCCCATATTCAGGTGCCATATTGGCAAGCGTCGCGCGGTCGGCCAGAGATAGAAAATCAAGTCCGGGGCCAAAAAACTCCACAAATTTTCCCACCACGCCTTTTTTGCGAAGCATTTGCGTGACCGTGAGGACTAAATCGGTAGCGGTGACTCCTTCTGCGAGCCTTCCGTTGAGTTTGAATCCAACCACTTCTGGAATCAACATTGAAATGGGTTGACCTAACATAGCCGCCTCGGCTTCAATGCCGCCCACGCCCCAGCCAAGCACGCCAAGTCCATTGATCATGGTGGTGTGAGAATCCGTTCCGACAAGCGTGTCGGGATAAGCAACAATTTCTCCGGCCGCTTTTTTTGTGAAAACCCCTTGTGCGAGATATTCCAGATTGACCTGATGGACAATTCCTGTTCCCGGCGGAACAACGCGGAAATCACTAAAGGCCTGCTGACCCCAGCGGAGGAATTGATAGCGTTCAAGATTTCGCTCAAATTCTAAATCGACATTATGTTTAAAAGCTTCTGGAGATCCAAAGGCATCCACCTGCACCGAGTGATCAATCACAAGATCCACCGGCTGAAGCGGGTTGATTTTTTTGGGATCACCTCCGGCTTTAGCCATATAATCCCTCATCGCCGCTAAGTCGACCACACAGGGCACTCCTGTAAAATCCTGCAAGATGACTCTTGCCGGTGTGAAGGCAATTTCTTTGTCCGGTTTCTTTTTCGGATCCCACTTCGCAAGCTCTTCAATGTCTTTTCTGGAAACGCTTTTACCCTCTTCATTGCGAAGCAGATTTTCAAGCAGGATTCGAATGGAAAAGGGCAGGCGGCTTATGTCCCCAATACCCGCTTTTTTCAGGACATCAAGACGGTAAATAATATAGGAGTGGGAACTGCTTTTTAGGATGGAACGAGCGTTGAAACTATTCACAAACTTAACTTCGCGCAGTTTTCGCGAACGTGTTCGGCCGAAGCTTGAAGCGCGGCTCTCTCAGGCTGCGTCAGCTCAATTTCGACCACTTCACGAACGCCTTCACGGCCAAGCCTGGCTGGCACGCCGCAATAAACATCCTTGATACCGTACTGGCCGGTCAGATAAACGCATGAGGGGATCACTTCTCCGCGGTCTTCAAGGATCGAACGCACCATTCGCATCACAGAAGAAGACGGCGCATAAAAGGCGCTTCCGGTTTTAAGGTATTTCACAATTTCAGCGCCGCCGTCCCGGGTTCGCTGATTGATGGCTTCAATCACGTCAGGTTTCAGAAGCTCGGTGATTGGCTTTCCTTTAGCTTTGGTGTGCTCGGGCACAGGCACCATTACATCGCCGTGGCCGCCAAGCACCATTGCCTGGACTTCATTGGGGGCACAGCCAATGGCTTCGGAAAGAAAATAAGAATAGCGTGCGGAGTCCAGCTCACCCGCCATACCGAAAACGCGCTTTGCTTCAAATCCGGATTTTTTCCAAGCCAAATACGTCATCACATCCAAGGGGTTCGTCACAATCAAAAGAATAGCTTTGGGCGAATATTTGGCGCATTCCGTGATAATGCCTGAAACGATCTCGGCATTTTTAAAAAGCAGGTCATCCCGGCTCATTCCGGGTTTGCGCGCAAGGCCCGCCGTCACAACGACAATATCCGAGCCCTTTGTTTCTTCATAATGATTGGTTCCAAGAATCTTTGTTTTGAATCCTTCGATCGGCGCTGACTGCATCATATCAAGCGCCTTGCCCTGAGGCAGACCTTCGACAATATCAATCAGGACCACATCCGCTAATTCTTTTTCCAGGATTCTCTGAGCCGTGGTCGCTCCCACAAATCCCGCCCCAACAACTGTAACTTTTGGGCGAGGCTCGCCCGACCTTCGGTCGTGGCGGCCCGCGCCCACCACCGTTACTTTAGGTTTAGCCATAAATTTCCTTTACGCTCCCCTTTTCACTTTCTCGATAATGGCCTGGCCCATTTCATAAGTGCCAACGGCCGTAGGATCGCTGCGGTCTTCTTTCAAATCATATGTCACGGATTTCCCTTCCCGGATAATCAAAGCCACTGCCCGCTCAAGACGCTCAGCCGCCTGGGTTTCACCGAGATGGCGAAGCATTAAAACACCTGAAAGAATCAGGGCTGTGGGATTGGCCTTGTTTAGCCCCTTGTACTTGGGGGCCGAGCCGTGCGTAGCTTCAAACAGGGCATAATCTTTTCCGATATTGGCGCCGGGTGCAATCCCAAGACCGCCCACAAGCCCTGCGCAAAGGTCAGAAACAATATCCCCGTAAAGATTTTGCAGCACAAGCACATCATATTGCTCAGGCACTTGCACGAGCTGCATGCACATATTGTCTACAATACGGTCTTCAAACTGGATATCCGGATACTGCTTGGCCACTTCGCGCGCCACTTCAAGAAAAAGGCCGTCGGAAAATTTCATAATATTGGCTTTGTGCACCGCCGTGACCTTTTTTCTCTTAAACTGGCGGGCGTATTCAAAGGCATACTTCACAATACGCTGGGTGCCAAAAATGGAAATGGGTTTGATGCTAAGGCCCGAATCATGGCGGATTTTTTTTCCCGTGAGCCGCTCAATATGCTCAATGATTTCAATCGCTTCTTTGGTCCCGATCTGGAATTCAATGCCGGCATAGAGGTCTTCGGTATTTTCACGGACAATGACAAGGTTAATATTCTTGTAACGGGACCGGACGCCGTCATAGGATTTGCACGGCCTGACGCAGGCATAAAGGTCCAGTTCCTTTCGAAGCGCCACATTAACGGAACGAAACCCCGTACCGACGGGAGTGGTAATGGGTGATTTTATCGCGACTTTATTTTTACGGATGGATTCAAGCACCCGGTCCGGGAGCGGCGTGCCTTCGGTTTCGAGCACATCAATCCCGGCGGTTTGAATGTCCCAATCAATTTGAACGCCGGTGGCTTCAATGCAGGCTTTTGCCACTTCGGCAAGTTCGGGTCCTATTCCGTCCCCGGGGATGAGTGTTATGCGATGGGTCGTCATATTCCTTCCTATTCCCTCTTTTTCGTTAATGATTTATACTCAACAAGGGTACAAACTGTGATTTTGATGCCTTGTTGAGTATTACTCCGCGATACACACATTCTGACCTCGCGGAGTCTATAATGCCGTTTTTAAGAAAGGATGTATTTTATATGAATCGCGAAAAAATTAAAAGCACACTCTTACAGGCGCTTCAAGAAGGCGGAAAAATTTTAAAGGCCCGGTTTGGCGAACGGCGCATTATCGCAAAAAAATCCGAGCTCAGCCTTGTCACGGCCGTGGATCACGAATCCGAAAAATGTATCCTCGGGATCATTCGTAACGCCTTTCCAGATCATGCCATTTTAGCTGAAGAGTCCTTGGCTCAAGGAGATTCCCCTTACCGCTGGATTATTGATCCCCTGGATGGTACCACCAATTACGCCCACACCTACCCTGTGGCCTGTGTTTCGATTGCTTACGAAGAAAAAGGCGTTGTCGAAGTTGGCGGGGTTTATGATCCGTTCCGGGATGAACTTTTTTTTGCCGAACGCGGCCAGGGGGCGACGTTAAATGGAAAGCCGATTGTGGTTTCTCAAAATCCGGCTTTAAGTGACTCCCTGCTTGCCACGGGATTTCCTTATGATCGCCGGGAAAAAATAGACGAATACCTGCCCATTTTTAAAAACTTCATGATGAAAGTGCACGGGATAAGGCGGTGCGGGGCCGCAGCCATTGATCTTTGTTACGTGGCCTGCGGACGCTACGACGGCTACTGGGAATGTAAGCTTCAGTCCTGGGATAAGGCCGCGGCCGGTTTGATTGTGATCGAGGCCGGAGGCAGTTTAAGCAATTTTTCAGGCGAGCCGTTAACTTTAGAGGATACGCAGAATTTGGCCTCCAACGGCTTTATCCACCAGGAAATGCTTGCAGTCCTGAAACCGTTTCAGAAAGTAGGCTATTAAGTTACTGAGTTAACTGAGTTATTGGTTATTAACTGGCCTTTTGCAGGTTTTTCCACCCTTAAGGGGCAACCATTTTTTAAGCTTTCTAGGGAAATCAAGCCCTCCGAAAGGGGTGCTGAATTTCCCTTCGATCCCTGCGCAAAGGCGATTGAAACAAAATTACTTAACCTATTGTGATTAAAGAGGTTAATTTCATAAAAACCTGCAAAAGGCCAGTTATTAAGTGATTAGTTAAATTCAGTAACTTAGTAACTTAGTAACTTAGTAACTTAGTAACTCAATAACCCACTAACTCATTAACTAAATTCATGGCTAAGCGAAAAAAGAAAGCTTCTCTCCCTAAACCCCGCGGCGTGTGGGAAATCAACCCCAAAACCCGCGTCACGCCTTCCGCTAAAATCTACAAGCGCTCCAAAGAAAAACCCAGGAAAAAATCCTGGGTCGACAAAATCAGCTGGTTTGGTGGTTAACCAATGAACCGCTTTGGAGCTATAAAACGCTTTTATCAGGGGTGTGCCTTTACCCTACTAAATGTCCTTTTGTTATTTCTTGCTCTCAATTTTCTCAGCGGAATATTTTTCCTTATTAAGGATACTCTTTTCAAAAAATCGTTTACAAAAGCAGTGCAACCTTTTTTTGAAGAGGACGGATCTCCAGTAGATACGGGTAAACGAACTTCTTATCAAATGCAATGGTTTGATTTTAACTGGCCTTTTGCAGGTTTTTATGAAATTAACCTCTTTAATCACAATAGGTTAAGTAATTTTGTTTCAATCGCCTTTGCGCAGGGATCGAAGGGAAATTCAGCACCCCTTTCGGAGGGCTTGATTTCCCTAGAAAGCTTAAAAAATGGTTGCCCCTTAAGGGTGGAAAAACCTGCAAAAGGCCAGTTATGAGACATAGTTTGAAATTCCTCTCTTAGTGGACAAGTTGTTAAGACAGTAACGACTGCCTTTCCTACTCAAAAGGGTTCAAATACCCGATTGTTGAATGAGCCCTTTTACTATTCCAATACATTTCCGCACACTCAAAGATCTTTCCTTTTGTTTCATCCTGACGCTTGAACTTTGTCCGGTGGATCAGCTCCACTTTAAGGGTGTGAAAAAAACTCTCGGCGACGGCGTTATCCCAACAGTCGCCCTTCTTGCTCGTGCTCCCGACGAACTCCTTCTGGGCCAGTAACGCCTTAAAATTATTGCCAACATATTGGCTTCCTCGGTCAGAATGGCAGATAAGACCCTTCGACGAGTTCCGCCGCAGGATAGCCTGTCTCATGGCCTGTAGAAATTGTTCATATCTTTATATAACTCTGAAAATCAGCCGATAAGCCCAGATCGCGCATAGAATAGCGAGGCAACTTATGGCTTCCAGGATAAGTGTGTAAAGGCTCGTTATTTTCGTTTAAGGTCGCGGCCACCAGCCAGCGCTGGGATATCTCGGAGCCACGGAATAAGCGCATGATCATAAATACAAATGGTTGATTTGTTACTCTTATACATCAACTCAAACGCATAGATTGTTTTAAGAAGATCTTCAGCGCTTAGAAAGCCGTCCAATTTATTGAATATCTCTGGAACAATACGTTTAAACTTTGCAAGCCCATGAAATTCAAGTAATTTTAACATGGTGATAGGTATACATTGCCTTAAGAATTCAAATTGTGAATTACAATACAAATGAGATGTTAGTATACTTTTGGGGAGATAATCGGGAATATGTCGCGCTAAAAATAAAAATCTGTTTCTATTGCATAAAAAATAACAAAGTTCGTCACTGCTCGTTCCATGAAATTTGTGGTAGGCAACGCTTTTGGGCGTGTAATACATTCTCCAATTCTTTTCTTTGCAGCGGTAAGCCATATCAACATCTTCAAAATACATTTCATAATCTTCATCAAAGGGACCTATGTTGTCTAGACATTCCCTCCTCCAGAGAATCGCTCCTCCACAAATTCCGTCAACTTCTCTTAAACGGTCATACTGGCCCAAGTCTTTTTCTTGAAATCCCTTGTCCTGAAAATAATAAGCTCCTATCTTTTCGTGTCCTACGCTATTTATTGTTTTTTTATCATGAAAAAGAATTTTGCCACCTATACAACCAGCTTCTGGATATTTTTGTACCATTTCGATTAATTCGATTAGCCATCTTTTGTCTACCTCCATATCATTATTAAGGAATGCGATAAAGTCTCCTTTTGATTTATCAACCACAATATTTAATGCTTTTGAAAAATTGTTGATATTCGTAATAACTATTACTTCAGGATAATTGTTATTGACGAATTCTATCGATTTATCCGCTGAACCATTATCAACCATAATGATTTCTATCATATTTTTCGGATAATTAAGGGCCAAGATTGAATTAAAAAAGGCACGCAAGTACTTAATACCATTAAAATTAACCATCACAATAGAGCAGAAAGGCAGTACGTTATCTGACTTAGTAAGATTCATATCGCTTTTGGTCGCTTTGCAGACATCCGAGAACCGATCCTAAATATTGGACCTTAAACTCCCTCCAGACCATACCAAAAATAAATCCTTTATATTTCCACAATGCTTTGATCATTTCTTTAAAGCCTCACGATACACTTCGGCGGTCATCTTCACGGTCTTTTCCCAAGAAAACTGCTTGGCTCTTTCAAAACCCCGGCTAATCAAATCAGAACGCAATTCTTTATCGGAAATAACCGTTAAAATGGCCTTGCGTAAGCCGGCTCCATCTGTGGGATCCACTTTGATTGCAGCATCGCCAACAACCTCCGGTAAAGCACTGCAGTTCGAGGTAATCACAGGGGTCCCGCATCCCATGGCTTCAAGGGGAGGAAGCCCAAATCCCTCGGCATAGGGGACATAAATTAATACGCCTGCTCCGCTGTAAAGCGCATGTAAATCCTGATCGTCAACGTATCCTGCCAGAATGACCTTCCCATTTAATTGTTTGGCTAAATGGCGCATTCTTCCAGGCTCGCCGAGCCACCCGTCTACACCGACTAAAACGAGAGGTTTATTTTTTATCTCTTTATTTCGGACTAATTCATCATAGCAAGCAGTCAAAAAAGGAAGATTTTTTCTGGGCTCTAAAGTTGAAACACTTAAAATGTATTCCCCTTTTTCAATTCCCCATTTTGCTAGCCTCTGAGTCAGAACTTCGTAATCCACAGGGGGTTGAAACAAATCAGACACTCCTAAAGGCACCACGCAGCATCTATCCTGCATGGTTGAAAATAGCTTGAGAAACTCATTTCGTGTAGCATGTGAATCACAGATAATATGATCTTTATCCGGATGAATGCTCTCCAATATTTTTTTAAACCTCTCTGATTCGGATTTTAAAAAAAAATGAGGGCGAGTAACGGGAAATAAATCATGAATGGTAAGGACTCGCGGGGCGCCTGCTATTTCTCCGTGAAGTGGAAGCGGCGAAAAAGGGCTATGAAAGATATCAATCTCGAAAGACGAAAAGGGCTTTTTTAATTGATTTTTTGTAAGCCATTTTAACAATAGATGAAGTTTCCAAGGGAATTTCAAGACATTTTCTCTCCTCAGGGGTGAGAATAAACCCATTTTTCGATAAAATTGTTTAAGATATAAACTGGCCTTTTGCAGGTTTTTATGAAATTAACCTCTTTAATCACAATAGGTTAAGTAATTTTGTTTCAATCGCCTTTGCGCAGGGATCGAAGGGAAATTCAGCACCCCTTTCGGAGGGCTTGATTTCCCTAGAAAGCTTAAAAAATGGTTGCCCCTTAAGGGTGGAAAAACCTGCAAAAGGCCAGATATAAAGGTGTATCATACATTTCAAAAATCATATGCCTAAAATCCGGCCATTCTTTCTCAAAAAAAGCTACCGTAAGCTCTCCTTCAAAAGCGTTATCAGTGAACATGCCACATTTTATTTTAAATTCCGGCTCCAGAAACTTAGATGCCCGCAGAAATTCGATAATATAGCGGCTTATACCTGCATAGGTACGAGAATATAATGTTGCTTCGAGCAACGTACGTGCATCAAATCCTATATTCAAATCTCATCTCCAAATTTTGAGTATTAAAAGTACGGGATATTTTGAGCCATGCAAGGCCCCAGTCGATTAGCGAAATAAAGCGGAAGCTTTTGCCACAGCCAAATAGAAGAAGAAAATCGACTGGCCCGGGGATTGGGTACAGCAAGTTTAGATTCTTCATCAGCCCAATACTGCCAGTAAAGTTGATGTATTACTGGATTCCATTGCCTCTTGAACTGGTAGGTACCGGAATCCTTGGTACAGCGGCCGAAGTCGAATTGGCGGCAACCTGAGGAAATGGCGGATTTGATCACCTGCCAATAAAGCAGCATATTGGGACATAGCTTATCGTAATCGCGGATCGAAGAAGCCCACGGAATTTCGACGATATCATGATGCTTTAGTGTAAAGGCTGCGGCAATGGGTTTGTCCTTATGAAAAATAACAAAAATGCTGGATTCTTCCGGAAAAGCTTTAAGGATATTCTCAAAGAATTTTTTTCCAAAGACAGGCGTTCCCAAATCTCTCATGTTCCGGCAAAAGACTTTATAGAATGCGTCCAATAACTCCCCTTTCCCCTGCTGAGCAGTAAGGCCTGATTTTTCCGCTTTTCGTATTTGATTCCTGACTTTCTTGTCAAGTTTCGCCCACTGAACTTCTGAACTATTAGATAACTCAAGAAGCATAGTAACCTTATGCTCTCTTGTGACTAAAATTGGTTGCTGCAACTCCCCCCTCACCCTGCCCTCTCCCCTCTGGGGAGAGGGTTGGGGTGAGGGGTAACTTTGCTCTTGCGAGAAATGACGCATCTCAATGTAAGCTGCTTTTATTTCTTTTGAGATCTCAACTGCCCTACCGAGTAAAGTCGAAGCCACATTTTTATCGTCCGCAACAATTCCCCCGTAATTTAAGAAAGGAAGAGAAACCAGGCAGGGTTTAAAAAATAAACTTTTCATAAAAACCAAAGGGAAAACGCCGGCCACTTTTTTATCTTCGAATGCCATAAGATAGAATGTCTTATGATTGAAACTTTTTTCAATCACCTCCCGCCACCGGTAATCATGATAAAAATGGGGCTGTGGCAAAGAGTAAACATAGTCATTCCATTGCTCTTTTTGAGATTCCCCTACCTGGATTACATTCATTTTAGAATCCTGGCTTATAATGGGTTGGATCATTTAAGGATTTTTTGGTGGTAAACGAATAATTCCTCAATCCCTTTAAGATTTTGATCCCAATCGTGATGTTTTTTTATAAATTCAGGCCCTGCCTCTTCGGATGTTTTTCTTGTCTCTTGGTCTGTCAAAAAATGAATAACATTTTTCGCAAATTCATTCGCGTCTTTGGAAGTCCGAAGAACAGTATCCTTATCGATTCCTAATCCCTGAACAGCTCCTGAGGTAGCAACCATTGCTTTGCCCATTGCTAAGGCTTCAAGAACTTTGTTCTGAAGACCTAATGAGAACCGCAGCGGAGCGACAACCACTTGAGCTTCAGCAAGATAGGGGCGCACATCCGGCACCTTACCTGTGACAACAACTCCCAGCAGCTTGCCCAATGCCCGGATTTTATGCGAGGGGTTGATTCCCACAATATAAAACGAGGCGTGAGAAATCTGTTTTTTAACCTTTGGCCAGATTTCGCGACAGAACCAGCAGACGCCGTCAATATTCGGGAAATAATCCATAACGCCGGTGAAAACAATTCGGCCCGGAATTGTTGCTCTATCTAAAGGCTTAAAATACTCAGTATCAACACCATTTGGAATCTCGGAGACTTTTGCTTGAGGAGCAAACACTTTCAATCGCAATTCTTCTTCATGACTCACAACCAAAATACTTTCGGCTTCTTCCGCCACTTCTTTCTCAAACTGAGAAAGCCGATTGCTCTCCATCGCATAAATCCGATTCAATGGCCATTTAGAGAATTCGGCATATTGTTTCCACTTTTCGGAATCGACATCCATAAAATCGGCAATAAAAGGGACCTTCTCCTTTAAAGGATAAAAAGCCAAAGCGGAGCCATCTGTAAAAACCAAATCGGGTTTGAAGGAGCAAATCATTTCGTCAAAATGGGCTTGAAACATTTTCGACTGAAAGGCTTTGACACTAAGAGGCATACCATCTAATAGAGCAGTCGCGGCCCTTAATTTAGCGAGGGTGTAGTTTAAAGGGACAACTTTTACCTCTTTGCAAAAAATTAATAATTGCTCCCTATATGCTTTAAAATTCGCCCTAGATTCTACAAATGAAAGAAGCGCAACTTCGTGTTGAGAAGCAAGAAATTTCAAAATGTGATAGGAACGGATCGTCGTGCCTCTATTCGGAGGCCACGGCAACCGATGAGCTAAAGCTAGAATTTTCACGATTTGAGGGGATTTAAAAGCGAATGTTCAAGAAGCTAACGTAGTTCTGAGTTTTTTCAGCTTCACCAATATCGCCGGATCTTCTTTAATCTCACACAGCGATGTAAGCTGTTTATCGATAGAAGGCCAATCCATGTGATGTTGCTGACGGACAATAATACTTTCCACATCCGCCCAATCCCGGCTGCGGTCTGCAAATGATTTCATGACGATCAAATCTTCTGCTGAGCAGGTACGCAAGTTGATAGCCGGCAAGAATTCAAATAAAGTCGATCTCTCAATAACTTCCTGTTCAAATGCAAGACAGGCCAGCGCAATGTCAATTCCAACACCACCGTCAGAACGCAACAATAATACACGGTTTCTTAAAGCAAATTGCTTTGCATCCTCTATTCGCCCACGATATTTTTTTAACAAATCATCAACAAATGCTTCCTCCGTGCCCAGTCCCGTCAACAAACTTACATCCACATCTTGAGTCACCCTGGGCTCGCCCCAGCGCTGAAGAGCCACACCGCCAATGAAACAAAATTTCCATTTCTTTTTTTCGAATAAATTTTGAAGTTCTTGAGCCAGGTGGAATAGCTTCTTCATTTTTGGGATCGGTGAAAAAGCCTTTGTTGTTCCACCAACCCGGAACTTGGACGAAGTGGAAAATGTAAAAGCGCTGCCTCAAAAGCGTCATCCAATCTTTCTATGGCTAGTTGTGTATTGGCATTTCGAATTTCTTCATGCCGCAACTTCTCGAGTTCCTTGCTGGCATTCCGCCAAGTTTGCACCCATCTTTGCATCAAATCTTTTTCCTGTTGATTCATTTAAGCGTGTAGAGGAAAGAAGCTTTTAAGGGCCTCGATGAATATTGTGGCATCCTGAATCGCCCGAGATGCATCTTCCGGCGTGTCCCTATAGCCTCATGAAGAATTTGTTGAAGTGGAATTTCTGACTTTTCAACCATACACTAGTTTGTCCTTAGACCTTATCTCGAAAATAGGCGGGGATGGAATCTGGTTATATGAGTTTAATCACAGGCTGTTAAATTCGTCTACTGTAAGACCGGCTTGTTTGATAAGCTTCTTGAGTAAGCCAATACCAAGCTCTTTGCGCCTTTTCGCTTTCCGGTTCATGACTTGAAGCCAACCGATAATGGCCTCCTTGATATTGGCTTTGGTTTCTGCAAGGGTTTTGCCTTGCGAGAAACAACCAGGAAGAGCGGGAACTTCTGCCACATAATAGCCTGTCTCATCTTGTTCAATAATAACTTGCAGCTTCATGCGATTCACCCCCAATCATCATCGCGGTTACCCTATGACAGTAACCCTCATTAATCGTTTTTTCAAGAAACGCATTGTAGCATCTCGGCATGATCCATGCAATCGCGGCCAACCCCGAAATACTTACTAAGTAACACATATGGTGTCCAACGCTTTTCCTGTAAATGTTAGATTGTGCCGCTTCGCTGATGATTTGAACTTTGATTTTCTCTTTCTGGTACTCTAATTTTTCTGCTGCTCGTATTCACAAGCTTGAAATACTCTTCTTCGATCTTCCGAAGCCGGTTGTCAAAGGATAATTCAGTTTCAACCAAAAGGCGTGCATTTTTAGATAAATTCTTTCGAAAGCCTGCATCTCTTATTAATTCTTCAAGCCCGTCTGTAAACTCCTTGACGTTTCCAGGATGACAAAGTAATCCCGTTTTTCGGTCTTCAATGATTTCAGGGATGCCCCCCACGGCCGAAACAACTCCCGGAACTCCCATTGCCATTGCTTCCAGCAAAGAATTGGGGAAACCTTCCCTGATTGAAGTCAGGAGAAATATATCCAGGTCCCTATAAACTCCTTTTAAATCATTCCTTATTCCTAGAATGTGGACAAAAGGATAAAGCGCAAGTTTGCGAATTTCGCTTTTCACTTTATTTTCATAAGCTTCGTCCTTGCCTTCTCCTACCAAAATAAAGCGGGCAAACACCTTCCTTTTATGAATTAACTCCTCCGCAACATGAACCAAGGTCATCAGGTCCTTTTCCGGCATGATCCTACCAATAAACCCAATCAGTGGGATTCCCTCAGGAAGTTTAAGTTCGTTTCGAAGCTTCCCTTTCTGCACGGGCACAGGATCCCATTCTTTGGCATCAATCGCGTTGTGAATGATTACAGTTCTTTCCGGAGAAGGTTGAAAAATAAATTCTCTCAATTGATTTCGATAGAGGACGAATGTGCGATCAAAAAGCCCCGTAATGATTTTGTCAAAAAAATAGTAAATAGATATTTTGAATCCCTTACTCACCCAGCCATGCGTTGTTGTCACAATCTTTAAATTTCTGAATTTAAAGAGCTTCAGGAACAAAGCCAGGAGATTGGTTTTATAATCTCTTGAGTGAAGAATATCGATTTTTCGCTCCGCTATCATCCGGCTTACTTCCCTCAAGGCATTTAAATCAAATGGATGATCTTCCAAAACTTCAATCACATCTACCCCCATTGCTCGGCCTTTCTCTCCCAATATGAATTCCTTATCATTTCTATTTCTGAGATAAACCACCGTCACTTCAAAACGCTCTTTATCATGCAGCAGTGCCGAATGAAGAACCGTCTTATCCGGCCCCCCACCCCATTTGTAGGTGGACCGAAATTCCATTAAATTGATCTTTCTGTTCACATCAATTCTAAAGAAACATTCGAAAAGTTAACTAGCTCCTGAGGTAGCAATTTGTTTCGGGCAGAAAGAGATCTTATCTATTGCGTGATTCAAACTATAAGCAGCATAAAGAATTAGGATGGGGGAAATAGATTCTCTGAAACGGTGGTCGCCATAAAAAAATAATGTGGTAAGTAAAATTAATATCAACGCGCTATGTAGTGGAACAAATTCTTGCTTTTTAAATGTTAAAATTACTCCTACTAGAACTAGTGGAAATAGGAAAGCCCAACTCAGCCCCCCAACGATATTAAACATTCTGTTTTCAGTTTGATAATAAGGTGTTATTAAACGATACACTTTCATTAGCTCAAGCTTAGGAACAACTTTCAGATTATTTTTCAAAAACAAAATCCCTCTTTTATATCCCTCTTTATCGAGATAAGAGTTTCTCATGACGGGGTTTTTGAATTTAGCTGAAACATTCTCAAATTCTGATATTTGATCGGGAAGTATGTAATACCCTATATTTTTAGGATATTTATGAACTGGCCTTTTGCAGGTTTTTATGAAATTAACCTCTTTAATCACAATAGGTTAAGTAATTTTGTTTCAATCGCCTTTGCGCAGGGATCGAAGGGAAATTCAGCACCCCTTTCGGAGGGCTTG
>Ga0247727_10001574_pt1 | contig 53734 bp, 41 predicted proteins | sample WisWelCaveWW1625_FD_202498 | JGI IMG/M metagenome (GOLD analysis project Ga0247727, IMG submission 202498) | Biofilm microbial communities from Wishing Well Cave, Virginia, United States - WW16-25 | ecosystem: Environmental > Aquatic > Deep subsurface > Groundwater > Cave microbial mat | place... | reverse complement strand
CAGGTGCGGCTCGGCGGCGGGATCGACGCACCCGAGGCCGATGCGCCGGGTGGATGCGAGACGCGCGAGGTCCTGCTCGCGCTCCTCGGTCGGGTCGATGCGCTCTACCTCGACATCGACGACGGCGCGCGGGGTTGCGAGCGGCACGGTCATCCCGGACGCGACGTCCACTGCCGACTGCTGGCCAAGGTGTACGTGCGCGCGGGCGAGAAATACGTGGACGTCCACGCGACCCTAATGGCCTGGGGCCAGCAGCACTACCCGCGGCACGACTGGCTCCGCTACGCGCACATGCCGAGCGAGTTCCACGGCAGCACCACGAGCGACGGCAGCGCGCAGCCGGCCGACGATTCGATCGTCTGGGTCACGCGTACGGGGAAGCGCTACCACCGGGAAGGCTGCGACGGGCTCGCGCGGTCGAGGATCCCGATCACGCGGGCGGTCGCGCTCGCGCGCGGCTTCACCCCGTGTCGCTCGTGCGACGCTATTTGACCGAGACGGGGACGATCACCGGGCGCAGGATGTAAAGATGTCCACCCGGAGTCTCGTTGACCTGGACGGACAGCGCGGCGTCGAAGTCGAGCGTGACCTCGGTCGTCTCGCCGCCCGCGACCGTGAACGGCACGGGGATGTCCACCTTGCCCGACGGGACGAAGATCGTCTCGACGATCGACAGCGTCGCGTCGCCCGGATCCTGCCGCACCAGCTCGGCCGCGCGGACGTGCATGCGAAGCTTCCGGTAGTCGCCCGCCGGCGCGTCGAGCATCGCGATGACGGTCGTTTCGCCGTTCTGGAAGTCGAGCAGGTTCAGCGTCAGCCCTTCGCCGGTCTCGACCCCGGGCCGCTGCATCTCCATGCCGTCGTCGTCCGGGGTGTCGGCCTGGAACAGCTCGATCGAGTCGACCGTGACGTTGACCGCGCTGACCGCCGATAGATCGATCGGAGCGTCGGTGAGCAGGACCTGGACCTGGCCGGTCTGCGGCGAGGTCGGATCGGCACAGCCGAGCGTGGCGGCGAGCGCCAGGATGGCGAGCATCGAAAGCGTTGTGCGGTTCGTCATGAGCGGTTCCCCCCGTACCCGCAAAGGGGCACGGCCGTCGACGTAGCGAGGCTCGTGCCACAGCAGAATCTACCTGGAAGCGCCTGGATCGCCACGCTCGGTGAGGGCCGAGTTCCGCGGTCGTGTCCGCCGAGACACAGCCTCCGTCAGATCGCCAACGACTCGTCGGTCAGGATGTCGACCAGCGTGGCGGTGTCGATCGACCCGCCGGTGACGAGGCATACCGTTCGTCCGGGCGGCGCTGCGGGATCGGCGAGCGCCGCGGCGACCGCGAGCGCTCCCGCCGCTTCGACGACGAGCCGGTCGCGGAGCGCGAGGCGCCGGATCGTCGCCCGCACCGCGAGGTCCGGCACGAGGCGCACCTCGTCGACGACCTCGCGAAGGACCGGGAACATCTCTTCCGTGATGTAGGGCACGGCCACGCCATCGCACATCGTCTTGCACTCGACGCGCGCCGGGCGCCCCGCCTCCAAGCTGGCGTGAAGCGCCGCGCACCCCGTGGGCTCGACCGCCACGACCCGCACGCTCGGTGCGAGCAGCTTCAGCGCCGCGCCGACGCCGCCGATCAGGCCGCCCCCGCCGACCGGGACGTAGACCGCCTCGACGCCGGGCAGGTCGTCGAGGATCTCGAGCGCGATCGTGCCGTGGCCGATCCGGAGATCGCGGTCGGTCCACGGATGGACGAAGGCGTACGGCTCGCGATCCCAGCCACGCTCGGCGAGGAACCGGAACAGCTCGGTGGCCGGGACGAGCACGGGCTCGCCGCCGTGGCGAAGGACGGCCGCGATCTTCGTCTGAGGCGCCGTGTCGGGCATCAGGCTCCGCGCGCGAACGCCGAACCTGAGCCCGCACCAGGCGAGCGCCTGCGCGGTGTTGCCCGCGCTCACCGTGCTCAATCCGCGTCCGCGCGCCTCGGGAGCGAGCCGCGCGACGGCGTTGTACACACCGCGGATCTTGAACGAGCCGATGGGCTGGTGCGTCTCGACCTTCAGCCACACACGGCGTTGGGGCTCGTCCTCGTGGAGCGGAACGAGCGGCGTGCGAACGGATACGCCGCGCAGACGCTCGGCGGCCGCGCGGAACTCGTCGAGCGTCGGCCGCGCGGCCGTCATGGCGTCGCTCCGTCGAGGATCCGCGCGAGCACGTGCGCGTCGAGGTTCCCTCCCGACACGATGCAGACGATCCGGCCCGTGCCTGCGCGACCAGAGAGCGCCGCCGCGACCGAAGTCGCACCCGCGCCCTCGGCCACGATGTGCGCTCGGGTGACGAGCGTGCGGATCGTGCTCGCGGCCTCGTCGACCGAGACCACGACCGAGCCGTCGAGCAGGTCGCGCACGAGCGGCCACATCGGCGCCAACAGGCTCCGTCCGCCGATCCCATCGACGAAGCTCGGCCGCCAGTCGATGCTCGCCGGAGCGCCCGCCGCGAGCGATGCCGCGAGCGGTGCTGCGGTCTCGATCTCGCTCGCGAGCACGCGGACGCCCGGCCGCTCCCCACGCATGGCCAAGGCGATCCCAGAGCTCAGGCCCCCGCCGCCGAAGGGTACGACGACCGTGTCGACGTCGGGTAGGTCCTCGAGAATCTCGAGGCCGATCGTGCCGTTGCCCGCGATCACGCGCTCGTCGCACACCGGATGAACGAAGCAACCCTCGAGTCCAGGATCGTGCGTCCCGGCGATCACCGTCCACCATTCGTCGAACGGCAGCGTGATCGGCCGCGCGCCGAGCCGCTCGATCGCATCGAGCTTGGCTCGCGGTGCGTTATCGGGAACGACGACCCGGCACGGAACGCCGAGCCGCCGCGCGCACCAGGCCACGCCCTGGGCCATGTTCCCGGCGCTCGCGGTCCACACGCCGCGCGCCAGCTCGTCCGGTGGTGCGAGGGAGATCGCGTTCGCCGCGCCGCGGATCTTGAACGAGCCGATCGACTGCAGGATCTCGAGCTTGAGCCAGATCTCGGCCGGGGCATCGTCGATCGCCAGGCGCACGAGCGGCGTACGGATGGCGTCGCGAGCAATGCGCTCGCGCGCCGCGCGGATCTCGTCGAGCGAAACACGTCCGATCGACCGCATGCCGGCGAGTCTACAGATAAAGATGGGGTCAGGTCTCGAATCTTCGGGTTAGAGTGCCGGCGTGCCGTACGCCGCCACCCGCTGGTTCTACCTGCGCCTGCTCGGCGTGGTGTTCCTCGTCGCCTTCGGCTCGCTCTTGCCCCAGGTCTCGGGACTCGTCGGGCCGCGCGGCATCTTGCCCCTGGGCGACTACCTCACGCAGGCACGGGCGACGATGGGCACGGCGGCGTACTTCCGGCTTCCGACGCTGGGCTGGCTCTCCACCTCGGAGACCTTTCTCGAAGCTCTCTGCGTGATCGGCGCCGTGCTCGGCGGGCTGCTGATCTTCGGCGTGGCCCAGCGCGGCGTGCTCGCGTTGGCCTGGGCGCTCTACCTCTCGCTCGTTGTCGCGGGGCAGACGTTCCTGAGCTTCCAGTGGGACGTCCTGCTCCTCGAGGCCGGTCTGTTGTCGCTCCTCGTCGCGCCGCGTGGGGTGCTCCCGCGACGACCGAGCGTCGAGGACCGGCCGTGGGCTCCCGGGATCTGGATCCTGCGCATCCTTCTCTTCAAGCTGATGTTCCTTTCGGGCGCGACGAAGCTCCTGAGCCTCGACGCGACCTGGTGGGGTCTGACCGCGCTCGACTCCCACTACTTCACGCAGCCGCTCCCCGCGTGGACGAGCTGGTACGCGCATCACCTGCCGTCCTGGATCCAGCGCGCATCGGTCGTCGCGATGTTCACGGTCGAGCTGGTCGTGCCGTTCCTCGTGTTCGGGCCGCGGCGCGCGCGCGTCGTCGCGTTCGCGGCCCTCGTGTTCTTCCAGCTCGGGATCGCGGCGACGGGAAACTACGGGTTCTTCAACCTGCTCACGCTCGTCCTGTGCATCCCGGTGCTCGACGACACGCTGATCCTGCGCGTGCTGCCGGCGCCGCTAAGGCCCGCGTTCGGAAGCGGGTCACAGCACAGCCAGCGCGCAGCGCCCGGTCGGCCGGCCACGCTCGAGCGGCACTGGCTAGGGCGTATCGCGCCCGCGATGCTCGTGCTCCTCGTCGTGGCCCTCGAAGGGTTGAGCCTCGGCCAGGAGCTGCGGCGCACGGCGGGCCGGGGCACGCGAAAGCTGGGCCGGGTCGGGAGCGCGCTCGACTGGGCGGGCCGCCACGGTCTCGCCTGGGGCGAGCAGAACCTGCTTCGACCCGTCGCGCCGCTTCGCAGCTTCAACGGCTACGGGCTCTTCCGGACGATGACGACCGAGCGGCCCGAACTCGTGCTCGAGGCGAGCGGCGACGGACTGGACTGGACGCCGATCGAGCTGCGTTACAAGCCCGGCGATCTCTCCCGTGCCCCCGCGTTCGTGCAGCCGCACATGCCGCGGCTCGACTGGCAGCTGTGGTTCGCGGCGCTCGATCCCGGGGGGCACGCGTTCCTGCTCGACCGGCTGACGCGGCGGATTCTCGAGGGGTCTCCCCCCGTGAAGGCGCTCGTCTCGGGACCCGTGACGCCGCCGCGCTTCGTCCGGATCGTCCTGTATCGCTACGAGTTCACGACAACCGAGGAGCGCCGCCGGAGCGGGGCCTGGTGGAAGCGCGATCGCTTGGGGATCGGTCGCTCGATCGCGCTATAGTCTCGGTTCTTTTCACGGGAGATCCGCATGCTGCGCTCATCGATCCCTGACGGGCTCGCCGTCCTCGTGCTTTCCTGCTCCGCACCGCTCTGGGCCGGCGGCGGGATGACCGCGGAGCACGTCGTCGATCTGAAGGCGGTCCGCCAGGTCGCGCTCTCGCCCGACGGCAAGCGGATCGCGTACGTGCTCCGCGTGCAGCGCTCGGCCGACGATGCGCCGGGGAAGCCGTGGGCCGAGCTGTGGATCGCGGCGACGGGGAGCGAGCCGCGACCGTACGTGACCGGCAAGCGCGCTGTGTCGGACGTGAGCTGGCGCGCGGATGGAAAGGCCGTGACGTTCCTCGCGAGCGACGGTCCCGACGCGGACGCGCAGGTGCAAGAGATCCCGCTCGACGGTGGCGAGGCGCGGCGCCTCTTCGAGCACGCCGGATCGATCGCGCTCCATCGTCCGTCTCCCGACGGGCGCTGGCTCGCCTTCACCGCGAAGGCCACGGAGACGCCGGAGGAGAAGAAGAGCAAGGAACAGGGCCGCGACTGGAAGGTCGTCGACGAGAAGCCGAACTACCGGCGCCTGTGGATCCGCGACCTCTCCGCCGGGACCTCCCGCGCATGGATCGCCGAGGACCTCGATGTCCTGGATCTGGCCTGGGCGCCGGACGGACGGATGGCGATCGTGCGGGCGACGAAGTCGACGCGGGTCGACGACGACTACATGCTCTCCAAGCTCTACCGCGTGTCCCTGGACGGCGCGGCCGCGCCGCTCGTCGAGACCCCGGGCAAGCTCGGAGGCTTTGCCGTATCGCCCGACGGGCGCCGCGTGGCGCTCCTCGGCGCGACGAGCCGGAACGACCCGCTCGCGCAGAGCGTCTTCGTCGTGCCGGCCGAGGGCGGCGCCGCCCGGAACCTGACCGAGGGTCTCGAGGCGAGCGGCGCCGAGATCGGCTGGGTCGACGAGCGAACGGTCCTCCTCGTTGCGAGCCAGGGGACGCGGCACGTGCTGTTCCAGCTCGACGCCGAGACGGGACGCCGCAGCGAGATCGCCTGGCCGCGTCTCATCGTCGCCGACCTCCACGTGCGCGGCTCGCGCATCGCCGTCGCCGCATCGTCACCCGAGCACCCGGCCGAGACGTTCGCGCTCGACGTCGGAAAGGCGCCCGCGCGCCTGTCGCGGCACAACCCCGGGCTCGACGGCGTTCGCCTCGCGCGCCAGGAGTCGATCGAGTGGAAGGGGCAAGATGGTCTCGGCATCACAGGCGTGCTGACCTATCCGCTCGACTGGCGCGAGGGGACGCGCTATCCGCTCGTGCTCCAGCTTCATGGAGGGCCCGAGGGCGTGGATCTCGATGGCTGGACCACAGGACCGCTCGAGCCGGTGCAGGTCCTCGCGGCCGCGGGCTTCGTCGTGCTGCAGCCGAACTACCGCGGGAGCCAGGGGCGAGGCGTCGCCTACAGCAAGGCCGACCACGACGACCTCGGGGGCAAGGAGTTCGAGGACGTGCTCGCCGGGATCGATCAGCTGGCGGCGCGCGGGCTCGTCGATCCTCGGAGAGTGGGAACGGGCGGCTGGTCTTACGGCGGGTACATGTCGGCCTGGGCCGCGACCCGGTGGAGCGAGCGATTCCGCGCGGCGATCGTTTGCGCCGGGCTGACCAACTGGATCGCGTTCGCCGGGACGACCGACATCCCGAACGAGATGTCGCTCGTGCACTGGGACTCGTGGTGGTTCGACGAGACGGAGCTGCACTGGGCACGCTCGCCCCTCGCGCACCTGGCCACGGCGCGGACGCCGACGCTGATCGTGCATGGCGAGGCCGACACGCGGGTCCACCCCGAGCAGAGCGTCGAGCTGTACACCGCGTTGCGGCTGAAAGGAGTGCCGACGCGCCTCGTCCTCTATCCACGTGAGCCACATGGTCTCGACGAGCGCGCGCACCAGCTCGACTTCATCGAGCGCACCGCCGACTGGTTCCGCACGCACCTGGGGTCAGGGACCGGTTCTTAGGGGTTTCTGGCCGATTCGAAACCCGACGCCACGCCCGGCGGTAGAATTCGGGTATGTCCGAGCCCTGGGCTGCGAACCCACAAGACCCCACCCTGACCCTTCCGCTGAGCGGGGACGTCCGGCCCGAGGGCACCTGGGATCCGCGCGCGGTCGTCGGGCGCACGCTCCAAGGCCGTTACCGCATCGACGAGCCGATCGGGGCCGGTGCGATGGGCGTGGTGTTCCGTGGCCGGGACCTCGAGCTCGAGCGGGACGTCGCGGTGAAGCTCCTCGCGCCCGCTCGTGCACTCGACCCGATCGGGCGAGATCGACTGCTCCGCGAGGCGCGCGCGGCCGCCGGGTTGAACCACCCGCACATCGTCACCGTGTTCGACATCGGCGAGGTGGACGGCGCCCCGTTCCTGGTCATGGAGATCGTGCGTGGGCCGAGCCTGCGCGCGCTCGGCACTCCGCTCCTGGCGGTGGTGCTCGAGATCGGTCGCCAGATCTGCGAGGCGTTCGAGCATGCCCACGCCCACGGGATCGTCCATCGCGACCTCAAGCCGGACAACGTGCTGGTCGTTGGCGACGGTGTGGATCTGGTCCTCAAGATCACCGACCTCGGCGTCGCGTTTTGCCGGTCGGGCGCGCGGCTCACGGTCGACGGGAAGCTCGTCGGAACGGCGGCCTACATGGCTCCCGAGCAGGCGCTCGGGCGCGATGTCGACGAGCGCACCGACCTGTACTCGCTCGGAGTCGTCCTGTATGAGCTGGTGACGGGGCGGGTTCCGTTCACGGGCGAGAGCGTCCTCGAGGTCGTATCGCAACACGTGCACGCGCCGGTCGTGCCACCGCGCGCGTACCGCGCCGACGTGTCGCACGCGCTCGAGAGCGTGATCCTGCGTCTTCTGGCCAAGGACCCCGCGGCGCGCTTCGCGAGCGCGCGTGAGGTCGCGGAGCGGCTCGCCTCGATCGCCGCCGACCCGCTGCTCGCCGAGCCCGCCGCCCCGTCCGTCGCCGTGCTCGACGATCTCGTGCGAGGGCGCCTCGTCGGTCGGGCGGCGGAGTTGCGGGAGCTTCGCGACCTGTGGGCCAGGACGCTCGAGGGTCACGCGCATCTCGTGCTCATCTCGGGCGAGCCCGGGGCGGGCAAGACTCGCCTCGCGCGCGAGTTGATGGTTCGGGCGGAGGTCGAGGGCGCGGCCGTGCTGTCGGGCGGCTGCTACGAGTACGAGGCCGCGACGCCGTACCTGCCGTTCGTCGAGGCGATCCGCGGCTGGGTCCGCGCCGCTCCCGACACCGGGCTCGCGGAGCGGATCGCGCCGTTCGCCTCGGAGCTGGTCAAGCTCGCGCCGGAGATCGTCGATCGGCTGCCCGCGATCCCGGAATCCCCGCGTCTCGCGCCCCACGAGGACCGGTCGCGCCTGTTCGATCACGTCGCGCGGTTCCTCGACGCGCTGGCCCTGGGGAACGGGCTCCTCGTCGTTCTCGACGATCTGCAGTGGGCCGACCAGGGAACGATCGCGCTCCTGCGCTACCTGCTGCGGCACCTGCGCGAGGAGAAGGTGCTCGTGCTCGCCGCGTATCGCGAGATGGAGCTCGGCCGCGAGCATCCGCTCGCCGCGGCGATGGTGGACTGGAACCGTGAGCGCCTCGTGACGCGAATCCAGGTCGGCCGGTTGCCGCTCGACGGGACGAGCGCGATGCTCGGCGCGCTGCTGTGCCAGGACCAAGTGACCGCCGACTTCACCGCGGCGGTGCACCGCGAGACCGAGGGCAACCCGTTCTTCATCGAGGAGCTGGTCAAGGCCCTGATCGACCAGGGCCAGGTGTATCGCGCCGACGGCGGCTGGCGACGAGCCGACGTGGCGAATCTCGCGATCCCGCAGAGCGTGCGTGAGGCGATCGGCCGCCGGCTCGACCGCCTGAGCGAAGGATGTGTCGGCGTGCTGCACGTGGCGGCGGCGCTCGGCAAGTCGTTCGAGTTCGATGAGCTCGCCGCCGCGATCGAGGAGCCCGAGAACGCGGTCCTCGACGCGCTCGACGAGGCGCGCGCCGCGCAGCTCTTGATCGCGCGCGGGCAAGACGGGTTCGAGTTCACGCACGACAAGATCCGCGAGGTCCTGTACGGCGAGCCGAACCCCGTGCGGCGGCGGCGTCTGCACCAGCGGATCGCCGACGGCCTCACCCGGCTACGCGGCGCGATCGGCGCGTGCCGTGCGCAGCAGCTGGCGCACCACTATATCGAGGGCGGCGACGTCGAGAACGGCATGGTCTGGGCGGTTCGCGCAGCCCGGCACGCCGAGGGCGTGTTCGCCCATCCCGAGGCACTGGCGTACTACCGCCGGGCGCTCGAGTGCGCCGAGGAGCTCGAGCGCACCGACGAGCGGGCCCGGATCGAGGAGGCGATCGGCGCGGTGCACGACGTGAGCGGCGACTGGCGCGCCGCGGGCGAGCACTTCGAGCGAGCGATCGCCCTGACCACGGATCCCGTCCAAGTGCTGCGATTGAAGTGCCGCGCCGGCGTGTGTTACGTGCGCACGGGGCACCCGCGCGGGCACGAGTTCGTCCGCGAGGCGATCGCCGGGCTCGATCCGGACCAGAACCAGCTCGAGCTCGCGACGGCGTTCATGGTCCTCGGCCGATACCATCACCTGCGCGGCGAGCACCGGCGTGCGGTCGAGTTCCTGGAGCGCGCGCTGTCCCGAGCCGAGGCAACGCGCGATCCGAGGCTGCTGGGCGACCTGTACGGGTTCCTCGCCGGGGCGTACCAGCACCTGACCGACTACCCCGAGAGCAACGATTGGGCACGCAAGACGGTCGAGCTCGGCGCGCTCGTCAACGACGAGTTCATCTCGGCGCTCGGCCACGAGTTCCTGGCCGAGAACGCGAGCTGCCAGGGCCGCTGGCGCGAGGCGCGAGAGCACGCCACGATCGACCGCCGATCGGGCGAGAAGATCCACTCGCGGGATCGCATCGTGTGGGGCGGATTCTGCATGGGCATGGCGCTCAACGGTCTCGGGGAGCTAGCGGAAGCGGAGCGGGTGCTGCGCCAGGTGATCGACCTGGCGGAGCGGATGGAGGAAACGCGCGTCGAGATCCTCGCACGGGCCGAGCTCGTGATCGTGCTCGTCGCCCGCGGCGAGCTGGACGCGGCGCGGGCGGTCGGCGCGAGCGCGCTCGAACGCGCGGAGGCGCTGGGCTTGCTGGGGGGTCGCCTAGAGGCCCGGCGCGCGCTCGCGGTCCTCGCGGCGGCCGAGGAGGACTGGGATGCGGTGCTCGAGCGGATCGAGCAGTGCGCGGCGCTGTACGCCGGCACCGACAGTCGCGTGAGCCGGCTGCTCGCGGGTCCCGTCCACGCGCTAGCCCTCGTGCGAATCGGTCGGCTCGACGAGGCGGACCTGCGCGTCGAAGCGCTGCTGGCCCACGCGGCCGAGTCGGACAGCCCGCACTACGACGGCGTCGCGCGGCGGATCCGCGCCGAGATCCGCGCGGCGCGCGGAGATGTCGCCGGTGCCGAAGTCGACCTGTGCGAGGCGATCGCGCGCCTCGAAGCAACCGGCAGCCGCGTAGAGATCGGGCGCGCGTTCTCGTTCCGCGCCCGGCTGAGCCGAGGGCGAGGCGAGACCGATGCCGCGCGGGAGGACACCGCGCGCGCCCGGGCGATCTTCGAGGGCGCCGGCGCCGCGCTCGACTCTGCGCGGTTGATTCCCGGTTGAAGCAGAGCCCGGGCGTCCCGCCGCGGGCCGGGCCGCGGTAGAATCCACGACCCATTGGCGCCGGGTGAATCGTGGAACTGAGCTTCGTCCAGGATCTGCTCGTCCTGCTCCTCTTGGCGACGGCCGTCACGCTCGCCTGCCACCGGGTAGGCTTGCCGGCGGTCGTCGGCCTGCTCGTGACCGGCGTGATCGCCGGGCCGCACGGGCTCGCGCTGTTCCGGGAGACGGACGACGTCGAGCGCCTGGCCGAGGTCGGCGTCATCCTGCTGCTGTTCACGATCGGCATCGAGTTCTCGCTGGACAAGCTGCGACGATCGTGGAAGGCGGTGCTCGCCGCGGGTCCGCTGCAGGTCGTATTCACCGCGGGAGCGGGCTTCCTCGGCGGAATGTGGCTCGGCGCCGGCACGGCCGAGGGAATCGTCCTCGGCTTCCTGCTCTCCATGAGCAGCACCGCGGTCGTGTTCAGATTGCTGCAGGGGCGGCGGCAGCTGGACTCGGTGCACGGCCGGACGACGGCCGGTGTGCTGCTGTTCCAGGACCTGGCCTTCGTGCCGATGATGCTCGTGGTTCCACTGCTCGCGCAGGGCGAGCGCGCGGGAACCGAGCACCCGGTGGCCTCGCTGGTGCTCGGTCTCGCGGTGCTCGCGGCCAGCCTCGTCGGCGCGCGATGGGTCGTGCCGCGCCTGCTCCACGCCGTCGCGCGCACGCGCGATCGCGAGCCGTTCCTGCTCGCGGTGATCGCGATCGGCCTCCTCGTGGCCTGGCTCACGTCGCTCGCCGGCCTGTCGCTCGCGCTCGGGGCATTCCTGGCCGGACTGCTCCTGTCCGACTCGGAGTACGGGCATCAAGCACTCGGCGACTTGCTGCCGTTCCGCGATCTGTTCTCGAGCTTCTTCTTCGTCTCGATCGGGATGCTTCTCGATCTCGAGGCGATCTCTGCGCGCCCGGTCGGCCTGCTCGCCGCGACGGTCGGGGTCGTCGCGGTGAAGGCGGTGCTCGCCGGCGCGGCGGCGGCGTGGATCGGTCTCTCTTGGCGCAGCGCCGTTCTCGTCGGACTCGCGCTGGCCCAGATCGGCGAGTTCTCCTTCGTGCTCGCCGAGAGCGCGGAGTCGGCGGGCCTGTTGTCGCCGGGCCGCTTCGACGCCATCCTCGCGGTCTCGGTGTTGACGATGGCCGTGACGCCGCTCGTCATCGCGCTTTCACCCCGCGTCGCGGACCTCGTCTCCGCCTGGCCGTTCTTTCGCTCCAAGCCGCGCGCGGCGGCGGACGCGGTCGACGAGGCAGCCGCGCCGTCCGGCCACGTCGTGATCGTCGGCTTCGGCCTGAACGGCCGGAATCTGGCTCTCGCCGCGCGCCGCGCCGGGATCCGCTACGTCGTGCTCGAGGCCAACGCGGACACCGCGCGGCGGGAGAAGGCGAACGGCGAGCCGATCACGTTCGGTGACGCGACCCAGGCGAATGTGCTCGAACACGCTCACGTCGCATCCGCCCGCGTCGTCGTGGTCGCGGTGTCGGACCTCGAGGGGACGCGGCGCATCGTCCGCGCCGTGCGCCGGCTCGCGCCGGCCGTCTGGCTGATCGTCCGCACGCGCTACGTCCAGGAGATGCGTCCGCTGCGCGAGCAAGGTGCGGACGAGGTGATCCCCGAGGAATTCGAGACGTCCGTCGAGATCTTCACGCGCGTTCTCCGCGCGTACCTCGTGTGCGAGGACTCGATCCACCTCCTGACGGAAGAGGTGCGCGCCGGGGGCTACGAGATGCTGCTCGCGCCGTACCGGCCTCCCGGCGGGAGCCACGTGTTCCCCAACGCCGAGATCCGCACGCTGCGGGTCGAGGCCGGGTCGCGGATCGCGGGGTTGACGTTGGCCGAGGCGGAGCTGCGTCCGCGGCACGCGGTGACCGTGCTCGCGGTGGGGCGCGGAGAGGAGATCCGGCCGAACCCGGACCCCGGCCAGCACCTCGAGCCGGACGACGAGCTGGTTCTGTTCGGCGGGCCCGCCGCCCTGGCCCGGGTCGCGGAGCTGTTCCGCCGCGAATAGCGGGCCCGGCTCAATCGAGCGGCGGATCGAGGTACCGGGCGTGCTTCGCGGCGACATCGGCGGCAACATCGCGGCCTCGGTAGTGCCCGACCAGCGTGGCCGCACGCTTGTACAGCGCGCCGCGGCGTGGCGCCGGATCGGGGAGTGCCCGGTCGACGCAGCGCCGAATGGCCTCTGCGAGCGACACGCCCTCGAGTCGGGCGAGCTTCCGTAACTGGCGAACCTGCTCTTCGGTGAGTTGGATCTGGGTACGAACCATCGTCACAGGGTTTCACATCCGGATCGGATGTCGACCCCAATCTGCGGTTGACCGCGCTCAACGCGCGTCGCCGATTCCGCGGCCGCGCCACAGCGCGTAGAGCGCGGGGTACACGAGCAGCTCGAGAGCGAACGACGTGACGAGCCCGCCCGCCATCGGTGCCGCGACGCGCTTCATCATGTCGGCTCCCGTCCCCTGGGACAGCAGGATCGGCAACAGGCCGAAGAACGCGGCCAGGACCGTCATGAGCTTCGGGCGCAGCCGCTTCACCGCGCCGTGGACGATCGCCTCCTCGACGTCGGCCGCCGTGCGCATCCTCCCCGCACGGACGCGCTCGTCCCACGACAGGTCGAGGAACAGCAGCATGAACACGCCGGTCTCGGCGTCGAGCCCCATCAGCGCGATCAGCCCGACCCACGTCGCGATCGACACGTTGTAGTCGAGCGCCCACAGGAGCCATACGGCGCCGATCGCCGAGAACGGCACGGCGAGCAGCACGATCGCGGTCTTGACGGCCGACTTCGTGTTCAAGTACAGCAAGAGCACGATCAGCGCGAGCGTCAACGGGACGATGAGGACGAGCCGCTCCCGCACGCGGAGCATGTGCTCGTACTGGCCGCTCCATTCGAGCGCGTAGCCCGCCGGCAGCGTGACCTGTTCGGCCACGACTCGCCGCGCCTCGTCGACGTACCCGCCGATGTCGCGCCCTGCCACATCGATGAACACGTAGCCGGCGAGGTGGCCGTTCTCGTCGCGGATCATCGCCGGCCCCTCGGAACGGTGGATCCGCGCGATCTGTCCGAGGAGCACCGGGCTTCCGGTCGAGGTCGGCACGAGGACGCGCGCGATCGCCTCCGGGTCGTCCCGCCGCTCCCGCGCGTAGCGGACCGCGACGCCGTAGCGCTCACGGCCCTCGACCGTCGTGGTCAAGGACTCGCCACCGATCGCCGTGGTCACGATGCGCTGCGCCTCGGCGATCGAGATCCCGTACCGTGCGAGTTCCTCGCGATCGAGGTCGACGTCGAGGAAGTAGCCACCCGCCGTGCGCTCGGCGAACACGCTGCGCGTCCCCGGGACTCCTGAGATCGCCGATTCGACGGCCGCGCCGATCGTCTCGATCGTCGCCAGGTCGGAGCCGAGGACCTTCACGCCCACAGGCGTCCGGATCCCGGTGGCCAGCATGTCGATGCGGTTGCGGATCGGCTGGACCCACGCATTGGTCACGCCCGGGAACTGCAGCTTCGCGTGCAGCTCGGCTTCGAGCTCCTCGCGGGTCATCCGGTCGGTCCACAGACGGCGCAACGGGCCGTGGGCCCACTCCGGCCAGTCCGACCAGAACCTCGGCCTGGCCCGCCACTCGGAGCGCGGGCGGAGCAGCACGTTCGTCTCGACCATCGAGAGCGGCGCGGGATCGGTCGAGGTGTCGGCGCGACCCGCCTTGCCGAACACGCGCAGCACCTCGGGCGTTTCGGCGAGCAGGGCGTCCATCGTTCCGAGCAACCGCTCCATCTCGGACACCGACACGCCGGGAAGCGTCACCGGCATGTACAGGATCGAACCCTCGTCGAGCGGTGGCATGAACTCGCGGCCCAGGTCGAGGTACACGGGCACGGTCGAGGCCACGAGGAGCAGCGCGACCGCGATCGTCGTCTTCTTCCAGCGCAGGACGAGGCGGCACACCGGCTCGTAGGCGGCGAACAGCACGCGACTGATCGGGTGGCGCTCCTCGGGCCGGTACGTGCCGACCGTGGCCGCGGTCAGGATCCGCGCGGCCCACCGCGGGCGGAACATCCATGGATCCATCCGCGTGAACAGCATCCGGACCGCCGGATCGAACGTGATGGCGAGGAGCGCGGCGATCGCGATCGTCAGCGTCTTCGTGTACGCCAGGGGGCGGAACAACCGGCCCTCCTGGTCGACCAACGCGAAGATCGGCAGGAACGACACGACGACGACGAGAAGCGAGAAGAACACGCCCGGCCCGACCTCGCGCAGCGCTTCCAGGCGAACGACGCGCGCGTCGGTGGTCCGTCCACCGTGGTGCCACAGCTCGAGCTTCTTGTACGCGTTCTCGACCTCGATGATCGCGCCGTCGACGAGCACACCGATCGAGAGGATGATCCCGGCGAGCGACATGATGTTCGACGTCACGCCGAGATGCACCATCGGGATGAACGCGAGCAGCACGGCCACCGGGATCGTGACGATCGGGACCGCTGCCGACGGACCGTGCCACAGGAACACCAGGATCACGAAGCTCACGATCGCGAGCGCGGCCAAGAGCTCCTGCCGGAGCGTGGCGATCGAGCCCCGGATCAGCTCCGACCGGTCGTAGGTCGTGACGAGATCGATTCCCTCGGGCAGGGAGCCTCGGATTTCCGCGATCCGCGCCCGGACCCGCTCGATCACGGCGAGGGCGTTCTCGCCGCTGCGCATGACGATGATGCCCCCGACCGCCTCGCCCCGTCCGTCGAGCTCGCCGATCCCGCGGCGCAGCGCGGGCCCCGTCGTGATCGTCGCGATCTCGCCGAGCCGCACCGGTGTTCCGCGGCCGTCGGTCGCGACCACGATTCGCTCCAGGTCGACGATCGAGCGGGCATAGCCGCGGCCACGGACCATCAGCTCGGCGCCACCCATCTCGACGAGCCGGCCCCCGGTGTCCTCGTTGCCGTCCTGCACCGCGTCGAGCACGCGGTCGAGCGGGATGCCGTAGGCTAAAAGACGGTCGGGATCGATCTGCACCTGGTACTGCTTCTCGAACCCGCCGACCGATGCGACCTCGGCCACGCCGGGCACGCTCTGCAGCCAGTACCGCAGGGTCCAGTCCTGGAACGAGCGGATTGCGGCGAGGTCGCGCTTCCCTGTGCGGTCGACGAGCGCGTACTGGTACACCCAGCCGACCCCGGTCGCGTCCGGGCCGATCTCGGTCCGGACACCGTCCGGGAGCCGCGGCTGGATCTTGCTCAGGTACTCGAGAACCCGGCTGCGCGCCCAGTAGAGGTCGGTCCCGTCCTCGAAGATCACGTACACGAACGAGTATCCGAAGTCCGAGAACCCGCGGATCGACCGGACCTTCGGCGTCCCGAGCAACGCGGTCACGATCGGGTAGGTGACCTGGTCCTCGAGGACGTCCGGGCTGCGGTCCCAGCGCGAGTACACAATGACCTGGGTGTCGGACAGATCCGGGATCGCGTCGAGTGGAACGCGCTCGAGCGATTGGATTCCGAACCCGACCGCCGCCGCCGTCAACAGGATGACGACGATCCGGTTATGCGCCGACCACTCGATGATGCGGCCGATCATCGGTCCTGCCCCGGGCCCGAGGGGTCGGCGTGTCCCGCGTGTCCGGCTCCGCCCGCTGGCGCGGCGAGTGCGGCGTCGAGCTTCGATTCCGCGTCGAGGAAGAAGCTCGCCGCGGCGACCACGCGATCGCCCGCGACGAGGCCCGCGGTGATCTCGTAGCGCTCGTCCGTGGCGTGGCCGAGCGTGACCACGCGCGGCACGAACCGGCCCGCGTCGCGGCCGACGAACACCACGTCACGCGCACCCGTGCGCAGGACGGCGTCCTTGGGCACGGACAGCCGTGGGCCGAGATCGGCCACGAGCTCGACGCTCGCGAACATCCCGGGCTTCAGCTCGAGGTCCTGGTTGTCGAACTCGAGACGCACCTTCACGGTGCGCACCTCTGGGGCGACGATCGGGGAGACGAGGTCGACGCGCCCGTGGTACGTCCGGCCCGCGAGGTACGACACTCGGACGGTCGCCGCCTGTCCCACGCGAACGTACGCGAGGTCGGGTGGGTAGACGTCGGCGAGGACCCAGACGCGCGACAGATCGGCGATGTCGAGCAGGCTCGTGGCCGACTCGATGCGCTCGCCGTGACTGACGTTGCGACCGGTGATCGTGCCCGCGACGGGCGAGTACAGCGTCACCGTCCGCATCGCCTCGCCGGTGCGCCCGAGCTCCGCGATCTGCTGCGCCGTCAGGTCGTACAGGACGAGACGCCGGTGGGCCGACTCGACGAGACGCTCGGCGTCCTCGGCCACGCCGGCCGGCGCGGTCGGGCCGATCCGTGCGCGATGGGCGAGCGCGACGAGGTATTCCTGCTGGCTCGCGAGCAGCTCGGGCGAGTAGATCGAGAGCAAGGCTTCGTCGAGCCGCACGTCGTCGCCCACGGCCCCGGCGGTCAGATGCTCGATCCATCCGGGGATCTTCGTGTGCACGTGGTGCACGCGGCGGTCGTCGACGGCGACGAGTCCGACGGTGCGCAGGATGGGAACGAACGGCGCCGGCTCGACGGTGACGGTGCGAACCCCGATCAGCGCCTGCTGGCGGGACGACAGCGTGACCGCCGCGAGCCCCGGGACGGTCGGCTCGGTGTCGGGCGCGTGATCGCGCTCGTCGCGCGCTCCTTCGCGCGGCACGAGCCGCATCTGACAGATCGGGCACGAGCCGGGCCGATCGGAGACGACCTGCGGATGCATCGGACAGTAGTACACGTCGTGCTCGGCCGGTCGATCGGCCGTGGTCTGTCCGCGGCGACCGATCGTGATGCCCGCCAGGCCGCCGAGCACGAGCGCCAGGAGCACGCCGAGAGCAAAGAGGGATCGGTTCATCGCGACCTCCCGGTCGTATGGACGTCGAGGAGCGAACGCCCGGTCAGGGCTTCGAGCTCGGCGAGCGCGGCCACGCGCGCGGCCTCGAGTTGGACCGCGTCGCGCTCGTCGGCGAGGAGGCGCGCCGCCGAGTCGAGAGCGACGGTCATTGGCGCGCCCCCCGTCGAGAACGCGATCCGCGCGGCTTCGAGCGCGGCCTGGTCCTGAGGCACGATGCCGTCTCGCACGATGCGGATCTCCCGGTCGAGGGACGCGATCTCGCTCGCGAGATCGCGCACGCGGGCCCGTGCTTCGAGCTCGGTCTGCTCGCGGTCGTGCTCGGCCGCGGTACGAGCGCTTTCCGCCTCGGCGAGCGCACGATCCTGCTTGCGCCCACGCCACATCGGGAGCCGCAGGCCGATCCCGCCCACGACCATCGGCTCGAGCTCGCCGCGGTACTGATAGGCCGCGACCCACGACCACGAGATCCGCGACTGCGCGCGTGCGGCGGCGATCGCGGCCACGGAGCGCTCTTCGTCCGCGAGGGCCAAGAGCACCGCAGGCGCTTCCGTGGCGGCGACGCCGGCGAGCGACTCGACGTCGGTGGGAAGCGTCCCTTCCGGAAGCGTGAGCGCCGGGCCGAATGCGGCGTCTCCCACACGGCCGAGCGCCGCGCCGACGGCCACCTCGACCGAGCGGCGGGCGCGCGCGATCTCCTCGATCGCCACGTCGATCCGTAGCGCCTCCACCTGGGCGCGCAGGATCTGCTCCTGGCTGCCTTCGCCCGACTCGTAGCGCGCCAGGGCGGCTTCGGCCAGGGTAGCCGCAACCTCGCGGCTCTCGCGCAGGATCTCGGCCTCGCGATCGTGGCGCCACAGCAGCGCGTAGAGTGCGATCACGCGCGCGCGCAGCCCAACCCGCCCGTTCTCGATCGAGACGCCCGCGAGCGCGAACTCGGCCTCGGCGATCCCCGCCGCGCCACGGCGGACGTCGCGATGCGGGACCTCCTGCTCCCAGCCGACACTCAGCATGGAGAATTCGGCCGAGCCGAGCGTGATCTCGGTCAAGCCGTCGTTCACGTACGCGAGCGACAGCAGCGGGTCGGGAAGGGCGGAGCGCTGCGCTGCGACCTCACGGGCCGCGTCGGCCCGCGCCCGCGCGGCGCGAATCGCCGGGCTCGCGCGGTCGGCCTCGTCGAGCCACGCCGCGAGGTCGGCCGGCGGCGGCGCGACCGCGCCCGAGAGGACGGTGAGGAGGACGATGCTGGTTTTCATGAGGCTCGACTCCCCGACGCGCGCAACGCACGGAAACACGGGCGTGCGAAGACCGCACTCGCGAGGGCGCAACGGGCCCGCGCGGCACACCGGACGCGTTGTCGGGGGTCAGATCAGAAGGATGCGCAGCTCTGCCAGTCGGTCGGGAGGCGAATCGTCGGGCGATGGCGAGCGGTGGTCGCGTCGCGCGAGGCGCGCCACCACCGTCGGCGGAACGGGGCTGGCGACGATCCCCGCCGGGCCGGCGAGGAACGTCTCGATCGCGACCGCCACGCTGGTCGAGGCAGCCGCTTTCGACGTCGAGTCGGGCCTGGGCGCTTCGGGCGACTTGCAGCAGCCCCGCTCGGCCGGTCCAGGATCGGCCGGCGCGGCGCAGCACGGCCTCACGGGAGCCTCCCGCTCGGTCGCACAGCACAGCGGCCGTTGGCCCGCGGCCACGGGCAAGAGCGCGGCCAGCGCGATGACCGCCGCGAGGGGTCTCCGTGCGTTCCGGGTCGACATCGTCCCAGAAGATAACCGCCGGTCCGGTGGTTCCGCAAGGGCTAGGATCCCTGCGTCCGGGGATGTGCCGCACCGACCGCCGAGCGCCGGAAGACCCGCCCGCGGAGCCGGTCCGCAACGACGTAGAACGCCGGGACGACGAGCAGGCTCAGCGCGGTCGAGACGACGAGCCCCCCGATCACCGCCCAGGCCATCGGGGCCCGGATCTCCGAGCCCGGGCCGAGCTTGAGCGCCAGCGGCAGGGCGGCGACGAACGTCGCCGTCGAGGTCATCAGGATCGGACGTAGGCGGATCGGCCCCGCGCGGAGCATCGCCTGCGTCGCATCGAGCCCGTCCTCGCGCACTTGGTTCGCGAAGTCGATCAGGATGATCGAGTTCTTCTTGACGATTCCCATCAGCAGCAACAGGCCGATCATGCTGAACAGGTTCAGGCTCATCCCGCCGAGCCACAGCGCCGCCGCCGCGCCGGCGAGCGAGAGCGGGAGCACCGTCAGCACGGTCACGGGATGGAGGAACGAGTTGAACTGTGACGCGAGCACCATGTAGGCGACCACGATCCCGAGCACCAGCGCGAACAGCAGGCTCTCCATCGAGTCCCTGTACGCGACGCTCGCGCCGGCGAGCACGAGCGTCGTCCCGACGGGCATCGATCGGCCGAGTCGCTCGACCTCGGCCAGCGCGTCCTCCTGGGCCCGGCCCGGCGCGACGTTGGCGAACACGGTGATCGCCCGCTCGCGGTCGCGGCGCGTGATCGCCTGGAGCACCGGCCGCTCCTCGTACGTCACGAGGGCCGACAGCGGCACGAGCTGGCCGTTCCCCGCGCGCACCCGCAGGCGCGCGAGGTCCTCCGGGCGCGAGCGCTGGTCGGCCAGGAGGCGCAGCCGCACGTCGACGCGCCGCCCGTCCGAGCTGTACTTGCCCACGCGCACCCCGCCGACGAGCGCATTGAGCGTTGTGGCCACGTCCTCGATCGGAACGCCCAGATCGGCGCAGCGCGCGCGATCGGGGGTGACGCGCAGCTCGGGCATCCCGAGCTGATAGTCCGTGTCCAGATCGACGGCGAACCCGCTGCGGGCGAGGTCGCGCATCGCGTCCTGGCTCGCCGCGACGAGCTGGTCCCAGTCCGAGCCACGCACGGAGAACTCGACCGGGAATCCGCGCTGCGCGGTGAAGCCCGACTGTGACAGGTCCTGCACCACCGCGCGCAGGCCGGGAAGCGCGTTCAGCTCGCTGCGCACGATCGCGGCGAACTCGGCCTGGCTGAGCGCGCGGTCTTCTGGCGGGACGAGCGTCACGAACAGGATCCCGCTGTTGACGTTCAGGCCACCGAAGCCGCCGACGACGGCGAGCGATCGATGGACCTCCGGTCGCTCGGCGAGGAACTCCTCGGCGCGCCGGAACCCCCGATCCGTCTCCGTCAGGCTCGAGCCCACGGGCGTCTGTAGGCGCACGAGGAACCGGCTCTGGTCCTGCGACGGCACGAACTCTCCGGGCAGGGCGGAGAAAATGGTGATCGCCAGGCCGAACAGGCCGGCCGCGCCGGCGAGCACGAGGCCCGGGCGTCTGAGGCCGCGCGCCAGGACCCACGTGTAGGCGCGCGCCAGCGCGTCGAACGCGCGGTCGACCGCACGACCGGCATGACTGCGACGCTCGCGCGAGACATCGAGGATCTGCGCGCAGCGCGCGGGAGCGAGGGTGATCGCCTCGAGGTACGACAGCAACACGGCCAGGCACAACGTGACCCCGAACTGCATGAAGAATTCCCCGATCACGCCACGCATGAACACCACGGGCACGAAAATCGCGACCACGGCGAGCGTCGCGGCAAGCGCGGCGAAGGTGATCTCTGCCGTCCCCTCGCGAGCCGCGCGCACCCGATCCTTCCCGGCCTCCGCGTGGCGGAACACGTTCTCGAGGACCATGATCGCGTCGTCGACCACGATGCCCACGGCCAGCGCGAGGCCAAGCAGCGTGAACACGTTCAACGTGAAGCCGAGGAAGTAGATCGCGGCGACCGTCCCCAGAATCGACATAGGGATCGCCAGGACGACGTTGAGCGTGCTCGACACGGAGCCGAGGAATAGCCAGCACACGAATGCGGTCAACAGCACCGACAGGATCAGCTCGAACTCGATCTCGCGCACCGAGTCCTCGATGAACCGCGTACCGTCGAAATTGACCCCCAGCTCCATGCCCGGCGGGAGCCCGGAGCGGATCTCGACCATCGCCGCCCGCACGCCGCCGGCCACGGCGACCGCGTTCGCACCGCGCTGCTTCTTGATCCCGATGCTCTGCGCGGGTGCGCCGTCGACCCGCGCGAGCCGCCGCGCATCCTCGAATCCGTCCTCGACGAGCGCGACGTCCGCAAGACGCACCGGCGCTCCGCCGCGGTCGTCGATGACGATCCGGCGCAGCGTGTCGAGGTCCAGCGCCTCGCCGAGCACGCGGAGGTTGACCTCGCGCCCCTCGCTCTCGATGCGACCCGCCGGGAGCTCGACGTGCTGGCGGCGCAGCGCGTCCGTCAGGTCGTCGACCGTCAGGCCGTGCTCGACGAGACGCGCCGAGTCGATCCACACGCGCACGCTGCGCTCGAGGAAGCCGCCCATCATGATCTCGCCGACGCCGGGAACGGTCTGCAGCCGGTCCTTGATGCGGTAGCGCGCGTAGTCGGCGAGCACCTGCTGGGAGAAGGGGCCCGAGAGCCCGAGCCACAGGATCGGCTGGTCCTCGGGGTTCGTCTTCGAGATCACGGGGGGCTCGATATCGACCGGCAAGCGCTGCTGGGTCTGGGCCACCTTGGCCTGGACGTCCTGCAGCGCGAGGTCGACGTCGCGCTCGAGGTCGAGCTCGACCGTGATCGAGGAGCCCCCCTGCCGCGAGGTCGAGGTGAGCGCTCGCACGCCCTCGACCTGGACGAGCGCCTCCTCGAGCAGCTCCGTGACGTCGTTCTCGACGACCTCGGGCGCCGCGCCCTCCCACTCCACGTTGACGCTGATCGTCGGGAAGTCGACATCGGGGAACTGGCTGATGCCGATGCGGGTCGCCGCGACCCCACCGAAGACGACCGTCGCGGCCATGATCATCCACGCCAGCACCGGCTTGCGGATGCAGGCGTCGGTCAGGTTCACGGGGCCGCCCCGGCGGGGGCCTGCGGGTTCTCGACGCGCACGCGCGCTCCGTCCCGCAACGCCTCGGCGCCGCGCACGACGAGCGTTTCGCCCGCCGCGAGCCCCGCTCGGACCTCGACCCTCCCGTCCGCCGTGCGCAAGCCGAGCGTGATCACGCGCTCGCGCGCGGTGTTGTCTTCGACGACGAACGCGAGGAACCCGCGATCGCTCGGTCGGATCGCCGTTTCCGGGATCACCGGCGCCGCGGTCGACCGGCCGACCGGCACGCGAACGTCGGCGAACGCCCCGGGGCGCAGCGCGCCACGCCCGGTGTCGGTCACGCGCGCCATGACGGCGACCGTGCGCGTCCGCGGATCGGCCGCGCCGGCGACGTGGGTCAACGACGCGTTCCACGTCCGTGGGTCGCCGGTGACCGTGAAGCTCGCGGCGAGTCCGGGCCGCAGCGCCGTCGCGTCCGGCTCGGGCACCTCGAACCGCAGCAGCAGCGGCTCGCGGCGGACGACGGTCGCGAGGACCGAGCCCGGTTGCACGTACTGGCCGGTCTGGACCGTCCGGGTCTCGATCCGGCCCGCGACCGGCGCATGCACGTGCGCGTCGCGCAGGTTCAGCTCCGCCCGTGCGAGCGACGCGCGCCCCGCGGCGGCGTTGGCCTCGGCGACCTGGCGGCGCGTGCGCACCGTATCGACATCCTCGACCGGGAAGAGATCGGGCTCGTGCAGGCGCCGGTCGAGGATCGCGCGCGCGTCAGCGAGCTCGGCCTCGGCGCGCGCGAGCGCGGCACTGGCCGACCCGACCTCGATGCGATAGCGCTCGGGCTCGATCTCGACGAGCACGTCTCCCGCGTCGATCGAGTCGCCCTCAGCGAACCGGACGCGCTCGACCGCACCCGGGACTCGTGACACGACCTGGACCGTCTCGAACGCCTCGACCGAGCCGACGGCCGCCACCGTGTACTCGACGTCGCGCACGCCGATCGGCTCGACCTCGACCGGGAACTCGATCGGGCCGCGGCCCGCCGAGCGAGCGTCCGTTCCGGGGCCCGCGCTGCAGCCCGACGCCAGCGTCCCGACGACGAGCGCGATCGTCGCGATGGAAACAGCGAGACTCTTGTTCACGGTGGGGCGATCGTACCCGACGCATCGGCGGGGTTGCCAGGGCCTGGGCGCCGAGCCGCACCTGGGGCCGGCCGGCCTCATTTCGGGTCAGGGGACGGGAGCGACGCGTGGCTGCCGGGCGAGATGCGGCCCGGTTCTCGGCCACGTCCCCCGTGGCACGGGATCCGCTAGGATCCCCCGGGCGCGTGCCCGGCTGTCGCTCGGGCCGCACGGAGGAAGAAGAGGATGAGAGCACGGATGATCGGCGGCCTGGCCGCTGTGGGTTTCCTGGCGTTTGCAACGGTCGTGGCCGGCCAGGTTTGGGTTTCGGACGACGGTCAGGCGCACACGCTGTCGTCGGGCATGCACGCGGTGATGATCGCCGACGAGGGCGGTGAGCGCTTCGATCTGGCGGACCTGTCGGACGGCGAGACGCGGATCTTCGGCCAGGGAGCCAAGCAGCTCACGGCCACGCGGAGCGGCGACGAGGTCGTGCTCAACCGCCCCGCGCGGGGAGACGAGTCCGAGGTGCGGGTCACGTGTCGGCTGTCGTCCGATAGCTGCTCGGTGGTGACGTTCGCGGACGAGCCGGAAAAGGTGATGCTGATCGTCCAGAAGACACGCGAGTGCTCTGGTGACGACGCCGAGTGCGAGGCCGACCTCGATATCCTGAGCGGCGTCGGCGGTTCCGACGCCCACGTGTTCCTGCGCAAGGTCGAGTGCGACGGCGCCAACTGCCGGGAGAGCGAGGAAGAGCTCGACGGTTTGGCCGGAGTCGCCGGGCACGGCACGGTCAAGGTCGTGCGGACCGGCGCGCCCGGCGAGGTCATGATCGTCGAGCGCGAGTCGCGCGTCTCGCTGCGCTGTCCCCAGGGCGACACTACGATGCGAGTCGAGGGCGACGACGCCGACAAGACCTACCTGTGCCCGAAGCACTCGCTGCCGCTCGAGAAGGCGAAGGCTCCCGTGGCCGGCACCGTCCGCGTAGTCCGCACCAAGTAACGGTAAGGGACACTCTTCCTTTCTGCCCCACCCGGGGTGGAAATGGAAGGGTGTCCGGTCGGCAAGATCGCCAAGAGGTCGACCAGGCCGTAGAAGCTCCGGGCATAACGCCACGGCTGGCGCACGCAATACAGGCGCGGACGTACTCCACGGTGAAGATCACGGTGAAGGACCACTCCGCAACGCGCAGCGCGCCGCCGAAGGCGGTGCGAAGCGTGGCCACGCTCTCGGCCACGACGGCCGCGACGCTGAGCAGGATCAGGACCAAGAGCGCGATGTCGAACGCCCGGCCCGCGGGCGTTCCGGCCTCGAAAATGATCTCGTGAAGTCGTGTTCGAAGCCGAGAATCCCGCATCGCCCACCCCGGTCGAAGCGGTCAAGTCTCGCACACCTCGGGGCGAGGCGTCGTGGCGGAGCGGCCGTTGACGCTCGGACGGGCCTGGGGTAAACCGTGCGTGGAATGACCTCTCGCTGCGGCATCTCGGCGGCTGGCCGGCTGTGGATCGCGAGCCTGGTGCTCGTCCCGGCAGCGCTGCTCGCGCTCGCCGGCGCGGCGTCCCACACGCACGTCACGGGTGGCCTCGACGACTGCGCCGTCTGCAAAGCCACGCGCACGGTCGCCACGCTCGAGCCCGCGGCCGAGGCACGGCACGCGGCCGGGAACCCTTCGCGTGGCCTGCCGACCGACAACGTCACGATCCCCAGGCCCGGTCGACCGCACGACTGCCGTCCGCGCGCCCCACCCGCTCTCTGATCGAGCCTTGGTTCGATCCCGCGGTCGCCGTCGAGCGGCCGCAGGCGGGGAGGGCGATGAGTCCGATGAGTCCGATGAGTCCGATGCTGCGCGCAGTCTTCGGCGTCTTGATCGTGGTGCTCGCGACCGGCGCCGCGTCCTCGCTCGCGATGGCCGCGAGCGTCACCGGCGTGGTGACGACATCGGCCGGAGAGGCGGTCCGAGGAGCCCGGGTCGTCCTGATCGAGCTGAAGCGGGCGACCGAGACCGATGATCTCGGGGCGTTCCGGTTCAACGACGTTCCCCCGGGCCGCTACCTGATCGAGGCGATCAGCCAGCGGTCTGGCAACGGGGTGAGCCGTGTGGCCGTGGCCGATGGACAGGCCGAGGCGAAGGTCTCGATGGTCATCGATCTCGCCGTGCACGCCGAGCACGTCGTCGTCTCGGCGGGAGTTTCGCCCGCGAGCCTCGCGGACTACTCGCAGTCGATTGCGGTGCTGGACAGCCGCGAACTGATGGAGAGAGTCGAGCCGACGGTCGGGGAGACCCTGGGCAACGAGCCGGGGGTGAGCCAGACGTTCTACGCGCCAGGAGCGAGCCGGCCCGTCATCCGCGGCCTCGGCGGTGATCGGATCCGCGTGCTGCAGAACGGCATCGGTGTCGGCGACGTCTCGAACGTCAGTTCCGATCACGCCGTGACCTACGATCCGCGCGCGGCGGAGCGGATCGAGATCGTGCGGGGAGCCGCGACCCTGCTCTACGGATCGAACGCGGTGGGCGGCGTGGTCAATATCCTCGACCGGCGCATTCCGGACCATCGCACGGAAGATCCGTTCGCCGGGGTCCTCGATCTGCGCGGCTCATCGAACGCCGACACGACGTCCGGGGCGGCGAGCCTCGAGGGCAACCATCGATCGTTCGGCTGGCACGTCGATCTGGCCCGGACCCAGGCCGACGACTACGAAGGCGGGGGCGACTTCGGAACCAAGGCGAACAGCGATCTCGAGACCGAGAATGCGTCGGTCGGGGCGTCGTGGCTCGGGGCCACGGCGTTCGTCGGCGCGGGATTCAACCGCTTCGAGACCTGCTACGGCAGCGCCTTCGAGGACGAGGTGCGCCTCGAAGCGACCCAGAATCGCTTCGACGTGCGCGGTGGCATCGATGCCCCGTTCGGTCCGTTCCGCACGCTCAAGGCGCGGCTCGGAGGCACCGACTACGAGCACGTGGAGCTCGAGGGAACCGAGGTCGGAACCCGGTTCACGAACGAGAGCTACGAAGGGCGGGTCGAGCTGGCGCACGAGTCGCGCGGGATCTGGCAGGGGAGCTTCGGAGTGCAGAGCTGGACCCGCGACTCGGCGGCGATCGGCGAAGAAGCGTTCATCGCCCCGGGCGAAGCGGCCGGGGTGGCGCTCTTCGGCTTCGAGGAGCTGGGCCAAGGCGCGCTCCGCGGGCAAGTCGGGTTGCGCTACGAGCGCCAGTCGACCGACTCGAGCGATCCGACGCTGCGGTCTCGCACCTTCGGCGCCCCGTCCGCCTCGACCGGCCTGGTCTGGAAACAGGACGACGTGTACTCGATCGGTGCGACGCTGTCCTACTCGTCACGCGTCCCGACGCTCGAGGAGCTCTACTCCGACGGAGCCCACGTCGCGACGGCGACGTTCGAGGTCGGGGACCCGGACCTCGACCTGGAGCAAGGGCTCGGGCTCGACGTCGTTCTACGCAAGCTGAGCGGGAGGATCAACGGCGAGATCGGAGGGTTCGTGACCGCCTTCGACGATTTCATCTTCGAGCGCGACACCGGCCTGACGTTCACGACCGACGACGGGGACGTGCTGCCGATCGTCGAGTTCTCGCAGTCCGAGGCGCGGTTCTTCGGCGGCGAGGCGCACGTCGATTTCGGCCTCGTGCACACCGAGCCGCACCACCTCGACCTCGAGCTGCGCGCCGACTACGTGCACGCCGAGCTGACCGACCCGGATCAGCCAGTGCCGTTCCAGCCGCCACCGCGCGTGACCTTGGGGCTGCAGTACCAGGGCCGTGCGCTGAGCGCGGGGGTCGAGGCCGTCCACGCCGCCGAGCAGGACCGCTTCGGCTCGTTCGACACGGTGACGCCGGCCTACACGTGGCTCAACGCCTGGGTCGGCTACCGCTGGATCGCCGGCGCCGTCGTGCACGACTTCCTGTTGCGCGGCGTGAACTTGAACGACGAGCTGGCGTTCAACTCCGTCTCGCGCTTCCGCGAGATCGTGCCGCTTCCGGGGCGCGACATCAGTTTCACGTACCGGCTGGCCTGGTGACGGCTACCGAAACGCCGGGTCAGCGATCCGCGGGACGCGGGGGCGCTAACCCACGGCGCAGCGGTTCGGGCCGGCCTCGACATCGAGCGGCTCGAGGTCGCCCAGGTCGCCCCGGCCCTCGTTGACGGCGAGGATCGTCTCGAAGTTCGGCGGCTTCTCGCCGAGCCCGCCGACGATCTGCGCCGCGAACGCGCTCTCGTCGAGCCGCAGCGCCTCGAGCCGCGGCCGCAGGTCGCCGAGGCGCGCGGCGATCGGCTGACGGTCGAACGGGATCGGGCAGCCGTGGTGGCAGGGGTAGATCCACGTGTCGTCCGCGGACTCGAAGATCCGTCGCAGGCTGCGATGGAGCGCTCGCGCGCCCGCGTCGGCGCCGGCATCTCCCCGTTCGAGATCCGGACGGCCAATGGAGTTGACGAACAGCGTGTCGCCGCTGAGCAGATCCGCCGCGCCGATGCGATAGCACGTGCTCTCGCCGGTGTGCCCCGGTGTCGCCAAGGCCGCGATCCGCAGCCCACCGACGGACAGCGACTCGCCGTCGGCGAGTGACGCGTACGCGAACCGGACGCGCCGGTTCGGCGGCAGCACGAGCGTCGCCCCGCTGGCCGCGCACAGGGCGCGCGCGCGGGACACATGATCGGCGTGCACGTGCGTCTCGAGCACGTGCGTGATGCGGAGGCCGTCCCGCGACGCGATCGCCTGGTAGGCCGATGCGTCGACACACGGATCGACGACCACCGCCTCGCCACGAGCACCGACCAGATAGGACAGGCAGCCCTTGCCCAGCCGCTGGATCTGGACGAACGTCGCTTCCGTCCCGAGGCGGCCCTCGATCGGCGCCTCGCTCCAAACGCCGCCCCAGTCGCGCATTCCGCCCTGCAAGCTCGTGGCGTCGAAGCCGAGCGTGCGCAGCACGGCCGCGGCCTTGCGCGACACGACGCCCATGCGGCAAACCGTGACGACAGGGACCTCGCGCGGCAGGAGCGACGCCTTCGCGACGAGCGGCTCGATGTGGTCACGACGTAGCGCGTCGTAGACCGGGAGATTCCGGCTACCGAGGATGCTCCACGTCGCGTGCTCGGCCGACTCGCGAATGTCGACGACCGAAAGCGGGTCGCCGGCTTCGAGCCGAGACCGTAGATCGTCGCACGTCCATTCTTTCATCAGGAGCCCGCGCCGGGCTTAGTGTACGCCGACTCGTTCTGGAATGGCAACGAGTCGCGGACGAGCGAGTTTCGACGTCTCTTCGCTCGACGTCAGCCTGGCGGGAGCACCGTGCTGAGGCGGACGATGCGATGGCGACCGTCCACGCCCCGGCGAAACACGGCGAGGAAACGGCTCATCTTCATCGGAACGCGCGACACGTCGCCACGATTCCGCGCGGTCAGGAAGAACGTTCCGACGTCGAATACGACTCCATTCTGCAGGCCCCGCTCGCGGACATGGAAGCTGACACCGAGGTCGATCCCACCCGCGGCCGCGCGAGCGAAGTGTCCCTCGAACCAGCCACGGATCGCGTCACAGCCGCGCAGGTCCTCGCTGTCGTCCATGACGACGATCGCGTCCGTGGCGAAGAGCGCCGCGGCGGACTCGGCTCGCAGCGAGCGAACCGCCCGCGTCAGTCGTTCGTAGATGGAGGCGACCTCGCACGCGACCGGGGGCGCCAGGTTGCGGGGTTGATGGGCCGGCCCAGGAGCCGGGGTGCGCGGATCGACCGGAATCGACTGGATCTGCATCATGGCCGGCACCTCCGAAAGCGCCGGGCTAAACCGGCGAGGCGTAGTGAATGAAAGAGTCATACGGTGAAGGGCCAACGACCCACACCGGCCCCGAGTCATGCGCCATCGGCCGCGAGGCCGTGGGGGAAGCGTTGACAGGGGAACTTGCGGGCTGGGTGTTGAGCCGCGAAATCCATGCCCCGGGGCGGAAGCCCTGGGTACTTCGGGGTGCCGACGCTGTGGAGGTGAGCGGAAGGCCACACCGGCCGCGTCGCCAGCGCGAGATGCGGCAGGACCCCGCGCGGTCAGAGACCCCGAGCACGCAGGGAAGCGCCTTGCACGGGAACCGGGAGATCCTGCGACCGCCTGCGGCCGAGGGAGCCGCAGGACGCACCGGGAAGTCTGAGGACGCACGCCGGTGATGGACGGACGTAGGAAGTCGGACAGCCCCGTAGTACCGGGGAAGCCGCCGAACAAGGCCGGGGGACCGGCTGCGGAGGCGGTGGAGGGAAGGGGGCTGGCCAAGGGGAACTCGCCCGAGCGCAACGCGGACCGGACACAGAGCCGGGCCACCGCGCAAAGCGCGCTCGAGCGGGTACGTCAGGCCGCCGAGAAGGATTGGCGGCAGCGGTTCACCGCGCTCCTGCACCACGTCTACGACGTCGAGCGGCTGCGGGTGGCGTACCTCGCCTTGAAGCGAGACGCTGCACCGGGCGTCGACGGCCAGACGTGGCGGCACTACGGAGAGGAGCTGGAGGCCAACCTCCGGGATCTCTCCGAGCGGCTGAAGCGGGGAGCGTACCGGGCGAAGCCGGTTCGTCGGGCGTACATCCAGAAGGCGGACGGGCGGCAGCGGCCGCTCGGAGTCCCGACGCTGGAGGACAAGCTCGTCCAGCGCGCCGTCGTCGAGGTGCTCAACGCCATCTACGAAGCGGACTTCCTCGGGCCTCGGCCGAAGCGCAGCCAGCACCAAGCGCTGGACGCGCTCACGGTCGGGATCATGACGAGAAAGGTGAACTGGGTGCTCGACGCGGACATCCGTAGTTTCTTCGACACCCTCGACCACGGATGGCTGGTGCGTTTTGTCGAGCACCGTGTGGCGGACCGGCGCGTCGTGCGGCTGATCCAGAAGTGGCTCGCCGCCGGCGTGCTGGAGGATGGGAAGCGAACGCGGAGTGAGGTGGGGACGGTCCAGGGCGGGAGTGTCAGCCCGCTCTTGGCCAACATCTACCTGCACTATGTGTTCGACCTCTGGGTCCAACGGTGGAGGAAGCGGCAGGCGCGGGGCGACGTGGTCGTCGCGCGCTACGTCGACGACTTCGTCGTGGGGTTCGAACATCGGGAGGAAGCCGAGCGCTTCCTGGCTGAACTGCGGGAGCGATTCGCGCGGTTCGGTCTGGAATTGCACCCCGACAAGACGCGATTGATCGAGTTGAGCCGATGGGCCGAACGGAATCGACAGCGTCGTGGCGGGGGCAAGCCGGAGACCTTCAACTTCCTGGGCTTCACGCACAGCTGCGCGAAGACGCGGAAGGGTTGGTTCACGGTGCTGCGGCAGACGATGCGCAAGAGGTGGCAGGGCAAGCTGAAGGAGGTCAAGGCCGAGCTTCGACAGCGCCTGCACGGATTCCATCCCGGAGCAGGGCGCCTACTTGCAGTCCGTCGTCAGGGGACACGTCCGCTATTACGGCGTGCCCATGAACGGCCCTGCGCTGGGTGCCTTCCGCAAGGCCGTGGGGTGGCTCTGGCACCGCGCGCTGCTGCGGCGGAGCCAGAAACACCACCTGCCCTGGAGCCGGATGATGCGTTACATCGCCCGGTGGCTTCCGCCCGCCCGCATCTGCCACCCCTATCCCCTGGTACGCCTGTGCGTTGCCACCCAAGGTAAGAGCCGGATGCGGTAATGCCGCACGTCCGGATCTGTGGAGGGGGTGCTCAGCAATGCGCATTCCTACTCCGACTGGTTCGACGGGAGCTTCGCACCTGATTTACTCCGGTACCGAGCGCCGGACAACCCCAAAGAGGCTCACGCCTCGGCGCACCGGCACTTCGCGTCGATCGAGATCGTCCACAGCGCGACTTCTTCCTGCTCGACCGCGATTCGCGTGTCGAGGAAGCTCTTGACGATCTCGATGTTGGTCAGGGTGTGTCGTGTCGGTCGAACCGTGCGGTAGCTCCCCCCGCCGGCGAGGGCAAGCGGCACCAGGAGCTGGTCGGCCAGGTACGGGCCAACCACGGCACCTGAGGCCAGGTACTCTCGAACCTCGTCGGCCACGCCTTGGGCGACCCGCTCGGCCGAGACCTCCCGACGACCGAAGCCCGTGAACAGCTCCGTGATGCCTTGAGACTCGATCTCGAGCGTGAGGACGTTCCCCGGGCCCGCTGCATTCTGGACCCGCTCGGCCCGGAGCCACTCCGGGTTCCACGAGAGTGACTTTCTCACGATGGCGAGCTCGCGCTCGGCGATGTGCGCCGGGAGGCTGCAGACCCGCGCGAGCGCCGTGCGCGAGGTGATCTCTCCCCGATGGAGCAGATCGATCCGCGAGAGCCGGGCGACCGGTTCCACGGCGACGCGGAACAGCCCGCCGCCGGCCGGATAGAAACCGGGTCGCTCGAGCTCCGCTTGGATCCGCGGTCCCATCCTGCGCAAGACCGGCAGCAGCACGCGATCCAGGAAATCGAAGGGCGGGGCGAACGGGTTGTGGGTTCCACCCTCGAGGACGACCTCGGAAGGTGCGCTTGCCGTGAGGAGCGCAGGCAGGACGGTCTGGAGAACGAGGGTCGTACTCCCCGCCGTCCCCACGGAGTAGCGGTACGACCCGGCGCTCACGATGCCGGGCTCGAAGTAGAGCTCTCTCGACCCGAGAGCGGCACGCTCGACCGCCGCGGAGCTGACCTCGGCCGCGGCTCGGAGGGCGGTCAGATGCTGCCGCAGCAGGCCCGGTTTCGGTCGGCCGGCGCGAATGTTCGTCAGTCGGCAGGGCTTCCCGGTCGCCATCGACAGCGCCAGAGACGAACGGACGATTTGACCTCCACCCTCGCCGATGGACCCGTCGATCTCGACCGTCGTTGTGGAACTCAGCGCCCCGCACCGGAAGCGGCAGCTCGTCCATTCGCGGCAGCGGGAGCCGGGTCGGCCGCTCGCAGGATCACCAGCTCGATCTTGCCCAGCGCGGCAGCCGTCGTGGAATAGGTGCTCCAATACGATCCGAGGATTTTCGCGGTCGAGGCCAGGACGTACAGCTCGACCAGTGCCTCCTGGACACCTTCCACGGTTCTTCGGGAGGCTTCGTACGGCGTGGTGAGGATCCGCTCCCCGAACAGATCTCGCAGGGTCTTCTTGACTTCCATCGCATCCGTGGCGAGATAGAATCGCGTCGACGGTTGTACCGAGATTTCCCGCCGCATCTGTTCGATGAACACTGCATCCGGGCTGAACGCGATCGATTTCGTATTGTCCGCCCTGCGCACATGCACGCCGATCGTGTGCGAATCGAACTGCGAGGCTCGGTCCCGGACCCGCTGTCGCAGCTCGTCTGTGGGCGTGAAGCAGGCATACGGGGAGGGGTTGGCGTAGAACCGCGAGTAGCTCTCGATGAGCACGCGCCGCTTGGGGTGCATGGATCGAAAATCGAACGACTCGAGCCGCCGATTCTCGTCTTTCGAGAACGTCAGCGCGCCGAAGGGCCAGAGCTTGGAGGCGGCGCGCACGTGTCGATGCGTGCGGGCGAATACCAGCGGCCGGAAGCGTCGTTCGTGGATTCGTACGGACGGGCTCGCGATCCCCTTGAACAGCAGGTCGAATCGGCAGTTGAGGTCGCCACTCCTCACCCAGTAGATGTCGAGCGGTGCCTCGAGGTCGTGGGCCAGAGCGATCGCGGAATCTACGGCACGCATCCGGTTGCAGAGTCCGCCCTTGGGCTTCAGGCGGATCAGCGTTCCTGGGGACTGCCGCTCCATCCGGTTGGCCTCGGTTTGCTCAAGCGCTTGTGCAGGACGATCCATGCTACGCCGACCCGCGGCGATCACAACTCGAACTGCGCGGCCAGGCCATCGGCGACGGCCAGGCCGTCGAGCGTCGGGACGAGGCGGTCCCGCTCCAGCTTCAGCAGAACCGCGGTCTCGAGGCGCTCGATCAAAGGCGCGTTGACGCCGAGCAGGTCGCTGCCGAATCGCTCCTTCCACCGATCGAGGCCCACGCCCGCATGCGTGCGCAGCCCGGTCATCAGCGCTTCGAGCGCGAGCGCCCGGGGACCCAGCGTCTCGGCGCCCTCGACCGGACGCTGGCCGCGCTCGATCGCCGCTTGCCACGGATCGGTCCGCCGCAGATTCCACCAGCGCCGGTCGGCTTGGAACGAATGCGCCGAGGGGCCGAGGCCGAGGTACGGCGTATGGTCCCAGTACTTGAGGTTGTGGCGCGAGCGATGCTCGGGGGCGCGGGCGAACTGCGAGACCTCGTAGCCTGAGAGGCCCGCCGCCTCGAGATGTCGGTGCGCCAATCGGAAGAGGTCGGCTTGCTCGTCCGTGGGCAACTGGGTCAGCCGGCCGCGTTGCTCGAGCCGTCCGAACCGCGTGTCGGGGTGGATCGTCAGCTGGTAGCACGAAACGTGCTGCGGCTCGAGCGCCAGCGCCCGGTCGATCTCCGCGCGCCAATCCTCCGGTCGCTGGCCCGGCAGCCCGTAGATCAGGTCGATCGAGACCGTGAGGAACCCGGCTTCGCGGGCCAGCTCGACCGAGCGCCGCGCGTCGGCGACGTCGTGGCGCCGTCCGAGAAACGCCAAACCTGCCGGGTCGAGCGACTGCACGCCCAGGCTGAGCGTATCCACGCCCAACTGTCGAAAGGCGCCGACCGATTCGCGCGAAACGTCCTCCGGGTTGGCCTCGAGAAACACCCAGGTGCGCTCGGCGCACGACAGCCGGCCGCGCACGGCCTCGAGAATCCGCGCGAGCTCTTCGGGTGCGAGGGACGACGGCGTGCCACCGCCGAAGTAGATCGTGTCGAAGCGGACCGGATAGTCGGCGTACAGCTCGATCTCGGCCAGCAGGCGATCGACGTAGCGTGCGCGCCGCGCCCGATCGCCGGTGCGAACGGCGAAGTCGCAGTACGGGCAGACCCTCGCGCAGAACGGGACGTGCAGGTACAGGCCGGCCAACGGCCCGGCGCTCAAGAATCGGTGTCCGTCTTGAGCACCGCGACGAAGGCCGACTGCGGGATCTCGACCGCGCCGATCGTCTTCATGCGCTTCTTGCCTTCTTTCTGTTTCTCCAGCAGCTTGCGCTTGCGCGTGATGTCGCCGCCGTAACACTTGGCGGTGACGTCCTTGCGCAAAGCCTGGATGTTGGTCCGCGCGATGATCTTGCCGCCGATCGCGCCCTGGATCGCCACCTTGAACTGGTGGCGCGGGATCGCTTCGGCGAGCCGCTCGCAGTAGTGCAGCGCCCGCGCGCGGGCCTTGTCACGGTGGGTCAGCTGCGACAACGCGTCGACCGGCTCGGTGTTGACCAGGATGTCGATCTTGACCACGTCGGTCTCGCGATAGTCCAGCATCGCGTAGTCGAACGAGCCGTAGCCCTGGGTGAGCGACTTCAGCCGATCGTAGAAGTCGAACAGCACCTCGGCCAGGGGCAGCTCGGCCGTCAGCTCGACGCGCCCGACGGCGAGGTAGTGGAACTCGATGTTCTCGCCGCGGCGCTCGCGGCACAGCTCCATCACCGGGCCGATGTAGCGCTCGGGCATCATCACCGCGCCTTTGATGTACGGCTCCTGGGTGCCGGCGATGATCGATGGGTCGGGGTAATAGCTGGGGTTGTCGACCCACTGGACCGTGCCGTTGTGCAACGTGATGCGGTAGCGCACCGACGGCGCGGAGAGCAGGAGCGACAGGTCGTACTCGCGCGTCAGTCGCTCTTGGACCACGTCGAGGTGCAGCAAGCCGAGGAAGCCGCAACGGAAGCCGTGGCCCAGCGCGGTCGACGAGTCCTTCTCGTACGTCAGCGCGGCGTCGTTCAACACGAGCTTCTCGAGCGCCTTGACCAGCTCGGGGTACTCGTCCGTGCCCATCGGATACACCGAGGAAAAGACGACCGGCTTGGCCTCCTTGTAGCCCGGCAGTGGCTCTTTGGCCGGACGCTCGGCGTCGGTGAGCGTGTCGCCGACCTCGACGTCGCGCACGGTCTTGATCCCGGCCAGCACGTACCCCACCGATCCGGCGCCCAGCTCGGCCGTCGGCACACGCTTGAGGCGCAGCTGTCCGACCTCCTCGATGGAGTGCTGCTTCGCGCTGTGCATCAGGCGCATCGTCTGCCCCGCGCGGAGCACGCCCTCCTTGACGCGGCAGTACAGCACCACGCCGCGGTACGGGTCGTAGTGCGCGTCGAACAGCATGGCGCGGGTCGGCGCCGCGCGGTCGAGCGTCGGCGGCGGCAGCTTGTGCACGATCGCTTCGAGCAGGTCGGGAATGCCCGTGCCCTCCTTGGCCGAGCAGAGGACCGCGCCGGACGGGTCGAGCCCGAGGTCGGCCCGGATCTCCTCCCGGATCCGCTCTACGTCGGCCGACGCCAGGTCGATCTTGTTGATCACGAGCAGCAACTCCAGCTCGTACTCCATCGCGAGGTACAGGTTGGCCATCGTCTGCGCCTCGACGCCTTGCGAGGCGTCGATGAGCAGGATCGCCCCCTCGCAGGACATCAACGAGCGCCGCACCTCGTGCGAGAAGTCGACGTGGCCCGGAGTGTCGATCAGGTTCAGCTCGTAGGTCTGGCCGTCGCTCGCCGTGTAGTCGAGCGTGATCGTGTTGCTCTTGATCGTGATCCCACGCTCGCGCTCGATGTCCATCGAGTCCAGGATCTGGTCGCGGAAATTGCGCGCGTCGACCCCGCCGCAGTGCTGGATCAGCCGATCGGCCAGGGTCGACTTGCCGTGGTCGATGTGCGCGATGATGCAGAAGTTGCGGATGTTGTCCATGGGCGGACATGGATTAGCACATCCGGTGGCGGCGATACCAGGCGGCCGATCCCGGGGCGCGCAAGGAGCCGGTGCTGCCTCCGCCGGTTTCCGGCACCGCAGCCCGCCGCGCGTGCGATGCCGGCTCGACACTCAGGCCGCCGGGACCGAGTCGATTTCGGCGGTCGAGCGCCGGACTACGCGCCCCGTTGCTCCCTCACTGGATGCGACGCCACCCGAGCGGATGCGTGGGCCGGACTCCCGGCAGGAGCACCACGATGTCCACGCCGGCGATTGGGGTTCCGTCCCGCAGGCGGCCAGTCAGCATGAGCGCCCGACACGCGCGATCCTCGACCGGTCCAAGCGACTCGAGCACCGCCTGCACGTCGAACTTCAGCGTCAGGTCGAGCTGGCCGTCGGGACCCGCATCGGTGCACTCCGAGCAACGCCCGGTGAATACGGAGTCGCCCGGTACCGGCGCGGACACATCCTCGATCGCCGAGCGCAGAGGTGCGACCCCCTCCAAACGGAGGCTCGCCACGTCGAGTCGCCTGACGTCCAGCGCAGGAGTGCCGAGGATCGCCACGGGCAGGACACCGCGGCTGCGCAACGAAAGTGGATTCGGACAGCTGCCCGGTCGGATGTCGATCTCGACGCCGCAGGCGTCCCCGATGCCGTCTCCGTGCCGATCCAGCTGCTCCGGGTTGGCGTGGTGCACGCAATTGTCGCAGGCGTCACCGACGCCGTCGTCGTCCGCGTCGGATTGTTCCGCGTTGGCGAGGTCGGGGCAGTTGTCGCAGGTATCCCCGGCGTCGTCGGCGTCGCGGTCGGCCTGGTCGACGTTGGCGAGGTCGGGGCAGTTGTCGCAGGCATCTCCGGCGCCGTCGGTGTCGCGATCGGCCTGGCTCACGTTGGCCACCGTGGGGCAATTGTCCTCGTGGGCGCAGAGCACGTCGCCGTCGGCGTCGTTGTCGAGACAGACGTCGCAGGCGTCGCCCTCCGCGTCGCCGTCCGCGTTCGCCTGATCCGGGTTGGCGACCATGGTGCAGTTGTCGCAGTTTTCTCCGACGAGATCCTGATCGTGGTCGAACAGGTCGTCGCCGGGGCTTCCCGGAGCATGCGCACGCTCGGGGCACAGGTCGCAGGCGTCGCCGAGCGTGTCCCCGTCGGCGTTCGCCTGATCCGGGTTGGCGACCATGGTGCAGTTGTCGCAGTTTTCCCCGACGAGGTCCTGATCGTGGTCGAACAGATCGTCGCCGGGGCTTCCCAGAGCATGGGCACGCTCGGGGCACAGGTCGCAGGCATCGCCGAGCGCGTCCCCGTCGGCGTTCGCCTGATCCGGGTTGGCGACCATCGTGCAGTTGTCGCAGTTTTCCCCGACGAGGTCGCGATCGTGGTCGAACAGATCGTCACCGGGGCTTCCCGGAGCATGGGCACGCTCGGGGCACAGGTCACAGGCGTCGCCGAGCGCGTCCCCGTCGGCGTTCGCCTGATCCGGGTTGGCGACCATGGTGCAGTTGTCGCAGTTTTCTCCGACGAGGTCCTGATCGTGGTCGAACAGGTCGTCGCCGGGGCTTCCCGGATCGTGGGCACGCTCGGGGCACAGGTCACAGGCATCGCCGAGCGTGTCCCCGTCCGTGTTCGCCTGATTGAAGTTGGCGACGGTCGGGCAGTTGTCCAGGGCGTCGGGGATCTCGTCATGGTCGGTGTCCAGGTCCCGCGCGTAGGACACGGGCGTGTGGTGCGGCAGGAGGTCCTCACCGATCGCCACGGAGCTCGCGGCCACAAGGGCGAGCAGCAGCAGCGGTGATGCGGCCGCCGCGCGGAGGGCCCACGCGCGCAAGCCATGGGCCGGGCTCTGCCCTGTGCGATCCATGATCGTGCTCCTACGACGGCGCGACTGACCCCTCGGGGGACGACGCGATCGCCCAGGACAAGGAGAAAGACGTGTGCCACCTGGGCCGGCGGGTCGGGCCGGACGGCCAAGGCCCCGAAACCCGGCGATTCGCTCATCCTACGGAACCGCCTGCGCGCGGCAGGCGCAGCGACTTGCTCCAGCGGAGTGCCCCGAATCGAATTGCCGGTTGCGAAAACGTATCGGTGATGGTGCGGGCGCTCGCCGAGCGCGCCTTCGTGTACCCTGCCGTGGTTCGGGCACACCGGGGGGATCCACGTGGCTCGTTCGATCCGAGTGGCCCTGGTCGTGGGCCTATTGGCCGCGGCAGGAACGATCGGCCTGATCGTCCTCTACATCCGGAGCGCGGTGGCGGTGTCCTGCGAGGTCTGTATCCCGTACGGAGGGCAGGTCGTCTGCCGTACCGCCCTCGGGCCGAGTCGGGAGGAAGCGGTCGGCACCGCGACCGACAACGCCTGCGCGTTTCTCGCCCGCGGGATGACCGACTCGATCCGCTGCGCCAACACGACTCCGACCCAGGTCACTTGCGAGGGCGACGAGCCGACCCAGCCGTGAGACGGCAGGGGAGCGCCCGGCGCCGCAGTCGGCGAGTCGGGAGAGACGGGAATCGCTCACCGCTCCGCGCGGGCCGTACAGAGGAACTCGGCTCGAGCCAGGACGCTCCCCGACGCGTTGCGCGCCTCGACCGCCCAGCTCCCCGCGGCGCCCCGCGGCAGGTAGTGGCGGCTGTACGTGCGCCAGTACGGGCCGCCGATCGGAAGGGCGATCGACTCCACGTCACGTCCGTCGTGGATCCAGACGTGGCCGATCTCGTCGCCGTCGCTGCCGCCGACCACGAGGGTCCAGAACCAGACCTCGCCGTCTTCCTCGAAGCGCTCGTCGCGGCCGACGAGAATGCGATCGACGATGCGGCTTCCCACAGCGAATTCCTCGACGGAGCTCGAGCCGAGGTTCCGGGGTCGGCTCCTCGCGCGGAGGTGTGTCGATCGGCACCTGCGGGACTTGCGGCTCCAGTTCCACGGGCTCGGCCGCTGGCGGCGGGGCGCGCTCGGGCGCGGCGACAACGGGTCGGCCGTCGCCGAGCGCGCGCCGCACACCCCACGTCACCCCGAGCGCGCCGAGCACGAGGCCGGCTCCGACGGCGAGCGTGGCGAGCGCGCGCCGCGAGATCCCGAATCGTCCGGGGCTGCGGCGCACGTGAAGGACGCGGCGCAGCTCGACGAGCAGGTCGGTGTTCCCCGCGACCGCCTCCGGCAGCTCGCGCACGCGCAGCTCACGGTTGTACGCGCGCAGGAGGGGTTCGGGGTCCGTGCCGAGGAAGTCGGCGTAGGCGCGCACGTATCCACGGGCGAATACCGGGCCCGGCAGCTCGCCGAATTCGTTGCGCTCGAGAGCCTCGAGTAGGCTACGGCGGATCCGCGTCGCCGCCTCGATCTCTTCGAGGCCGACGCCGCGCTTCTCGCGCTCGGTTCGTAGCCGATCGCCGAAGGTCAGCATGGGTTCGCAAGGAACCTAACCCCTGATCGGCGGGTTCACCACCCGGCCGCGGAAGCCGTCGCCATTCCGCCTCCGCGCCCGAGCGTGCAGCGCGAGGGGATGTCATCCACAGCCTGCCCGAGGGGCTCGTCGAGCAACAAGCGGTCGTCCTCCGGAGAGACCCTCACTCACCCCACGGTGCGTGAAGCTCCTCCCCGTCCGGCAGGAACGTGCGCGTGCCGAGCGGCATGGCGGCCAGCACGTCGAGCGGCCCGCTGCCGGTGTTGACGAACCGATGCCGGACACGGGCGGGCGCGATCGCCGTATCCCCCGGGCCCAGCGAAAGCTCCTGGCCGTCGATCGTCAGTGTCGCCGAGCCCGCGAGGACGACGAGCACTTCCTCATGGTCGTGCGTGTGGGGCGGCGTCCCGGCGCCCGGGTCCGTGATGCCGCGCCAGACGGCGATCTCCGTGGCCCCGCGGCTCGCCGTGGCAAGCCCCGTCATGTGATTCCCCATGATCTCGAACTTCTTCAGGTCCGTTCCGGCGGATGACCGGCATTCTCGACCTCCTTCGCCTTCGATCGCCATTCTCATCCAGCTGCCGGAGGGACCTGTAGTAGAAAGGGGCGAATGCGTCGAATCGAGGTTCCTTGCCCGGAGGCGCTGGACCCGGTGTTGCGGGCGATCCGCTCGGCCGGGGGGCGCCCTTGGATCGCCGGGGGCGCCGTGCGCGACGCCGCGATGGGGCTCGTGCCGGGGGACTTCGACATCGAGGTCTACGGTCTTGGCGTCAACGCGCTCGCGCGAGCGCTTGCGGAGGTCGGTCGGGTCCACGCGGTCGGCCGCGCGTTCGGCGTGCTCAAGCTGGCGATCGCGGGGCTCGAGATCGACGTGTCGCTGCCGCGCCGCGAGAGCAAGTCGGCGCCGGGCCACCGCGGATTCCTGGTCGAGCCGGACCCGCAGCTCGAGCCGCAAGAGGCGTGCGCGCGCCGCGACTTCACGATCAACGCGATGCTGTGGGACCCCCTGACGGGCGAAGTGCGCGACTACTTCGGCGGGCTTGGGGACATCGAGCGGCGCGTGCTGCGCCACACGGGGCCCGCCTTCGCCGACGACCCGCTACGCGTGCTGCGCGGCCTGCAGTTCGCGGGACGCTTCGCGCTGAGAGCGGACGCGGACACCGTTCTGCTGTCGCGGCGGCTGCTCGCCGAGTACGACACGCTGGCGCCGGAGCGCATCTTTGCCGAGTGGTCGAAGTGGGCCGCACGATCGACGCGGCCATCCGCAGGACTGAAGTACCTTGCGGCGAGCGGATGGCTTGTGCGCTACCCCGAGCTGGAGCGGCTCGACGGGTGTCCGCAGGATCGGAAGTGGCACCCCGAGGGCGACGTGTGGACGCACACGCTGCTCGTGTGCGACGAGGCGGCGGCGATCGCGGAGCGCGACGGCCTCGCGGCCGAGGATCGACTGGTTCTCCTTCTCGCGGCGCTGTGCCACGATCTCGGCAAGCCCGCGACCACCGCGATCGATGGCGATCGGGTGCGCTCGCCGGGACACGCCGAGCTCGTCGTGACTTTCGCCGCGTTGCTCGATCGGCTGGGCTGCCCCGCGCGGATCGCGCAACGGGTGATCGGCCTGTCGCGTCACCACCTGGCGCACATGGGGTTCGCCGGCTCGTCACGCCACGTTCGGCGCCTGGCGCGCGCGCTCGGCGAGCACGCCGAGACGATCGAGCAGCTGGCGCGGCTCATCGAGGCCGATCACGGGGGGCGCCCACCGCTTCCGGGCGGTCTTCCGGAGTCGATGCGCGACATGCTCGCGCTCGCGCGCGGCCTCGCCACGGCGGCCGCCGCGCCGCCGCGACTGCTGCTCGGCCGGCACCTGATCGACCTCGGCGTCGCCCCGGGCCCGCGCATGGGCGAGATCCTCGCCGCCGCGTACGAGGCGCAGCTCGATGGCGCGTTCGATTCCGTCGACACGGCGCTGGCCTGGGTCGCCGAGAGCTTCCCCGAGCGCTGAGCGCGCAGGCCGGGCCTACGGCTGGATCGGGGCGATCGCCCGCACCGCGATCGGCACGTTGCACACCTCGATCCGCCCGGCCAGGTGCTTGAACCACTCCTCGGGACGGTTGCGGCGGGACTCGACGAGCGCCGCGAAGGTCGCGGTGTCGGTGCGCAGCACCTCGAGCGGCGTGCGTTCGGAGACCGGGACGTCGGAGGCGACGCGCAGCGCGTGAATCGGCACCCGTTGCTCGGCCTTCTCGTAGAACCCGAGAGCGGCTGTGCCGCGGGGCAGCGTCGCCAGGAGCTCCATCCCCTGCACGACGCGGCCGAGCAGCGTCACGTTGCGGTCGAGGTGGCGCGGCGCGTGGCCGATGACGACGTACAGGTCCGCGCCGCTGCCGCTGTCGGCGGCGTTGTCGCGGCCGGCGCCGACCATGCCGTAGCAGTGGGTGAGCCAGGCGCGGCCGCTCTTCCCGTCGCGCGCGGCCGGGAACCCGGTGGACCAGCCGGTATCCGGGGCGTAGACGTCGCCGTCGGGCAGGCGGGTGAACGGCAGGTCGGGGGTGAGGGCGCGGTCGAACTCGGCGGGGAGCGAGCGCTTGGCCTGGCGCATCGAGCGACGCTTGTCGGCGTCGTCCGCGTCAGGGTCGCCCCACTGCACGACGTAGTTGTCCTGCGCGCGGTGGATCGACAGGCCGTCGAAGAAGCCCTCGCGCGCGAGAGCCTTGACGTTCGCCACGTGCGCGGGTGCGAAGCTCGGCGCGAGATCGATCACGACGCGGCCCAGGGCGAGATCCAGGTACAGCGTGGTCTCGGGGTCGAGGGGTCGCCAGTCGGACGGCACCGACGCCGCCAGCACCTCGACCATCGTGCGCGGAGGCGCGGCCTTTGGATCCTCGGCCCGGACGATCGGCATCGCCGCGACCAGGCAAACGGCGGCGATCGCGCGTCGCCGCGACGAAAACGGAAGGAACCGCTGTCGGATCATCGCGCTCGCTCCTCGATTCGGCCGGACGACGGTCCAAGATACCGCGAGATCCGCCGTGCGCGGCATCCTGATCTTCTTCGCGTACCATGGGGCGGTGCGCGCGATCCTCGTGTCCCTGCTCGTCCCGGCGTTGACCGCCCTGCCGGGCGGCGCGGTCGGGACTGCGCCAGAGGCCGCGCCCGCGCCCGACCTCACCACGGTCGCCGAGCGCTCGGGCGACTTGCGCACCGGGCGTTACGACGAGGTCGTCTCGCTCTGCCACGCCTTCGAGCGGGCGTTTCCGGCGCGGGTGCGCTGCACGCAGTTCGGCACGACGCCTGAGGGACGGCCGCTGCTGTCCCTCGTCGTCTCGGCGGACGGCGTGCTCGAGCCCGAGACCGCGCGCGCCAAGGGCCGGCCGTCGATCGTGGTGCAGGGCGGGATCCACGCGGGCGAGATCGACGGCAAGGACGCCGGCTTTCGCGTACTGCGCGGGGTGCTCGGCGGCGACGTCGCGTCGGGCGCGCTCGCGGCGGTCACGCTGGTCTTCGTCCCGGTCCTCAACGCCGACGGTCACGAGCGGTTCGGGCGATGGAACCGGCCGAATCAGCGCGGACCCGAGGAGATGGGGTGGCGCACGACCGCGCTCAACCTCAATCTCAACCGCGACTACACCAAGGCCGAAGCACCCGAGATGCGGGCGATCCTCGCGGTTCTCGCGGCCTGGGATCCGGTCCTGTACGTCGACCTGCACGTCACGGACGGCGCGAAGTTCCGTCACGACGTGTCGATCACGACCGAGCCCGCCGAGGTTCCCGGGCATCCGCTGGCCGGGCTCGCCCGCAAGCTCCGTCGCGACGTCGTGACCGCGCTCGGATCCACCGGACACTTCCCGGTCGAGTTCTACCCGTCGTTCGTGAAGGACGACGATCCCACGTCCGGATTCGCGGTCGGAGCGGCTCCGCCGAGGCTCTCCATTCCGTACTGGGGGTGGCGCGATCGGCTGAGCCTGCTCGTCGAGACCCATAGCTGGCGAACGTACCCCGAGCGAGTGAAGGCGACGTACGACACGCTGGTCGCGATTCTGGAGCGGGCGCGCGACGATGCATGGCTGTGGGCCGATGCCGAGCGATCCGTGGACGACACCACGGCGCGCCTCGGCGGCAAGGAGGTCGCGCTCGACTTCGTTTCGGGGGACGCGAAGACGACGATCGACTTCCTCGGGTACGCCTGGCGACGCGTCCCGTCGCCGGTTTCCGGCGCGACGACGATCGTCTACGACGAGACACGGCCCGAGATCTGGCGCGTGCCGCTCGTCACCTCGGTGAAGCCGGCGCTCGTCGTCCGGGCCCCCAAGGCCGGATACCTCGTGCCGCCCGCGTACGCCGGATGGGTCGCCGAGAAGCTGGCTCTGCACGGGTTCCACTCGGTCCGCGTGACGCCCGCGCGTTCCGCGGTCGAGGTCGAGGTGTTCCGGGCCGACGGTGTGAAGCTCGCCGAGCAGCCGTACGAGGCCCGGCAACGGGTGGAGCTGAAGGGACGCTGGGCTCGCGAGACCAGGGACGTCGCCGCAGGCTCGCTGTACGTTCCGGTCGCGCAGCGCTCGGCGCGACTGCTCGTGCATCTGCTCGAGCCCCAGGCCCCCGATTCGTTCGTCGCGTGGGGATTCTTCAACGCCGTGTTCGAGCAGAAGGAGTACATCGAGAGCTACGTCGCCGAGGAGCTGGCCGAGCGGATGCTCACCGAGGACTCCGCGCTTCGCGCGGAGTTCGAGAGCCGGCTCGCGGCCGATCCGGCCTTCGCGGCCGATCCGCGCCGGCGCCTCGACTTCTTCTACCGTCGCTCACCGTACTGGGACTCACGGAAAGACGAACCGCCGATCCTGCGCGTGGATGAGTTCTGAGCCCCATTCGAGATGCGCCGAGCGGCGCACGAAACCACGAATCGGCTAGTATTTGCGGATGCATCGGTGGTGGAAGCGGCTCGTCGTGCTCGCCGCGGTCGTCGGGCTCGGGATCGCCCTGCGCGCCACCGTGTTTCGTCCCGACCCGATCCCGGTCACGGTGTTCGTCGTGGCGCGCGGACAGGTCGAAGAGACCGTCACGAACAGCAAGGCCGGAACGGTCAGGACGCGTCACCGCGCAAAGCTCGGCCCGTCCTTGGGCGGTCGCGTGGCGGCGGTGCGGGTCGAAAAAGGGGATCGCGTCCGCGCGGGAGACGTGCTGCTGCAGATCGACGACGCGGAGTACCGGGCCGGTGTCACGCTAAGCGAGCGTGCCGGGTCGGCCGCGGAGGAGAGCGCGAAGCAATCCTGCCTCGAGGCCGCGCTCGCGCAGCGGGACCACGACCGGACGGAGGGGCTGGCGCGCGACCGCGTCGTCTCGGAGCAGGGGCTCGACCAGGCCAGGAGCCGCCGCGACGTCACGAGCGCGTCCTGCGCCGCGGCCCGTGCGCGGGCGAGCCAGCTCGAGTCCGAGTTGCAGGTCGCGCGGACCGAGCTGGCGAAGACGGTGCTGCGCGCGCCGTTCGACGGTGTCGTCGCGGAGCTCACGGTCGAACGAGGCGAGTGGGTCACCCCCTCGCCCCCGGGGCTCCCGATGCCGTCCGTGATCGATCTGATCGACACCGAGGCGATCTACGTGAGCGCGCCGCTCGACGAGGTGGACCGCGGGAAGGTCGTCGTCGGCCAGCCGGTCCGGATCACGCTCGACGCGGCTCCCGCCCGGTCGTTCTCCGGGCGCATCACGCGAGTCGCGCCCTACATCCTCGACATCGCGGAGCAGAGCCGCACCTTCGAGGTCGAGGCCGTGTTCGACGACCCGGAAGTCGCGCGCACGTTCCCACCCGGCGCATCGACGGACGTCGAGGTGATTCTCGACGTGCGTCCGAACGTCGTACGCGTGCCGACGTACGCGGTGCTCGATCGCGCGCGCGTGCTCGTTCTCGAGGGCGAGCGCCTGGCCAGCCGGCCGGTTGCCGTCGGGCTCGAGAACTGGGAGTTCGCCGAGATCACCCGAGGGCTGAGCGAGGGCGACCGGGTCGTCGTCTCGCTCGATCGCGTGGAGGTCCAGGCGGGCGCGCGTGCGCGCGAGACCGCCGTGGCGCTGAAATGATCTCGCTCACCGGGATCACCCGCACGTTCGAGGTGGGGGGCCGGCCGGTTCACGCGCTCCGCGGGATCGATCTCGAGGTGCCCGACGGCGACTACCTCGCGGTGATGGGCCCGTCGGGCTCGGGCAAGACGACCTTGCTGTCGATCCTGGGCTGTCTCGACCGGCCGACCGCCGGCTCGTACCGGCTCGACGGGAGCGAGGTGGCCGGGCTCGACGACCAGGCGCTGTCGCTCGTGCGACGGCACAAGATCGGCTTTGTGTTCCAGACGTTCCACCTCGTCCCGCGCCTGACGGCGCAGGAGAACGTCGAGCTGCCGATGATCTTCGCCGAGACCCCGCACGCCGAGCGCGTGGAGCGGGCGCGAGCGGCTCTCGCCGCGGTCGGCCTCTCGGGGCGGGCCGATCACCGGCCCGACCAGCTCTCGGGCGGCGAGCGCCAGCGTGTCGCGATCGCCCGGGCCGTCGTGATGGGGCCGTCGATCCTCCTCGCCGACGAGCCGACCGGGAACCTCGACAGCAAGTCGGGGCACGAGGTCGTCGCGCTTCTCGAACGGATGAACGAGAGCGGCCAATCGCTGATCCTCGTGACGCACGATCCGGCGCTCGGCCGGCGGGCGCGTCGGCGCCTCGGCCTCGTCGACGGCGCCGCCGTGTGGGAGGAGGCGGCCGAAGCGTGAGTACGGCCGACCTGCTGCGCTTCTCGACCCGCTCGCTGCGGGGCCACCGACTGCGCTCGGTCTTGTCGATCGCCGGCGTCGCGATCGGCGTCGCGTCGGTGATGCTGCTGACGAGCCTCGGCGAGGGGGCCCGCCGCTTCATCACGGGCGAGTTCGCGGCGCTCGGCTCGAATCTGATCATCGTCGTTCCGGGCAAGAGCGAGACGGAAGGGGAGGCGCCGATCTTCAGCGAGGCGGCTCACGACCTGACGCTCGCCGATGCGGAGGCGCTCCTGAGGCGCTCGCCGCGCATCGCCCGTGTGGCCCCGATCTCGCTCGGCACGGCGACCGCCGCGTACGGCGGGCGCATGCGCGACGTGACCGTCGTCGGCACGACCGCCGAATTCCAGTTGATCCGCAAGCTGCAAGTCGCGGTCGGCCGATACCTGCCCGAGGAGGAGGTCGACCGCGGCGCCCGTGTCTCGGTGATCGGCGCGAAGATCCAGCGCGAGCTGTTCGCCGGGGAGAATCCGCTCGGCGAGATCCTGCGCATCGGCGAGGAGCGGTACAAGGTCATCGGCGTGAACGCTCCGCGCGGCATGTCGATCGGCATGGATCTCGACGAGGTGGTCTACATCCCCGTCTCGGCCGCGCTCCGTCTGTTCGACCGCCGCAGCCTGTTCCGGATCTTCGTCGAGGTCCGCGCGAACGACCAGCTCGACGCGGCCGCGGCCGACATCGTGTCGATCCTGAAAGAGCGGCACGACGGCGCGGAGGACGTGACGATCATCCGGCAGGACTCGGTGCTGTCCTCGCTCGCGAAGATCCTGAACGTCCTGACGGCGGCGCTCGCGGCGATCGCCGCGATCTCCCTGGCCGTCGCGGGGATCGGGATCATGAACGTGATGCTCGTGAGCGTGACCGAGCGAACGGCGGAGATCGGGCTCCTGCGGGCGGTCGGCGCCGGCCGGATCCAGATTCTGGAGCTGTTCCTCGTCGAGGCATCGCTGCTGTCGTGCGGCGGTGGGGCGCTCGGCATCCTGGCCGGCTACGGTCTCGCGGCGGTTGTCCGGGAGATCTGGCCCGCGCTGCCGGCGTATCCACCGACGTGGGCCGTGGTCGCCGGTGCGATCGTCGCGATCGGCGTCGGGCTCGGGTTCGGTGCGGTTCCGGCACGCCGGGCGGCGGGGCTCGACCCCAAGCTGGCGCTCGGTCGGAGACGCGCGTGAGGACGATCGACCTCGCCCGTCTTGCCGGTGGCTCGATCCGCGGCCACCGGCTGCGCTCGTTCCTGACCATGCTCGGGATCCTGATCGGCATCGCGTCGGTGATCCTGCTCACGTCGATCGGCGAGGGAACCCGGCGCTACGTGTTCGACGAGTTCACCCAGTTCGGCACGAACATCATCGCGATCCACCCCGGACGGGTGCAGACGAGCGGGCTGCCGGGGGCGCTCGGCGCGACCACGCGCAAGCTCACGCTCGACGACGCCGAGGCGCTGCGGCGGATTCCGGAGATCGAGGCGCTCGTTCCGCTCATCGCCGGCACGGCACGTGTCGAGGGAGCCGGGCGCGCGCGCAACGTGCTGATCGTGGGTGTGAACCACGAGGTGCCGGACGTCTTCCGGTTCCAGGTCCGACAGGGCTCGTTCCTCCCGCCCGGCGATCCGCGCCAGGGCCGCACGGTGACGGTGCTCGCACCGAAGCTCAAGCGCGAGCTGTTCGGCGACGCGAGCGCGCTCGGCGAGCACGTGCGCATCGGGGGCCGGCGGTTCCTGGTCATTGGCGTCATGGAGCCGAAGGGCGAGCTGCTCGGCTTCGACCTGGACGATCGCGCCTACGTGCCGGTGTCCGAGACCCAGACGCTGTTCGACCGCGACGGGCTGTACGAGGTCGACGTGCGCTTCGCGCTCGGCGCCGACCCGCGCGACGTTGCCGACAAGATCCGCAAGCTCCTGACCGAGCGCCACCGCGGCGAGGAAGACTTCACCGTGACGACGCAGACCGAGATGCTCGACGTGTTCGGTCGCGTGCTGGGGATCGTCAGTGTCGCCGTGGGGGGGATCGCCGGGATCTCTCTCGTCGTCGGCGCGATCGGGATCCTGACCATGATGTGGATCGGCGTGAACGAGCGGACGTCCGAGATCGGTCTCGCGCTCTCGATCGGGGCGACACGCAGGCAGATCCTGTCGCTGTTCCTCGTCGAGGCGGCGCTCCTCGCCACGCTTGGCGGCGTCGGCGGCATCGTGGTCGGGATCGGTGTCGCCCGGCTCGCGCAGCTGCTGCTTCCGGGGCTGCCGGTCCAGACGCCGATGAAGTACGTCGTATCCGCCTTGGCCATGAGCCTCGCCGTGGGCCTTGCGAGCGGCGTTCTCCCGGCGCGACGCGCCGCAAGCCTCGATCCGATCGAGGCTTTGCGGGCCGAGTGAGCGGCGGCTGATGTGAGCCAGCGCAGCAAGATCGGGCTCGTCGCGATCGTTCTCATCGGGGTCGTCGTCGCGGTCGTGGCCACGAGCGGTCCGCCGGCCCCGGCACCGAATCCGCCGGGGACGTTCTCGTTCGCCGTTCTGGGAGACGCCCCGTACTACGTCTGGGAGGAGCTGCAGTTCGACCTCGTCCGGCAAGCGCTCGACGACCACGACCTGCGCTTCGTCCTCCATGTGGGCGACATCTTCTGGCGCCCGTGCACCGACGAGATGTACCGGCGAACCCACGGCTGGTTCAACGGCCTGCGCCACCCGGTGATCTACACGCCCGGGGACAACGAGTGGGCGGATTGCTGGGAGGTGGGATCGGGTGGCTTCCCGCCGCTCGATCGCCTCGATCGGATCCGCGAGATTTTCTTCCCCAACCCGACCCGCAGCCTCGGCGGAGGCTCCCTTGCGCTCGACAGTCAATCGAGCCGTGAGGCGTACGCCGAGTTCGTCGAGAACGTCCGATGGGCACACGAGGGGATCGTGTTCGCGACCGTGCACCTCGTCGGAAGCGAGAACGGCCGGGACGCTGTCGAAGCGCGGCGACGAACGGAAGCCGCCGCGGCGTGGGTACGCGAGACGTTTGCGGACGCCGAGGCCCAGCGTGCCGCGGCGGTGGTGATCGGCTTCCACGGCAATCCGTCGTTCGAGCGCCCCGCCGACGACCCGGACCGCGCGGTGTTCGAGCCGTTCCTGACCGCACTCGAGGAGAACGTCGAGCGCTTCGGCAAGCCGGTTCTCGCGGTGCACGGCGACCAGCACGAGTACATCGTGGACCGGCCACTCGTGCGCCGCTCGACCGGGCACCGGCTTCAGGGCTTCACGCGCCTGCAGGTTCCGGGCTCACCCGAGGTCGGCTGGGTGCGGGTCGTCGTGACCCCGGGCGGCCGCCCCCCGTTCGCCTTCGAGGAACACGTCGTCCCTCGATGGAAGTACTGGTAGTCGGGGACACGAGAATGGGAGCGGCGAACCGAGCGTCAGGCCACGACTACGCGGAGCAGGTCGGTGCGGAAGCCTGCGGCACGTCGCTCCTGTCTCACCTCGCGGCGCGGCACCGGCACTCCACGCCTGCCGAGTGGGCCTCGCGCATCGCCGCAGGGCTCGTTTCGGTGGATGGTCGCCTCGGGCACAGTGCAACCGTCCTCCTCGCCGGTCAGACGGTCGTCTGGCATCGACCGCCGTGGGTCGAGCCCGACGCCCCGACCGCGTTCGCCGTCCTGCATCGAGACGAGGACGTCCTTGCGGTCGCGAAGCCCGCGGGGCTACCGACCCTCCCGGGCGCAGGCTTCCTCGACAACACTCTGCTCGCGCGCGTTCGTGCGCTCGATCCCGGAGCCTTGCCCGTTCATCGTCTCGGCCGGTGGACGTCGGGCGTGGTCCTCTTCGCTCGGCACCGCGAGGCGGCAGCGTGCCTGGCGCGGCAGCTCGCCGAGCGATCGGTCGGGAAGCGCTATCGCGCGCTCGCGACGGGCCGACCGGACCGCGACGAGATCGAGGTGACCGTGCCGATCGGCCCGGTTCCGCATGCGCTCCTGGGGAGCGTCCACGCGGCGAGCCAACGCGGTCGACCCGCGGCGACGCGCGTCTCGGTCGTCGAGCGACGGAACGACGCGTTCCTGTGCGACGTCCGCATCGAGACCGGCCGACCGCATCAGATCCGGATCCACCTCGCCGCGGCGGGACACCCGCTCGTGGGCGATCCCTTGTATCCACTCGGAGGAGTCCCAGCTCCCGACACCCGCGCTGTGCCCGGCGATCCCGGATACCTGCTGCACTCGGCGGAGATCTCTTTCCGCCATCCGCGGACGGCGGAGCCCTCGAGCGTGACCTGCGCGCCTCCTCCCGTTCTGCGTGGCCTGGTCCCCGGAGCTCCCGGCGAGGTGCGTTAGGCGACCCAGGCCACGAGGCCGAAGGCGAGTTTCTTGCTCATCGCCGGTCGGTCGCCGATGGACCGCTGGTCGGACCGGGCCGAACCGCTTCGGGATCCGGCTGTCGGAGCCCGTGCTCCATCTCCCACAGCTTGGCGAAGCGCACGAACACGTAGAACGCGCTCAGCACGGCCAGGATCCACCCCACGCGGCCATCGAGAAAGCCGCGGCGCAGGACGTAGTGGCGCAGGAAGCGCAGGAGCGGACGGATCGTCAGCTCGGTCCATCCGGCGCGCCGGCCGCGATCCCACAGGTCCTGCGCGCCCCACGTCGTGTATCGGCCGACCTTCTTGCCCAGGAACTCGTCGACGGTCCAGGCCGTGTAGTGCACGAGGCGCTCGCCGAGCCAGCCGACGTTCCCGCCGTCGACGACGACGTCGGCGTGGACGCGTCGATCCTGGTATCGGCACAGATCCCGGCGGAACAGGCGCAGCACGTCATCCGTCTGCCAGCCGCTGTAGCGGACCTCCTGGCCGAACAGGAAATTCCTGCGGTAGATCCGATAGCCGTCGTGCGCCGGCTCCCCGGCGAGCACCGCGCGGATCTCGCGCTCGAGCTCGGTCGGGACGCGCTCGTCCGCGTCGACGACCAGGACCCACGGATGTGCGCACTGCGGGATCGCCCAGTTCTTGAAGCTCGCCGAGTGCACGTATTCGCGCTCGAGGACGCGGCAGCCCAGCTCGCGCGCGATCGCGATCGTGCCGTCGGTCGAGCCCGAATCGGCGACCACGATCTCGTCCGCCAGGGCCCGGACCGATTCGACGCACGGCCGCAGGTTCCGCGCTTCGTTCTTGCACGGGATCAGGACGGACAGCTTCCGGGCCATCGCGGCGCTCCCCTCCGTGTCTGCGCTCAGGAGTCGGTCACCAGCTGCTCGTACAGGCGCACGGTCTCACGGACCGTTCGATCGACCGTGAACACCGAGGCGATCCTGTGCCGCGCTCGACGGCCCATCTCGATGCGTCGGCTCGTGTTCTCGTACAGATCGAGGATCGCCTCGGCCAGCGCCGGCGCGTCGGCTTGCGGCACGACGAGCCCGCTCACGTCGTGCTGGACGAGCTCCGGCATGCCGCCTACGTCGCTGACGACGGCGGGGACCGCCTGGGCCATGGCCTCGACGACGGCGCGCGGGAAGCCCTCGCGGTCGAGCGACGGCAGAGCGAACACGTCGCACGTGCCGGTCAGCCGCGGCGCGTCCTGGCGGTACCCGGTCAGGTGCACGCGTCCGTCGAGGGACAGCCGCCGCACGTTCTCCGCCACCCGGGAGTCCTGGTCGAGCGGGCCGACGATCAGGAAATGAATCGGCAGGGACGCCGGGATCCGGCTCGCCGCCTCGATCAGGACGTCGACCCCCTTGCGGGGCCGGGCGCGGCCGCAGAAGCCGACCACGAACGCGCCGTGTGGAACCCCGAATTCGGCGAGATCCGCCCGTTCGTACTCGTACCAACCGACGTCGTGACCCTTGTAGATCGTCACGAGCTTCCGGGGTGCCATCCCGACGTCGAGGAAGTACCGCTCGACCGCCGAGGACGCGCAGATGATGCGCGACAACCGCGGGTGGAAATAGGTCACCCAGGACGACGGGTTGAACCGGCCGGCGTGGCCCATGTAGCCCCGGAAGCACACCACGCGCACGGCACGGCCGATCGCGGCGTGCACCGCGCAGCCGGTCGTGTGGTTGTTGAACGCGTGGATCACGTCGGTGCCCCGTTCCGCGAGCAGGCGACGCAACGCGCGGATCGCCGAGAAATCGAGACGGCCGCGAATCTCGATCCGCGTCAGGGGGATCCCGGCCGCGTCGAGCTCCTCCGCCCACACCGCCTTGGGGTTGCCGGCCACGGCCACGTCGATTCCGGCACGGGCCAATCGGACGAGCATTCCGGTGGTCGGGCGGTCGAGGCCGGGCGCGACGGCGAGCACGCGGATGGACAACGCGGGTGGCTCCGGGTGAGAGGCCGCTGCATCGTAGCGGGATCGAGAGATGCGATCCAGGCGGCGGGCTCGGGTGCGAGCGCGGCGATCGTCAGCGGTCCGACCCGCCTCGCCCGGTCAGGCGCGCGAGGCCCTGCTCGGCGGCACGGAGTTCGGGCTCGATCCGAAGCGCCCGGCGGTAGTACTCGATGGCCAGTTCGCGGTGGCCGTCCCGCTCGTGCCGGCCGGCCAGGTTGGCGAAGTACGCGCCGTTGCCCGGGTCGTGCCGAAGGGCGTCCTCGGCGACTCTCACGGCGAAAGGGTAGTCCCCGGCGCGAAGCGACAGTGCGGAGGCCATGACGTAGTCCGACGGACGAGGCGCCGTGTAGGTCAGACCTCGTGGCACGAGCTGCTGCAGCCCCAGCCCGACGAGAACCGCGCCGATGCCGATCGCGACTGCCGTGGACCTCCGGGCGCGAAGCGACGCGACGAGCCAAGCGACCAGGACGCCGGCGTAGATCCAGAACACAGGTACGACGAACAGACGAAAGCGGGCCACGGTATGTACGAGACTCAGCGCCCCGGCCACCGCGAAGACGTAGAGCGCCAGGACCCGGTGATCCGAGACGCTGCGGACCCACAACGCTTGCAGGGCGCCGCTCGGCCACGCGACCCAACCCATCCGGCCTGCCAGGACGACGACGGCGCCGGCGAGCCCCAGCGGGAAGAGCAGGGCGAACGTCGGCAGGGCGGCGAGCGTGCGTGTGAGGTTGCGATACAGGTAGTACGACGTGTTGTCGGCGGACTCCGGTCGCTGCCAGATGGCGGCGCAGCGGGTCGACCAGTGCCGCAGGATCAGGCCGAGGTCGCCTCGGTAGCTCGTCCACACGCCGGCGAGGATCCCAAGGACGCTCCCGCCCGAGGCGTCCAGGATCGCGCCCACGCTCTCGCCGGGCTCGCTGAACGCAGCCCCGCCCCGGGCCGCGCCGGCCTCGTTGGCCTCGACGAAGTCGATGCGCGCGCGACACGAGACCGAGAGCGGCGGCGCGCCGACGGCGAGGTTGCGCGCGAGGAGCGGAGCGAAGCCGACGGCCCAGCCGAGGACCAGCGCCGCCAGCGCGAGGGCCGCCCGGGAGACCGCGCTTCGGCCGTGGTGGACGGCGAGGGCGATCACGGTCACCGTGCCGACGATCGCGGCCATCTCGTGGAACATCGCGAGGACGCCGAGCGAGCCTCCGAGGACGAGGCTCGAGATCCAAGTCTGACGCCCGCTTTCGGGAT
>Ga0247727_10001573_pt1 | contig 53747 bp, 55 predicted proteins | sample WisWelCaveWW1625_FD_202498 | JGI IMG/M metagenome (GOLD analysis project Ga0247727, IMG submission 202498) | Biofilm microbial communities from Wishing Well Cave, Virginia, United States - WW16-25 | ecosystem: Environmental > Aquatic > Deep subsurface > Groundwater > Cave microbial mat | place... | reverse complement strand
TTGAAGAGGCTTCGCCAGTGACCTTTCCACTATTTCGTCTAATCTGTCGCCACTTTAGGTTAGTGTTTCCACTCTTTGATGAGTAGATTATGCCTAAAACGTCCTTTGCATTGACAAAGGTCATATCGCGAATTTTTTTAAGAGTTACTTTGTCTGCCGCTTCCACGTAAATAAGACCGGGGCTTTCTTCACGTTCAGGAAATACTTCATAATCCTCGAAGTAGCTCTCAGGAACGAAAGAATTACAAGTACTAAGGATAACGAACTTCCTGAAACTCTCAAGTGAGCACGCAGCATCTATGGTAACCATGCCAGCTAAATTTTGCTCTTTGCCTTTTATCAAGCTTCTTGAAAGACTCAAGTAGGAACCAAATGAATTTAGATGTTGCAGGCGTTGATGACCAAATCCCTTTGATTTGATGAGAAGGATCTTGAGTTCTGAGCCTGCACTTACAGAATCTTTATCAAAAATAACGCATCTTGATTGTTCATGAATTTCGTTACAGAACACCTAACATTTAACGTTCCAACTAGAAGAGGATTTGTAAATATAACATCACAAGTTGAAAAGATAGTTCAAAAGAGCGGAATCAAGGAAGGTCTTTGCTTGGTAAATGCAATGCACATAACCGCTAGTGTGTTTATTAATGACGACGAAAGTGGTTTGCACCATGACTACGAAAAGTGGCTTGAAGATCTTGCACCACATGAACCAATAGATAAGTATGAACACAATAAGACAGGGGAGGATAACGCAGACGCTCATCTAAAAAGACAAGTGATGGGCAGAGAGGTTGTTGTTGCAATAACAAAAGGAAAACTTGACTTTGGGCCTTGGGAACGGATATTCTACGGTGAATTTGATGGAAGAAGACCGAAGAGAGTGCTTGTTAAACTAATTGGAGAATAATTACGATAAAGAACCGCGTTTCTGGCTGTCTCCAAGATTTGATTTTAGCTTAAAGCTTTCTTCATGATTTTGTGGACCGTGACTGCATTTTACACAACCAACCTTGAAACCATTAGGATCACGAACATATGTTTCACAACCGCAAAAACATGTCATGATGTTAAGAAACTTTTACTGTGATATAACTTATTTCCAAATCAGTTTTTGCAACATTTGCCGCGTGGAATGTTATGTCCATGCGGGCATTTTCTTGGATGTTTTAACATTGTACAAAGAGCATCAGTGAACTGCTCATTCATGTGATGTTCTATTCCACAAACCATCTCTTCATCAATGTCAACTTTAAGAGCACTGTCCATTAACACCTCCAACAATCTACTATTTCGCATCATGTTAGAGCCTACTTGCTCACCGCTTTTCGTCAGAGATACACCACTCTTGTTATAATTGACAAGCTTTGATTCGTTTAGCTTTTTTAGCATCTGGACCACACTTGGTTGCCTGACATTTAGCATCTTGGATATGGTGCTTATTTTCACAGGATCACCACTTTCCTTTATGTGCCATATAGCTTTAAGATACATCTCCACATGTTCCGCTTCTGCGGTACCAACAAAAAGAACTTCGTCTCCTCTCATATTCATATCGAATTCATCTTCCTTACTTTACATCTTTTGATTCTTTTAATAAATATTCAAAATACTCACGAGCAAAACCCGCAAGGCCAGAATGATCCGCCCAAATTGCTACTGCCTCAGCAGAACCAGCCATACCAAGATCTTCGCCAAGCAATATGACTACGTATCGCTTGTCTGATATTATACCGCCACCAAAGAGTCCTTTCTTTATCTTTACACTGGCTACTCTTGATAATGATTTGAGAGTTTCCGGATTGACATCCTCCGAGACTAGTATGGTAATCTCAACACCCCTATCATGTAGTAATCTAAGCTTTGGCAGTGCTTCTTTTGCAAGATCCTCTGCTACTTTTGGTATGGCTATCAATACCTCGTTTCTGCATGAATCCACCATCTCCAAAATTTTAGAAGCAATATTTACAACACCTGAAAGAACCCAGATATCAGGCCTCTCACTTGTACCGCTTTGTTCGTAAAGTGGAGTAAGTTCCTTTACAATTATAGATTCGTTTCTTTTGAATTCTGTTTCTAGGTTTTGCTTTGTAGTTTCTATTGCAGTAGCAGGTGACTTTGCAAAATACTGCGTTGGCCTAGAGTCATCAGAACCAATCCATCCCTTTTCTTCTAATGTGCCTAATACTTCGTATATTTTTGAGTATGGCACACCTGATTTCTGACTTAAATCTGAAGCGTTTATCTGACCTGTTTTTAAAAGCGCAGAATACGTCTTTATCTCATAACTTGTCAGGCCTATTCTTTCTAAGGCCTTTCGGGTCTTGTCTGAAAGACTCATCTAATCTCCTTCGAGAGGCTTTTAATATATATGTCAACTAGGGCAATTTCAAACACGTATTCATACCTAAAGTATGAGAATAGCGATCTGTCTCCCAAAACCAACGGTGTCTAGTAGGAAATTGATTATATACCATCTCAGAAAAATGCGTGTAAGGAAGTATGGAACTAATTCAGATTGCCAACCAGAAGGTACCTACAGTAGGAAAAAAAGCTACTATTAGATTTACTCAAAGTATATGTCCTGACTGCAACATGATTTTGGATGCAGAGGTCTTTGAAAGAGACGGCAAGGTATTCATGACAAAGACTTGCCCAACACATGGAGAATGTGAGGAGCTCTACTTTGGTTCTTATGAAATGTACAAGAAGTTTAGCACCTATTGGATGGATGGAAAGGGTGCCCACGCTCCAAATGTAATGATTGACAAATGCTCATGTCCAAACAACTGTGGTTTGTGTTCTAATCACTTATCCCATAGTGGACTGGCAAACATGATAGTTACAAATAGATGTGACTTAACTTGCTGGTACTGTTTCTTTTATGTGAAAAAAGGTCTTGAAGGTGCATACATGTATGAACCATCACTTGATCAAGTCAGAGCAATGATGAAGACTCTGCGAGCAGAAAGACCAATTCCAGGAAACTCAATGCAAATAACTGGTGGAGAACCAATGTTACGTGAAGATATAGTTGATGTTATAAAAATAATGAAAGAAGAAGGTGTTGACCATATCCAGATGAATACAAACGGAATCCGATTTGCTTTGGATCCAGAAGCAATGCGGGAAGTAAGACTTGCAGGTGTTAACAATCTTTATCTAAGCTTTGACGGTGTAACAGCCAGAACAAATCCAAAAAACCATTGGGAGGTCCCATATGCATTAGAGAGTGCAAGAAAGACAGGAACCACAGTAGTTTTTGTTCCAACAGTTATCAAATCAATAAACGACCACGAATTAGGTGGAATAATCAGATATGCACAAAAGAACCTTGATGTTGTTCATGCAGTAAACTTCCAACCAGTCTCACTAACAGGAAGAATGGGCAAGAAAGAGCGTGAGAAATACAGAATCACAATTCCTGACTGCATTCAAAGAATAGAAGAGCAGACAAACGGTGAAGTAACTATAGATGACTGGTTCCCAGTTCCAAGCTGTATGCCACTGACAAATGTTATAGAGGCATTTTCAAGCAAACCAAAATACGAGTTATCAATTCACTTTGCATGTGGTGCTGGTACATACATCTTTGAAGACCAAGAAACGAAAAAGTTTGTACCGCTGACTAAATTTGCAGATATTCAAGGTATGTTAGAACTCTTTGAAGACAAGGCAGAAGAGATTCGATCTGGCAAGAACAAGTACTTTACAATGCTTGAAGTTGTTAGAAAGCTTTCAAGTTTTGTAGATAAGAAGAAACAACCGGCAGGCCTTGATTTGGCAAAGATGTTTGGAAACATTTTGATGAAGAGATCGTTTGATTCTGTAGGCTCATGGCATGTCAAAGGATTGTTCTTAGGAATGATGCACTTCCAAGACAAATACAACGAAGACTTGGAAAGACTACAAAGATGTGATATTCATTATGTTACACCAGACCTTAGAATAATTCCATTTTGCGCCTTCAACGTGATTCCAGAATGGTATAGAGATAGAATCCAAAAGAAATACTCTACAACAGTAGAAGAGTGGGAGAAAAAAGTAGGTGCAAAATTAGAAGACGGCCTCTATAGAGGAATTATGCGAAGAGGATCAGGAGACGAACTAGCTGCTGGTTGTGCAAAAAGCCAGATGTTCCACGAGGCATCTCAAGCCTTAACGTAAACTATAGCGTTAGAATCCTATCAAAACTTAAAGACGCGAATTAATGGCTATTCTATATGAATTTTATTGTTACAGGCGGGGCAGGATTCATAGGTAGTCATCTTACAAAATATCTTGTAAGGCAACAACATTCTGTAACTGTAATAGATAATCTTTGTAATGGTAAGAAAGAAAAACTAGGTTCTCTCTTAAAAGAAATTGAATTTGTTAACGCTGATATCCTTAACGTCGAGAAATTAAGAGATGTTTTTAAAAATGCAGATGGCATCTTTCATCAGGCTGCACTTACAGATGTTCAGGAATCTTTCGCAAGAAAAAAGGAGTACTTTGATGTAAATGTAAACGGTACTGAGAACATCCTCAAAATCGCTAAAGAATTTGATTTGAAAGTAGTTTTTGCAAGTAGTGCAAGTGTGTACGGTGACACAAAAGAAATTCCTACCAAAGAAGATTCTGAAAGAAAACCAATCAATCCATATGGTGAAACAAAACTACAGGCAGAATACCATTGTGAAAAATATGCAAAATTAGGTGTTAGTATAATAGGATTAAGATACTTTAACGTCTATGGGGAAGGCCAAAATAATGCATATGCTGGTGTAATAACTCGATTTCTGGAGAACAACAAAAACGGCAAACCGCCTACAATATTTGGTGACGGTCTACAGGTGCGAGATTTTGTTTTTGTAGACGATGTTGTAGAAGCAAATCTTTTAGCGATGACAAACAAAGTACATCATGCATTCATTAACATAGGTTCTGGAATGGCACTCTCCATTAAAGAACTCGCAGATATAATTATAGAGATATCGGGACTAAAAATTAATCCAGTTTATGACGATGCTATCAAAGGAGATATCAGAGCAAGTCAAGCTGATATTGAACTGGCAAGAAAATTATTGAAATGGGAACCAAAAACCAAGTTAAAGGATTGGTTAAAAGAAGTAATACCCAAAAATTTGACCTAATTTGAAAAAATCATGATTTTTACAATACCTTAAAAGATGTATTATTTAATTTCTTAGTGTTGAACGTACTTATTATATCACCAACCCAGAAGGGAATAGGAGGTATTGCTCAACACGTACAAGGTCTATCTAACTTCCTAAAACAGAAAGGACATTACATTGATTTCATATCTTCAGAAAATACTTTTACACTGCCGCTCAAAGGCCTGAGAAATCCTACATTTATGATATCCGCATTTTTTAAAACTAAACTAAAAAAGGATAATGACATTGTACACGCACATAATCTTCCTGCGGCATTACCTATGAAAAACGCATCGGGGAAAAAGATTCTTACAATTCATGGTGTATATTCTGAACAAGTTGATCTTTTACATGGAAAGACTACTGGAAAGCTCTCAAGCACTTATGAAAAAGATGCATTGACGTGGGCTGATGCAATAACTGTAATCACAAAAGAAGCCTACAATTACTATACCAACCTTGGATTCAGAGTTCACCATATTCCAAATGCAATTGATGTATCGAGTTTACCAACAAAAGCGGATAAAAGATATGAAAAACAGATAATATTTGCAGGCAGACTCTCAAAAGAAAAAGGAATACTAACTTTATTAGAAATAGCAAAAGATCTTCCTGAAGATCATCACTTGTTAATTTTGGGAGCAGGACCTGAAGAGAATAAAGTAAAAGAAGCTACAAAAAAAACATCACACATACATTTTTTGGGTTACCAACCAAAAGAAAAAACAATCGAGCTGATACGAGGTTCCGACGTTCTTATCCAGCCTTCAGTAATGGAAGGGATTAGCTCAACCATCCTTGAAGCAATGGCTTGCAAAACCCCTATAATTGCAACTAAAATAGGAGGTAATAAGGAAATATTGGAAGATGGCAAAACAGCGATCCTAATAGAATCCGATCATGGCAAAATTGTTGAAGCAATTTATACTCTTATGTCAGAAAAACAAAAAGCGGAAAAGTTAAGAGAAGAAGCTTTTAGAACAGTGCAGAAATATGACTGGTCTCACGTTGGAAATCTTTACTTGAATATCTATGAATCTCTGCTACAATAGTCAAATGGTTATTAGACGGACAATTTTGGTGTATACTTCATGAATGTTGCTATTGTGATGGGCACTCGCCCTGAAATAATCAAGCTTTCTCCTATTGTGAATCAACTCAACAAAAAAAATAGCACTCTAATTTTAACGGGGCAGCATTATGATTATAATCTTAGCATACAATTCATCGAAGAGCTTGATATTAGAAGGCCAGACTTTTCGCTGAACCTTCATTACTCAAATCCCGCAATGCAAACTGGTGAAATAATAATAAGAGTCGCAAAAATTTTATCTAAAATAAATCCTGATACTGTTGTAGTACAAGGTGACACAAATACAGTTTTGGCTGCAGCCATTGCATCTCTTAAAGCAAAAATACCTGTAACCCATGTCGAAGCTGGCTTGCGTAGTTATGATTGGCGTATGCCAGAGGAACATAACAGGATTGAGGCTGATCATATTTCAGAACTATTATTTGCTCCTACGGAAAATGCTAAGAGAAACTTACTACATGAAAACGTTCATGGGAAAATCTTTGTTACTGGTAACACTGTCATAGATGCTATAAACAAATATGCAGATATTGCTCATAAAAAATCCCATATCAATATAGAGATTGATAACTATATTCTTATGACATTACACAGAACAGAAAATGTTGATAACGAAAAAACACTGTCATCTATAATAAAAGCAATCACAGAGAGTAAAGAGAATATTATATTTCCTGTACACCCACACACTCTTAAAAGGCTGCATGAATTCAATCTCTACGGGAAATTAAAGACATCAGGCAATGTTCTTTTATTAAAATCAGTCGGTTATTTTGATATGCTTGAACTGATGAAGAAATGTAGCTTCATTCTTACTGATTCGGGAGGAATCCAAGAAGAAGCAACCTCACCAAAAATTAGAAAAAAAGTGTTAGTAGTACGCAAAACTACAGACAGGCCAGAGTCAGTGAAAGCTAAAATGGCAGAGATAGTGGGTACAGAAACAAAAAGGATTGTTGCAGCAATAAGAAAAACAAGCGATAATCCTAGAATTGATACGAAAAGTACTCCCTATGGAAAAGGAGACTCTGCAAATCAAATTATCACGTTGATTCGTAAGCATTTGTAATACATATCTCAATAATTTTTATATGATGGAAATAAACAAAAGACTCCTTTACCGACATACATCACATGTATGACGATATTGATCTGCAACGGCTTTACAACGAAACCTATTTTTCTGTTCGTTCGCGGCCGACCCTTTGGAGGAGACGAGCTGAATTTGTACGTGAAAAATTCCAGCCGCAGACTGTACTTGATATTGGTAGTTCTTGGGGAGAATTTGTAAAATCCTTAAGTGATATTGGAATAGACGCTTATGGAATAGACGGCTCTGATTATGCTATATCGCACGTTGATCCCTCTATAAAAAATAAAATTTTCAAGGTAAATTTGAACAATGGCGTATTTCCATTTAATGATAATACATTTGATTTAATCACTGGTTTTTATGTCATAGAACACATTCATAACATACAGTTTTTTGCAAATGAGCTTTATCGAACTTTGAAAAGCAACGGTATTGTCTGGTTTCTTACTCCTAATGCTGGTCTTGAAGCCAGAACTGAAGTGGATGTTTTTACTAATAAATTTAAAGACTGGAAAAAAATATTTGAGGACTGCAAGTTTAATATTACGAAATTCAGCCCGCATGAAATGCTAACCCTACAGGGTAAACTTCGCAAGTTTAGATTCTATAAATTGCCAAGACCACTTCAGAATGTTGTAAAGCGCCTTGCCTATGATGTCGCAAATGCGATAAGTATGAAGGATACCTCGTTCATACTTACTAAGAAGTAATCATAGTGAACTAATTTTTTGACATTCCTTTAAAATAATCTGAACTATGTTCTTCCAATCAAATTTTTTTACCATTTCTGCTGATCTTTCACCCATCGACTTCCTTGTTTCCTCATTCTGAAAGAGAAAAATAATTTTTTCAGCCAGGTCATCTGAATTTTCTATTAAATAACCATTATACCCATCCATTAGAACATTTTTGGGCAGAGTTTCTTTGGCAGCAATTATCGGTAATGATGATGCCATATACTCTAACACTTTAATTGGTAATGCATTTTTTGTCACATTAGTCAATCTCAGCGGTCCAACTCCAATTGAGCTCTCAGATAGATAGGCAGGAATATTTTCTCTTTCGATCCAACCCTTAAATTCTACATTAGAACCAAGATTTTTTTTTGCTACAACTTCTTGCAATCTTGCCATCTCAGGCCCTTCACCTAATAACACGAATTTTATCTCTGGTAATTTTGAAATAACTTTTGCAGCAGCATCTAACAAGACATCTAATCCTCTGTGGTAATACATCATACCTGAAAAAATTACTTTTCTTTCCCTAGCAGAACTTTTCATTTTAAAAATAGAAAGATCAATACCATTTGGAACAATTGAAATCTTCTCCATTGGTATTTTGTAAAAATTACTGACTACATTCTTTGTTTCTTCATTAGAAACCAATATTCTTGTAGCATTGCAAAGTGATTTGGAACTATAGATTTTTTCAATTTTTCTTTGTAATGATTTTAATCCAGATGATTTTTCGTAAATTGCATCGTCTACCTTTATTATTACAGGTATTTTCAATGTTTTTCCACATGACACTGCTGCATTTGATACTAAATGAAATGGGTGAAATATTGAAAATATAAAATCAAACTTGTTTGTTCTACCTATTTCTTCCCCCTTTTTCCTTAAATTAGTTTGGCAGCGCCTAGCGGCAATTTTTAAATTGGTTCTTGAAGGAGTTTTGACTCTGATAATTTTCACATTTGGGTTCATTACAGGTTCAAATTTCTTACCCATCCACTCTACATCAGGCACTAGTACAGTTACTTCGTGACCAAGATTTGCAAGTGTATTTGTTATATCAAATGAGACAACTGAACCACCGCCACTAATGGGAGGAAAATGAAAAACGAATACAAGGATTCGCATGAGTTTAGACTTTTAAACGAGGACTAAAACGTTATGCTAGGATTGTCAACACCATTTGAACAAGCTAAAAATTGGTTAATTTCTTCTGGGCTAGCTGTAACTGATAAAGAAAATGAAAATTGCGGAGCTGTTCATGCTTATTATGATCATAAAAATAAAAAATATGGCTTTTTGTATCCAGAAATTACTGGCTATTACATTAGTACACTTAGATTCCTTTATCAACATGAAAAAAATGAAAAATATTTAGAACTTGCAAAGCTGTCCGCGGATTGGCTTATTCAAATTTACAAAAAATATCATGGCATAATTATGAACCTTGATTTTCAAAAGACGGAACAACAGCTGGCATTTTCTTTTGATACGGCAATTTGTGCTAAAGGTCTCATAGATTGTTACTTGTTGGCTAATGATAAAAAATATCTAGAATTTGGTGAGAAAATGGTAAAATGGATAACAGAAAAGGCCATGACTGAAGATGGTATGATAATGCCATTCCAGAACCTAGGATCTAATGAATTTATGGAAAGTAATGATGTATGGTATAAACAAAAAGGTTGCTTTCACATTAAAATTGCCATTCCAATATTACAGTTATATGATTTAACAAAAAATAGTAATTTATTAGATAAGGCAATTAGAATTTGTAATACTTACACTCGGTTTCAAAACAAAGACGGGAGTTTCTTCATTCATGAAAATAGCAGTACTGTTAATCTACACACACAATGTTACGCACTGGAAGGTCTACTCTATGGATATATTATCACGCAAGACGATGCTTACTTGCAAAGTTGTGAAAAAGCATTGAAGTGGTCAGCACAAAAAATTGAGGCTGATGGAAGCATTAGCTTATGGTTTGGCTCAAAATACAAATCAAAGGCAAGTTATGCTGTAGCTCAACTAATGAGATTGATGATATTACTAGATAGTTTACACAAAAAAAGAGACTATAAAAATCACACAGACAGGCTACATTCATTTTTGCTTACTTTACAAGCTAACTATAATGATCCAAAAGTATATGGCGCCTTTTATGAGGAATTCTATAAATCAATTCTTGGATGGAAAATAAGACAAAAACTGAATTCATGGGGATCTATGTTTGCACTAGAGTCGCTGAAATGGTACGAGACATATGATAATCTAGATTTCAATCACTCAGTAGAATACATCTATTAGGCTAACATATTTCTGAGATTAGATAGATATATCAATATGAAATTCGATAATCGATTCTTCATAATAGTAATAGCTGCAGTTGGTCTGTATGCCATCTTTCTCATAGTTTCAGACTTTGCTATTGTATCTACTCAAATTACTAATTTCAAAATCCAATTTTTACCAATCATTGTAATACTTGTTCCTTGCAGTTGGCTTGCTCTTTACGCAAGGTGGAATCTGCTTTTAAGAAACGTTAATGTGAAGATATCGCTGAAGCAAAACCTCAAGATCTACTTCGCGGGTTATGCATTGGCCATAACTCCTGGAAAGTTTGGTGAGCTGGTAAAATCACAGTTACTTAAGTCGAAATTTAATGTTCCATATACGACGACAGCTCCTTTGGTGTTAGTTGAAAGATTGTATGACATGGTAGGTGCTGTAGCAGCTGCGATGTTTGGAATATGGCTGCTTGGAATTGGCAGCGTCGTTATTATCGTTGCGTCATCTGTGCTCGTATTGTTCTTTGTTTTAATTTCCTCACACAATATTTTTAATAAATTTCTTAAAATATTTGGAAAATTCAAGATTATGTCAAAAATACTCTTACCAATCTCAGAATCATATGAAGTAGTAAGGGCTTCATCTCGTGGGAAGGTTGCTTTTCTTGCTTCCCTTCTCACACTATCTTACTGGCTTTTAGAATCACTTGCAGTATATTTTGTTTTACTTGCCTTCGGAATCGATTCGGTTACTTATCTTAATGTGGTCTCAACTTATACTACATCGTTAATACTCGGTGCTGCATCGTTTATACCAGGAGGAATTGGTGTTGCTGAAGGTAGTCTCATTGGATTACTTGGTTTGCAAGGAATGGATGTATCTTCAACACTTACACCCGTCGTAATAATTAGAATTGTAACGCTATGGTATAGTGTAGTAGTTGGCTTTATAGCACTAAAGTTAAGCGGTGGATTCTCCTTAAAGGCTAAATCCTAGCTAAAAAATTTCTTTATTTTTTCACAAACAATTTCCAGTTGTTTGTCAGTCAAGGTGACGGAAGAAGGCAACCACAAACCTCTATCTGATATTTCAGACGACACCTTGAACCTGTTGTCGGAGTTCTTATATGGTTCTAGCCTGTGAATTGGAGGATAAAAGATTCTCGTTTCAATCTGGTTCTTTTCAAGATATTTGATCAGTTGATTTTTCTTGGATTTCGTTTTCAATAGGATGTCTGCCATCCAAGGAGTAATTCTTTTGAAATCTGTTTCCACAAACTCGATTTCCCTAACATTAGAAAGCAAATCTATGTATTTCCTAAGTATTCTTTTCTTCTTGATAATACGATTCGCCAATTTACGCATCTGTGCAATACCTACCGCAGCCTGAAATTCAGTAAATTTAAAATTGTACCCTATAATGTGATGTTCAAATGCGTTACGCATGTCTTTTTTCTTCCTAACGTCCCGTCCAAAATCCTTTATAGATATACATCTTTCATAGATTTTTTTATCATTTGTGACCAGCATGCCACCTTGACCTGTTGTAATAATCTTGGGGGTACTAAAGGAAAAAACCCCCACATCACTTGTGGTTCCAAGGTGCTTGTTATTATAGTAACAACCAATGGCATGACATGCATCCTCTATGAGAAGAAGGCCCTTTCTATTGGCGATCTCTCGTAGTTCGGACATTTCAGCAGATCTGCCATTGAAATCTACCGGCATGATTGCTTTCGTTCTTTTTGTTATAAGACTCGAAACTCTCGATAAATCCAGATTTAATGATTGAGGCTCGATATCAACGAAAACTGGTTTTGCGCCTGTCATCTCTACTGAATTTGGAGAAGCAACAAATGTTAGGTCAGGAACAATTACTTCATCACCTCTATCTATACCCAATGCCTTTAGTCCTATGTATAGCGCAGTAGTACCGCTTGTAACAACGCAAGCATATCTTGAGCCAACAAACTTGGCAAATTTTTTTTCGAATTCTTTTGTTTTTGCCGCCTCAGTATACCATCCAGAATCTATAGTAGAAAGGAGCTCTTTTTTTTCTTCATTTCCAAGGGAAGGTTCAATCTGGATTATTTTTTTCAAAAATATACTCTTATCTAACATTCAAAAAACGATAAATAAAGATACCTTATTGCTTGTAAAGTTGTAATGAGAAACTATGAATCTGTGCTTGTTACCGGCGGTGCAGGATACATTGGAAGCGTCTTAACTCGTAAGCTAGTTGAGCATGGTTATAATGTTAGAGTGTTAGATTCCTTGATTTTTGGTAAAGAGGGCATATCTGAAATGATTTCACAAGAATCAATTGAATTAATTGAAGATGATATACGAAATGAGAAAGCATTAGAGAAAGCGGTGAAGAATATGGATTGTGTTATACATCTAGCTGCCATAGTGGGAGAGCCGCTTTGTAATAAAATCCCTGAAGCGGCAAGGCAAATTAATGAATTTGCTACACAGAAATTATTAAACATCAGTAAAAAGGAAGGCGTTTTAAGATTTCTATACGCATCAACATGCAGTAATTATGGTTCTGCATCTGGAGTCGTAAATGAACTGACTCCTGTAAAAGCCCTTTCTTTATACTCTGAAACAAAGGTAAGATCTGAGTCATTTATTTTGCAATCAAAAGATCGCAATTTTGAACCCTCTATTCTGAGATTTGCAACTGCCTTTGGGCTTTCACCAAGAATGCGCTTTGATTTACTCTTACAGGAATTCATACGTGATGCTGTAGTAGATAATAAGATAGTGGTTTTTGGACCAGATTACTGGCGGCCATTAGCCCATGTTAATGATATTTCTAATGCCTGCATTCTTGCACTAGAAACCCCATCTAACTTGATTTCTGGTGAAATTTATAATGTTGGGGATAATGGGCAGAACTACAAAAAGATAACCCTTGCTGAGCTAGTTCAAAAATATATTCCTACGGCAAAAATAAAAGTACAAGAACTAAAAAAAGATCCTCGAAATTACAAAGTATCTTTTGATAAAATTAAGAACAAACTTAATTTTACTATAACTAAAACTGTGCAAGATGGTGTACAAGAGATAGTAAAAGAAATACGCGAAGGCAAAATTGATCCTAGAGAAACAGAATTTTCTAATATATCAAGATTGACAGAAAATGTCAAAATCTATTAGAAATTAATTTAACCCAAAGCTATAATACCGAGTCGAGTTTTCGGGAAATTGTGCGTATTTTCATAACTGGAATGACTGGCTTTTTGGGAGATAAACTAGCATCAAAACTCCATGAAAGAGGCCATAAAATCGGCACTCTAGCTAGGAACGTTGCGGCTTCTGATCGGCCCCTTGCAGCTAACACAGAATCTATGATAAGAGGTGAACAAAGGAGTGGTGTATCGATTTACTATGGTGATCTAACTGATTACCTCAATATCTATGACTCCTTGGCAAATTTTAAACCTGATGTAATAATACATCTTGGAGCTCAAACTTCGGTAGCGTACAGCTTCACACATGTGACAGAGGTTTTAAACGTAAACTTTTTTGGGACTGTAAATATGGCGGAGGCTGCCAGACGAGCAGTACCCGACTTGAAGAGGTTTATTTTCTCTGGTTCAGTTGAAGAATATGGTATACAGACAAAATTTCCAACAAAAGAAACTGCAGAATTACACGCTGCAAGTCCATACGGGGTCGCTAAAATAGCTGCCGAAAAATATCTGAGGTACTTATATGATGCATATGGTTTTCCGGTAATTATTTTTAGAAACGCAAATTCGTACGGTAGAAAACACAACCATCAGTTTGTGATAGAGAGTATAATCTATCAAATGTATAACGGTAAATCACCAATAAAACTTGGTGACCCAACGCCTATCAGAGATTTTGTGTTTGAATCAGATCTTCTGGGTGCATATGTCCTAGCAACTGAAAGTAATGACAAAAAACTGCTTGGCGAATCAATAAACATAGGCACGGGCAAAGCCGTCTCCATAAGAGAGCTTGTACAAAAAATTACCAAAATTACAAGGTACAGGGGAAAGGTGAAATGGAACAGTTTTCCAAAAAGAGCTCTTGAAATTCCCAGGCTTCAAATTGATAATTACAAGGCTCGCAAACTCCTCAAATGGAATCCAAAAATATCATTAGATGAGGGCCTTAAAATTACTGCATCTTACTATGCAAAAAGACGATAATCTATTTGAGCCCTATTATCGATGAATGTAGAATAACATGAAAAATCCCTCAAATTTAGAATTTAAAAAGAAATTTGATTCAATTGCAGAAAACTATGACAATATATCAAATCCATACGCTGTTAAGAGAAGAGCCGAATCTCTCAGACTCTCTACAAAGGGTCTGATTCTTGAAGTTGGATCAGGAACGGGGATCATGACTCAATCAATTGGCAATTCAGTTATTTGTACAGATATATCGTTTGAAATGTGTAAGCAAACACGAACTAAATGTCCATCGGTGGTTTGCTGTGATGCAGAAATGTTACCGTTCAAAGAAAAGGCATTTGATGGCATAATATCAGCAGAGATGATCTATTATCTTAGAAATCCTGAAAATTTTATCTCTTACTCTTATCAGATCCTAAAAAATGGTGGTAAACTTGTGATTTCTATGGCTAATCAGGATATGTTGATTATTGATAAGTTCCGTTCATGGTTGAGATATCTAGGCATGCGTCGAACATATTTTGATGATGGTGTAAGAGAATTTATGAAATTGCAACGTTTGGAATTCTTATTAAGAAAAAATAATTTCAAAATTAATTCTGTAGAGAAAAAGGTTATTTTTCCTTTCACTTCTTTTGATAGGATAAATCGAGTCTTGGAAAACACATGTCTTAATACTTTTGGAATATTTATTGTGATAAAGGCAATAGCTGAATAAATTTACCTTTACCTTTTATTCTAATTAGCACAAAATATCTATATAGATTAATTTCAAGTCTATTGCATGCATATACCAGCTTTTCGGTTGATTGATAGGATAAAAACAAAAACTGTTCTATCAGGTATTAAGTACTTTGGAGGTATTGGATTTAGAATGGCTAAGCTCAAAATCCTCGGTTCAAGAAATAACAGCGTTCAATTTTATAATGATACTGATCTTGACACAAAATCAACTGTCGATAAATTTCATTTGCTATATGCAGAAAACCACAAACAGACTTATGATGATACCTATTGGATGGGGATACGTTCCATGAAATGCCCCCTTGATTTGTGGATATATCAAGAGATAGTTTACCGAACCAAACCAGATATAATCATAGAAACTGGTACAAATGAAGGCGGAACAGCACTTTTTCTGGCTAATATTTGTGACCTCCTTAGGAATGGGCATATCATAACTGTTGACATTGCCTCTACAAAAAACCAACCAAAACATGAAAGAATTCATTATTTGCAAGGGGACAGTACATCTGATCAAACTATAGATAAAATCAGAAAACTAATGGATACACTGAATAACAAACCTGACAGAAAAGTTATGGTAATTTTGGACGATGATCATTCTGAAAAACATGTTTTAAAAGAGATGGAGCTTTATGGCAAGCTGGTATCAATCGGAAATTACATGATTGTGGAAGATACTTCTATGGGCGGTCATCCTGTTTGGCCAGAATTTGGCTCTGGACCACTAGAAGCAGTACAAAAATATCTGGAATCACATAACGATTTTAAGATAGATTTGACGTGTGAAAAATTTTTATTAACTTTTAATCCTAATGGATACCTGAAAAAAATCTCGGTTTAAATGTTCTTTAATTATACTAATGATTAAATATTGATTTAAAATCTGTTCGTGTATGTCTACTGCTGTTATTGTTTTAACATTAGATGAAATAGATGGCGTAAAGGCAATAATGCCAAGAGTAAAAAAAGAGTGGGCAGAAGAGATTGTTTTTGTAGACGGTGGCTCTAAAGATGGGACTATAGAGGAAGCCACAAGACTTGGATTCAAAGTAATTCATCAGAAAAACAGAGGAGAAGGTAATGCGTGTAGAATTGGTGTTGAACAAACAAAATCAGATTATATATTGTTCTTTAGTCCAGATGGAAACGACGTACCTGAAGATATACCAAAAGTTATTCAAAAAATAAAAGAAGGTAATGATATAGTACATATTTCTAGATTCGGTAAGACATCTATTAGTGAGGATGCTGGTCCGCTTGACAGATTTGGAAATCATATGTTTACATTTTTAGTTAATGTGTTTTTTGGGGGACACTTAACTGATGCCCTTAATGGATTTAGAATAATTAAAAGAGATGTCATGATGGACTTGAAGACTGATGCCCAATTTTTGAACATTGAACAGCAAATTTGTATTAGAGCACTTAAGAAAAAGTACAAAATACTCGAAATTGATGGCAAGGAGCCAAAAAGAATAGGCGGTACTAGGAAAATGCGACCACTTATTGTAGGAGCTCAACTTAGTGGGCAAATTATTAAGGAATTTATTTTTTGGAAGATTTAGGCAATGGATTTTTCTAAAAAAAGAATTTTAATTTATTTAATAATTATAGGCCTTATTTCTCTTGGATTCAAGCTGTATTTTGTCAATTTTTCTGTACCACTAATAGGCGATGAAATGAATTTTGCATTACGTGGAATTGCCTATAGTAATGGTGATTTTGCTGTTAATGCAAAACAAAATCCAGGCTGGCCACTTTTTATTGCACCATTCCTCCTGTTAATAGATTCAGATGATTTCATAGATTATTCAAATGTTGTCCGTGTATTGAGTATGTCAATTACCACAATAACAATATTGCCAACATATCTTCTGGGGAGAAAGTTTTTTGATCAAAAATATTCACTTGTAGCAGCTAGTCTCTTTGCATTCGAACCGCATCTTAATAGATGGTCAACGTTTGGATATTCAGAACCATTGTACATTCTTGTGATGGTTCTTTCTTTCTATCTAATTCTTAACAAAAATGACAAATATGCCTTCATATCATTTTTCTTAGCAGCAATTCTGTGGTGGGTAAGATTAAACGGCATCGTGATGTTTGTGGTATTATCAATTATTTTCTTTGTAAACTTCAAAGGTCGCCCAAATCTAACGAAAAAATATCTGGGCTGTATAGCAATATTTCTTATTGCAGTTTCACCTATTCTAATACAACGATACGTCCAATATGATGATCCTTTCTATCTTTATTATAGCGAAAATCTATTTGTCGATGAATATTCACAGCTTGGAATACATGATGAAATAAATGATGACGCGACTGTAGGTGGATACATAGAACATTATGGTTTCCTGCAATTTTTCCAGAGGTTTATCATACTTGGAATCTATAATGTTCTAGAAGGAATCGCTAGAATTGCATTTCCTTATTTGATAATATTACTTCCATTTGGTCTAATATTTTCATTACGAGCTTTTGCTCAAGATTCAAAGTATACTAGAGCAAATTGGATACTCATAATAGTAACACTTGCATCAATGGTAGTGCCATATGCTTTAATTCCAGAAAAAAGACTGTTGTTTTTTATATATCCATTTTTGATTATTTTTGCAACAATTCCAATACAACGAGTTACCGAATATGGTCTAAGTACTTTTTCCTTTACCACAAAACAAAAAAATGTTTTTTTGGTCATTATTATAGCAACAGTAATCCTTCTCTCACTGTTATTTTCTTTAAGATATGAAATAATCGATACAATTAAGGAACAGGAGAAAATGGTATTTACAAAGTTTTTGATAAATAACATAGATGGCGGCTTGTTAGAAGCTGGTTATAATACTCAGTATCTTATTCACCAAAGTCTAAACAATCCTCCGGGAGCGTTTAAGAACTTCAAAATTGATCGTGATCCACAACCATATATTGGTTGGCCTTATGATCAAGCTAACTCATTGCTTGTTAAATCATATGGAAAATCGCTTGAAGAATTACTTTACAACGGAGAAGGGTATGGATTAAAATACATTGCAATTAATGAGGAAAAAATCTCATTTTTTGAATATCTAGAAGATGTTTACAAACATGAAGAAAAATATCCATACTTGATTAAAGTTTTTGATTCTGATGAATACGGATTTCAAAAGTTTAAAGTAAAAATATTTGAAATAGATTATAATAGATTTCACAAAGAAAAACGACCTCTATAATTCTAAACTTGATAAAACACTCATACCATTAGCATGGTTCTTTTGACTCTTTTTTTTGCAATAATGTAGAACAAAAAACCCCCCTTCTTTCTAAAACGGTTTTCTATCATAGTAACTCTGAAAACAATACTTGTATACAATGACACAAACTTGTAGATCAAAATGCTTGTTATTTCTTTTTTCTGCATCATAGACACAATTTTAGATCTAATCTTATTAAGAAATTGATATAGTTCATGCCCCCACTCTTCTTTTTCTATTATGTAAAATCCTAAATCTCTTAGCAATGAAATGTATGTAGATGGTTCTATTAGGTGATATGTGCTAGATCCTTTTGTTGCATCGGATAATATGAATAATGCATCTTGTTTAAGGCATAAAGATAGATTTTGTAGTAGTGTTTTTTGTTCTTCTAAAATATAATAAGAAAATGATTGGGTTGCTATTGAACCATCAAATATAGCATCCCTGAACGGTAAATGGAATACATCAGCATTAATAAAATCTATATTATTTATTCCAAAATATTTTTTAATCTTCTGTCCTCTACGTAGTGCCTCTATAGAAATGTCAAACGAAACAATCTTACAAGAATGCTTTGATGCTAAAATGATCGAATTAGTTCCCGCTCCACAACATACATCTAACCATACGCCGTTTCCTGCGGGTTTAAGTCGTTTAATGATGTGCCGTTTGTATAGCATTAGGGTAGTGTTAGAAAAATATGTTCCAGCACGAAGAGTTAGTTTATCAATAATACTTGCCTTTTTCGCTATATCATCCCATTCCTTTTGAATATCTCTTATACTGTTATAATTCAATTAAGATACTAGATTTATGAGAATACTGACTTTTACATAAATTATCTTATATTATTAATTCGGTAAAGATTTTACATAGTATCACGAATCAGTGACTCTATTCACCAAAGAAATATAGATCATCGCTTCTTTATCAGATATTAGCTGCGCATCAAATTCTTTTGCTTTTATTTTTGATTTTTTTGCAAGCTCCTGATACATTGCTTTATCAGAAAGTAATTCGTTGATTGCTTTAGTCACTGTATCACTGTTGGGGTCAACAAATTTTGCAACATCATCAAGACGGTCTGATATGCCCTTAGGAGGATGTGGAATAACAATAGGAAGACCTGCAGCCATGGCTTCCATTATGGGTATAGGTATACCCTCAACTTTTGTATCATATGCTAACGCAAAAACTTGAGCAGATTTGTAATAATGATGAATTTCAGAGTTTGGAACTGATTTTTTAAAAATCACTTTTTTATCTAGTTTTAGCTTCTTAACAAGTGATTGAAGCTCGTTTCGAAGCTCGCCGTCTCCTATTATCAGCAGATATGCATCTACATCTCTCATAGCACGAATAACAACATCATGATGTTTCTGTCTAGTAAGTCTGCCAACTGATATTATCAACGGCTTATCAAATTGAAGGCATGGCATTGCGTTTGCAAATCTATCATAATCTATCTTGTTGTAAATTATTTCAGCGTGTTTTCCAGACAATCTTGCTACGTAAGAATCTATGATTTTGTAAACAGCGGTAATCTTTGTTGCAGTTTTTAAGACGTATGGTTCTATCCGCTTCTCCGAATATTTTAGTTTAAGATATCTTCTAATGTCAGAAATCTTGTATTGTTTTCTTAAATTATCATATTGTATATGTACTGATACAAACAAAGGAATATTCAGTTTCTCACTACAATATGCAGCCAACCACCCCTCAGTCAGTGTATTGTATGTTCTAATAACATCAGGGTCGATTTCCCTTACAAGCTTCAGGATTTTATCTTTTTTTGCGTTAATCTTTCTTATCCCTATTTTTCCAACAGAATGAATCTTAAAAGAAGCCGTTCCGAATAGTGCTTTAACTTTATGTTCTTCTATGTCTCTCTCCGTTAAAGAAATTACATCTATATGATCAAAAATATTGTTAGGGTTAAAGTATCTCTCCTTGATTTCTCCCTTTTCAAAATAGGTTTTAATGGGATCATTTGAAAATATACATAATTTCATTTGACACACATCCTCGTGATAATTACTTACAGTTAAGCGATCCAGTATAAACTCTTTGTATATTTCTTTGAAACAACGCAATTATATCGCTATTTAGTTTGATTGAGAACATTGAGCGAAAGAGAAATTTGGGATAGCATATATCAAAAATTTCAGGGTTTTAATGAAGCTGATAACGCATTCTATTCTAGGATAATTCAAACGATTTCCAAATTTCTTGGCAAAGAACAAAGCATGTTGGAGGTTGGAAGCGGCTCAGGTTATCTAGTTTCATACTTTCAGAATAAAAATTTTCTATCAGTGGGACTTGACAGGAGCCTGACTCCAATAAAAATTGCAAGTACTGTGTTTGGAGCCAAAAACTTGATAATTGGTGATATGTTTTGTCTTCCGTTTAAGGATAATTCGTTTGATCTGGTATGGAACGAAGGAGTAATTGAACATTTTAAAGAACCCAAAAACATCCAAGCATGTAAGGAGATGGCTCGTGTATCAAAAAAATATGTGATTGTTGCGGTTCCATCAAAAAATCCAATATGGCTTGCACGAAAGACAATTCTAAAAATAATTAACAGATGGCCCTATGGTTATGAGGAGTCCTACAGTTTGTCAAGGTTGACAAAGTTGTTTTCTAAATCAGGATTGAAAGTTCTAGATATTGTGGGGATTAGAACTATGCCACCTGTAAAAGAAAGAAAAAGACTAAAAGACATTCTCTCTTTGATTACACTCACACTACCGGTATCGTCAAAAAGTATTGGAAAATTGGCAAGAAGTTCACTTGAGTTTGAATCTAGACATAAAACATATGCTAGAATATTTGGATATGCAATTATGGCAATAGGAATAAAATGACTCCATCTTATCATCAATCGATGTTAAAGGCATGCATATGAAGGAATCAAACGTGAATTATCATATCATCTATGGTAGAAAATCTCAAAGAGTTAAGGAGATGATCTTTGTAAGAGAAGACGATTTTCAGATACCACTAGGTGAAGAATCTTTTAAAACGCCTCTTGATCTGCTAAAGAAGATTCAGAACACCGAGATTCACGGAAAAAAATTACCGGCGCTCTTTTCTTATCAAGATATTTCTCTTTGGTGGTTTATTCATGCTACATTTTTTCCCCAATTTAAAAAGACAGTGAATTTCGTAACAAAATTCCTTGAATTCTTGGATCAGATACAACCTTCAAAAGTACAGATTGATGGCGATTTTGACAAATTTGAGATTATCAAACAAATTTGTGAGAAAAGACAAATTAAATTCAGCTATGCAAAAATTTCATTGCTGAGGTTCAGAATAATAAATAATATTCTATGGTTTATACAAAAGTATAGGCATGAAAAAATATTCAAAACAAAAGTAAAAAAAAGAATAGATCTCTTTCATAACAATAATGCACCAAGACCCTCATTAAATGATAAAATAGTATTTGCTGTTTCTACTCTCTACAGAAGAACAATTTTTAATCCAAAGAAAGGTTCTACAGAGAAGGGGGAATACATACAACAAGCTATTATTGATCTGATAGATGATAAATCAAAAATTGTTGGAATAGATCTTGATTATACTTTTAAAGGTGACTTTGACACTCTCGTGGAAAGATTAAAAGAGAAAATTCCTTGGTTTCCAGTTGAAGTACTAGCATCACATAAAATCACAGATCACAAAGAATTTCTGAGGAACTATGATGTATTAATTTCTTCAGAAGAATTTCAGACTTTATTTAATTATAAGGGGATATCCTTATGGTCACAAGTTAGAAAGATATTTCAACAGATGACCCTCAGATCATTTCTTCCTTTTTATCTTAATCTAATTGATTCTCTAGAGGATGTATTTGCAAAGGAAAAACCCAAAGTGATTTTTATACCATATGAAACAGGACCATTGGGTCTTTCATTAATAGTTAGTTCAAAACGTTTTGGAATTAAAACTGTAGGTGTTCAACACGCTTCTGTTTATCGAAATAATCCTATGTATTCATTTGATCAATTTGATTCTCCAACTAACCCTCATGGCTTTCCACTACCTCATAAACTACTATTGTTTGGTGAATTTTCAAAGCAAATTCTGGAAGAGCAGCTATACCCAACTGAAAAATTAATTGTTTTTGGTAACCCATATTTTTTTTCCATGGATAAAATTGAATCTATTCTAAGCACTATTCAGTTACACGAGAAATATGGAATAGACAAAAAAAAATACGTTATACTATTTGCATCCGCTCTTCTACAAGAATACTACCAAGCTCAGGGAAAATATGATTATGATACTCAAGTCTGGGAGTATCTTCTGCAAAATTTTGGAGGGAAAACAGAGTATGAAATAATACTTAAACCACATCCTAATGAAAATACGGATATCTATAAGAAAATCGTTAGAAAATATAACTATGCAAATGTAAAAATTGTGCAAGGTGATCTTTTTGAACTGATCTACATCTCATCAGTAGTGGTGTCAGTTTTTTCTACCTTCATGTTAGATTCTTTATGTTTCAAAAAACCTGTTATAAGAGTGAAGTTCAGTGATGAAGAACCTATAATTCCATACGATAAATTTTCTGTTATCGTAACAACTGAGTTGAACAAACTTTCAGAGAAAATCAATAATATATTACAAAATCCGGAAATCAAGGACAACTTATTTAGAAACTTGGAATCCTTCTTAAAATCTCAATACAACATACCAAATACTCAACCTGGATTAATTATACAGAAATTAATCGAGTAACTCTAGATTTTTATTTCTCAATTTTTTCCAGAGATGAACTAGTTAATTCATAGGTGTATTGTATCAGCTGAAAATTATTCTTTTTGAAAAATGATATGGATTTTGTATTTTTGGGATTCACATTAGCTAGATAACGTTCTCTTGGATTTTTTTCCATTAGTAGTTTCATAGCTTTTTTTCCTATACCGTGTCCTTGCATGTTTTTTTTGATGAAAATGCCTATCTCATTCTGTTTTGTTAAATAAATTGAGCCATTTTTTTTGTCATCATCATATATGATATACCACTTAGAATACGGATTACTTTTCACAAATTGTACATGTTCTTCATAAGTTGGCATCTTCCTATGTGATATGCTCACATTAGGATCCCTTTCACTTAAGAGCTCGTAAAGAAAAGAATAGTCCTCTTCATTTACCTCTTTTAGCGTGATAGTCAAGACTTTTCCCTCACCACAGAATTTCAAAAGCGTAATAATATAGATTTAAGATGCATGATAGAACCCCTTTACTCAAAATTATCTAAAATTCCCTCTCCAAGCAAGATGTCTCTTTTAGCCATCTTTCCTACCACCTTATCAAGAAATCTTGCGTCTATACCTCTAGACTGGTTTCCAGGTCTTAGTACGTCTATGTTACCACCTTCTACAAGGATCTCCCCTTTCTTAATATTTCGTGTGGCTTGAATGGATCTAGTTGCAAACCTACGGAGTTCTGTTTCCTCATCAAGAATGCGCTTTTTACCATCTCCAAGAGCCTTTTCGGCTCTTCTTATAGTAGAAACCATCTGGGAGAGTTCAGAAGGATTCAATGCAAACGCATGATCTGGTCCTTTTAATTTTTTATCTAAAGTAAAGTGCTTCTCTATTATTTTAGCACCAATGCCAATAGCTACGAGGGGGGCTATTATTGGATCTATACTATGATCTGATAACCCAACTGGCAATCCGTATCTTTCTACCATTTTAGGAATTACAGAAAGGTTAAGGGATTCAATAGAACATGGGTACTTTGAAGTACATTGAAGTAATGCTATGTTTTCACAATTATTTTTTTGTGATAGATTTATGGCAAAATCAATTTCATCATATGTCGACGCACCGGTAGAAATTATTAGTGGTTTTTTTGTATTAGCTAAATATTCTAATAATCTAATATGATTAATTTCAAATGATGCAACTTTATGTATATGCACGTATTTGTCTACTTGTTGAGCATCTTTAACCGAAAAAGAGCTAGACATGAACAATATGTGATTTTTTTCACACCACTCCGCTAGTTCTTTAAGCATTTCATATGGCATTGAAATTTGATTAAATAGCTGGTAGATGTCTTGCTCAATACCTGATTCAGCTAGATAATGGCTTTTTCCAGCATTTGCTACGTAAACAGATTCTGGCCTAAAAGTTTGAAATTTGACAGCATCGACGCCAGCCTTAGCAGCAACCTCAATCATTTCTTTTGCTCTTTTTAAGTCCTGATCGTAGGTGCCTACCTTCCAATTAGAGCCTGCTTCCGCTATTACAAATACTTTATCAAGTTTTTTTAAATCAATTGGGGGATTCATTTTTAACGCCTAAAATTTTGAAGCACAAATCAGGTCTAATTTTATAATAAACTAGAGGTTTTTATGATTTCTTTAAGTTCATTTTTTGGTATTAATTGAACCTTGTTCGAAGAATATTCACTATCAAAAGAAGCTCTATGATAATTTTTGAATCTGTGAGGTAATTTTGATATTTTTTCAAGCGGGCCCACTATCATATAGTCCTCTTTACTTTCTAAAGTATAGCGTACTTCATCATGATTTATTAGTGCTTCATGAATTTTTTCTCCAGGTCTAATCGGTATTTTCTGTACTTTTGCCTTGCCAAGCAATTCAAACAATACTTCCTTTAATACATCAATTCTATACGCCCTCATCTTTGGTACAAATACTTCCCCTCCTTTGGCTTTTGCAAGAGTGTTAAGAATAAAATCCAACGCCTCATCCATTGTTATACTAAATCTAGTCATTTTAGGATCTGTTATTGTTATTTTATTGTATTTTTTTATTTGCTCTATGAACTTTGGTATTACTGAGCCGCTACTACCTACTACATTACCATAACGCACTGCATAAAATCTAGTCCTGTTATGTTTAGGATTAACATAATTGTTAACAGTCACAAACAATTTTTCCATAATTAGTTTAGTTGCTCCGTATGTATTCAATGGTGATACTGCCTTATCAGTTCCTATGCCTACTACAATTCCAACATCCTGATCTAAGGACGCTTCAAGTACGTTTTGTGTTCCTATAACATTTGTTTTTATGGCTTCAAAAGGATTATACTCTATAACTGGTACATGTTTTAAAGCAGCAGCATGAAATAAAATATCTACATCTTGCAATGCTCTCTGTAGACGTTCCCTATCTCGAACATCACCTATAAAAAAACGTAGGCGTGAATCAGAAAATTGCTCTTGCATCATAACCTGCTTATTTTCATTCCTGCTAAAAATTCTAATAACATCCACATCCTCCTTTAACAACCTCTTGGTCAGTGCTGTACCTAGTGAACCAGTACCACCCGTGATTAGGATTTTTTTACCCCTCAGGACATTCATTCTCTTTAGCATAATTATCACGATAATGAAACGGTAGAATAATCTTCCGGATTGAATGTACTCAGTAATAAAATCATTGTTTTTTTACCAACGTAAATCTATTTTTAGCGGGATCTATGTTTAAAGGAATATCTATATCACTAACTATCTCTACTCCAAAATCTGACCATCTTTTTGCCATGTTACGGTACCAAAGAAGACTTTTTCCCCGTTTCCAATTAATTTCCTTTTCATCCTCCCCATAATATTCTAAATTAAATATCCATCTTCTTGAAACTCTAAACAGTTGAGACATAGCAGTTTTTAAGTTCTCTTCTGGTATATGTATTAGAACACCCCGAGTGAATACTAAATCAAAAGTTGAATCGTTAAACGGAATATCCAATATTGTACCTTTTTTAAAATTAAAAAAAGGTAATTTTTTCTTGGCTTTATCTAACGCATACTGATTCATATCAATACCACTGACATCAAAATTTTTAGGAAATGCTAGTAGATTATTGCCAACATTAGAACCAACCTCAAGCACATTCTTACTTTCTAAGGCTACAGAAATATAATAGATAAATTTTGGTAATTCTGAATTAATATTATGTTCATTATCATCAGTATATCCATTCCATAGATTGATATCATAAGACATGGTTTATGTTTGCATTTGATTAGCTTATTAATCATGTGAAATTTTACTTAGCAAATCGATTAACATTATAAATAATTCTTTCAACATCTAAGGTAGGCAAATTTGCATGCATGGGAATTGTAACTATCTCTTTCCAAATTTTTTCACAATTTTTAAGATTTACTGAACTTGAATAATACTTCATCAAATGTATTGGCTTATAATGAATGCCAGTTTCTATTCCCTCCTTGTACATTTTTTTCATAAATTCTTCTCTATTCTCCACTCTTATCCAGAACAGATGGTAGCTACAATCATTCGAAAATGGCATTTTATTTTCGACGTTAAGTTTCGTGAAGTATTTTCTGGCAATTTGTAGCCTAATTTTATTCATTTTTTCTAGCTTTTTTAATTGAATCAAACCTATAGCGGCAGAAATCTCATTCATATAATAATTCCAACCCAACGTAGCAACATCATATAGACTTCCCTTGCGATTTGTAATGCCACACCACCTGGCAGAATTTAATGATTCTAGTTCTTCAATATGTGAATTCATTGCAATGGCCCCTCCTGTAGGCATAGATAAATTCTTCACAGGGTGAAAACTAAAACATACTAATTCGTTATGAGTTCCTATTTTTTTTCCATTGAATTTTGCACCACAAGCATGGGCTGCATCTTCAACTATGTGCAAATTATAATCATTTTTAATCTTCTGTAATCTTCTTATATCGCAAGGGAATCCTCCAAAATGAACAGGAATTACTACTGAAGTGTTTTTTGTTATTTTTTTTTCTAAATCATCAATATCAATACATAATGTTGATTCGTCTACATCTACAAATTTTGGTTTTGCGTTGTTATATACTGCAGCATGGGCAGTACTAACAAATGTCATTGATGGTACAAGAATCTCTTTTTTAGATACATCAAGTATCGAGAGTGCTAAATGAAGTGCTGCAGTTCCACTATTAAGGGCTACTGAATGTTTACATCCAATATATTTCGTAAATGCATTTTCAAATTCCTTGACTTTGCCTGTACCTGCCCCAGAAGCCCAAAACATACTCCTGAGCACTTTTGTTGTTTCTCTTACTTCACTCATGTCAACAAATGGTTCAAAAAGTTTTATCACTTTTTTAGAACTATTTTTCAAATTCTTTCAACTCGACATATGTCAACATTGATTAGCCAACACCAATAGCGTGATATTCTGCATTTAAATTGTGGCCAATAAATAATCGTCTTGTATCTATAATTAATTTTCTTTTCATTGTTCTAAAGTCATTGTTTGTCAACCTACCGTATTCTTTCCATGGCGTCATTATAACAGCACACTGGCTATGTCTTAAAGCGTCTTTTATGGAATAAGCATACCTTATTCTGTTTTCAAATGTTTCTTTGGTATTTTCTATGGCCTTGGGATCGTGAACAGTTATTACGGCATTTCTTTTTAAAAGTGCATTAATTAATTTTATTGAGACAGATTCTCTGATATCATCACTATCTTCCTTAAAGGACAGCCCTAAAATTGTGATTTTTTTCCCCTTCACTTTAACCAGAGAACGTTCTATCAAAGATACAACCATTCGTACTTGAGAAGCGTTTGTTTTTTGTACTGCCTTAAGAAGTAAAGGATCAATACCTGACTTGGAAGAAAATCTAATCAATGTTTGTAGATCTTTTGGTAGACAAGATCCACCATATCCTGGTCCAGCTTTTAAGAATTGATTTCCAATCCTTGGATCCAAACCTATTGCTCTTGCAACATTCTCAACATTAGTGCCAGCTACAGATTGACAGATGTTTGCTATTTGGTTAATGAAACTAATCTTTGTTGCTAAGAATGAATTGTTAGCGTATTTTATCATTTCAGCTGTTTGGGTATTTGTGATTATCATAGGAATTTTTGTACCATAAATATTACAATAAAATTCTTTTACTTTTTTAATGGAATTCTTATCATCACCACCAATTACTACAATATGTGGTTTACGAGTATCATCCATCGCTTTACCTTCCCTAAGAAATTCTGGGTTTGTTATTAAACCAAATCCAACGCCTGTTATCTTTTTTGAATTTTTTTCTAATATTGGTTTAATTAAATTTTGTGTAGTACCAGGAACTACAGTGCTTTTGATTATTATGATAGGTTTATTCTTTGTTTTTGAAAGTGACTTTCCAATTTCACTCGCTGTTGATTTAATCATGTTCAAGTCTATGTTGCCATCTTTCATTTGTGGTGTTCCAACAGTTACGAAAATTAAATCACATTGATTAACGACTAGTTTGATATCTGTAGAGACTCGAAACAATTTTTTTGAAGCCATTTTAAGAGTATTCGTAAGCTTAGATTCATAGAATGGTGGTTCTCCTCGAATAATTTTTGAAACCTTATTTCTATCAGATTCAACCCCGATTACATAATATCCTTTAGAACCAAGAACGGAGGCAAATGAAAGACCTACAAATCCAAGGCCTATTATTCCGACTTTCACAAATTACCTAAAAACGCTTTCAATAAAAAATTATGCATATTTGTAGGAGCTATACTGAGAATATCTATAGGATTCGACAGTACCTACATCAAGTATTTTTTCAGTTTTATTTACAGGTATGGCAATAACCTTTTCGCCGTTTTCTATGAGTTTTTGGATTGCATCCGTTAGCTGAAATTCATTTCCTATTCCAGGTCTAATTTTTTTAAGGTAAGCAAAAATTTTTGGTGTAAAAAAGTATAATGGCATCAAACCCATGTTAGATTTTGGTCTATACGGCTTTTCTTCTACTTCCTTAACTAAGTAGGTAGATTCAGATAGTTTTTTTAGTTTCGGCACACCGTGTCGTTTAGGATCTTTAACCCTTCTGAAAAGAAGTACAGCTGATACGGAGGGATCATTTCCGCATTCTATTAATCGTAAAATAGAATGTTTCATTCCACCTATTATTGATACATCTCCTGCATGTACCACAAAATTATCTTCTCCCACAAATCTTTCTGTTATTTTTACGGCATCTCCAAATCCCCTAGGGCTATTTTGATTAACCCATGTGAGGTGAGAATTTTCTAACTTTTTATAGAAATTTGAAATTAATTTAAAATTTGTTCTAGATAGATCTTTTAGAAAATTAGTGTCAGGAGTAAAGTGATCCTCTATGGATCTTTTTTCTCGTCCCACAACAAAGCAATAATCTCTAATATTGCAGGAATAAAGATGTTCAAAAATAAGTTGTAACAGAGGAAGTACTACGCGATTATTTCCATAAATTTTAGAAAATATAGGCATCATTTCTTTTGGCATTTCCTTTGTCATAGGCAAAAGCCTTACCCCTCTCCCAGCTGCAGTTATTACCGCTTTAATCACAGCAACACTCCAATATTCAATATAAAATGGCTTTCCATTTAACAATCTGTAGATATTTCAAATATGATAAGGGGGTTAAAACAAACACCTTCCAAACCGGTTCTAATAATTTAATAAATGTGTAAATCATCTCATAAAGAGTGAATCTTTTTTCGGCTAACAAAGTCTTTGTGATTGCAGAAATGGCAAATAGTCATGAAGGTAATCTTTTGAAAGCCAAAAAAATAACAGCATATGCATCAGAGGCTGGTGCAGATGCTATCAAATTCCAAAAATTTACTCCAAAAGAACTAGCTGAACCAGATCATGAGTATTATGACCTTTACAAAAAGCTTGAAATGAGTAACAAAGAATGGAAGGAACTTGTAACATACGCCAAAAGTAAGAATCTCAAAGTTTTTGTTGATGTCTTTGGTGTAAACAGTGCTAAAGAAATTTCACAATTAGATATTGATGGTTATAAAATCCATTCATCAGATCTAAGTAATCCATTCCTACTTGAATTTCTCGCTAATGAAAAAAAATCTATCTTATTATCTACTGCTGGTTGTTTACTAAATGAAATTGATGAAGCTTTAAAGATATTGCTGAAAACTGGAAAAGAAATTGTACTCATGCATGGATTTCAAGGGTACCCAACAAATCCTGACGATCTAAATCTTTTACGAATGTCAGAATTAAAGAAGAAATATGGGTTGTCAGTAGGCCTTATGGATCATGTAGCAGGAGGTTCTAGGGCTGCATTAATAATTCCATTATTGGGTATAAGTCTGGGGGCTATTGTAATTGAAAAACACATAACAATAGATCGCTCTAAGAAGGGATTAGATTATTATTCTGCGCTTAATCCTGACGAATTCAAAGATCTTGTTTCTTTGATACGAACTACCGAGATTTCACTTGGTACAAATAATTTTAGTTTGTTGGATAATGAACTAAAATACAGACTGACACATAAAAAAAATACAATTTCGAAGAGATTCATAAAAAAAGGAACAAAACTAAATGAAAAAATGTTTGAATATAAAAGGACAAAAACAAAACAGCCATCTGTACTTTTTTATGATTTTAAAGGAAAACTAGCCGCTAAAGATATCAAAAAAGGAACAATTCTTACAAATTCTATGTTAGATAATAAACAGAAAAAAATTGCGGCGATAATTGCTTGTAGAGTTGATTCAGCTAGATTATTTGCAAAACCCTTACAACTAGTGGGGAAATACAGAATTTTACAACTTGTATTAAATCAGCTTAAAAAATCCAAGCTGATTAATGACATTGTGTTAGCTATTAGTGAAAACCCTGGTAATGAAATATTTATCAACTTTGCAAAAGAACAAAAAGTGAAGTTCATCCTAGGTGATGATACTGATGTGTTGAAACGATTGATAGATGCTGCAAAATATGTAAATGCAGATATAGTTTTTCGACTCACCCCAGAAAACCCATACATTGCATGGGAAGAAATTGATCCAGTGATAAAAGATCACCTTTCTGGCAATTTTGATTTTTCATTTGTTGACGGTATTCCTTTAGGGAGTGGTTTTGAGATAATCAATATACAAGCACTAGAAATATCACACAAATTGGGAGGTCCAAAACATAGAAGCGAACTTTGTTCACTTTACATCAATGAACATCAGAAGAAATTCAAAATTAATAGATACAAGCCTGAAAAAGCTCTTCAACGACCAGAATTAAGATTAACAGTTGATACTCCAGAAGATCTTATGGTAGCTAGAATAATAAATGATCACATAGGTAAGGACGGTAAACCTATATCACTTAAAAAAATAATCAAATTCTTAGATGCTAATCCGAAAGTAACTACCATTAATTCGGGTATGCCTATTGGTGTAAGTAGAATTTGGAATTAATTCCATTAGTTCAACTGTTGACTACTTTTTCACCAATGCAAATGCATCTCTGAGAAGACGCCTTGTTTCTCCATCTATAATTAGTAGTATTCCAAAATAGGTGATCATTGAACCAGCTACAACTGCAAAAATTTCGACAGCAAATAAAGTTGTCTTTGGATTATATGTCAAAAATTTCATCAAATATAATAGAATTATTGACATTGTCATTGCAGAAAGAATGTACTTTCCGATGTTTTTCCATGGAACAATAAAAGTAATTTTTCCTCTGATTATCTTTGATAGATATACTGTAATTGGAATATTTGTTGATAATAAAATAACAGCCCATGTTTCTCCAAAAGTTTTGGGTGACATCTCTTGGAACGATGTAAGCATTATAAAAATAATTAATCCTGCAATATACGCGCCTACTCTAACCAGATTTAACGTTGGGAGTAAAAATAATGTGGAATGTAAAAGATCTCTAAATTTTATACTCATAGTATCGATTTTCTCATTCCCTTGTATGACATTATAAAGAAACTCATTAATTGCAAGTGTAAAGCTGTATACAACTAATAACTGTAGTATTATTTCTGATGAAACGTATTGTGGATTCAAAAGATATAACAAAGGTTTTGCAAGAATAAAGATTCCCACAGCTAACGGTATCATGAATGTAAACATAAGTTTGGCACTAGTTTCAATATCTTTGGCTCTGCCACCTCCTAATAGTTTGATATATAGAGGAAAAGCTAATTGACTGCCATATTGAACTATGGTTGAAAATACTAGTCCCACCTTAAAAATAGCAATATTCGTATAAGATGATGTAATTAGACTGACTATCAGAACATCAGATGTAAAAATCAATCCACTAATTCTATTATAAAATGGAAGCCATAATGATTTGATTATTTTTTTAATATTGTCAAATTCTACTTTTTTAAAGAATTCTTTTCGAATTAATAATGCCAAAAAGCATGCACGTACAAATTCTGCAATTATGACTACGAATATGGCATCTATCAATGTCAATCCTTTTCCAAAAACCATCAGAAACGCAATAATCACTTTTGCGACTTCAAAAATAAGAAAACCATAAGTCGAGAATTCTGGTTTCTTTCCATTTGTAATAGCTACTAGATTATAGACTATTGATGTAGTTATTACTTGCAAAGAAGCAAACAGAATAATTGGAAATAAATTCTCATAGTTTGTAACAAAAAGTTTTGCTGCAACTAAAAATGGAATTATTCCTGCTATGGAGAAAATAAATGTAACAAGTATTCCTGTTTTTGCTATGTTGGTATTCCTTGCTGTATAACGAGTAAACCAATATCCTAAAAGATTTGATGCAAAAGCTCCATAATAAATAAGAGAGCTTATGGTATTCCATTCACCATACTCTATTATTGAAAGATTTCTAGTGATTAATGTTGTAAAAATTAAACCAGTAAAAAGACTCAAAATTTGTGCTAAAAATCCAGTTACTCCTGCAAAACGTAATCTTATCTCACTCATATATTCATAGGCAAAAGATACGGAAATCGATGTTACTTTTCAATTTAGTTCCCATTTTGTGCAATACAAATAAGTTCCCTTATTTTTTTCAGAGGGGTATTTTTTTAATAGTTCATTCACAGTGGTTGAATAAATCTTATTATCAACTGAATTTATGTCATATAAATTGAATCCTTCATCTGTAAGAGTTTTCAAAAATTCCTCTGGTTCTGCATTGAATGGTTTAAGAAGATAGGGAGAAAACTCTGTCATGATCTTAATATTTTTTGATTTTTTTAGTAAAGACGACATTCCTTGAATTGCGGCAAAATCTGCACCCTGAATGTTACTTTTAATAAAATTTATCTCTCTATCAAAAGTTCTAAAATATTCGTCTAATGTAATGGTTTCAATATTGATGAAATCACGATTATCATGAGTATCATAAATTCTGTTGTCTGTTGATTCATATGACAAATACAGTTTGGCCCTTCCCGTAATGCTAGAAGCTGCTTTCTGTATCAGAACAACATTTTGATATCCATTTATTCTCACATTCTTTTCGAGTATCTTAAAATTTGATGGTTCCGGTTCAAATGCGAAAACTCGACCATTTTCACCCACCAATTGTGCAAAAAAAAGCGTCCAGTAACCTATGTTTGCCCCTAAATCAATAACAACATCTCCTCTTTTTACTTCACTTTTAACAAGATGTGTCGCAAGTGGCGAGTATTCTCTAAGTGAAAGCCGAAGAGAATCATTTGCATCTAAGAACATTTTTCTACCTTCAATTTCAATGTAATTTGACTTGTAGTGTGAAACTACATAATTTATTAATCGTCTTCGATACGCTCTAATGAAACGAAATTTTAAGAGTTCGCTTTTACGTTTCAGAATTTCCTCACTTTTTCGATAGATTGATAAAACTATCTTTTTTTTAATCATCTAATACAAGCTCTTTTGTTTAAAGATGGTATATAGATATTGATAACATTTTACTCTGAACATAAATAAACAACATAATTATTTCTCATTAAAATTAATCTGTTTATCTTAGCTGATCTTGTTTTATGTAAACCAAGAATTTGGAATTCTATTATATGATTAGTCTTTTTATGGATTATAACCTTTACTTTGTACGAAGGTGCTTAGCCAATTCTCCGGTAATGGTTTTGATGACGGCCCAAATACAATATGAATTATATCTCTATATTTTTCGGGGGCTGGATTGCCTGCTTTGTGAAGACACATTTGAGGATTTGCAAAATACGCATCACCAGCTTTTCCAATAGCTTTTACAAGATATTTTGGATCTTCAATTTCCTCAATTGGTAAATTGTAGTCTACTCTTGTACCAAATCCTTTTTTTATTAATTCTTTGGTTCGTTGTGGAGGAATACAATGAAAAGGACCATTCTCTTCTGTAACATCAGAAATACAAACAAAGATCTTCAGAAACTCAGTACTTCGATTATCACAATGCCAATGATTTGAAAATAGCTCATTGTCTTGTAACTCCATTGGTATGTGATAATTACGATTCATCTCAATTAATCTCACATTAAAATACCCATTATAATATTCTCTAAGAATATTTGAAATATAACCTGTTATCAATTTTTCTAGCTCTGGAATGTGTTTCCAAGGCTCACGAATATGTCTAGAATAGACTTTTCCATCAAGCTGCCCTGTTACATATGAACTTTCATCATTTTCTATCATCTGATTATATTTTGTCCTTATAGAATTAATTAATTCGTCTTCATAGGGATGATCCAACATCAAAAACTGTTTCGATTTTAATTCACTAACTAAATTATTGGTTGCCTCATTTCCATCAAGAATTTTTGCTCGTCGTACCTTCATGGCAGTTCCAGCTAGATTATTTTTTACCCCCACCGTATTTCCAAATAATTTTTTACCTACTAAATAATCTACTCTCCTGTAAACATGTGCGATTTTTTTGGTTAGTTCCAATATTGCTAATTAACCCGACATCCTATTAAGTATTAATAACTACGAAGACATCTCATTACAAATGATATTTTTAATTAATCTGTTTCATTTTTTTCAATACCTATTTAATTGTCAAATGGTGACCAATCATTGTGAAAACCAATTTTCTTTTATGGATAGATTATCATTTTCTTCATTTTGGTATTGCAAAATGTTTGCAAGAAAAATCTACTTGTGATATATCAGCCATAATTAGTGTTAATGATAACATTAAAAAATTTTTTAGAAACCAAAAAATGGTTAAATTTCAAAAAGTTTGGTATTATGATGATAATAAAAATATTACACCAAACCTAGAATATTTGAAATCTGTCGAAATAAAATACAACCTGAATTTATGGGAAATCGCTTTTGTTGACAGAACTTTTTACAGTAAATACAATAAGTATTATCAATTCCAACATAATGAAATTTTATCTTTGATTGAACATGTGTGTAGATTTTTCGAAGAAATTTTGAAAGAAATAAAGCCAGATTTCGTGTTAATGCATGCTATTACAAGCTATCATCATTATCTTTTCTATAAAATATGCAAATATAATCAGATTAAAGTCTTAACATTAGAACCAGTAAGATTTGGTGATAGGTGGATGATATCAAAAGGGGTTTATAATCAAGATGAAACGAAAAGGCGTTTATATAAAAGTGCCTCAAACAGGACATCTGAAGAATTACAAAATTATTTAAAATCTCACAAACCAGCTAAGTTTTTCTTTGATGAATCCTTTGACAATTACAAAGTATCTAAATGGGAAAAATTTAAAGCTGTTATGAAATTCCCTTTTATTTCAAACCTTGAAAGCCAGGTTAATCAGTACACTAATTATGGTAGAACAAAATTAAAAATATTTACTAAAGGAACAGCAAAAGCTCATTTGCTTAAAACAAAACTAAGAGGGTCTTTTATTGACAAAAATTTTACTCGTGAAATTGACGAAAAAATATCATTTTTCTATTTCCCCCTTCATGAAGAACCAGAAAAAACGGTACTGATGGGTGCACCATACTATACAGATCAATTAGCAGTAATCACAAATATTGCAAAATCAATACCTGTTGGCTATAGGTTATATGTTAAAGAACACCCTGTTATGAAAAGAGACGGTTGGAGAAGTAAATCATTTTACAAACAAATTATGGACTTGCCAAATGTAACATTACTTCATCCATCTCTAAAACAAGAAGATCTGATAAAAAAATGCTCATTGGTAATAACAATTAGAGGAACAGCTGCCATAGAGGCAGTTATTTACCAGAAACCTGCGATTGTTTTTGCTGCGGATTATGGTTGGTCTTTTATTCCATCAATTCATATAATAAAACAGATCGAAGAATTACCACAAGCTATGCGCTCCTCTTTACAGAAAAATGTAAGCCCTTCAGATCTAAATGAGTACATGAATTTCATAGAAAATGAATCGTTTGAATATCCACATCATAAATATTCGATGGATGTAGTTAATAGATTCAAATACAATATAGGTTACCTAAAATCTGTAAATATTTCTGAGTCTGAGATCATAAAATTTTTAGAAGAAAACAAGCAATTATTTGAACACATAACCAAAGAATATCTCAGAAAGACTACCTCTAAAGAGGAATGATATAATTTTTGATTTCAGAAAAATTCAATTTCAAAAAACAATTTGTTTTAGGCTTATTATTTCTCATTGCCTTCCTTGTTTCTATTGAAATCATATCTAAAGAATATCATTATTCGAATGAATGTAGCTTCATCAAAAGTGATGAATACAAAGATCTTGATTATTCATACAAAAGAAAAATGTGTAACGATTATCTAGATTTAGAGATTTTTACATACCCAGAATTACATATGACCCCAAACCAACATTTTGATCATTATAATATTAATAATAACGGCTTTCGTGGTCCTGAATTTAATAAAATAAAAGAATCTGGAACTTTTAGGATCATTGTAGTTGGAGATGATAGTGTTTTTGGATTAAGTTCTACATCTGATGTTACTACTATCCCCGGATACCTACAAAAGAAATTCAATCAGGAAATAAATTATTCAAAGAAAGTAGAAGTCATTAATGCAGGCATTCCATCTGCTTTTTCGTTAACTGAAACACAACTAATTAAAAACCATTTAATTGATTATCAGCCTGATCTTTTTATCATTTATACCGGAGCAAATGATCTGAATCGCTCATATGAACTTTCAAAAGATCTCCAAAAAAAAGGAATAATTTCTCAACTTCTAGAAAAGGCTGAGAAATATTTTCCATATTATAAAACACTTACCATTCTACCAAAACTGATTACTTATGTAGAAAATTTCTTTCAGTCGAATCTATTACGCCATGATATTTCAAAAGTATCAAAATCAGAAACTCAACTCAACAATCTTTCAGATAAAATATCAATATGGGAAGAAAGACTAAAAGATGTATGTAATTTAGGGGAAAAAAGTGGATTTGAAACTGTTGTAATTCTTCAACCCATTATAGCAACTTCCAATAAATCTCTAAGTTCATATGAAAAAGAAGAGCAAAAAATTCGAAGCATAGCTACACCCGGAGAATTGAATGCGTATGATATGTATGCCAAAAAACTAAACGAACTAAATGAGTGTGTCTTCAAAGATGATCTTAGAAGCGTATTTGATGAAAGAAATGAGTCTATCTACATGCCATATCATGCCGTTTACGTGGGTGATAGAGGAAACGAAATTATCTCTAATGAAATTTATGAAATAATAAAACCATTAGTTAAATAATAATATCTTAAATAATTTATTAAAAGAAGATTTAGAAATATGATAAAAAAGATGTAGAAGAAATTTCCAACTTCTTTACAACTTTAATTCTCATTTTAGATTTTTTATAATACGGCTTTTCTTATAATCGATTAAAAGGTAATATAATAAAGTAAAACCACTCATAACAGTGAATATTGTTGCAAAAATTGTTATTGAAAACAAATGATCACAGCGTTCTTTTTGATTCAATTTGTATCCATCAGTATACCATTCGTTTTCAAATGGATTCAAATTATGTATACAATACTGTCTATAATCAGTCCAAATCATTGTTGTTAGTAATGAGAGATATACTAATGATGCTAATAGCACAACCTTGAACATTCTCCACGCGTGAATTACTCTTGTCATATATCCTCCTATATGGAAATATTTGTCACATATTAGTATCTCTATATTCATAAAGAAAAAATTAGCAAATATATAAAAACAATTTTTGTAGAAATTGATTTTAAGAGGCAAGAAACTTTCTACATATTGGAAAAAAAATGCCCACTTTGTGGAGTTCTTTTTGACTGTCAAAATTCCTACGCTTGTTGGTGTGCCAAAATTTTAAAAGTTAATTGTAATGAACTTGATGAAAGTGATTGCATTTGTAAACAATGTTTATCTAAACATGAAAAGCAAGAAGATGACTCTACAAATTGACTATTGTACCATTTGAATTTTAATAGGTTTTTAATAGTTAAATTTTAAATAACACACAAACCGCTTCAAATCTATCGATCATTTGATGGTCTAGAACAAAATGACAACAAAATGTAAGATAGTAATGTACCATTATGTACGACCAATTAATGAAAGCACTTACCCAGACATTAAAGGTCTAGAACTAGAAGGTTTTGTTAGGCAACTAAAATATTTTAAAAATAATTTCAAAATTATTACTGCAACACAACTTCTTAATTGTATTTACAATAATTCTGATCTGCCTAAAGATACGCTCGTTTTAACTTTTGACGATGGTTTTAAGGATCATTACTTGCACGTATTTCCTATTTTAAAAAAATTTGATATATCTGGCCTTTTTTTTCCTTCTGCTAAACCTCTTGAAGAACATTCTGTATTGGACGTTCACAAAATTCATTTTATCTTAGCAAATTATGGAAACATACAAAATGTACTAAGTAACATCTTTAGTTTGATTAAACAAAATGAGAAGGAGTTTAATCTAGAAAAACCTGAGGAATATTATAAAAAATTGGCAATTCCTAATAGATTTGATTCTGGTGACATAATTTTTATAAAACGAATCCTACAACGAGATCTCCCTCAAAAACTCAGAAATACGATTATCGATTATCTCTTTAAAAATTATGTAAGCAATAATGAAGAAGGTTTTTCAAAAAATTTGTATTTATCTTATGATGAAATTAAGGAAATGAAAGAAAACAGCATGTTTTTTGGTTCTCATGGGTATTCTCATCAATGGTTAGGTTATCTTGGTAGTAAGGAACTGGAAAAAGAATTAGATTTGTGTTCTAAACTCTATTCAAAAATTAATAATGATAAAAATAGTTGGATTATGTGTTATCCTTATGGCAATTATAACAAGGACGTTATAGAAAAAGCAAAGAAATTTGGATATAAAGCAGGTTTGACAACAGAAGTAGGTGATGCGATATTAGATAAAAAGAATGCACTTGCATTATCTAGATATGATACCAATGATTTTCCTCAATAAACAGTTGTTTATTCATATTATTTTATACTAATTTTATTGTCATACAACTGATATATTGTTAAAAACTTAAATAATTTATTTCAGATGTTCCTATGTGATTCGAGCAAATTTCAAAATATCAAAACCTGCAAAAAACGAAGACAAAAAACATGTTAATACTAAAATGGATAAAGAAAAAGAGAGTGCTAAAGATGAATGGGAAGAATTCATGTCAAAAGCTGGTGCAGCTGGTTCATTCATGATATACAGATCACAGAAGAAAGAAGATGAACTAGGACTAGAAGAGCTTTAATCAGTATTAAGATAAAATACTTAGTGAAATGAATGCCTAAAGATACAGAATTTTCAATATCTAAAAGCACGTTTGAGAAACTACAACTATTAAAAAAGAAAATGGGTTTTGACGAAAAAGGATGGGATGATCTATTCAACCTATTATTGAATTCTAATCCTGTTCAAGAACCGCATAAAAATGATTTAGAAAAAATCTTTGAAAAATCTCATTATAAAAATTACGAAGAATGGGTAACAAACTTCGCTTTGAATCTTAATTATATCTGGAAAGAGTTGTCTGCAAAAGAATTAGAACCATCCAAAAATGATAAAGAGGTTATAAAATCAGCTATTGTAATTGGCGCTGGACCATCTATAAAAAAACATAGACATCTGGAATTACTTGCATGTAGTGATTATGTCGGTTCAATAATATGTACAGACAGAATGTTGATTCCAATTCTAAAGGCTGGAATAACTCCTGATAAATTTTCTAATTTTTATGTTGTTACCATTGATCCAGTTCAACTTTTGAAAAAATTTTATGACGATGAAATTGTTGATCTTTATGGTAACAAAATAAAAGGCATTTTTTCTACTATAATTCATCCTAGTGTGGTAGAGCGGGCAAGACAAGCTGGTATAAGAATACATTGGCTTCACTCTCTGTTTGACTACAACGAAGGAAAAAAATCATTTAACCAAATTTCAGCATTGATGGTAAGAGCACAAAATCACAAATCTGGTCTTCCAGCAATACAAACAGGGGGCAACGTTGGAACAGCATCATGGTTTGTGGCGTGGCAAATTTTAAAGTGTTCTGTAGTAGGATTGATCGGAATAAATCATAGCTGGGATGAAGATGATCACTGGGAATCAATTGCTGATCATTGTAAAATTCCTCTTGAATCAATAAAAAATAATCCTGAATACAAAAAATTTTTTCCAGAGATTTACAATCCTGAATTCAACTGTAATTGCGTGTTGGATCCAATATTCCTTTACTATAGTGAAGCTTTGAAAGAATTTATTTCACGTTCTCCATCACGGGTAAAGACCATCAATGCAACCGAGGGAGGCTGTATTTTTGGTAATAGAATAACCTGCACTACTTTTGAGGAATTCCTAAAAAATTATAAAAATTAAGTCTTGTGATTAAAACAAATAGTGTTCTACTATATATATTGGAAATCATAATAAAATTTATTGAAAGTACTATTTGTCGTACCAGAGATAAGACTTGATGGTAAACCATATCACTTTCCATTTTGGGCTGGTATCTTAGCTGCTATTGTTGAAAAAAAAGGTGGGCAAGTAGGAATTTTAGATCTAAATGCACTTAGAGTTAATTTTGGAGGAAAGATCGTTCCCAATAAAATAATTGCTGAAGAAATCTCATGTGAACAATGGGATTTGATAGGTATAGGTGGTCTTACTACCACTTACGGTCGCATTAAACAATTGGCCCCATTAATACGAAAATATGTACCAAATTCAATTTTCATAGGTGGCGGTGGGTGGTGTACTTATAATCCGGATGAAATTCTCAAATTAGTTCCAGAACTTGATATGATATGTATAGGAGAAGGAGAAGAAACTTTTTCAGAACTTTACGATGAAATAAATCAAGGAACCAAAGATTTTGAAAAAGTTGGTGGGCTATGTTTAAGGTCTGGTGAGACTTTTAAATTTACTAAGCCGCGTGCATTAATTTCTGATCTGAACGTAGTTCCTTATCCAGCATATGATCTTATGGAAACTGATATTTATTTTAAATATTCATCCTTGCCATTTTCAGTGGAATCATTTAATTCTAAAAGAAGGGTATCTGTTGTGTGGGAACGAGGATGTCCTAGAGGCTGCACATTTTGTTCGCATAACGGAATGTCGCGTATAGATTTACAGAATATCTATGGTAGCGGAAATAGAAAGGAAGGAGAAAAACTTGTTAGAATATCTGATAAGGAAAATAATACATTTCAACTGCCTGCCAGATGGCCTACTCCACGATATGCGGTTGAAAATATAAAACTGTTAAAAGAAAAATTTGATATTGATTTTGTCTCTATTCTCGATGAAAATATGACTAGCAATTTAAAATGGACAAAGGAATTCTGTCAATTATATATTGATGAAGGATTGGATAAAACTGTAAAATGGGGAACACTTGGTGATGCACCCAGCGTGGCTGTAAAACCTAGTATTGTACAAACTATGGTAGATGCGGGGTGTGCTTACATTTCATTTGGATTTGAATCTGCATCAGATAAGGTATTAAATCAAGATATTGGAAAGGGACAACTACAAATTCACTTACAAAAAACAATCGATACTGTTAAAAAAACAAAACTAACACCTCTAACAACATTCATGATTGGAAATCCACATGAGAATATTGACGACCTGATGGAAACTGTAGATTTTTGGGTTAGAAACAATGCTGAGGTAGATCCTTTCATATGTACCCCATATGTGGGGAGCCCATTATATTATGAATACAAAGATTTCGTATTAGAACAGTATGATGAAAGATTAAAACTAGTAAAAGACAATTCTAATGTTGATAAAGAAACTGTTGAAAAATGGAAATTGGAAGCTTTAGATAAGTTTATGCAAGAATGTGGTGACGCCACTCAATATACTGCAACAGTTAGTCAATATTTTACAATTTCAGATCTCTTTGCTTTGAAACATTTCATGTATAAACATGATACAAGAAGAATATTACAATTGGCTCATCAAAGATATGATCAAACTGGCTTAGAACAATGGAAACATAGTGAAAAATGGGCGAAATACTGCCCTGTTTGTAAGGCTCATGAAGAATTAAATCAGAAAATAAAGGTTCCATCAATGAATTAACATTTTTTAAAATTTTCGTAGAAGTTATTTATGTCTAATGTAGTTGTTTTATATTGAGTAAAGACAATAATCTAAACGCCTGGAAAATTCCACTCTATAAGATTTACACCGATGATGAAGATGTAAATCTAATCACAAAAATAGTTCGGCGTGGAAGTAACTGGGCAATTGGGCCAGAAATAGAAGAATTTGAAAATGCAATTAGGCATTACGTTGGAACAGACTTCTGTGTAACATTAAACTCTGGTACATCAGCTCTACATGCTATTTTTTTAGCATATGGATTTAGGAAAAATGATGAAATTATTGTGCCATCATTTTCATTCATTTCTACGGCAAATTCAGTTGTTTTTGTAGAAGCAAAACCAAATTTTGCGGATATAGAAGAAACTACTTTTGGTTTAGATCCAAATTCGATTTTAACTAAAATAAATCCCACTACAAAGGCAATAGTACCTATGGATTATGGGGGTATGTCATGTAACATTTTTGAAATACAAAAAGTTGCAAAAAATAATAATTTGATATTAATTGAAGATGCAGCAGAATCTTTAGGTTCTTCAATTAATGGAAAAAAGGCAGGGTCTGTAGCAGATTCATCTATCTTCAGCTTTTGTGGTAATAAAGTGCTTACAACTGGCGAAGGTGGTGCAGTAGTAACAAACTCAAAAGAAATCTATGAAAAAATAAAACTGATACGTTCACATGGTAGAATTGACAAAATTAATTATTTTAACAATCCATCAGAATCACAATATGTTGAACTAGGTTACAATTGGAGAATGTCTTCTATTACTGCAGCCTTGGGCATATCACAAATAAATAAACTTGATAAAATAATAAAAATGAGGCAGGAAAATGCAAGACATCTCTCATCTAGGCTTTCAAAACATAATCAGATTAAAGTTCCAGGTCCTCCGCCCGGCTATGACCACGTATACCAAATGTATACCATAAGATTACCTGATGAAAAAACACGCAACAAGTTACATGACTTCTTATCGATGAAACGTATTTTTTCCAAAGTCTATTTCAATCCAATTCATCTTACTTCGTTTTATAAGGAAAAATTCGGAACGAAACCAAATTCCTTACCCATAACAGAGCAAATATCTAAACAAGTGTTATCACTACCTATTTATCCAAACATGAATTCGGAAGAAAAAGAATATCTTATAGAATCAATCTCAGAGTTTTTTGAATTAGTTAAGTCTAATTAAGAAAGAGCTTGTAATTATAACCAAGCATTTAAGTTGAAAACTAAATATCCAACTTCTGTTCTTGAAAGATGTTTGAAGGCTCTTGTTGTAGGTTATGGTTCAATAGGACAACGTCATATATCTAATCTATTGTCTTTTCCTAATATAGAAATTTTAGTTTGTACTAATCGCAAGTATGATACCTTCTTAAGAAAAAAAAAATGTAAAATATTTGATTCCATAGAAAAATGCCTTAAAGAAAAACCCGATTTTGCAATTATAACCAATGTCACAAGTCTACACATTAAAACCGCAATCCAATTAGCAAATTCTGGAATTAATTTATTGATAGAAAAACCCTTATCTGATACGTTAGATGGAGTCCAAACCTTGTTAAAAATAATAAAAAAAAGAAAACTTACAACATTAATGGGATGTGTCCTACGCTTTCATCCATGTATTAGGAAAATCAAAGAAATTGTTTCTAATGATATGGTTGGAAGAATAATCTCTGTTATTGTTGAAAATGGTTCCTATCTGCCTTATTGGCATCTTTCTGAAAATTATCTGAGCAGTTATGCCGCTCGTGAAGATTTGGGTGGGGGTGTTACATTAACATCCATCCACGAGATAGATTATTTGTATTGGTTCTTTGGCGGTGTTAAAGAAGTTTACTCTATTACAGGAAAATTTAGTGATTTGGAGTTATCCGTCGATGATTTATCAGCATCTTTACTGCGATTTAAAAATAATATTATAGCCGAAGTACATCTAGATTATTTTCAGAATCCCAGTTTTCGTAGTTGTAAAATTATTGGAACAAAAGGAACAATTTATTGGAATTCCGAAACAAATACAGTTAAAGTATATGATATAAAAAGAAAAAAGTGGATTCAAAAGTTGAAATTAAAAAATTATGATTGGAATACCATGTATATTAAAGAAATACATCATTTTCTTAACTGTGTTAAAAAGAAGGAAAAACCCATTAACGATGTGTATGAAGGTGCAAAGGTATTAAAAATAGCACTTGCAATAAAAAAATCTTCCAAAATAAGGAAGGAGATAGTAATAGATTGACAAAAAAAAATAATGTTTGCGAGTTATTTAATTTAAAAAATAAAATAATAGTTTTAACTGGTTCTGCAGGACGTCTGGGTTCTCAATTTGCACATATTCTAAGTGAAGCTGGGGCTAATGTTGCTTTAGTAGATCTAGACAACAATCAAAACAAAAAACTAGCATACATGTTAACCAAAAAATATCATACAAAACCAGAATCCTTTATTGTAGATATTACAAAGAGGTCTTCAGTTGAACAATTAAAGAATGATGTATTAAACAAATATGGTAAAGTTGACGGTCTAATTAATAATGCTCATTTTGTTCCACGTATACACCCAAAACGAGATGAACCATTTGAATCATATCCGATAGATCTTTGGAATAAGACATTGGAGACTAATATTACAGCAATTTTCTTGTTATGTCAAGAGTTTGGCAAAGTAATGGTTAAACAACAAAAGGGTGTTATTGTCAACATATCTTCAATATATGGAATTGTTGGTGCTGATCAAAGAATTTACGGGAATAGTAGGTTGAATTCACCTGTTTCATATGCTGCTACTAAAGGTGCAATTGTAAATATGACGAGGTATCTAGCAGCTTATTGGCACAGAAAAAATGTGCGTGTAAACACACTCACACTTGGTGGTGTTTATGATTCAAAATTACACTCGGATAAAAAATTTGTAGAAAAATATTCTGAAAAAACAATGCTTGGCAGAATGGCAAGAAATGACGAATATAATGGTTCATTATTATTCCTGGTCTCTGATGCCTCTTCTTATATGACTGGAGCTAATTTGATTGTAGATGGGGGGTGGACTGCATGGTGACATCTTATTCCTCCAAATGTGATTCAAGTAAATTTAGGTTAATTGCTTTATTGCTATGAATTTATCTTATTTTTAGGTATTATCTGAAAAACAATCATTGAAATGAAAAAAGTTTTTTGTGTTGGAATATCATTTCCGCAATCTTAAACTCAAACTCTGTGTCTATCATCCAACCAGTTTCTAAAGGAACTTCATATGGAAGAGCTTTTAGCTTACGAATAGTCTTACATTCTAGTAAACGTTTGGTAAAAATTGTATGAAAACCATTTAATTGATAAACGATAGGAGCGTCTTGTCTATTTTTAACTTTTTTATGCATAGTTTTACTAAATTTTAAGAACCCTCTAGAATTTAATTCCATCATATTGAAATATGGATTGTGATGTTGCCTATAAACTGAAAAAACTGCATCACATTTTTTTCCCCGTAATAATTCAACCGAGCCAGCAATATCGATATTTCGGATGAAAGGAACTGTACAATCACGATTTACCAAAATATCAAATTTGTATCCTAAAGAATACAGTTTATTTATGCCATACAAAAGAACATCATCCATACTAGCATTATCAGTAGACAATCTTTTAGGACGAATGAATGGTACTTCTGCGCCATATTTTTTTGAAATTATTGCTATTTTACGATCTTCGGTGGAAACTATTACGCTCTGAAAAATATCAGAGTTGATACAAGCCTCAATGGTATGAGCTATAAGCGGCTTGCCTCCTATTTTTCGCACGTTTTTATTTATGACGCCTTTTGATCCGCCTCTGGCTCCTATAAAACAAATTGGTTTCATGTCTTAAATTTGTTTTAATTTCTATGTATCGAATAATAAACTTGATGTTATTAATTGATTCAAAAATCAACTTACAACTATGTAATATGCAAGAAAAATATTTCCTATGCGAACTTCATATGTATTGCTGAAAACAAAATTTCGATAATTATTAAATAATTAGTTTTTCAGATGAGCGTACTAATTTTAACAAATCTCGTAACTCTACATAATCAAAACTGATATTGTTATCGACAAAATTCTTTGATTTGTCAGATGTAATGTGAATTTCAAGTATCTTTGCTCCTAAAATCACTGCAGCTAGGGGGGCTATCAAATTGGGACAATGATTAGAATAACCATGATATTCTTTTATCTTCCTAAAATCTAAGTCTTCTACTGCACAAGGATATTTTGGTACACAGTAAAGCCATCTTATATTGGGTAGATTATAGTATTTTGTTCCCTTCGGAGAACTTTCACAACTCACAATAATTTCTTTATTTGTTTTCAACACTCTTTCCATTAATTGCGCGGTCTCATTTTTTAATAAAGGCCTCCCATCCATTTCTCTTATCTTGAATCTTTTTACAAATGGTTCAAGAAAGTCCACTGCGTCAGGATACATTGGGGTACAGAACCACTCTATTCCCACCAATCTTGCTATCTCATTTATGTTTTCAACATTGGTTTTCGATATTGCTGCTTTCATTAACCTAGTCTTTTCGGGATGGTCTTTGATAATTGTCTCATTATAGGCTTGAAATTTAACTGCGTCACAGCCAGACTCCTTTGCGTTAATCATCATATCTTTTGCTAAGCCTATATCGCCATCCCAATTTACTCCTATTTCACCAATAACAAAAACCATAAATTGATTTTACTGATACTGATATAAATACAAAGAATGCTATCGATTTTGGTATTAATAGAATTATCAAAAAGGATTCTATGATGAAAAGAAAAATTGCTGTTACGACTGGAACACGAGCAGACTACGGTTTCCTAAGACCTATTTTACATGCAATTTCTGACAGTGATAAATTGGATTATTGCTTGCTTGTCACAGGAACGCATCTTTCTAAAAAATATGGCCTAAGTCTTAATCAGATAAAAAAAGACGGATTTAACATTCATGCAACAATTGATAATGTTCCAAAAGGCAATTCAAATTATCATATGTCAAAAACATTAGGAGAGTCTATTATAAAATTTTCTAGAATTTTCTTAAGATTAAAACCTGAAATTAATGTGATATTTGGAGATAGAGATGAGCAGTTAGCATCTGCCATTGCTGCATATCACATGAATATACCAAACGCGCACATCCATGGAGGTGATAAATCTGGAGGCCTTGATGAATATAATAGACATGCAATAACAAAAATTTCAAACATTCATTTTGCAGCAACAAAAAAAAGTAAAGAAAGAATTATCAAAATGGGTGAAAATCCAAAATATGTTTTTCTAACAGGTTCACCTGGTATAGACGAAGTATTTAATCATAAAATTACTAAAAAAGAAAAACTAGAAAAAAAATTCCATATAAAATTTTGTGGTAATGAAGTTTTGTTAATACAGCATCCAGTAACTACAGAAACTGAATCAAGTAAAGTACAAATCCTTAACATTCTTAAGGCTATTGTCAAATTAAAAAAAACAACTATTGCAATAGCTCCAAATTCAGATGCAGGAAGCAAAAAGATTTTTGAATATTTACAATTTTTTTCCAAGAAATATGATTTCATAAAAATGTATCGCAGCTTACCACGAGAAGATTATTTGGGTATGCTCAAAAATTGCGGAGTTTTAGTAGGTAATTCTAGCAGTGGATTGATAGAAGGTAGTTATTTTAATCTCCCAGTCGTCAATATTGGAATTCGTCAGAAAGATAGAGAAAGAGGTCAAAATGTTATAGACACACGATCTGATTCAAATTCAATCTATTCCGCAATTCTAAAAGGCTTAAGAATGAAAAAAAATAAAAAATTTAGAAATAATTACATATACGGAAATGGTAAATCTGCCCAAAAAATTGTTCAACTCCTTGAAAAAATAAATATTAACAAAGACTTAATTCAAAAGCAAATATCCTATTGATAATATGACAAGAAAAATTAAAACATCATGGAAAAAACCCGTTATAAACCACAGTAAGCTTACTAAATACAATTACATTGTACAATACCCTGAAAATCTAAAACTTGGGAAAAATTTTGATATAGGCACTTTTACATACATCAATTCTATGCATGGAGTTAAAATTGGAGATAATGTTCAAATCGGTTCACATTGTTCAATTTATTCAAACTCTACTATTGATTCAAAAAAAGGTTCAGTTATATTAAAAAAAAACTGTAAAATAGGTACTCACAGTACTATCATGCCTAATGTTATTATCGGCGAAAATTCCATTATAGGCGCATATTCTTTTGTAAATAAGAGCGTGCCAAAAAATCAAATCTGGACTGGTATTCCGGCTAAATTTAAAGCAAAAATTAAAAACATTAATTAATTTAGGAGTTTATGTAGTTCAATTTATTGAATAGCAAAAACGTTATAGCAGGATTAGGCGAGATAGGAACCCCTATTTTGCAACTAATTTCAAAGCACGTACTAACAGTAGGATACGACATTAATCCAAAACTAATGGACAAAAAGAAGTTTAAAAAATACGAAAAACTAGACACTCTGTTACTACATATATGTATACCATTTACCAAAAACTTCATAGCTAATGTAATTTCATTGTATCACGAGTTCAATCCAGAAGGAATTATTATTCAAAGTACAATAAGTCCTGGTACCACAAAAAACCTACAATCTCAGATCCCAATTCCAATTATTTACAGTGCAACAAGGGGTATACATAAAAGAATGCTTTATGATCTAAAAAGATATACAAAATTCTATTCAATCGAATCTAATGCACCAAGAAAAAACTGGGCATCATCAACTTATGTAAAATTGATGAAAAAATGTGGAGTAAAAACAAAAAAGATGTCAAGTCCACTTACACTTGAGCTTGCAAAAATAGTAGTTGATACGTCGTATTATGGTTGGTTGATAAATTATGCACAGCTAAGTAACATGATTGCCATTAAAAACAATGTAGATTATGATGAGATGTGGTCTTTTGCAGACGAAATTCAAAAATATCTAGTAAACAGACCAAAGATGTTTCCTGGCTTTATTGGAGGACATTGCGTAATCCCAAACCTAGATTTGATAAAAGATGATACACTTGACATAATAAAAGAGATAAATTCTGATTATGCAAAAATTCTAAAGAAAAGAAGAGCACAAGGTAAGAAATATTGAAACAACAAACAAAGATTCATTCTAGTCTTAGAACAGTAGAATGGAAAAACAACATGGTAGTCATGATAGACCAAACTAAGCTACCCAATAGGCTTGTCTTTGTAAAATACAAAAATTACAAAGATATTGCAAACGCAATAAAAACACTTGTGGTAAGAGGAGCACCAGCTATTGGGGTATCTGGTGCTTTTGGTTTGGCACTTGCGGCATTACAAAGCAAAGCAAAGACAAAAGAAAAACTGTTGGAAGATCTGGGAAATGCAAGAAAAGTTCTTTTTGAAACAAGACCTACTGCAGTGAATTTGGCGTGGGGTCTTGAAAAAATAATGAATGTAGCAAAAGAAGGCAAGGATGTTTCAGAAATTAAAAAAGCTGCCATTCAAACGGCACAAAAAATGGCAGAAGAGGATATTCAAACAAACATGAAGATGGGCAAACATGGTGCAGAATTGTTTGAGAACAATGATACTATAATGACTCATTGTAACGCAGGAGCGCTTGCTACTGTAGGATATGGAACTGCACTAGGGGTCATTCGTGCAACTAAAGAAAGCGGAAAACAGATCAAGGTAATTGCAACTGAGACAAGGCCAGTAATGCAAGGTTCGCGTCTTACTGCCTTTGAGCTAAAACATGATGGTATTGATGTCAGCTTGATCCCGGATACAGCAGTAGGATATGTTATGTCAAAGGGTTTGGTGACTAAAGTAATTGTGGGCGCCGACAGGATTTTGAGAACGGGTCATGTATACAACAAAATAGGAACCTACCAGATAGCACTGATGGCACTACAACACAAGATACCATTCTATGTTGCTGCACCACTTTCTACTTTTGATCTAAAAAGTGGTCCTGATGATGTTATTATAGAACAGAGAATGGCAAGTGAGGTTACGACAGTAGCAGGAAAAAAGACAGCGCCAGACGATATTGGAGTGATAAACCCGGCATTTGATATGACTCCTCCAGAGCTTATAACGGGTATTATAACAGAAGCGGGTATTGCAAAACCGCCTTATACAGAATCTATCAAAAAATTGTTCGAATCAAGGCTGTAAGGTATTTATTTCATAGATGAATCAACCCAACTAATGGGCGTAATAACATCACAACAAGTTTTAGATTCTCTTAAGCAATGCATGGATCCAGAGATTCCAATTAATGTAGTAGACATGGGTTTGATTTATGGTGTTAACATAACTGATGACAACAAAGTAGACATCAAAATGACCATGACAACGCGAGGCTGTCCTTTACACGATACACTTGTTAGTGATGTAAAAAGATACGTAAACAAGGTTCCTGGAGTAAGTGCCGTTAATGTAGAAATAGTATGGGAACCTGCTTGGACCCCAGAAAAAATGTCTGATGAAGGCAAGAAACTGATCAACTATGGAAAGCAAAAAACAATCACACCAATAAACTATGAAACTGCAATGCCACAAGGAGTAGGCAAGGTTGCAAAGCAAGAGGATGGTTCACTAGTGTTGATTAACGAACATGAACAAGGTTTTATGGTAAACCAGGCAATAATTGACTTTTGGAAGTTATGCAACGGCCAAAGAAAAATAACAGATCTTGTTGAATTGTTTGCACAAATGCTCGGTTTAAAAAGAGAACAGGTAGAAAAAGAAGTAATCCAGCTTATCCAACAGTTAAGAGATGGCGGATTAGTTTCTATAAATCAACCCGAAGTTTCAAACGTCGAGTTTAAAAAATAAAATTAGCATCAATTATTAAATTTCCTTAATCTCTGTTATTGTTCCTTGGACAGAATCCATCTTGACGATGACTCTTTTTTCACTAAATCCCAAAGCCACATACCAATCTCCTACATCCTCATCGTATTTTGTCTCTAGTGTCTTGACTTGGTCTGCAGTAACACCATATTTTTTTATTATTCCAGAAATCGCTACAGGAATGGCTTCTTTTTCTGTCGGGAGTCTTCTCTTCATTAACCCTATTCCTGGACTCATAATCTCTCTCATCTCACGTGGTATAATAGTTATTATGCAAGTCAAAAAAGATCAAAACTTTGTCATCACTTCTGATCTGATAACGTTCTTGTGTAAATGGTACCACAAAAAATTAGATGGCCCTGACTGTAGAGCTCAAGGATGCACTGTACTCATTAATAGATAACTTGATGGAAAATCCTCAAAAAATGCGGAATATGGCATCTGATTTAAAACCACTTGCCAAAGATGATATCGAAGTAGCCTTTGGAATATTTGTTGGCTATGTGACAGGTGGGTTTGCAGAGCTTTTTTTTGAGTCGCAAAAGCGAAGCATGACAGCTAAAGAGGCCATCGAAGTGCGGAAGATCTTGTTTGAGCGAGCACTAGAAATGAAAAAAGCCATAGCATATGTGCAGGCTCAAGAAAGCAGAAGCTAAACTTTTCAAGACAAAATTCTATATAACATCGTACAATTGATTTCATTCAGATGAAACTTTTAAACGCATTTTCAGACAGGTTAATCTCAAACACAAAATCCATAGTATTTGCAGTTTCACTTCTTGCTGTTTCAGGAACCGTAGTTGAGCTTTTAGCTGGTATGTGGGATGCAACATCGCATCTTATGCGCGAGCCTGAATTGTTTTGGACAATTCAACATGTTGCGGTATACACAGGCGTTGCAATGATCACACTTTCTGCTATTCTAGGATCGATCATTTTGATTACAAATGCAAAAAACACACCCATTAACAAGGGATTGAAAATTCTCATCATTGGAGCTATTTTACAGATTGCAGCAGGTTATGCAGATTCAATTTCACATGAAATTTATGGAGTAGATGGCTTGGTTACTATTTCGCACATTGTACTTGAGACAGGACTATTGTTAAGTGCTTTAGGTGGATTTCTGATATTGTCTAACCACATAAAGACAAAATCCAGAAGAATCATACCGCTTGCCATAATGTCTGTACTTCTTTCATCAACATGGATCGGTTTTAATCTGACTTTGCTTTTTGGCTCTGTTGTGCTATGTCTGCCGTTCTATGTGGCATTCTCTTCTGGTTGTGCGGTACTGTGATTACTCAATTTCTTATATCCTGAAAATATGATAAATCCCGCTCCAAAAAATGAGACAAATACTGGAGTCAAAAGTTCAGATACCTTCGTATTGCCAAAATATGCCTGAATTTCTACTGGTTTTTCAGAGAAATTGGTTATTTCCATAATGTATCTTCCTCCATGTGAAAACTCAAAATAATTTACGGACATCTTGGTTGCAATTTTTTTATCCGCAATTACATTCCCATTAGAATCTAATATCTGTACAAATAGAACATGTTTTGAATAATGTGGAATGGTAATTGTATAAAATCCAATTCCATTTTTGGCCAAATCTAATTCTAGGTTGATGCTTTCCTTTGATTCTAAATTGGCACTATGTGATATTTTTTCACTGCCTGAAAATACAATTGATATCCATATTGAAGCAATAATTATCAAAATAATGCCGATTCTAAATGGTGACCGTATTTTCATAGTTCTAGTATCTGAATACTGCTTTAAATTCAAAACTCTATATCTAAAGATAAAATCCATCAAAAGGGCCCGGAGGGATTCGAACCCTCGACCTGGTGGTCCGAAGCCACCCGCACTATCCTGGCTATGCAACGGGTCCAATCAAGTAAGAATTTAACGGGGCTAAATATCTGTCTAGATAATTGAAAAT
>Ga0247727_10001572_pt1 | contig 53776 bp, 43 predicted proteins | sample WisWelCaveWW1625_FD_202498 | JGI IMG/M metagenome (GOLD analysis project Ga0247727, IMG submission 202498) | Biofilm microbial communities from Wishing Well Cave, Virginia, United States - WW16-25 | ecosystem: Environmental > Aquatic > Deep subsurface > Groundwater > Cave microbial mat | place... | reverse complement strand
ACAGAACGACGGCTCGTTGATGAAATCCCAGATGATATCGTTCACACCGCGATAACGCTGGGCAAACGTCGAGATGAATTCTTTTTGTGCATTCACAGAACGGGGATCGAGATAGGCATTCACTCCGCCCCATGTTTCCGGCAAGAACGCAAAGAATGTAAAGATCACGGGAATGTCGTACTTGCGTGCGGTAAGAAGAAACGCATCCATAGCGCGCAATGGTATTTCATTCAGCGAACCGACATCGAGCATATAATTTCTCCACCCCGTCCAGATACCCGTCCGCACCATGTTGATGCCGGAGGATTTCATTTCGGCAAAATCTTTATCCCACTGAGACGGATTTGGCTCGAAGAGAAATTTTCTGTGAACGTCCGAGCCCATATAGGTAGTGCCTGTGACGATATATGGTTTTCCTTCTCGCAAGAAGTAGTCGTTATTTACGATGAGCGACTTACCACTTTCTAACAGGCGTTTATCATAGATCCAAAATCCCGTAGATGTAGAGAGAAGGTATTCTGAATCAGAAGAAACAGACTTCACGGGCTGTTGTACATTGACGTGATACAATCCCGGGAGCAACGCACGTTGCTTCATTCTTGCAGTACCTGATACAACAGTTCCCTCACCACGAAGCGCTACATCCAACACATCGATGTTCTTCCCATGGTCATCAGTGATTTCAATTCGGCATTCACCTTTGATGAGTTGTTCGATATTTCCCTTGGGCTTTCTGCATTGCACACTCAACGACGGTGTTTCTCCTTCATAATAACAACCGAACGTCGTTCGGGCGGTTAATTCAACTGAACCTTGCAGTGCTTGCTCTGCTAAGAAGCGAATTGCGTTCGCACTCATCGATCCTTTAAAGTTTGCCAGCACCCATCGCCCTCCGGCATAGTCTCCCTGCATACGATCAATTTGGATGAACGGAGCAGCAATTCTGTGGTTGTCACGTGAGATACCATAGACCAGCGAACGTAACCTCGCATCTCGTGCGCCTGCCGAGCCGCCTTCATTGGGAAAATCTACCGTCTCGGTGAAGCGAACATACAGCTCATATATTTCTTCGGCAGAAAATTCTTTGAGAAACGTTTGAGGTGCATGGGTTTGTTCGTTCAAGATATATGAAGAAATCTGTTGTGTTGAAACAGGAAATGCTTGCGTAATGCCAAGTCGTTTATGATATGCAGTTTGACGCACTTCTGAACGCCACCCAGTTGCTTCTCGAATAACCGGCACTGAAAAGGGAACTCCGCCAAGGTTAAGCCAATTTCCTCCCGCTTGAAGATACTTGATGACGGATGTCCACGCTTCTTTTGGAAATGCGGAGCCATACGGCAGAACGAGCAGGTCGTGATTTGAAGTAAAGATCTGTGCCTTGAGATCTGTTATGTTGAGATATGCGACTTCCCATCCCGTGAAAGCCTGTTGAAGCAACTGTTTATCAACAGACACACCATCTATTGTCGGGAATGATGATTCAGAGAAGACTGCAATGTGCGGCTTTTGAGACCGTTGTGCAGCTGCAAATACTGATAATGACATGAGTACGCTCGCCAATATCACTAAGCATACTATGTTAATAACGTTGTAGAAAAAAAATCTCATTGTTAGCTCATTTTTCTACAATATAAATCGAATGTCGATATATTCCAATTATAGACTTAAAACAGAAAGCGAGAAGCCGTAAACCCCCTTCTAATCTAAAATAAACTAGCGCGTCATCGAGTAGTTTCAGAGTGAATGGTAGATGGAAATCACTTCGTTGGTTCTGAGAGGTATTCCGCCCACTTTAGGATGAAGAGTGCCGCAACTGTATACAAGATCGACCAAGCAGTGAGAACGTATCCCCATTCGAAAGTGTGGAACGGTGGAACCTGCATAAACTGGGGGTAAGTGTGAATGAAGAAGAAATCCTCAAACTTCGTTTTTATCAGAGCCACCACTCCGAAAAATCCCCACACTAACCATTTTCCCCATCGCTTTTTCTTGAGAACAATTGCAAGGCTAAAGGGCACAGCCCCCCATAGCAATGCGTTACAGAACACAAGCATGATATCTCCCCTCACGTGTGTGAGAGCCCGGAAGATGAACTCCGAAATGTCATCACTGGAGTTATCCGACTGGCTGTCAAGGTATTGAGCAAAGAATAAAAAGAACATGATAACGCTCATAGAAGCAACGGCAATGAGATCGTCACGTTGCTTTCGGAGTCGCCCCAATGCAAGACCTGAGCTAAGGATGCTTAACAGTAAATAGATTATTTTGAATGTTTCAAAGGTTGTAATTAGACAGACTCCACCGAACCGAGTCCACGTGGATGCAAAGAATCACCACACAACTTGCAACAAGCGTAATAACATACACTAACTCCTCGGGCTATACATAATGACTGCAATCCCAACGATGCAAAATACCGTACCAATCAGATCATACGTGTCCGGCACCTTTCCATCTATCTTCCATCCCCAGAGTATCGACATCACAACAAAAACTCCTCCGTATGCCGCATAGACTCTGCCAAAGTTCGGAGACGATTGAAAAGTAGGAATAACTCCATACAAAACCAAAACAACTGCGCCGACGAGTGCAAGCCAGATGCTTTTTCCTTCCCGAAGCCAAAGCCAAATTAAATATCCTCCTCCAATTTCACAAAGAGACGCGCCGATAAACAACGCGATTGATTCAATCATTCCATTAATCCTTTCCCAATCTCAATACATTATTACACGTTGTGATCCTCTCGTATTATACATGCATCACCCGCACGGTCAGTGTATCAAATATTCAAACAAAAGCAATAGCAATCCAAGCATTGCAATAAATGGAACGACCCATTTGTCGTTATCTTGACCAGAATTTTTTTTACGTTCGAGGGACTCCATTTAAATTTTTGAAATAAAATGGTGAACCATTGTTTTCCCACACAACCACGCTCATCGCGCGTTTCCACAGCCAATACGATTTCTTAAATTGTTTATACTCAGTCAGTGGCATCTGGCGAAAGTATGGGTCAAGATTCTTGGCCTCCCGATGAATATAGCTGACCACACAGCGCTTCCCGAGACTTGTCAATTTATCGATTGCCTCGGCAACGTCTTTCATATAATACAGTGTTTCGGAACAAATCACCAGGTCAAATCTTGTGATAGAGGTAAAATCTCTTAAGTCTTTCTGGGAAAAACTTGTGCCCGGACATCGCTGTCTTGCTCGTGAGAGGGCGGTCGGGCTTATGTCAATCGCGACAACCTGTCTGGCAATATTTTGCAAATGGGTTGTAAATATCCCCTCCGCACACCCTACTTCCAGGATGCTATCACAAGGATAATTATTGATAATCTGCAACAAGAATTCCAAGCGATCTTTCTCATACCGGGAGCTTTGAAAATTCCACGGGTCATCGGACCACAGAAAGAGTCGCTCAAAATCATCTTGGCTATCACTATACCAAGTAGGACGGTAAAATAACTCCCGCCAAATGGTTTTTAATAATGGCAAACTCTTGCAAATATTCTTCGACATGTGTTTATTTTTCCAGTTCAAATGAAATTCGTTGGTACTTCCAAAATAACACCTCGTTTCAGCAGTGGTTCCATCTCTCTCGAAACTCTTTTGTGCTTGATATCGTCCACTATGTTAAATGGGATAAAAATATCCAGCGGCATTGCCTTCAGCATTGCGAGGCATTCTAACTCCCATTCATCATGTTCACGTCGACGCCAGAGATGAACACCATCTTTCGATCGAGAGAAAACGCGATAGATTGGGTTAATAACGAGCTTACCCTTCCTCGTTGAGGCGAGTGAATCGAGCGCTATTGTGAATGAAGAGCTCACCAAAGTCTCGTTCTCACGCTTGTGAACGATAATGGTATAGTCAGACCATATTGGTAAACCACTCATGGTGTTTCCTTTCGTTGAACATCAACTACCGTGTTGGGAAATAGATCGTTGTAGATAACTTCCTCGTTCACAACCTCGACCTTGACACCAAACTTTGCAAAGATTGCTTCGACTGAGCTCGGATCGTAAAAATCCCCACGAAATTCTTGAGAGATATAGTCCCGACAATTCGGTGAATGGTTGTGAGTAAGAATCGCCACACCACCCTGATCCAGCAAGCGAGAGATCTCTTCGCAAGCATGTTCTTTATTCTTGACGTACTGAAGTGCATCACAACTGAAGACGACATCAAACGCCCTATCGGGAAAAGGTGAATCCTCCCCTGCGTCTGAGCAAATGAAGTTTGCCTTCGGAACAAAATACTTTCTCGCCAGATACAATCCTGCAAATTCCAGATTTTGGCAAACGATCTGCTCCTCTGGGATCTGCTTACTGAAGATGTAGGAGAAGATACCCATGCCGCAGCCAATATCAAGCAAGTACTTCCTGCCTCCATTCACTAAGTCTACGAATGGTAAGGCACACCAGAAGCTTGTTGCGCTGAATCGGTGCTTCAGGTAAGTTGTCCAGAAAACTTGAATATGCAGTTTCCCTGCAAGGTTGAGCAGCCGATAGAGAGGAATCTTTGTAGGCGGCCAAGACCAGGTTACTAAACACAATAGATACCCAAGCGATGTATATCCAACAGAGGCATTGCAAGCTGTCGCCATGAGCAATCTGTTGAGATCCGGTCTATAATCGAAGCTCAATTTCAACGCTTTCCATAACTTCCGTCGTGCAACTAATTCACAAATATTTAGCGTCTTCGCATCGTCTTTGCAGATGAGGATCCCATCAACAACGGGATACATGGCACACCTACACTCGACGACTCCAAAGAGTACTCGCTCTGAGGTAACCTTGACAATTTCCCGCACCCTGAGCGGCTCGTGACACGAGCAGCAATTTAGCATTTCCAAGAAAGCATTTGTCATAACAGATTTTAAGCTTCAATCATCTCTTATCGTACTTGAAACGGTTGTTCATTTTCAATATAAACGACAATGGGTGTGGGCTCAGCTTGTCAGCCAAGTGGGAGGCGCCTTGACTAACGTGGATACCAAGCCCACACCGATAACATAATATCTCTACGCTGCTAACAATGTCACAATTCGGCACTATCATCAAGCTCATAAGTGGTGCAGCTATAGAATCATCGCCGATTGCCCCTTGATCCCCCACCACGAGAACCACCTCCGCCTCCGAACCCACCACCACGGAATCCACCACTACTGCGTGGTGATGAGAAGCTTGGTCGAGAAGGTCGAGACGATGGTACAAGGGATCGCCCGCTATTCTCCGATCCTCCCTGCCGGCGTCCTCCACTATTAAATCTTTGTGGTGTGGATAACGAGCGTCGAGACGTGCCACGGTTCGGCTGATACGATGGCGAAGATCTGCCGCGTCGCACACTACGAGAACTACGCGTTGCAGAGATCAGATCATTGTATCCTCTTGTGCTGACCGCTGTCCTTCTTCCACCATCACCACGTGTTGAGCCAAAATCTCTCGTACCACGTTGTACACCGTATCCAGTAGCAGTGTATCCATAATTGTAATAATACGGATTATAGTAGTAGCCGGAGTAATGCCCATAGAAGGGATAACTCCCATAATGATGATGGTACCATGGATTATAATACGCTGCTGAGAATGCGTACGATGGCCAGTACCGAGAAGGATAGTAATAGGAGAAGCCTAGGCGATAGCCAGTATACGAGCCGTAGCCATAGTCATCGTAATAGTTGTCGGTGATTGTTTCGCTCCCGCTACTGTCCACGGCGGTTGTGTCAGATTCCTCTACGTACTTCTCATCGTAGTACGCCCCGTCTCGTGCGGTTTCGAGGTGCGTGTAGCAACCGGAGAGTACAAGGGTAAACAGCATGACCATTCCAAATGCTGTCCCCGGACTTCGTGTTGTGTTCATACAAATACCCTCACTTTCTGTAATGTTATTTATGTAATTGCCAGAAGTTTTCTGGCTTGGATTCTATGAAACTGGTTTGATCGAACTCGATCAATAGCATTGTGGTTCCTTTTCTTCCCCGTATAATTCGTCTATCATCTGACTCAACTACACCCGAACTTCTCGACTCTTTCGTTGTTCAATCCAATCAAAAATAACCGGCAGCACCACCAGAGTCAGAAGCGTTGATGTGATCAATCCACCGATGACAACGGTCGCAAGTGGTCTCTGTACTTCCGCGCCCGCAGATGTCGAGAGCGCCATTGGGATAAAGCCCAAGCTTGCAACAAGCGCAGTTGTAAGCACAGGGCGCAGCCGGGTTTCAGAACCCTTAATGACTGCGTCACGCACGCTCACTCCTTCTTGAATAAGTTTATTGTAGTATGAAAGCATTACCAAGCCATTTAGTACTGCAACACCAAAGAGCGCGATGAACCCGACACCCGCGGAAATGGAGAAGGGCATGTCACGCACCCAAAGAGCGACAACGCCTCCGACAACTGCAAGCGGAATGGCCGAAAAGATGATCAACGCTTGTCGGACGGAATTGACTGAGGCGAACAACAAGAGGAAAATAAGAAAGAGCGACACCGGCACAACGATACTCAATCGAGCACGTGCACGTTCGAGATTCTCGAACTCGCCGCCGTATGTAATTGCATAGCCTGCAGGAAGCTTCACCTTTTCCCGTATTGCTTTTTGAATATCTTGTACGAAACTCTCGATGTCCCGTTCACGAACATTGGATTCGACGACAAGATACCGCCGCCCTGCCGAGTGAGTGATTTCAGCAGGACCCTCGGTCATGATGAAGTCCGCTATATCTCCAAGACGAACCCTTTCTCCATTCGGTGATGGCACGAGGAGATTCTTGATGTCGTCGACATCGGTTCGTGATTCACGCTGGAACTTTACAACCAAGTCAAACTGCCGCTCACCCTCATAGATTCGCCCGACTTCTGTCCCAGCAAGCGCGGTTTGAATCAGGATATTCACATCCGCAACGTTGATGCCATAGCGTGCAATCTTGTTCCTGTTAATAACAATCTGAAGCTTGGGTAGGCCTTCTGTAAGTTGTACGCGCGCATCGGCAGAGCCCTTGGTCGATTGAACAATGGTAAGAATCTCGTCGCCAATTTTCCCAAGAACCTCAAGGTCTTCACCGAAAATCTTCACGCCAACATCGGAGCGGACACCTGCAATCAATTCGTTGAAACGCATTTCAATCGGCTGTGAAAACCCGCCTCCGATGCCGGGAATGCGATTCATCTTCTCCGTCATCAGCACAATCATGTCATCTTTTGTCTTCGCTGTGGTCCACTCCTCCCGCGGCTTCATCTTGATGTACACATCGCTTTGGTGAATGCTCATCGGGTCGTTGGCAATCTCCGGCCTGCCGGTCTTGCTGACAACGTCGATCACTTCGGGGATGGACTTCAGTTCCGCTTCAAGCATCTGGGACGTGTGAATTGCTTCCGTGAGCGAAATGCTCGGCAATCGTCGGAGTTCAATCAACATATCACCTTCGTCCAGTGTAGGAATGAACTCGCCGCCCAGCCGCGTGAACAGAAGAACGGCCCCAACAAACACTGCAATCGCTCCGCCGACAACAACCGTTTTTCGCTTCAACGCGAAGAGCAGCGACCTATGATATATTGGCTTGAGGAATGAAATGATCGGGCTTTCTCTCTCTGATATTTTCTTTTTGAGTAAGAACATGCTTGCTACAGGAACATACGTGAACGTCAAAAAGAGCGCCCCGGCAATTGCATAGACCACCGTGTATGCCATCGGCTTGAACATTTTGCCTTCTATTCCCTGCAGCGTTAGCAACGGCAGATACACGATGATGATGATTGCCACACCGAACAGAATCGGCCTTGCGACTTCGAGGAACGAGCCAATCAGTGTCTGTTGCACAGTTTCACTTGCCATGAGCGCGGGGGAGTGTTGCCGCTCGTACAATTTGCGGACGGCATTTTCGATGAGTACTACCGCGCCGTCCACAATGATTCCGAAATCAATGGCACCGAGCGACATGAGGTTGCCTGACACGCCTGTCACTTTCATCATCACGATGGCAAACAGCATTGAAAGAGGAATGACCGACGCAACGATGAATCCGCCTCGCAGGTTCATCAAAAGCAAAAAAAGAATGATGATGACGAGCAGAGCACCCTCTGTCAGGTTGGTGTACACGGTTTTGATGGCGCGGTCAACCAGATCGCTTCGATCATAAAACGGTATAATCTTGACTCCCTTGGGAAGAGTCTCCTGCACGAGTGCCATTTTCTTCTTTACGCGCGTCACAACCTCGCGGGCATTTTCGCCTTGCAGCATCATAGTGATCCCGCAGACGATTTCTGACTTGCCGTTGATCGTAACAGAGCCTTGACGGATGGCTGCACCAACATCGATGCTCGCTACATCGCGCACGAAAATGGGAACACCTCCCTCAGATTTCACGATAATGTTTCCGATATCCTGCATCGTTGTTGCGATACCGACACCGACGACAATGTATTGCTCCTGCTTATGCTCGATGTACGCGCCGGGGGCATTGGCATTGTTGTTGGAAACCGCTTCAATAACATCACGCAATGAGAGGTCGTACTTGAGCAGTTTTTGCGGGTCGATGAGAACCTGGTATTGCTTCAACTCACCGCCAAATGTATTCACTTCTGCAAGCCCAGGTGTTCCTGCAAGTTGCCGCTTGATGATCCAATCCTGAATTGTGCGAAGTTCCATCGGCGTATAGCCCTCGCCCACGACTTCATACTGATAGATTTCTCCTAAGCCTGTTGTTGTTGGTCCGAGTTCAGGTTCCGGAATTCCCGGCGGAAGGTCTGCTTTTGCTTCTTGCACCTTTTGGGCAACGAGCTGCCGTGCAAAATAGATGTCTACGTTGTCATCAAACACAATAGTAACGGCAGAGAGTCCGAACTTCGAGATCGAGCGCACCTCTTCAACATCGGGAAGATTCTGCATGGCAACCTCAATCGGGTAGGAAACCAAGCGTTCAATTTCCTGCGGTGCGAGGGCAGGAGAAACCGTAAACACTTGCACTTGATTGCTTGTAATGTCCGGAACGGCGTCAATCGGCAACTTTGTGAGCGCAAGGATTCCACCGACAATTAGAGCGATGATTCCAAGGGCGACAAGAAACGGTTGGCGGGTCGCATAGAGGATAATTTTGTTGACCATTATACGAGTCCCTCCTCACCGGTTTTGATGCGAATTGCTCGTACGACAGGTGAAACGAAAATCGCTCCATCGCCGGCTTTGCCGGTGTGCGCGTTTTGCTTGATGGCGTCAACAAATCGCTCCACGTCGGTTTGCGTGCAGATTATTTCAAGCTTGAGCATATCACTGCTCTTCTCTATGACTTCTGCATCGAATGCTTCTGTGAGAGGGTCTGCAAATAAGGCAATGCCTTTGACGTGGACTACAGATAAATTTGTAACTCCAGTGGCTTTCAGCGCTGAAATCACTTTATGCCCAAACGCCGGTCTGATGTATGCTTTGATTTCGTTCATCTTATTCCTCCTCCACAAATGTTTCTTTGGCACGTTCGCTCTTCAGATAGAACGTTCCTATTGTTACCACACGTTCACCGGGTTTCAATCCACCAAGAATCTCCGTATAGATTTGTGTTTCAAAGCCAATCGTTACCGCACGTTGTTCAAATGTTGTATCGTTTACGGCAACGAACACGTACTTCTCATTCTTATTGTCCATGATCGCAAGCGAGGGAACCTTCAAACTCTTTCCTCCGAACAGTGCGCGCACATTCACGGTTGCAAACATTTCCGGCTTCAGCTTTCCTTGTCTGTTTTCCACTTCAAAACGAGTTTTGATTGTTCTGGTTTTTGAATCCACCATGTCGTAGATGGTTGTGAGGCGACCGGGAAATTTCTCTGTTGGGTATGGCGCAACGACAACCTCGCCCTGTATTCCCTCCCGCACAAGAGGCAAATCATGTTCAAACACATCCGCAATCACCCAGAGCTTTGAGAGATTCGCAATCGTGAAGAAATCAGTTCCAACCTGCACGACTTCTCCTTGCCGCACTTCTCCGGTGATCAGCGTTCCGCCAAACGGCGCACGCACGGGCAAGTACACCATCGGCACATGTCCATCAGCAAGCGTGTTGATTTCGTTGTCACCGAGTCCGACGATTAGCAACTTCCGCCTTGAAGATTCATAGATTGCCTTTGCCGTTCCGTAATCAGGCTGTTCCGCCGCCATCCGCTTGAAGCGTTCTTCCGACTGAATGAACTCGGCCTGCATAGTAAGAAATTCCTGGCTGTACAATTCTATAATTACTTCGTCCTGTGCAACCCTGTCGTTGATAACCTTGTGAACTTTCTCAATACGACCACCGACTCGCGCCGTGATGTGCGCTGTGGCTCTGTCATTCAACGCCACTCGACCGGGAAGCGCAAGAGGAATAGTGACCGCTTTTTCTTCTGCCGCTTCAACTGCAAACTCAATGTGTTCGAGTTGGTGTTTAGTCAACACGAGCATGGGTTCACCTTCGCCGTGTTTTCGCTCAGGATATTCGACCTGTTCTTGTTCTTTCTCCGTCTTACCGCACCCGGCGAGGGCAAAGGAAAGTACAATGAGTGTGACAACAACTGACTTCATCATGGATTCTCCATTCAATATAGTTTTCATTCTGCTACCTCTCCCGCAACTTCAAGCTCGGCTTTTGCAGCAAGCAAATTATACAACGCACGAGCATACTCAATCTTCGTGGCTCGAAACGTTCGGTAAATATCAAACAAGTTCAGCGCGTCCACTTGATTGTTTTGATATGCTGAAATGCCTGCACTCAACTCATCTTCCACGTCGCGCAGCAGCGAGATGTCAAACACCTGCAACTGTTCCTGCGCCACGCTTGCGCTGCGGAATGCGCTCAAGATATTTTCCTGAACCCGAAGCCGTGTCGCGGCGATACGGATGCTACTGACGTCAAGCAACGCTTCCGCCTCTTGCACTTCGCCTCGCGGACCTTGCCAGAACCAAAGGGGAACCGTTGCACCAAATTGAAAGCCAAGATAATTGGATGAACCAGCGGGCGAAATCGTGCCCGGACGTTTTTGTAGTGCTACTCCAAGCGAGAAGTCCGGCAAGTAACTCGTACGTGCAAGATTCAGCACGGATTGACTACGCTGTGCTTCACGCTCGACAATCTTCAAGAAGTTGCTTTGGTTCGCATACAACTCTACTGCCGAATCTTGAGGTATGCCGAGTAGCTGATAGGTGAGCGAGTCCGAGAGAACGACGGGCGTGCTGCCGGTTCTGCCCAGCAGCACATTGAGTTCACCGAGCCGCGTTTGTTGCTCGCGCTTCGCTTCGACCAAATCATTCCGAAGTCGCGTCACTTCCACCTTTGCCCGAATCACGTCCAAATATTTGCTTGCGCCTGCCTGATAGCGTTCTGTCACAGTTCTCAGAAAATCGGAAAGCAGAGTAATCGTAAACTCCAGGTTGCTGACGACTTCTCCTGCCAGCAGGCTTTGATAATAAGCTCGCTTCACTTTCGCCGAGACAATAGCTTTGGTGCGCAAAAGTGAAAACTCTGTAATTGATTTGCCATGCTCGGCAACCTCAATGCGTGAGCCTCGCTTGCCGGGAAACTCGATGGCTTGGGACAGCCCGACATCTTTCTCGCCCGCATCGCCAAAATTGAAATTCGTTGAAACTTCATTGAACGTTACGGACAACTCCGGATTGGGAATGCGTCCGGCCTGGAGAACGCGTCCTAATGCCGCGTCAATCTCTTTTTGTGCTGCGCTGATTTCAGGATTGTTGTTCAGCGCTATTGTGAGTGCATTGTTGAGGGAAAGCTTTTCCGTTGTTTGCGCAGATGCAACGAGCGCAACGAACAGAACGAGCAATCCCGCCTTTGTCAATACTCGTTTCAAGGCGAACCTCTCTAAAAATATTTAAGGAAAAAGAATTATTGAAACCCGCTAATACAGGGTCTTACTGCAAGCTATGCAGATTTTGGAGGATGGTAAATCGTCCGGATCGGAGCAAATGGAATGAAGAACGTGGTTTTGAGAAGATTATCTTGAGAATGAGATGAAAAAAGTTTTAATGGTGAACGTGAGGAAAGGGCTGGAATATGACAAACACAGGAACAAGCACTCGAGTCCATTCCCACTGTATTTTGTGATGAACCATCATGTTTACCAAGCACAGAGCATATCAGCGAAGCACAATTTTCACTTGCTTTTCCTGCTAAACAATCGGGGTCGCCACACCACAGCAATAATGCTGGAAAGAAAAACAACAAAAATAATCCAACAGGCTTAATTAGGGTTTTTTCTACTTTAGTTATCATTTACATATTAATATAGTCAAACAAATTTTCAAAATCAAAAAAATCTTTCCTAATGTTTATTGTTTTTTAGTCTGATCAAGCGTCTCACTAATTCTCAAATAATATCCATTGATATCTTTCATAGAGTGATTCCTGAATTAATGCATTAGTTTGCATCGACCAAAATTTCATCCACAAACAACCATGCCTTGCCTCCTGCGCCTTTATGCCAATCGGGACATACGCCCATGTTGTTTGCTTGAATACGAATGTACCGTGCTCTGACATTAGTTTGTTGTCCAAATTCTTTGACAATTGCACCCTCCTGTTTCGGCGAGACGTCGTTCTTAATGTTAAGGGTTGAATGAAACACTTTCCCATCATCAGAGAATGAGAACTCTACATTGCTTGGAAAGAAAATCCACGAATTGTTATCCTGCAAGCAACCCAATGCAATGCGATTGATTGCTCGCGGTTTTCCAAGATCGACAATCGCAATCAGGTCATTCTGCTCGTACCCTTGCCACGTCCCAAGCCGGAAATCCTGCGCTCCACGTAAACCATCGATCAAGGCATTATCTCCACCACCGGTGTATTGGTGACTATATGCAGTTTGCAGTGAGAGAGTTCCCACCGGAACACTTTTGACAAACTCCGCCGTTACAACTTTGCTGGTTCTACCAGCACTCGAAGATGCTATTGCTTTGAGCCTTGTGGTTTGCTTCAGTATGATTGGCTGGGTATACTTCGATGATTGCTGATTGGGAATCATACCATTGATTGTATAATATATGTCAGTCTGAGGTGTTGAGCAAGAAAGCGACACCACAGTTGAATCAGCGAACGTTTTGCCGATTGCATGAACGGTAGGGACCACAACAACATCGTTCAAGGGAAGTGAATGCGGTGAATCATTATCACTGCTTGCCCATGTCGGATTCGGACGAGATCCCATGGCAAGTTGTAACTCTCCTCCATTCATCAGTGCTGCATGTGTAAAATATGATTTTGAATACGGCATGTCATTCAGGAACGCAGATTGGATATATTTATTGTTCCGTCCATAATCCTCAGCTTTGACAATAAACTGTTTACCGTTCTCTAAATGAATGGTAGCCCTCTTAAACAATGGACTTCCAATACTGTAGATCGGTTGTCCCGGACAGACTTGATAAAATCCGAGAGCACTCATCACATACCACGCCGACATCTGACCGCAATCATCGTTGCCGCATAACCCATCCGGTGTTGCAGTAAAAAGAGAATCGACGATGTGACGAACTGTTTCCTGAGTTTTCCACGGGGCACCGGCATAATTATAGAGATAGGCGACATGATGACTTGGCTCATTACCCTGCGCATATTGCCCAACCATGCCCGTAATGTCTGCTTGTTGTCTGCCCGCTAACCGCGACCCGCCTTTGAATAACGAGTCAAGCTTATCGACAAACTTTTCTTTCCCTCCCATGATGTGTATTAATCCATCGATATCGTGCGGTGCGAAGAAACTGTACTGCCAGGGATTTGCCTCTGTGTAATGGAATGTTACCGACGCGGGATTAAACGGTTCTACCCACATGCCGTTGACTTTAGGTCGCATAAAATGTGTGGAGGGGTCGAAGATGTTTTTATAGAACTGCGCTCGTTCTGAATATTCATCATAATCTTTTTTCTGTCCTAATTCATTCGCAATCTGCGCAATACACCAGTCGTTGTACGCGTACTCTAGTGTTTTGGATACAGACTCCGATTCCATCTCGCCGGGAATAAAACCGTGTTCTCTGTACGCTTTCAATCCAAAATGATCGAGCATCGCGCTATGTTTCATTGCTTCGTATGCCGTATCAATACTAAAGTCGCGGATGCCTTTCATATACGCATCTACAACCACAGGAACCGAATGGTATCCGATCATCGTCCATGTCTCGTTCGATGCTAATTCCCACACGGGCAGAACACCTGACTCTTTATACTTTGCAATCAACGACTTTACAAAATCACGCGTGCGTTTCTGATCAATGATTGTCAAGAGAGGATGCTCTGCGCGAAAGGTATCCCACAACGAAAAGACGGTGTGCATATCAAATCCGTCTGCCTTACGAATTGTTCCATCCATTCCGCGATACCTGCCATCGACATCGCTGTAGATATTTGGCGCAATCATCGTATGATATAACGCTGTGTAAAATGTGGTAAGTTGATCCTTTGTTCCGCCTTCGACGTCAATTTTGCCAAGCTCTTTATTCCATAATGCCTTCGCTTGCGAATGCACTACATCAAAATCCCAGTCGGGGACTTCGGTTACTAAATTCTTGCGCGCATTCTCCACGCTCACCGATGAGAGGGCAACTTTTACAATGATCTGTTCATCCTTTGAAGACGAAAATCGAACATATGCCTTCACATTCTTTCCGGCTGATGAACGTGCCCGAGGATGAAGTGTATCATTCACTATGGTACCGAAGGCTTCAACCGGTTTGGAGAATCGTGCAACAAAATAAACAACTTGATTGTTCGCCCATCCGACGGAACGTCGCATGCCGGTAATTTCCCGTGTATTCACGATCTGTACGCTTGATTCGATGACCCGGTCGGGTCCCAGTCCATGATGAAGATCGATAACGATATTGACACCCGGCGCATCCGGAAACGTATAACGATGCATACCGACACGCGCAGTTGCTGTAAGTTCAGCCTTGATATTATCTTCTTCGAGCATGACACTATAATATCCCGGTGAAGCCGATTCGTGTTCATGGAGAAACCTCATGTTATGAGACAGTGCTTCGATCATCCCAACGCTCGGAACAACAAGGATGTCACCATAATCTGCAATACCGGTACCGCTCAGGTGCGTATGACTGAATCCTAAAATTGATGTATCGGAGTAATGATACCCGCCACAAGCATCCCAGCCCTCGACACGTGTATCGGGACTCAACTGCACCATTCCGAACGGTACTATTGCGCCGGGGAATGTGTGCCCATGTGCATCCGTGCCAATGAACGGATTCACATATTTTGTAAAATCCTTGCCGTTTTGTGCAACTCCTATTGAAGAGGCAAGAATAAGAAAAAGTATGTAACGTAAGGCTGGTGACGTTCGATAGATTTTCAGAAACATATTGACCTTATCAAGAGAAGGTATTTTTAACAACAAACCACACATTTGCAGGCCGCTCTGCTAAACGTCGCACATACCAGGGAAACCAATACGAGCCGTAGCTAATGAGATTACGCATGCGGTACCCTTCGTTCGCCAAACGATATTGTTCCTGCATCTTAATGCCGTACAACATCTGAAACTCGTAGTCTTGTTTGGATAATCCTAAACGCTCAGCTTCTCGCTTGATCTTTTCATGGAGAACTAAATCGTGTGTAGCAATACCCGCATAGACACCTTTTGATTTCACATTTTGTAAAAGTATCGTTGCAAGCATAAAATAATTTGCATCAACATCAGCCTTCTTTGGGAATGCGATACTCGGCGGTTCTTTGTATGCGCCTTTTACCAATCGTATAGCTGGTGAAAGAGGAAGTAAATCTTCAAGGTCGGTTTTTGTACGATAGAGATACGCCTGTAAACACAAGCCAACATTAGCATACTTTGTTCTCACCGATTTGAATATTGACAACGTTCTATCAACATATTGGCTCTGCTCGATATCGATCCAAACCATATTCTTCAACGCATTCGCACGTTCTGCAATAGCTGAAAGGTTACGCAGGCATAGCTCTTCATTCAGGTCAAGACCTAATTGCGTTAACTTGACAGAAACGTAGGCATCTAAGCCATTTTTCTGTACTTCGTCGAGCACGTTCACATAGTGATCTTTGACTGCGTTGGCATCAGATTCGAGTGATATATTTTCACCGAGCTGTGTAAGAATGGTTGTAATCGATGCCCCTTTCAGTTGTTGCGCAGCTCTGATTGCATCCTCTGCCTTTTCGCCCGGCATAAAACGCTTCACCGCTTTGCGAATGAATTTCAATTTCGGCAGCGTATGCCGAAGTTTCTTATTCTCAGAAATCCAAAGTAACGTGCTGCGAGCTAATCCCATTCCGCTTTCGTTATCGATCGGTTTCCACTGAACCGTAAAATTTCCAGTTTGACTTGAAGTCACGTGCAAGTTGTTGCTTTATAAGACTTGCACGCACCATCTCGATCGGGATAGCATTTTCATGCAGCACTGCATCGTGGAATTGACGATTGGTCATTATTCCAGAATCAACTAGTTCTTTTCGTAAGCCACGAAGCTGCAGACCGCCAAGCATGTATGCACATTGATAAAGCGGACCATATCCGCCCATCACTGAGCGACGCACTTCTGCTGTTGCGTTTTCACGTTCGTGCCCGACGCGATCGATCAGAAAATCGATGCATTCTTGCGGCGTCATTTTTTCCAGATGATAACTCAACGAAAAAATAATCCGCGCGCAGCGATGCATTCGCCAAAAGAGCATGCCGATGCGGTTCTCAGGAGATTTCTGAAAGTTCATGTCCCAAAATACCATTTCCCAATACAACGCTCCGCCTTCGACCCAGAACGGTGTGTAAAACAAACTGCGATACGGCTTGTACCGATCCATCATAAACCCCTGCAAATGATGTCCGGGAATGAGCTCGTGATGCACAGTTGCGCGTGCAAAATGGACGTTGTTACCGCGAAGGCTCATCATCTTCTGTTCGTGTCCCATCGTGTTCGTCGGAAATGCGACCTGAATAACTTCTCCGCCAAGGAAGAACGGGCTTTGAAGTTGTTGTTCAGGTGTCAGCATCTCCATCCGCCACGTTTCCCTTGCAAGCGATGGAACAGTGACAAGATCATTGTCGTCGATAAACTTTATCGCTTCGAGCGCAAGATCGTGGACAATCTCCGGCTGCTTGCCCGGATCGACATGCAGCGTTTTCACGTATTCCAGCGCTTTCTTCCATTCATCTCCATACCCGAGTTCTCTGGATGCTTTCTTCATTTCATTCTCGCACCATGCATATTCTGTATTGGCAATGATCACGAGCTCTTCAGGTGTGTATGGAATCATTTCATAAGCAAGTTCGCTGAGCAGCGCCTCTCGTCCGATGGGATTACCAATGATTGTTGTCTTATCATCTGCTTTGATGCCTGCGATTTTCTCTCGTAAGTATTCCGCATAGTCTTTCAAATTATCATTGACAGCTTTGTACGGCTCACCAACCCACCAAGTGAACATCGGATCGTAACCATTGTAATACTCGAACCAATGTTTAAGGACGTTCTTCAAATTATTGACCATCGACGATGCATAATTGGCGGCTGTTTTTTTGAATGCAAGCCGATGAGTTTTATCTGTCGACTTCTTTACACTATCGATAACCTGCTGTACCGAATCTATTTGCTTGTTCATGCGAGTGAGCAATCCGGCAAGCTGTTTAGTATTGATCGTATCCATTCGTCGGCGTGCGTCTTCAAGTCCGATGATAGTTTTGGCAAAGGGAAGCATGGGCTCAACCTCTGCAAAATTTTTAGACTTGATCTGTAATTGCCGCATCTCATGATTGAGATAATTCTTGAACAGCAGATAATCAATCTTTCCGTCCTGACTCATTGCATCGAAGTTTTGATCCTTGAGTTTACCTGCCCAGTCATTATATAATTGTTGCATTCGAGCAGTGCGAGCTGGGGACATGGAAACACTGTATGAACGGCTTAAGCCATCCCTATCCACCTGAAATCGCTCGATGACTTTTCGCATCTCGCTTTGCGTTGACTCCATTTCACCGCTATCAAGCTGTTGAGCAATTGCTTGCATGAATGAAAGAGCAGCAGCAAGGAATAAGAAAATGAGGTGTGTTCTTCTTAGCATAATGGAAATCCTTTATCTTAGAATTTTGGACGATATGAAACTACTTAATGTAGGAGAGAAAGTGGTGAAATACAAAAAATTTCTTCGATTATTTCTAGACGACTTTGTGTCGTTAGCACCTCTTATTCGATGATGATCTCATCTACAAACAACCATGCATTGTTTCCGGCGCCGGGTTTGCCATCAGGGACATTTCCTGCACTTTCTGCAATTATTTTCACATATCGTGTCGTTTGCTCGCCAATATTCATCTCGATAACATTGCCGGCTTGTATAATTTCCTGAGCAGAAACTTTTTTAACACTCATGAACGTAATGTTATCATTGGAAACATACACTTCGATGCTTATAGGAGGGTAAATCCAGCTCCCTTCGCCGTTGAAAACATCCATCGTCACTTTGGATATCTTTTCTTGTCGCCGTAAATCGATGACAGCTTCTAAGTTTGGACCCCAAAAGCCCAGCCAATCTTTGCCGAACCGTTGAGCATCTCCGCATATCCCATTGACAAGCGTGGATGGTCCATCATTATAGTAATTTTTGTGGGGAGGTGTTTTCAGCGTGATTGGTTTGCCTGTCGATTTCGAGATAAAAAATTGCTGTTCGATTGTTGTTCCTAACTGTTTCTCTTTTTCAAAGTATGCTGCCTTCACAGAACTGCTATGTGTAATACGAAGGGGTGAATGGTACTGTGGAGATTGAACAATTGGTTCTGAGCCATCAATTGTATAACGAATCCCTTTTGGGTCAAATGCAGTTGAGAGTTTATAGATAATACCGTCTGATGTTGGAGAGGATTTAACCAACGCTTTCAGTTCAAACAATGATTTAGAGTAATGAACATCCAAAATATCTAATACTTGAAAGTTGTGGATGAGACGACGCTGAAAATTTTTGTATTCACGATTTCGTTTTGGGCTCCACACAACTTCTGCCAGTGCAGCCATACGAGGAAGCGCCATGTATTCTACGTGCTGCGACGTTTGAATGTATTCTGTCCATACATTTCCTTGAGCACCCATGATGTATCTTCGTTTGTTAGGGGAAAGCTCTGAGGCCACAGGCTCATAAGAATAGACTTTCTCAACAGTGGTGTACCCGCCAATCGCCAAGGGCTCGTACTTTGGGTTGCCTTGATAATGATCGAAGTAACAGTGCGAACCGGGCGCCATCACTACATTATGGCGCTGTTTTGCCGCTGCTACCCCTCCTTCTGTACCGCGCCAACTCATGACTGCCGCATTAGGCGCAAGACCGCCTTCCAATATCTCATCCCATCCGATAATCTGTTTGCCTCTTGCATTCAGAAATTTCTCAATGCGCCTGATGAAGTAGCTTTGCAATTCATGCTCATTGCTCAATCCTTCACGCTTAATCAATGATTGGCAGGAAGCACAAGCCTGCCATCGAGTTTTCGGACATTCATCGCCGCCGATGTGGATATATTTTCCCGGAAACAGATCGCACACTTCTGTCAGTACATTTTCCAAAAAAGTGAATGTCGATTCTTTCGGGCAATAGACATCATCATACACACCCCACGCTTTCCCTACCTCGAATGGTCCTCCCGTGCAGGATAGCTCGGGATACGATGCCAGCGCAGCTAACGAATGACCGGGCATTTCAATCTCGGGAACAACGGTTACGTATCGTGCCGCTGCATACGCTACAATCTCTTTAATATCTTCTCGTGCGTAGTAACCACCATAGCGAATCGAGTCGAATTTCATGTCGCTGTACGGACCAACCATCGAGCCGCTGCGCCACGCACCGACTTCCGTTAACTTCGGATATTTCTTAATCTCTATGCGCCATCCCTGATCTTCCGTGAGGTGCCAGTGAAATGTGTTCATCTTATACATTGACAATAGATCGATATATTTTTTGATGAACTCTACCGGGAAAAAGTGCCTGCAAACATCCAGATGCATGCCGCGCCACGGGAATCGCGGCTTGTCATAAATTGAGACGCCCGGGATGACCCACTCTATACTTGGTTTAGCTTCTTTACCATAAATTTCGGGGGGCATCAACTGCAACAACGATTGCACAGCATAGAACAAACCCGCCGGCTGATGTGCTGATAAACGTACGAACCGACGTGTGGCACTAAGCTGGTAACCTTCAGTCCCTAACTCTTTTTTCGAGAAGCGACCCAAGAGAATAAAATTCGATGTTGGTTTGCTCTTTTCATCAACGAGCGGTACATCATAGCCCGTCGCTGTTCGTAGTTGCCGTGCCAAATATTCTGCAATCGCTGTTACTTCCTTGTCAGAAAAATTATACACTATTGCCGTTTTGTTCGTTAACGTAAATCGTCCTGTATGCGATTCTATTTTAACCGGGTGGGGAATGATATTGAAACGATACGTCTGAGATTGTCCCACAGTATTCCAAAACAGAATACACACCGCAACAACACACAGCAGAATCGTATATCTTCGGAACATATCAATTGTCTTCATGGCTTACGAACAATGAAACATGTGAATAAAAAAACACTTTTAAATATAAATGATTACACAAGAATATCAAATGGAGTTCTCGCTATTTCAATTTTATTCTGTGATCAACAGGGTATATTCTCCTTCAGGCAATTCAAATTTTCCCTGCTTTGAGATAAGACGCTCGCCGTTTGCCGTGATAAGCGATGTATAACGTTCAGGAAGTTCTATCACTACGGGAAAAGGGGACTTGACGTTCCACCCATTGGGAACACGATGAATCTTCGCCGGAGCTGAGGCGGCATACGGCAGCATCCGAAGATCATTCGAACGTACACTTGATTCGGAATAGATTGAAAACCGTTGACTCCCCAGCGCCGCCGACCGGACCATTTGGTAACACTCGATGCCTGTTTGTATCTTGGTGGGAAACGGGTTTGATTTCTTCGTATCTCTGAACGGCAAAACATTGAGATCAATCATACATTGGTGGCGTTGACCAACGAGTTTCCGATATCGTTGTGCGATGGATGTGTAACGCCGGGGATCGTTCGACCAGCGGGATTGCGGGTCTTCAATCTGCAGTGTGAAGTGATATGTTTTCTGCAGCTTGATAAGCCCTCGAATATCTGATCCATGATACGAGCGCATTTCGGGACTGCCAATATCGTCCATTGCGGTGACAATGACTTCAAACTGATTCTTCTCTGTTTTCACCTCATCGATCATCTTCAAGAATTCTCCATGTAAGCGTCCGAGAGTCTTGGTGCGATACCGTTCGAATTGATTCAACGCCTTATGATTGTTTTTCCAGTAGAACTGAGATTTCATATTGAATAATGCTGCAGGATCAAAGCCATAGTTCTTCTTAAACTCCATACGCGCGGAAGAATGCATCGGCGAATAGAGATTTGGATTTCTCGGTCCCCGCTCGGACTCAAAATACAATTCAGCTAAATTCACACCATCCCAACTATACGCTCGAAGGAGGTTACTGTACTCTTCTTTGACTTTCATCAAACAGGCGCTGTCCGTTAATGCTACGAGGTGTCGCCACTGCGGCGGAATGGGCTCGCCGCGGTAATTGACTTCCTGCCATGCGGGATATTGTTTCCAAAATTTCTCTGAAACATGCGGCGGCTCGAGCCACGCATACACCAACATACCTTTTGCATGACATGCTACTATAAGTCGTGCGTAGTTGTATGTCCATGTTGGATGCTGGTGCCAACTCGCCGCATGAATAATGCGAACACCCGAATTCCACCAGCGCTGTACTAATGTATCGACATCATCATTGTGGCGATAACCGGGATCGAAATACATTTCAAGAAATTCGCGCTTGAGGATAGGACGCAGATGGAAGAAATCCCGCACGTAATCAATGAGAAACGGAAAGCGCGTGTATCCACCCGTTGAATTGGGATCAAACAATAACCCGAGGTAAATAATCTTGCCTTTTCCATATTGTCGGCCAACAACGATCGGCTCGCCGGTAATTGCATCACGGCAGAATACTTCGTCATGCTCGTTCTGTTCAAACCTAACAAGCGTATCTGTGATAGCTAAGCGCAAGGTATCATCGGGATAAAATCGGTCGAGCATATGTGTGACTCTAACGTAAGACCACTGAAACACAAAGCCGAGAGATTCTGCAAGCCGGCTTTGACCATCAAGGATAAGATTTCCTCCATTTTCAACAAACTGGATAACACGATCATAATTTGAAAGTCGTTGAGCTGAGTAATTTGGAATGACAAGAAGATTGTATTCCTGTAGATCCGCAAGGTTCTTGGTATTAAGTGTATCGACTTGAATATTTACAGAACGAAAGGCAGAAGCAAAGCTTGCTTGATCATTGTAGGATTTTCCAATTGTCTTGTGATCCCAAAGAATTGCAACGCGGGCTTCGTTGAACTCTTCAAAAATATCTTGATTAGCAGAAAGAACAGCAGTGGGGAAAAATATGAAACTACTAAATAAAAAGGTAAGCAGTAACCCGATTGGATGTAGTATTTTTTGAGGTTCAATTAATTTCACAATTCTTACGTTATGAAAGAACTCCGCTCCTTGACAATACACTCATTGGAACGATAGTTTCCTCAGAACCGACGAGTAAATATTGCTATGATGGATTTGTTACTGTTCATCGTTACGGTTAATGGATTTGCATTTTCCGCAGCATCTCCGCTCCACACACTAAATGTGTACCCTGCACCCGGCGTGGCAGTGAACTGGACAGTTGATGCGCTATCATAGATCGACTGATCCGGGCTTTTTGCAACTGTGCCGTTGCCAACTGTGTTGATAGTGAGATTAAACTGCGTAGGCGGCACAGGCAGACGTGCGAGAATGTACTGCGCATTGTAGTACAAGAACTTCCAACCCTCTATGGTAACTCGCTTTATGTCTTCATCCAATGAATCTCTGTACTCCTCATCTACTTTTTGCTGGAAGATTTTGATTTGACGGGCGCAGTTGTTGGAATCTTCACTCAAAAGATAATTACGAGCGTTAGTGAGACTACTGTCAAGTTCGTTCACAAAAATTTTATCATCGAGCCAAGCGTAACCGGAGACTTGATGCTTGAAGACCACAAGTGAGTCAATAGAGATAGTAAGCAATTCAGCCTTGGGAGGTTTCTTCGGACGATAAAGTCGTATTACGGTGTCTGCTCTCTCGTGGAAATAGCCGGAGCTACGATTAGTAAGAACATCTTTAAGAGTAAAAAGAGCTAAAGGTGAGCGATGCTCCCCGATCCACCAAAGAGCTTCACTATACTCTAAAATGTCTGCCGTTACTAAGGCGGTCTGTCTATAAGAAGAGAGGACAAAATAATCATTGTATGCGCTAAAAAGAATTTGAAGAGCGTTATCTTTCATTGACCAGGATGTGTCAGTCAGGACAATTTGCTGAAGCATCTGCTGGGTTTGCGGCATGTCGGTGAAGTGAGACAATGAACGGACTGCAAGCCATCGCTGTCCTGAATTTGATATCTGCGCGATGAGATTCGTAAGCAATCCGTAAGCACTATCGCGTAGTTCTGGTTTATTAGCAAAAGCATGAAGTAAATCAAAGTCTCCTCCATAGGGTTTATCTTTGTCCTCACTTATGAGGGAACTAAATATAGAGAATCGCGAATAGTCTCCAACGTTAACTAGTAGTCTCAATGCTCTATAAACATCGAAACGATAGGCGGGGCCTCGCAACTGTGATATCCGTATCATCGTTGTATCGATAAAATCATATACCATTTGGTGTCCCATCGACGAATCAATAAGATAGACTGCATAAAGATAATCGAACGCAAATCCCAGATATTCATCTAAAGCCATATAGTATTGTGTCTGGATATTATTAAAAATATCGGTCACCCCTCGTTGCGCAAGAAAAATAGATGCATCAGAGCCGATGTGACGACCTTCTGATGTCGTATCAATGAGACGGCGGAGTGCCAGATAATCGGTTGTATCAAAACCACTGGCAGCTAGCCGGCGACTGGGATCATGATAAAGAAATTCTAATGGTTTTTGCTGTGCAGTTACCCCTGTCCCGAAGATGATAATTAACAGCGCAGTAAAAATCATTCTATTAAAATTTGTCATAAAAGTATCCAACCTCCTCACGTTGTGAAGTAGCTAGGCTCCTGAACAATACACCCTCGGGAGCATAACTCCCTCGGAACCGACAAGCATAGTTCATTTGGAATAAATGGCGCTGTGAAATATATCATGCATATGACTGTGTTAGCATTTACGAAGCTTCAATCTGCTTCACCTTCTCCTTCAATATCTTCAGCGTCAACTCAATCGTCTCAAGATGCGTGCGAAATGCAAGCACGGCAAGCCGGAGCGTGAACTTGCCGTCAATCATCGTGGAAGAAAGAAACACGCGACCGTCACTGCGAACCTCGTCCACAAGTCGTTTGTTGAACTCGTTCGGATCGCCGTGCCTCGGGATGTAATGGTACGTCACTATGGAAAGTTCGGGCATAGGACCGACTTCAAAACCATCTACCCTTTGTAACTGGTCGTGGAAATATCGGGCAAGCAGCATTTTCTCCTCCACACCCGCGCGAAACGGCGCAACACCATACAGCTTCAGCGGCAGCCAGAGCCGCAGTCCGCGGAAATGCTTCGTCAACTCAGGCGAGAGATCGGCGGGGGAAAGCTCGTCGCGGGTGGCGAGCGTGTCCTGCATGTAATTTGCCAAATAGTAGTGCGCATCGAACATTGGCTTTTGCTCTTTCACAAGAACTGCTCCGGTGCCGTACGGAAGAAAGAGTCCTTTATGCGGATCGATAACGAGGGAGTCGGAGGCATCCATCCCTTTCAATACTTTCTTCCCTTCTTCGCAGAGGATAAAGAATCCACCGTACGCCGCATCGACATGAAACCAGAGCTGATGCCGCCTCGCAATATCGGCAATGACATCCATCGGATCGACAGCCCCGACATCGGTCGTGCCTGCGGAGGCAATAACCAGCCAAGGAATCAATCCGGATCTCTTATCGGCAACGATGTGTTGTTCCAGCACTTCGGCGCTCATGCGGTAACGCTCATCCATCGCCACACGGCGAACGATGCACTCGTTCAGTCCTGCGATACGAATTGCCTTATCGATACTGTGATGAACGTGGTCAGTCAGATAGATCACCGATCGCTCGAAATCCTTTGCCTTCAATTGAAGCGCTTCCCGTGCCGTAACGATGCCGATGAGGTTGGCAATACTTCCTCCCGATGACAGGTTCCCGACAGTTGTTTTCGGATAGCCAACAACAGACGCTATCCAATCGATGAGCATATTCTCCATGCGAACTGCACCTGGTGATCCAAAAAAAGCGCCCGCATAACGGTTCGTGATGTCTGCAAGAAAATCACCGAGTGCGGAAGGATAAATACCGCCGCCCGGAATATATCCTAAATGTCCGCCCGATGCCGGGTTCAATCCCGGTCGATCGACATTGTGCTTAAGCAGCCCCAACAGAGTGTTAATATTGGCGGGTTCTTCCGTAATCGGCGCATCGTACAAGCCAATACCTTTGTCCTCCGTAACAACATACGCCGGAAGCTCATAGATCTTATTGAGGAAATCTTCGGCGTATTGAAGAACGCTGCCGGTCATATGACGTCGCTGTTCGGGTGAGGGCTCCAATCGGCGCGCGATGGATTCTACGTGTTTGATACGATCAAGCATCTTCTTGTTTATTGCTCGATGATGTCGTTGGAAAGCTCGTTGCGGTCATCGGGTTTACGGGGAAAGTATGTTTTCAGCTCAGCGCCTACTGCCTCTATGGCATCACAGATTCCTTTACCGAAGTTCCCTTCCCTGAAACGTAGTGACATGGCTTCGGCAACGCGTTCCCATGTACCGCTCTCGACTTTTGCATTAATACCTTCATCAGCAATAATCTGAAACTTCCGCTCGGACATAAGAAGTAACATAAGCACTCCTGTTAGATCTTTCGTTTTCTGCATGCCGAGCCGTGCAAATTCTTTCACAGCAAGATCATGAAGTGACAAATTTCGCTCACTCCATGCGCGGCTTTTGCGAAGACTCACACGAATCTCGCCTGAAGTGTGTTCCTCCACTTCAGTAATCTTCGCCGTTATACTCTTGATATCTTCTTCAGATAAATATTTGCTCAAGCGCGACTTCATATTGAACTCAAATCCCGCATCTTATATCTTGCTACCATCTTCCACTTGCACCTCCACCGCCGAAACTTCCACCTCCACCGCTAAATCCGCCTCCACCACCAAAGCCACCGCCACCGAACCCGCTTCCTCCAAAACCGCCGCCACCCATGCCGCCAAACCACCATGGACCGCCGGAAGTATATCCCTTTCGTCCGATATAATGACGACGCGACCCGAAAAAGAGTCTCATAAAAAATAAGAGAAACACGAACGCGAAGAGGATCGGAACATAATTCGACGTTCTTGAGCGGCGTTCGTCACCTTCTCCTTGATACTCTCCTTTTGTTGCTGCCATGATAGCCTCGACGCCGGCAGCAATTCCTTCGAAGAAATCTCCGCTGCGAAAGCGGGAAACAATTTCATGCCTGATAATCTGATCTGCCGTAGCATCCGGCAGCGCGCCTTCGAGTCCGTACCCGACTTCAATGCGAAGCTGTCGATCTTCTTTTGCGACGAGCAACAGGATGCCGTTATTACGCTCTTTCTTGCCGAACTTATTCTTTTCCGCAATACGAAGCGTATAATCTTCGATGCTTTCCCCTTGCAATGAAGGAATAATCAGCACAACAATTTGGTTGGAAGTCTGGCGCTCAAACTGTTCAAGCGTAGATTCTAATGTACTGATCTCCTCTGGCGAGAGTGTTCCGCTTTGATCGATAACGCGTTGGCGAAATTCCGGCACATCGAGTGTTTGAGCTTTAACTCCAAACGCACAACATACCGCAATGATGCCGAAGAGAAACAACGATCTTATTAAAAAAGAAATCAGAATTTCACCTGCGGCGCTTTCTCTGCCCCAGGTTCAGACTGGAAATATTGTTTCTGTCCGAAGCCAAACATGCCAGCGAACAGCGACGTTGGGAAGAGTCGAATCTTCGTATTATACTCTCGGACAATTTCATTGAATCGTTGACGCTCAACGGCGATGCGATTTTCTGTTCCTTCTAACTGCGCCTGCAACTGAAGGAAATTTTCATTGGCTTTCAACTGAGGATAATTTTCTGCAACCGCCAGAAGGCGGGAGAGCACCGACGTCAGGCCGGCTTGCGCTTCCTGAAACTTTTGAAAGAGCTGCGGGTCTTTCAGAACTTCCGCTGTCATTTGAATTTTGCCGACACTTGAACGCGCTTCGGCAACTTTCTCAAACACATCACGCTCGTGCGCGGCATATCCTTTCACCACTTCGACGAGATTCGGAATGAGGTCGAGCCTGCGCTGATATTGGTTTTGCACCTGTGCCCATGCGCTCGTCACTCCTTCATCGAGACGTACGAGAGAATTGTACGCACCTGAGACCCATTGGTATCCGAGGAAAAGAACGCCAAGAACAACGGCGAGGATAATGATTGTCTTCTTTTGCATAGTAGTATCTTTCTATTATAAAGTGAGCATGAATAGTTCTTACAGTAATACGAAAACGAGAGATGATTGTTTAATACCTCTTCATTTGAGAAGATTTTCGATGATCTTCCGTGTCAATATTACAAATCAGGGAATGAAAGTCAAGATATGACGGCAAACGAGAGATGACCGTAGAATCGACGACAACGGGAAAGAGATTGCTTGCCCATTGAAGAGCGGGAACCTAATAGATGTGTACAATGAGTATGTTAATGCATCAGTTTACGCAGCCATGTTATCCCACTTTCGAGGACCATGTTTGTTGCGACCTGCTCGCTTGATGCCTTTTTTCACGTTGTGCGTTGTACAGAACAGCGTAGCGTGAAATACTTTTTCACCGCACTCAATACACAACCCTGATCGCATATTTCGGATTTGATACTTGCGTTGCCGGGAAAGATCGAGATGTGTCAGGTCATCGACGATCTTACCCGCACGATGTCGCTGCGTGTTCATAGTGTATTCCAACTCCTTCACTAAAGTGAACCCCCGAGTGAATTACACCTGAGAATACGTTAAATTAAAACATTTGTTTTGAGAATGTCAAGAAATATATTCCAAGAAAATCTTTTTGTACGTTCGGGGAAAAAAGACTATTTTAGTCGTAAATTGTCAACGAAACCTGTTTTCAACCTTCACACAAGAATGATAGTAAGTTGTCACAACTGATAACAATGAATACCACATACTCCCATCTCGATACTATCCGACTCCTCGGCAACCTTAATATTGAGCGCTACACACTCAAGAACGGACTGCAGATCGCTATTGTGGTTGATCCCTCCACCCCTATCTTTACGTATCAAACGTGGTTCAAGACGGGCTCGGCAGATGAGCCGGCTGGCAGGCAAGGACTTGCGCATCTGTTCGAGCATATGATGTTTCGAAAAACTACAACACGGGCAATGGGTGAATTCGACCGACAGGTCAACATCAATGGCGGCACCGATTTGAATGCGTACACCTCCCGAGATCAAACGGTCTATTACTTTACATTCCCGAATGATAAACTCGAACTTGCCGCCGATCTTGAGGCAGACCGCATGACGCATCTTGTCATTGATGAAGCGATGTTCGAAACGGAAAAGGGCGCGGTGCTAACAGAAAAGCAGCGAGGTCTCGATGACCCGGTTCGCTATCTCTGGGAAGAAGTCTATAAGCTCGCGTATACACAACACAACTATAAATATTCGACCATCGGTGAAACTCGAACAATACAAAACTTTACCGTTGATGAGGCAAGAACATTTTACACGAATTTCTATTCACCGAATAACGCGCTCATCATCGTTGTCGGCGATGTTGACCCGCAAAAGGTCATGGCGGCAATCGACAAAAACTATGGAAGCATTCCATCTCGCCCGGCTTGCTGCACATACGTCATTCGAGGAAATCGAGTCGATTTTCATGAATGCAATTGATGAACTTGCACGCGGTAGCATCAACGACGAGCAAATTCGCATCGTCAAGAACAACCTTCAGAGAGAACTGTATCATGTTGCGGTGACGCCCTCCTCACTTGGGCAACGACTCGGCGATAGTTTCATCAACACCAACGACCTCGCACTTCATTTCAAGGCGATGAAGCACATCGAACAAACGACGAAGGATGATATACGCAGGGTGGTTTCAAATTACATCCTCGATGGCAAATTTACCTCCGTACGATTACTTCCTCAGAAATCGTAACGTTTCATATGAACCCAACTCCCAAATCTGCAAGCATTGATCGTATCGCCAACAACGCGGTATATTATCAGAACGACCCTCGCGTGCCAATGACATCATTGATGATCACGTTTCATGGCGGCGGATTTCAACAGGATCCTGTCGGATTAAGCGGCATGGCAAAGATTGTTTCTAAATTGCTGTTTCGTGGAACACCAACCCTTTCTCGCGAAACAATTGCGCAACGATTCGATCTCCTCGGTGCGACAGTCGATGCCTACGTTACAGAAACCGATTGTATTGTTTCCGTTTCCTGCTTCTCGAAAAACCTCCGGGAAGTTCTACACACCATAGCAACAATTCTTCGCGATGTACATTTCCCGCAAGACGAGATTGACCTCGTCAAGAAACATGAGCTGAGCAGCATCGAGGCATCGCTTCAAGACCCTGATCGTGTACTTGGAGCCGCACATGAGTATGTACTGTTTGGCAAGAACAGTTACGGAAAGTTTGGTTCACGAACGGCGATAACCAACATCACCAGAACAGATCTTCAACAACATTATCTTTCAATGTATACAACGTCTGTGGTATTCTGCACGGTAATTTCCGATCTCTCTCGTGAGACGATCATGCAAGAGTTGGAGATTATTCTTTCAAACCGCGCAACGAATGGCTTCACACTCAAACCTGAAGAACGTTTTAACAACACACACGGTCGTGAAGCGGTGATCGTACATTCACAAGGAGCATCCAACGACCGCCTTCGCTGGTCGCATCACGGTCTTACGGCAACCGATGACAGACGTTTTGATCTCTATCTTGTGATTGACGCGCTGGGAAGTTTTGAGGGGTTTCTCTTTGATCAGCTTCGTAATCAACGGGGCTGGTGTTACGGTGCTTATGCCAGCATCATGCAGGCGACAACACGCGCGGGGAGGATATCATATTATGCCGATCCTTCCTCAGAGACATCCGACAAGCTTATTCCTGAATTCCTGCGTTTGCTTCACTGCTTTTCAGACGAACAAGACTTCCGACATCGTCTCGCTGAACGCAACACAACATTCAAAAATCGTTATGCCTACCAGTTAGATATCAGAAAGAAATTATGGAATGAAGTCAACCGCGACCGCTACGGCATCCCGATTCTGGATCGCCAGGAATATCACAAACGCATCGATGCAGTAACTTTCACCACTGCGAAAAAGGTCATCGATAGTGTATTTGATGTACACAACATAATGATGGTGTTCTATGGGGATGCGGAGAGATTGCAGAAGATTTTGTCGAATGTTGATTCTGCCATCAAACCGATTGTGTTAGAGAAGGAGATATTGATTCAGTAGTCTTTTCACGTTAAAGGACTCGATGGCTTAGAATATTTTTCTTTCGTCGCGTAATCGTGTAAAAAAAAATTTGCTTATCGACCACGGCGAAACCTGCGAAATTTTTTCGGGGCGTGCTTCTGTGGTCGCTCTCCTTGCATTGTTATTTCTGTTAGCTTAGGAAGCGATGCCATATCTACAGCTTTGAGTGTAATGTTCCCGCTATAGGTGAACAAAATCTGCTTGAAGAACTTTCTTTCCTCATCAGTTGCAACGATGGAAATTGCCTCTCCGCGTTTTCCCGCCCGCGCCGTTCTTCCGACACGATGCGTATAGGAATCAACATCTCTCGGTATCTCATAGTTATAGACATGTGTGATGTCTTCAATGTGTAAGCCGCGAGCCGCGACATCCGTTGCTACCAGTACGTTGCATTTTTTCGCACGAAAATCCTGCGTAGCCCGCTCGCGCTGATTCTGTGTCAAATCTCCATGCAAGGATTTTGCTTGAACGCCTTCCTGCATAAGTTTTTTAGCAAGTTTCTTTGCGACATGCTTTCGGTTGCAAAACACCAGCGCCAAGTCACGCTCATGCTTGAGAAGGAATAACAGCAACTGAAGCTTCTGATTCGGTGAGGTTTGATAATATGTTTGTCGTAGAAACTCCGGCTTCACCTCTGATGCAAATCGTACTTCTTTGGGATGTTTCAAATATTTGTGACTGATCTGGATAATCTCTTTCGAAATTGTAGCGCTGAACAGGAGCGTTTGTCGTTCCTTCGGCACCTGCCGAACAATCCTTTCGATATCAGGTAAGAATCCCATATCGAGCATGCGATCTGCTTCATCGAAGACGAGATAACGAATAGCAGAAAGCTTGAGCTGACCGCGGTTCAACAAATCAAGCAATCGCCCCGGCGTTGCAATGATGATGTTTGTCTTTTGCATTTTACGTATTTGATCATTAATCGAAACGCCGCCATAGACCGCTGTGATACCCAGATGCTTTCCCTGTGAAAACTTTACAAACTCCTGAGAAATCTGCAGCGCAAGCTCGCGCGTTGGGGCGAGGATAAGTGCGCTTACTCCGTCTTTCCGATCAATTTGTTCTATCAATGGAAGCGCAAAGCCAAGCGTCTTACCCGATCCTGTTTCAGATTGAGCAATGACATCCTTTCCTTCAAAAATTAAAGGGAGGACTTCACGTTGAACCGGCGTTGGTTGTGTAATACGGTGCTTTGCGAGAAGCGATAATGTGGGCTTGCTGAGTGGGAATGTTTCAAATGTTATCATAATTCAGTGATAGGTAATTGGTATTCGTTGATTAGGCTATCGAATTCGGTGTGAGGTATGTGCGTAGTGCGGATGCGATAGACAAATAAATATAAGAAAATAATCGAAGATTACCTAATCGATGTTTGAAAAGCGAATGAAATAAATTGAGTTGAGCCGCGTAATTGTGTATATTTATTGGTTATGAAAATTACACTCCGACAGCTTTTCAAACTCGCACGAAATATCAGAGGCGAGCTCAGCGAACAAACGATCAACGCCGATCCGATCAAACAATTTCAGCAATGGTTTGACGACGCCAAAGCCGCAAAGATTTTTCTGCCGGATGCAATGACACTTGCAACGGTTACTGCCAATGGCAAGCCCGCTGCGCGTATGGTGTTGTTAAAGTCGGTTGATGATCGTGGATTCACCTTCTACACGAACTTCAATAGTAGAAAGGCGAAAGAACTTGATGCTCACAGTTATGCAGTACTTGTGTTTCATTGGATAGAGCTTCAGCGGCAAGTGCGCATCGAGGGAACAGTGACAAAAGTATCGGCAGAAGAAGCTGATGAGTATTTCAAAACGCGTCCGCGCGAAAGCCAGATTGGCGCACACGCATCACCCCAGAGTGACGTTGTCGCAAGCCGCAAAGAACTGGAGGAGAATTACAAACGCATTGAAGAACTCTATAAAGGAAAATCCGTTCCTCGCCCATCTCACTGGGGAGGATATTGTGTAAAGCCGACAAGCATTGAGTTTTGGAAAGGGAGACTTGGCAGATTGCATGACCGCATTCAGTATGAATTACGATCAGATGGGAAATGGACCATAAAGAGACTGGCGCCGTAATTGTCTGAACCGTGATTCACTTGATGTAAGGATTACCAAAAATGATATAAAATCCTGGTAATCCTTTAATCCTAAAAATCATGGTTCAGATACTCCCGAGATATCACACCGCCACCGCCTGCCTCTTTATCACCTTCGCAATCTTTGCTAACGCCTTTTCAATGTTGGGAATAGAATTGGCATAAGAAAATCGGAGATAGCCCTCACCGAATTTCCCGAATGCTGTCCCGGAAAGACACGCCACACCGGCTTCATTCAACAACAGGTCGGCAAGCTCGCGCGATGATTTGCCCGTCCCGGTGATGTTCGGAAAAACATAGAACGCGCCGTGCGGTTTCTGACATCGGATGCCATCGATGGCGTTCAATCCGTCGACAATGAAATTTCTGCGCTTATCGAATTCCTTCACCATCTTCTCAACATCGGTTCGCGGTCCCGTCAGCGCTTCGATAGCCGCCATTTGTGCAAAGCTTGCCGTGCACGAGGTGCTGTTGATCTGAAGCTTCGAGACAAGTTTGACAAGCTCCTCTGGCATCACGCCGAAGCCGAGCCGCCAGCCTGTCATCGCATACGTTTTCGAAAAGCCGTCGAGGATCACCGTACGCTCCTGCATGCCCGGGATGGAGGCGATGCTGAACGGTGTATAGCCGTCATACATGATGCGGTCGTAGATTTCGTCGGAGAGGACAAGCAAGTCGTGCTCGATGGCAAGTTTGGCAATTGCGCGGATATCTTCCACCGTCAGAATACCGCCCGTAGGATTGTGTGGCGAGTTGATGATGATCATCCGTGTTTTTTTCGTGATGAGTTTCTTCAGATCATCTACATCGATACGGAATTCATTCTCCTCTTTTAATTGAAGCGGCACAGACTTGCCGCCCACAAAATCTATTGCCGACTCATAGATCGGGAAGCCGGGGTTCGGATAAATCACTTCATCTCCCTCATCGACACATGCGGTGATTACAAAATACATGATGGGCTTTGCACCGGGCGTGATGATAACATTATCAGGAGCGACATTGATGTTACGCGTTTTCGAAATATACTCGGCGATGGTTTTCCGCGCTTGGGGAAGCCCGGGCGCCGGACCGTAGTGCGTGTAGCCGTCATCGAGCGCTTTCTTGGCAGCGTTCTTGATATTGGCGGGCGTATCGAAATCCGGCTCGCCGATTTCGAGATGGATGATTTCTTTGCCCTGTGCTTCAAGAGCGCGGGCTTTGGCAAGGACTTCAAATGCAGTCTCAGTACCAAGGCGGTTCATGCGTTGTGCTGCATATTTCATACAAAACTCCAAAATGATGTAAAATGATAGTGAATATAACGAGAAGTGGAGAGAATCTCAAGAATGGAAGCAACAGAGAATTGCGTATTGCGAACAAAATATACTAATGTTTTCGAAAAAACAGGAAAAACGCGATGTGATCTATGTGTTTGTATAAATGGCGAGAATTTGCTATCCTTACACAACAGAGACACACATCGAACAATTAGGGGAATAAAATAATCTATGAAACACTTCAACTTTCGTATAGCGCTGCTTATTAGTTTTCTTTCACTCACGGGAATCTCTACGCTTCTCGCGCAAGATGCTGTCACCTCCAACCCCGATCTTTTTCGCGCACTGTTTGACAACGAGCGTATCCGCGTCCTCGATCAGCGATTGAAACCGGGGCGTAAGGAGAACATGCACACTCATCCGCCGTACGTCAAATATACATTAAGCTCGTACAGAGGCACGGTCACCTACCCGAATGGCAGTACAACATCGATGAGGCGTATCAACCCGGCACAAATCATGTGGTTCGATGGCGAGACGCATGCCCAGAAAAACTCCGGCAAAACAGATATGCATGCGTTGATCTTCGAGCTGAAGGGACCGCATGTCGTACAAGCCGAGAAACATGAGGGCAACGATGATCCGCTGGTTGTCGCCGGTAAAACACACAAACTGTTATTGGAAAATGATCGCGTGCGCGTGTTAGAATTCCGGTTGCATCCTAAAGAAGAAACATCTTCACACCATCACCGCGACGGCGTGTTTTATATTCTTAGTGGCGGGGATATTACCGAAACGGTTGCTGGCGGCAAAACCAATCAGGTTACATTAACCAAGGGCGACACCAAATGGGTGGATGCAAAATCTCATAAGGTGAAGAATGCCGGAACTACCGAAGTGAGGATGCTGATTGTGGAGTTGAAGGATTGAATATGAACTCCGCAACGCCGCACACCGATACTCAGTTCGGACATCTTGAGCGATGGAAGTTGCCTTTTGCAAACAGCCTGCATCCTTCTGTGAGTCTGATTATACCACCTAATTCAGTCGATCGGCTAATTGTCGTTGTAATGCCTCAAGGATTAGAAGAATATCCTGGCTACATACTTGATTTTAAGCGGGCACACTTTACTATCGCTTATGACGAGAGTTGTGCGAAGCCAACAGATCCATATTGGTTTGAGCAACAAAAACAAGCAGGGAATTCGTGTGCTTACATTTGGCATAATTCCCCATTAGTCCGTCTCCAATCCGGCATTGGTTGCCCGCAGTCAAACGATATTACAAAGCTTAAGCACTATCTACTCCTCGGCGGTGACTCAATTGTAGAAGTCCTAGCATATGAAGAACCTCAATTGAAGCAGTTTAACAAACCTGAACGACTAATAATGGAGTATACTTTTTGATACCACTCGAAGAGAGAATTATAATTAACAACTAAACAAAAAAGGGAAACGTTGCCATTTCCCCTTCATGCCCGGAATCAAGACAGTAGTTCCTCAGTCAGTGTTTTGCGCGAGATATACGATTCGGGTTATATTTCAATGAGAACTACGTTTTTGCTATATTAACTCTCATTAACTTTTAACGAAAGGAGATTTCTATGCAACACACAGCCAACTCTCTCACCACAAAATTCACTTTTATGAAGCTGTCCGGAGTTGCGTTGCTCTGGGTCGGTCTTGCGGCGCTCGTTTACGTTCCTACTTCAGATGGTGGTACCGTAAGCGTCATCGTTGCGGGACTGGGATTTATCTCTTTCGCTTCAGGCTTTTTGATGTTCGCTAACAGCCTGAAAGGCGAAATCATTCAGCATATTCGTGCTGAGCAACGTGCCGGTTGAGGTTGGCTGCCGAGCCGCCTTCTCAACTGACCAACGCTTCACGCCTACTGTGTCTCATGCACATAGCAGGTGCCACGCAGTTCACACATATAGGAGATTGTCTATAGCATGAACCGACTTTTATCAGTACAATCAACGGACGACATACTTCCTGCATACCTCAACACCCCTATCGGTCAGCTGTTGGAATACCATAACCTCAACCGACCATTCGACAATTACCAAAACGCGCGATTGCTTATCGGCATGTGTATGGACAACAGAAAGCATTTGCACATGCCCGACAATTTTGCTTTTATTATCAGGGCAGGCGGGGCAAATTTACGCTATAGTGAATTTAAAGTGTCGTACGCTATTGCCGTTGGCGGAATACAACATATCGCTCTCATCGGACACAATAACTGCGGGATGGTAAATCTTATTTCACGTAAGAATGAATTTATCAAAGGACTCGTGGAGACTGCGGGCTGGGAACAAGAAAAAGCAGAAGAACATTTTATGCACTTTGCGCCAATGTTCGAAATCGGCAGCGAAACAGATTTTATTCTCAGCGAGACGAAGCGGCTCCGGCTTCGTTATCCAAAAATTCAGATTGCACCGATGCTCTATCTGGTCGAGGACAATAAACTTTACTTCATTAACGAAGATTGAACGACAAGGGGAAACGTTGCCATTTCCCCTTCTCTTTGTCGGGAGTATAACTCCCTCCTAACTTTAGCTTTCCTAGAACTAATTTAATTATTTGTTACTTCGTCCCTTCCACTTTCGTGTAGGCAAACATCTTCACGCCGCTTCGCTCAAGCATTTTTCCTGTCAGCTTCACTTTTTGGTCGGCATGTTTGAGCAATTCCTCATTTGCACTCTTCATCCCCTTGCTTGGCACAACAATATACAGCTTGTCGGTCTTGTCTTCAAGGATGCCAACAGGCAACCCGCTCTTGATGCAATCAATAGCACATTGCTTATGGTCTTCGCCCATGTCTTCCTCCATCCCGTTGAGATGACACTTGACATCGGTGATACGTCCGGTAATGGTGACTTCCTTGGGCTTCTCTTTTTTGTTGTTCTTTTCCTGAGCAACTGCCAACGAAACAACGAGACATAGCGCCAAGATGAACAATAGATGTAATTTCTTCATAGTATTTCTCCTTTTGTTTTTATTTACCACGAATTTGCACCGAAGCTTCACGGATAAACACGAATAAATATGTTTCCGTGATTTTTCAGTGTGTATTCCGTGTGCATCAGTGGTTAATAGTTATTTTGATTTTGCAACCGACTTCAGCGCCTCTTCGAGGAGAGGCAACAATGCGTGTTCTTTCGTATATCCGACGAACCGTTTTGCAAGCGAGCCATCGGGGTTGAAGAGATAGTTATCGGGAATACCATAGGTGCCGTACTGCCTTCCCACGTTGTCGTTAATTCCAACAGGAAACTGCACGCCATACTTTTGAATAAATGCCCGCACATCATTCTCATTGGTATTGACCGCAACGCTGAGAATCTCGAACCCGCGATCTCTGTATTCCTTGTACACTTTGACGAAGCCCGGCGTTTCCAGCTTGCACGGCCCGCACCACGGCGCCCAGATATTCACCAGCACTGCCTTGCCGGCGTAATCCGACAATCGGAGTTTCTTCCCGTCGAGCGTTGTGTAGGAAAATTCGTACTTCCCATAGTTTGCCGATGGTTTGCTTACTTTTGTAGCTGGAGTTTTCGACGACTGAAATGCATAAAGCGTCCAGCATGTTGCAACCGTAATAAGTGCCACTATAAACAATCGTTTCATCATCTCTTCCTTATGATTCCTGTAACAAGATAATGAAATATACAATTCCCGCAAATTAGTTATGCATCAGTTTGAAAAATCAACACGCGAATTCCCCTCCATTGGAGGGGTGTCAACGAAGTCTACGGTCTACGACCTCGTAGAGGGGTGGGTATCTTGGGACATGCTTCATTCTGCATATTCAGAAAACGACTGATTCATAACACACCCCTGTAGTCCCTTCTCGAGAGGGGACACAACTCTTTACCCTCTCCAATTGGGGTTGTGTCTAATAATGTTAGCGTGATTCTGAAAACGTAACAGCGACAATAACACCCGAGAGCAACGTTAAACATCCCACGCTTATGATGGCGTAGTGTATGCCAAAGAGATCGGCAACGATGCCGGCGCATACCGCTCCGAGCGCATACCCGAGATCGCGCCACAACCGATATACACCTACTGCCGAGGCGCGCCACTCCGGTTGTGCAACATCTCCGATCGCGGCAAGAAGTGTGGGATATACCATCGCCGTTCCGAGACCGAGCAACACTGCTGATGTTACCTGCCAAGAGAACTCGATCACTACCGCTGCCATGACAATACCCACGGCTTGCACCCACATGCCAAACACAATCATCCATTTTCTCCCGAACCTGTCGCTCATTGCTCCCGTCAACATCTGACTCATTCCCCACACAGCGGGATAGAGCGCTGCGAGAAATCCAATTTTCCCCAACGTAAATCCCAGTGAAGCAAACATGAGTGGAAATAATCCCCAGACGACGCCATCATTGAGATTATTCACAAGTCCTGCCTGGCTACAACTGAAGAGACTCTTGTTCTTCCATGATGTCAGTTGAAAGATTTCCCGAAATGATGTGGCAGATCGAGGTATGTCCGTTGCAGATTGAGATTCCATCTTCGCGTGACCTTGCGTCTCTTTGACAAACAGGGTGGAGAGAAAAAGACCTAACGCTGAACAGCCAACACCAAGGTAAAACGGAAAGGGCCGAAGGCCATAGTGTTCCGCAATTGCCGCTGAAGCATACGCAGCTATCGCAACCGAAACATAGCCTGCAAATTCATTCAGTCCCATTGCCAAGCCGCGTTGCCGCGGACCGGCAAGATCGATTTTCATGATGACCGTTGTCGACCAACAGAGCCCCTGATTGATACCAAGCAACACGTTGGCAGCGACAACCCACGACCACGAAGGCGCCCACATCAGCATAAATGGAACAGGGATGCCGATGATCCAGCCCGATACAAGAAGTTTTTTTCTTCCTATGCGGTCAGAAAAACTCCCGGCAAACACATTGCTCAATGCTTTAACGATGCCAAAGCTGATGATGAACGACAGGATGGCACTGTGAGATGCAATGCCGAATTCCTTTTCAGCAATGAGCGGAAGAATCGATCGTTCCATGCCGACCATAGCACCAACAAATGCGTTAATGAGAACAAGGAGAGAAAACTGCGGAAGGTTTGCGCGAAGACCGAGTTGAGGTGAGGGAGAAGGGGTGTATTCTTTGCTCATGGAGCAATGGGATATTGGAGTACTGAGTTTAACTCAACACTATTTTTTTCCCATCCTCCAATATCGACTTTACTTGTGCCGCACTCTTCGCCTCAGAGTAAATCCTAACAAGCGGTTCAGTACCGGAAAACCGAATCAACAACCAGCTCCCGTCATTAAGGATAAACTTGAATCCATCGGAAAGGTTGGTCTTAACAACTTCTTTTCCATCGATGCGTTTTGGGAGGTTGGATGTCAGCTTCTTGAGGATGCTGTCCTTTTGACCTGCCTCTATTATAGTATCGATGCGGTCATAGTAATGCGGACCGACTTTATCAAAGAGCATTTGCAAAAGCTCCGACGGTTTCTTCTTCGTTCTGACCATGAAATCAAGGAAAAACAAATTTGCAAGGATACCATCGCGCTCCGGCACATGATTACGGAACGCGTAACCGCCGCTCTCCTCGCCGCCAATGAGTGCATCGGTCTCCATCATCTTCGGCGCTACATACTTGAAGCCGACGCCGACTTCATGGACAGGAATCTTGTACATTGTGCCAAGCGTATCGAGCATCGACGTCGTTGAGAGCGTCTTCACGATTGCGCCGCGCTGTTTACGAACATCGAGGAGGTACAATGCAAGCAATCCGTACACCCGAAGCTGATCGATGAATTGTCCGTTCTCATCGGCAATGCCGCAACGATCCGCATCGCCATCGGTAATGAGGATAACATCGGCGCCGATGTCTTTACCTTTCTTCAATCCTGCATCGACGTTTGGTGGTATCGGTTCAGGTCTGCTCATCTCAGGGAATGACGGATTGCGCTCGCTATGAATCTCGATGATCTGAGTTTTTCCTCCGGAGAGAAGTCGAGAAAACCATCCTGCACCATTCCCCCACATCGGGTCGACGAGAATTTTTAATCCTGCTTGTTTGATTGGCTCGAGATCGACAAGCGATTTGATTTGCTCAATGTATTCTTTGTCGGCATTGAACTTCATGATCTTGCCGGAAGTAACGGCATCATCAAACTTCATGCGCTTCACAGATGTGAGGCTGCTTGGAATAAGTTCTTCAATCTTTTTCAATCCGGCGGGAGCGATTGCCCCGCCATGTTCGTCGCGTACTTTGAAGCCGTTATCAGTTGGCGGATTATGACTTGCCGTAATGTTGATTGCTGCGATTGCCTTCCGCACTTTCACGCTAAACGAAATCACGGGCGTGGGCACACCTCCGCCGCAAAAATGGACGGGGATTCCATTCGCGGCAAGCACTTCCGCCGCCGCCGCCGCAAAGTATTCCGAGTTGAACCGCCTATCGCCGCCTACGACAACACCACGCGAAAGCTGTGCAGCCGAGCAAATTGATTGCAAGTAATTGGCAAAGCCCTGCGTGCATCGGCGTACATTATCGAACGTATAATCTTCGGCGATCTTGCCCCGCCAGCCGTCAGTGCCGAAGGTAATGTTAGTATTCATAAATTATCAACATGTATTTTTTTATAAAAGAATAAAACGGAAGTAACGAATTAAGCGTTTGCGAGCAGTAACTCATCAACATGCCGAGGAGTAGATTGAATCTTTGGCATATCATCATAGGTGCGACCATATAATTTGCGACCAGTAAGATCTTTTCGGACTCCGCCCCATTGCTTGAAAAAGAAAGGGACTTTAAAGCTTTTACACTGTTTGTAAATAAATTTTACCCATTCTGGTTTCATAGGACGAGCACCCGGTCCTGATTCACCACCAACAATAACCCAATGGATATTTTCAAGCGGTAAGTTGTCTAACGGTCCAATCAAAGGTTCACAAGAAAGAAAACGAATAAAAGCAGGCACAGTTTGAAGATCGTATATGCGACTTAAAACTCGATTGTCTTCAACACTGACCCCCATCCAAATATTTTGAGACCATGGTAGTTCTCCTGCGACTTCACGAAGGCGTTCGCTCCGTTTTGTGAGAATTTGAAATGTATGTTGTGGGCACTTGACCATTGTCGCGAAAATTTTTTGGATGTATTCCAACGGTATATTTTCATGAAACAAATCGCTCATGGAATTGACAAATACGATTCTTGGCTCTTTCCAGCGCAACGGAGCGACTAACGTGTCCGGCTGTAGAGTAACTTTGAAACCATTTCGATAACGATGCATCCCCATGGCTTTCAACCGTCTTGCCATTGTCTCTGCATAGCAATGCTTACATCCCGCACTGACTTTGGAACAGCCTGTAACGGGATTCCATGTCATCTCTGTCCATTCAATATGAGATTTAGTTGCCATTATTTACTTAAAAGAAAGAAGGTTGTCTAACGTATTTTCGTACTTTATTCCAAAATTCGTAACCTTTTTGGTTTCGAGAAAAGAAACCTAAATGATAGAGTGGTAAATTTTTTTCATCAGATCGCATTTCTATCATTGAATCGAGCGATTCTCTTTTATATCCAAGTACTATCATTTGCTGGGCAAATTGTTCAGCGAGAAACCTCCGAAAATCCTTTCCTGTTTGTTTTTCTTTTTCCCATATGACTCGCCACTCAGGAAGACCAAGAAAATTGTCTATGCGATTGTTTTCTGGTTTAACATATGCTGCTTCATTCCTATTTGCATCCATAGAGAAAGCCAAAAGAATAAGAAAATCCATAAAAAATGTACTTAATTTACGGATAGTTTCAAATTCAATTTCTAAATTGTATGGGTCAACAAAGCAGAAAGATAAAACTTTATTCGATTTTGAGTAACGAGGAACCCGTTTCAAAATTTCGTCTACTTTCTTATTACAGTCTCCCAAGACAAAATGGACATCAATATCGGGATGTTCTCTTTCAATGCGTTTATGAAGGGCATCAAGGCTTTTTTTGTTTTCATCACAAAATATATATCGATCATATTTGTCCGGTATATTGAGCGCCAACATTGGGGAAGCGAGAACGAATTTGTTTGTCTTACGAATTTTTGCTTTACCAGCACCAGCAAATAAATCGATGTAGATCCTCTTATGCCATAGTTTCTTCATGCCCGTAGCAAATAACTGATTATACATATGAACGAGCTGATATTTTGTCTCCGCCCAAGCACCGACCTCAGGTGTAAAAAATCCATCATCTGTCCAATAGATTGCTTGGCTTTCGGCTACCATAAGATGCTTGTCATCTCCCATATGAACTACTCCTCAATGTGTAATCACTTTCAAAACGCCCCCAACCCCGGATAGATCGCATTCGTATCCAGCTCTTCCTCAATGCGGAGAAGCTGATTGTACTTTGCAACACGGTCAGTGCGGCTGGCTGAGCCGGTTTTGATTTGTCCGGCGTTCGTCGCCACGGCGATGTCGGCAATGGTCGTGTCTTCCGTTTCGCCGGAGCGATGGCTGATGACCGTCGTGTACCCCGACCGCTTTGCCATTTCGATACAGTCGAATGTTTCCGTGAGTGTTCCTATCTGGTTCACCTTAATGAGAATCGAATTGGCTACACCTTGCTCGATACCCTTTGCGAGAACTTCTGTGTTGGTGACAAACAGGTCATCGCCGACAAGCTGCACCTTATCACCAATTGCATCGGTCAACATCTTCCATCCTTCCCAATCGTTCTCTGCCATGCCGTCTTCAATCGAGAGAATGGGATAGTCCTTCACAAGCTTCTCATACAATTTCACCATCTGCTGCGCCGATTTGGACGACTTGTCTGATTTGTAAAAAACATATTTTCCCTTTTGCCACATCTCGCTCGATGCAACATCGAGTGCGAGGTAGATATCTTTGCCGGGCTTGTACTTTGCTGTTACGATTGCATCGAGGATAACATCGATCGCCTGGATGTTCGATTTCAAACTCGGGGCGAATCCCCCCTCATCACCAACCGCGGTACTGAGTCCTTTTTTATGAAGAACTTCTTTCAGCGCATGAAAGACTTCCGTTCCCATGCGCAGCGCTTCGGCAAAGTTTTCGGCTTGTACGGGAACAATCATGAATTCCTGAAAGTCCACCGTGTTATCAGCATGTCTTCCGCCGTTGAGAATATTCATCATCGGCACAGGGAGTACTTTGGCGTTCGGTCCGCCGAGATATTTATAGAGCGGAAGTTTCGATGCTTGCGCCGCTGCCTTAGCGACAGCCATGGAAACGCCAAGAATGGCGTTGGCTCCCAGCTTAGATTTATTGGGCGTGCCATCGATCTCAATCATCAATCGATCAATGCTCTCCTGATCACGTGCATCGAAACCGATGACATCGTCGGCAATCGTGTCGTTCACATTCTCCACAGCATTGAGCACACCTTTACCGCCATAGCGATGTTTGTCGCCGTCGCGTAGCTCGACCGCCTCGTGTTCGCCTGTCGATGCGCCGCTCGGTACTGCTGCCCTGCCGATAATACCGGATTCTAACACGACATCGACTTCAACGGTCGGGTTACCGCGCGAATCTAAAATTTCTCTTGCATAAACATCGGTAATCGTTGTGCTCATTTTGTTTTTCATAGCAATGCGAGAAAAGTGTTCGAAAATATCGGCAAATTAAGAACGAAATGCAAAGGGAATAACAAGTTCGAGGTTTGTGATTTGAGATTGGAGATAACCTTACATATAACTTCCGAACCCTAACCTGTAATCTGTAACCTCTTTCTCACTTCCTCAAATACTTCCTCCACCGTAATGAGCTTCATACATTCCATAACATGTTCACCTTCGCGAAAACATTTTGTCGTACGACAGGGTGAGCATTCAATTTTTTTGAACAGCGCTTTATGTCCATCTGCTTCCGGATAATTGAACCATACCTCGGGTGGTTCAGGTCCGAAGATACCTATGGTCGGCGTTCCAACGGCAACACCGATGTGCATCGGACCGCAATCGTTCGCAACAAACACGTGACACTGCGAGAGGATCGCTGCAAGTTGACGAAGAGGCAAGACTGGCAGAGAAAAAACTTTACCTGACGATTTATTCATAATGTAACTTACGATTTCCTTATCTTCGGGACCTGCACTTATTAGAATCTCGACACCAAGCCTGGCCCGAAGTATGTCGATAAGGTCGGCAAAGTTTCCCTTGAGCCAGACCTTGTTATACCATGTCGCACCGACATGGATTGTGACTATCTGTTTATCGGTATCGACATCCTGATGCTTCAGGAAAATACGTGCCTCGCGCTTCTCCTCATTCGTCAAAATGATTTCTGTTTTGAAGTGTGTCATCTCGACACCCAGCGGTTTGAGATATTGATAATGAAATTCGATTGCCTGCTTCATCGCTCCATAGTCGCTGATGCGATGAGTATAGAGCTTACCTCGCCCTTTGACATCTTTACCGATGCGCATCGGCGCGCCGCTTGCCCACGAAAGCAGAGCTGTCCGTGGATTTGAAAAAAGATCCACGACAACATCGAACTTCCTTTGCCGAAGTAAGAACGCGACTCTTGGCTGTTCGAATACATCTGGTCGAGAAAAATCAAACGAAATAATTTCATCAAGACATGGGTTATGTTCTAAGAGCGGAGCAATCTTTTTATCCGTAAGGTAGGCAAGATAAGCATCGGGATACTTCTCGCGCACAGCACGGATGATCGGCGTTGTAAGAATGACATCACCAATGAATTTCATCCGCGTCAAGAGAATACGATTAATCGATTGCATTGCAAATAATAATCAAGTTCACGGAAAGTTACAAAGGATATTTGTTTTAAGGTTGTATAACTGCGTTATCGTTGAGCATAATTATTCTCAAACCACGCACACCGCTCAAGCCAGTCATTGATACGATCAACGGAGGATTGATTACTGAGAAAGCTCTGCGATAACTTAAAATGTCTTTTTGCTTGCTGATAATCGCCTTTCATGAAATACGCCTCGCCCAAAAGCTGTTCTTTTCCTGCATCCAGCAGAGAACTATTGAATTCGATTTCCTCATCAAGGGTCTGGATAACAGCATCATAATCATGCAGGCGTTTGGTTATTTTTGCCCGCAGGTACTGAAGGATTGATGAAGTCGAGATGCTGTGCAATGAATCAACCAGATGAAGCGCAGCGGTATCATTTAATACACCGGCGAAATATACGGGAAGTGTTGTCTGCAGGTGAGGAGCATGTAAAGCTGCAAGTCGTATCGTGGCGGCTTCATTGTAACGTGTCAAAAGATCAAGCGAAAGGATTCCCTCATACACGCTATGTGCCGCGGGATATTCTCTCTGATGCCACAGCGCATCACCATAGAGAAGAAAGAGATTGATGATACTCGATCGATGAAGAGTATCCTGTGCTTGTGCCGCAACGAGTTGAATGACGGAGTCGTAACGTGCTATCCCAAACGTTGCTCGAACGAGCCCTGAATATGACTCAGTATTCCAGCTTTTTTGTAGGGCACGCTGAAATACTTCTGCTGCTGCTAATGGATTCTTCTTTTCGAGGTATCGTGAGCCTCGATCGTTCAAATCGGCAATCGTTCGTGCACACTCTTTTGCAAAAATCGATGGCCGTCTGAAAAAATATTCTACATGTCGTCGCATCGATAACGGTACATCGATGCTGTCGAGTGAATGCTGCCATCCTTCAGCCAATTTTTCGTACGACATACCGTAAACATCATCCACAGATACTCCCCGATAGAGGTCTTTGAATCGGGCAATCCCATAATGTTCAATAAGGTACTTGCAAAACGCTCCCATCATCACATAACTGACTGTGGAAGCCTGTGCAGCAAAACTAACAGGTTTGATGAGACGAACTGGATCAACTCCAAGTTTAAATTGTATCATGGCTTTTGCGTACTCTGGTAACGTGCGATTGCCAAATTCAGGGTCAATAGCCATTGCCAAACCTTCCACTAATCCGATATTATAGTGCGCTTTGATCACGGGCATACCGAACTCGCCCGCAATCACATGAACAAGTTCGTGTTTGAGCACATCGTCCCACGAATCACGATTGAGATGAATTTCTTTACGCCATGGTTTTGCAATGTTCGTGTTACCTGTACCGATGAAGCGGCGCTTTGTGTCGATATCCGGATAAATGTAAGAACTAACCCGATCATTCAATGGTGTTTGTAACGCTGTGGTAACTTGATGAAATCGAAATTCGTGCTCTGTGCCAACACGTTGAATCTCTTTTTCTGTAAACGATTCCCGGGCATAGTAAATATCAAAGTGCTCTGTTTGATGATGGGCACCGAGCGTTTGTTGGATGTGCTTCGTCGATGATTCCATGCCCAGCTCGACACGAAAAACCCACACAGAGACAATTGTAGTTCCGCATAAAAGCACTCCCACTATTATCCATCGAGCAGAGTATGACGCAGAATCTTTTGTTCGACGAATAATCATCAATAAAGAAAGCAGAAATAAGAATACTGCGATGATCAATGTGACACATCGGAAGAGAACCAGAGGAATTGATATACGCAGTATTTCATCATATGAAAAGCCTGGGAAGTAACCATAGATAACATTGTAGGAATAAATCTGCGGTGTGAAATATCCAAGATAAAGAGGATGCAAAAACACGACGGATAGTATCAAGAGATACAACAAGAATGAATGTCGAACTCCTACCGCACAGAACAATGCAAGGGCTGTTACCCACACAAGCGTAACAGTCGGTATGAGCAAGTAGAAGAGTATGCCTTCTCCATACGAACAGTTCTTCACAACGAACATGTTGAGCGTGCCGACAATTAATGGTAGGAATAATAAGAGGACACCTCGCAACAGTGATTCCCTCACAAAAAACCATACCTCGGAAACGTTTATAGCACTTTTGTCTTGAAAATGCTTCCGAAAAAGTTTGATTGCTGGAATTCCAACAATGAAGGGAAGAGCAATCGCTATGGCTACTGAAAACTCGTATCCAATATAATTGAACAGTGGCAATTGTGAACAAAGAATGGCATAGAGCAACATGATGACAAACTGCACAATGTCTCTCTTACGAGTTCTCTCTGCCATATCAGAAATGGAATTGTTCTGCAAGCTGTTGAGCTTTTTGCTGTTGGCCCGCTTGTATATATAATTGAGACAGGAGCTTCGCGACATCAAGTGGCGGCGTCCCCAATTTCATTCCACGCTCCAGTAATTCTATTGCACGCGGATTATCATTGCGACTTGCATAGAAGCCGCCAAGCCCAAACAATCCTCGTGGGTCTCGTGGATTAATCTGTACAGCACGCTGAAAATGAAATTCCGCCAGACTTATATTACCGGTTCGTTGATAGACCAAACCGAGACGAAAATGTAAATCAAGCTTATTTGAATCTACTTGCAATCCTTGAGTATATAACGCCGTCGCGCTGTCGTAGCGCCGGAGTTGTTCGTACATGAGTCCAGCTTCGAGATACCGATTTGGGTTTGTCGGATTTCGGTTGATGATTTGTCTGTTTACCCGCGCCGCTTCATCATATCTTCCAGCAAGATAATAGGTTTGTCGAAGCTTAGCATAGCCGAGAAAGTCGTCAGGCTTCAACTCGATATATTTTTTCAGGAGATTGGCAGTGCTATCGTACTGTTGGCGATCAAAATAATAACCTGCTAAGTTAAAATAGCTTCGGCTCACCGTCGGTGCTTTCTCGATGGCATCGCTCCATAGCGCAGCGCTGCTGCTCCACACCGGCAATCGCACATACGACATCGTTGCAAGCAGGAGAAGTACGAATCCAGCAACAACGCCGATAATTTTTCTGCGAGTTTGCACATCACGCAGTCGTTCAAGCGCTCTACCTGCTACGATAGTAATGCCGATGAGTGGAAGATAGAGCCGATGTTCTAATATCGGCACAGCTACAGGAAATATTCCGAGTACAGGCAGCAATCCCACACAAAACCACAACAAGCCGAAACAGATGATATTATCTTTCCGCCAGAAATACCATACTGCTGAGAATAGTAACAATGGGATGATTATTGCAATCATCGACCAGGGGAAATTCATCCAGCGCGGCTGATCGACCGAATGCACGATGCTTAGCCTTATCGGCAGTGCGATCAGTGCACAATGTTCGGTGATAATGCCGGGCATCTGCCGCAATCGTTCCACAAGAGAGGCTGCACCGTACAGTTTTTCAGTTCCGATGATTGCTCCTATAACATTCCATCGGACAAAGAGATATACGGCAACTACGAGGAGGAATGGTAAGAACTTAAAAAAGTTGTTCTTTAAGACTACTGCTTCTCTTCTCACGTAAATGCTATACAAGGGAAGCAAGATCAAAAAAAATACAGCCGATTCCTTCGTGAATAATGCAAGCGCAAACGATAACACTGAAAATGACAAGAATGATTTCCTTGCTATAGGGTCTTCTCTATAATAGAGATAACTCAACAACATGGCACTTATGAACAACCCGAGGAGGACATCGTTTCGCCCTGCTACCCAAGCAACGGATTCGGTCTGTATTGGGTGAAGTGCAAAGAACAAACTTCCAATCAGCGCTAATAATTGTTGCTTGAGAAGCTTTTCCAGCAAAAGAAACACAACTATTGCTGAACAGCAGTGGAGCAGAATATTTGTGAGGTGATAACCTAACGGATTTAGCCCCCACAGTTGATTATCGAGAATGTAACTAATCAGAAGCATGGGACGATAGTATCCACTCTCTGCTCTGTGTGAAGTGAACACATGTGTCGTAAACGATGTAAAAATATTAGAGAGATTTGAAAGAAAAGATTCGCTTTGAACAACAAGCTCGTAATCGTCGTAGGTGACAAACTCAAACCCGAGAGTCTGGGCGTAGACGATTCCTATCGAGCTGACGATCAATATGAAATACTTCCACCGATGGGCTCGAGATGGCGTACCTTCCGCTAATCGTTCGTTGGGGATATCCATTGCCGTGATTAAAACTCTTGTCCCGATTCGCGTTCGATTTTTGCACCGAGCGATTGGAGTTTCTTTTCAATTGCCTCGTAGCCGCGGTCGAGGTGATACACCCTCAATACCTCAGTTGCACCTTCTGCGACAAGCCCGGCAAGCACAAGCGATGCTGAAGCGCGGAGGTCGGTGGACATCACCGTTGCACCAGCAAGTTTCTTCACACCTTTAATAGTGGCAACGTTATTATTCATATCAATATCGGCTCCAAGTCGGATAAGCTCCGACACGTGCTTGAAGCGGTCAAAGTAAATGGAGTCTGTCACCACCGATGTTCCTTTAGCAATGGACATAAGTACCATCCACTGTGCCTGAACATCGGTAGGAAATCCTGGAAACACAGCAGTTGCTACATCGACCGGCTTGATGGTCTTCGACGCTTTGATTTTTATCCAATCATTTCCCATTTCGATCACAGCTCCGGTTTCCAGCAATTTCGATGTCACTGCAGTGAGATCGCCCGGGTTGCATTTCTCTATCTTGATTGTGCCGCCTGTCAGCGCACCAGCGATGAGAAACGTAGCTGCTTCGATGCGATCGGGAATCATTGTCTCATCGACGGGGTGAAGAGCATCCACACCTTGAATCTCGAGTCTGGTTGTGCCTATGCCGTCGATATGTGCGCCCATCTTCACAAGAAAGTTTGCAAGCGCAACGATTTCCGGCTCACGTGCTGCGTTTTCGATAACTGATGTTCCTTTGGCAAGCACTGCCGCCATCATGACATTGCCTGTCGCACCGACACTTGAGACGTTGAAAAAAATCTTATTTGCTTTCAACCGTTTTGCTTTTGCGATAATGTAGCCGCGATCTACTTCGATCTTCGCACCAAGTTTCTTCATACCTTCAATATGAAGATTGACAGGGCGTGGTCCCCATGCACATCCTCCCGGCAATGAAACCTTGGCAGAACCATAACGTGCAATCAATGGACCAAGTACATAGACAGACGCGCGCATTTTCTTCACATGCTCATACGGCGCTTCAAATTTGTTCACACGAAACGTGTTCAGTTGTAAAGCATGGGGTGCCTTCTCAACATCTACGCCCATCATCTGAAGCAGCTTGCCCATTGTGGTGATATCGCGCAGCTCAGGCATGTTTGAAAAACAGTATTTCCCGCTGGCGAGCAGTGTTGCCGGCATGAGGGCGATGGCAGCATTTTTCGCGCCGCTGATGCTGACTGTTCCTTTTAGTTTTCTACCGCCGTGTATGATGAATTTATCCATGGTTCTCTTAAAATTTACTTTGCCAAGATAGCAGAAAAACAGAGGAAAAGCAACGTAGTTTTATGTGTGTTGCTTTTTTAGTACTTCTTATTTGATTCTTTTTCCAAAAATGTCGTAATTAGCTCCGCAGTTATATTACTATTGAATAGAAAGGACAAGATAACATATGCCACGAACAGTACGCGGAGGACTCATTCAAGCAACTCTCTCCACATCATCAGAGCAACCCATTGAAACCATTAAAAAAGCCATGATCGATAAACATCTCAAAATGATCGATGATGCGGCAAAGCAAGGTGTACAGATTCTCTGCATGCAGGAGTTGTTCTATGGACCCTACTTCTGTGCAGAGCAGAAGAAAAAATGGTATTCCCTTGTTGAGAGAATTCCTGACGGACCAACGGTGAAACTGATGCAAGAGGTTGCCAAGAAATACAACATGGTCATTGTCGTCCCGATGTACGAAGAAGAAATGCCCGGCGTCTATTATAATACTGCTGTCGTCATTGATGCGGACGGAAAGTATTTGGGAAAGTACCGCAAACATCATATCCCGCAAGTCGAGCCGGGGTTCTGGGAAAAATTTTATTTTAAACCCGGAAATCTTGGCTTTCCGGTATTCAAAACAGCGTATTCCAATATCGGCGTGTACATTTGTTATGATCGCCACTTCCCTGAAGGCGCGCGCATTCTCGGATTGAACGGCGCAGAGATTGTGTTCAATCCGTCAGCAACTGTTGCGGGACTTTCGGAATACCTCTGGAAGTTAGAGCAGCCGGCACATGCTGTGGCAAATGGATATTTCGTCGGAGCGATTAACCGTGTCGGTTTCGAAGCACCATGGAATATCGGCGAGTTTTATGGTCAGAGTTATTTCTGCACGCCGCGGGGAAAGATTATTGCTGAAGCGCCGCGCGATAAAGATTTCGTTGTCGTAGCAGATTTGAACCTCGATGAAATACAGGAAGTACGTGAAGTGTGGCAGTTCTTCCGCGATCGCAGACCGGAGGAGTACGGCGCGATCTCGGCGGTGGAGAGATGATATGAGTACACCAAACCTTACAGAATTATCAGTTTCCGAGCTCACTGCTCAACTCACCTATCGTACCTGGGCGTATCAAAAAAACTGGAAACCACTCCACGTCGTCGATGCAGAAGGATGCTACTTCACCGATGTGAACGGGAAAAAGTATCTTGACTTTTCAGCGCAGCTTATGTGCGTTCACCTTGGATATAAGAATCAAGCCGTTACCAAAGCAATAGAAGAACAAGCAAAGAAACTGCCCTTCATTGGTCCAGGGTTTGCAACCGATGTACGTGCACAACTTAGTAAACTGTTGCTCGAAGTACTCCCCGATGGGTTAGAAAAATTCTTCTATACGACATCCGGCACCGAAGCAAACGAAGCCGCCTTCAAGATTGCTCGCATGTACACTGGTAAAACAAAAATCATCGCACGATATCACTCCTATCATGGGTCGACAATGGGATCGATTGCTGCAACGAGCGATCCGCGCCGCTGGGCAATGGAGCCGGCAGGAAAAATTCCCGGCGTTATCTTTGCTCCTGAAGTGCATTGCTATCGATGCCCTCTCAATCATCACTACCCTGAGTGTGAAATTGCCTGCGTTGAGTACATCGATCATATGATCGAGAATGAAAGCGATGTTGCCGCAGTGATTGTGGAACCTGTTGTTGGAACGAACGGTGTGCTTATTCCTCCAAAAGAATACATGCCTCGGCTTCGAGAAATTTGTGATAAACACAACGTTCTCCTCATCGCTGATGAAGTGATGACGGGCTGGGGGCGTACGGGCAAATGGTTCGCTGTCGATCACTGGAACGTAAAGCCCGATATTCTCACGACGGCGAAAGGCATCACAACTGCATACATGCCACTCGGACTTTGTGCGACGACAAAAAAGATTGCTAGCTTTTTTGACGACCATTATTTTTCTCATGGTCACACTTATGAAGCACACCCGCTGACACTCGCTCCTGCCATTGCGGCAATCAGCGAGTATAAACGTCTGAAGTTGATCGATCGAGCCAATGAGATGGGCGAGTATTTAGGAAAGAAACTTCACGAGATCAAAGCAAAACACAAATCTATCGGCGAAGTACGCGGCATCGGTTTATTCTGGGCAGTAGAGTTAATAAAGAATCAAAAAACAAAGGAACCGTTCAATACTTACAAAGACAAGGTCAGTGGTGTGCCATTGACCGTAGATAAAGTCGCAGCTGAGATGATGAAGAACGGCGTATTCATCCAAGCGTGGGTGAGCCACTTCGTGATTGCACCGCCCTTGATTATCACAGAACAAGAAATTGATCAAGGAATACAAGCACTCGATACGGCATTGAAATTAGCAGATGAAGTCATAGTTAACTAACTCCATCACAATAGAAAGGTGTAACAATGAAAAAAAAATCTTGGTTACTGGTTGTGGTTTTGGTAGTAAGTAGTCGGTATGCTGAGGCACAAGTAACAAACCTTGTCGTTAATGGCTCTACGACAAGTTTTACAATGACCTCCGGCGACGCGATTAACTGGACATACGACTGTCCGGTGGGTGCGTTGGTGAATGGTGAGGTCTGGTTCGATGTGAATAATAATGGTGTCATAGAACCAGCCACAGATGTACCCCGTTTTATTTTTATACAGACGGATGGCGATACGAACGGCAACGGAGGCCCGCCCGATATCGACGGAACCGTTGATGGACACCAGGCGTTTTATCAGCCCGTTGGTATTGCACCGGGAGACTATATTCTCAGGTTTACCCATAATGCAACGAGTCAGCAAGTGCGTGGAACGGTGCTTGCTCTTTCTTCGCCCGCGCACACTATTTCAGGACACGTATCACCGCCTCCTGGAAAAAGCGCACAATATATTAACGTTGAAGTGCATAGAAATGACCAATACGGTCAACCGAATTCCTGGGACGCATTCACAGATGTCGGTGGAAATTATGCAATCCAAATGAATGCCGACACCGTAGGGAATCCGTGGAAAATAAGAATCGAAAATAATCCGTATCTGCCATCCACGATCAGTCCTTCAGAAATAGAGATTACAATCACGGGAAATCATGGCGGCAACGATTTTACATTTATTCAAGCAGGTGCGCAAGTCACCGGTTACGTTCTCGATGAAAACGATCAACCTATACCCGGTATCGGTGTAGAGATCGAGCAGGACTCGACGTCGGTCTATTATTTTGGATCAACAGATGTGAGTGGATTTTTCCAAATTGGGATACCGACGCCTGATCTCGGTGTACACACATGGGAGCTTTACGCGTCCGATGGCAGCGATGTGACGACGACAGTGCTTACACCACGGCTCTATCTCCCGGTCATCAACATCAGCGATAGCTTGTTCGGTATCCTCAGAGCTTATAGTGTAAATGCGCAGATTGAGGGTACCGTGCGCGTCAATGGAAATCCACCGCCATATCCCGTCAAGGTCATTGCCGCGAGTGTAGATTCTGGACTAGCGCGAACGTGGTCCGACTCAATCACAG